>Ga0114980_10000002_pt1 | contig 174117 bp, 152 predicted proteins | sample S_140806_EF_Meta_FD_87018 | JGI IMG/M metagenome (GOLD analysis project Ga0114980, IMG submission 87018) | Freshwater microbial communities from Lake Simoncouche, Canada to study carbon cycling - S_140806_EF_MetaG | ecosystem: Environmental > Aquatic > Freshwater > Lake | place: Lake...
GTCTAAAGATTTAAGAATTTTTGAATTAGATTCCTGAGACAATGTATTGATTAAAAGACATTCTTCCTCAGAGATTTCAGAAGGTACCTTCTCTTCCCCTTGAGGAAAGGAATCTACTTTGTCTTGAAGTGTTTTAACTTTGTCACTTAAACGTTCTTCCAAATTATTAAGAAAATTAAGTAACAAGTTCTTAACTTTCCCCATTGGCTATCCTATTAAACTTCTCTTGAAACTCTAACAATTCGCCTTTGCTTAGTTTTGTTCCTTGACTTGCAGCATTAAAACTCTCACTGCCAGTGAAGGGAATAAGATAGCGTAGAATATCTATCTCTTCTTTACTGAAAGAAACTCCACCTTGCCAGTAGTCTTCGAATGCTTCCCAAGTCCAAGGACAATGTAGCTTTACAAACTCTGCAATTGCCTCTGCAAATACGCGAATTTCATACTGAGCATGAGGATCCAGGCGCAGTCTAAGCATCTTAAGAAGATTAAGCAAGTCACACTTCCACACAACACGTGTATAGAGATTGACAGGAAGTACCATGCGGGCTTGTTCACGGCTAACACCAGCTTCAATCAACTGTTGATAAAGCTTATAAGCTTCATCAGTCTGATGATTCATAACTGCTGTTGCTGTTTCTTTAGGACCAATGAAAGGATTGAAATCTCCTTCTGCGCTGCCTTGCTTGTTAGTAGTGCTTTGAGCTCTGAGAGTATCAGGTTCATAGAATACATCTTCCATGACACTGTAACGTGCACTCTCCTCGTTAAGACTAGCAGTTCTATGACGAACTAGCTGGCGCATAACAAAGATAGGCAAACGCATCTCAAACTTAAACTCTACCATCTCAAATGGACTAGTATGCCAATGACGCATAAGATAACGTAGCAATTGCTTATCTGACTGTTTACGAGTAGTACCTGACTGGTAACTAACTCTAGCAGCATCAATAATTGCATAGTCAGCAATGTTAGTATTAAATGAAAGATCCTCTGCATCAGCATGAGGCATAACATCAATTAGTTTAACATAACCATGATCAAGACATGGAATTAAATCATTAGTTCTTTCCAGCATCCTTTTTCTCCGACAAATGGGTAACATCCATTACTGGGGTTTTATTTGATAAATCATTATAAGCTTGGCCAATATTAAAGATAGTAGTTAATTCGCTTATAAGCTCACCAGTTTCTTTTGTACCAACCTTCTTATAGACCATATAGTGTGTTCTATAGGAAAGATTAGACTTGTTTTCAATTACTAGCTTAACAAAAGCAGAGTAATCACTGGCAGATGAAATGCGGATTTCTTTATCTTCTTGTAAATCCCATAAAGTATATTTTGTATATATGTTATAGGTATCAAGGCCATTCATCACACTAGGAAAATCAAACTTCTTAGCAGTTTTAAAAAGCTCAAGTTCTTCTGGATCATCAATGTATTCTTCTTCTGCATTCTGCAATGCGCCGATTACATTTCTATAACCCAAGAAGATGTCAACAATCCCTGCTAGCAAGCTTGCATAGGGAACATAAACAGTTTCATTTTCACTAGCTGCAAATTGAAACCTTTCATGTAGATCATCTACTTCAATATCTTTTGAAAGAGTATCGCTAGTCAATGCTTCGTTGGGAAATTGAATATAAATTTCCTTAGGATTAACATAATCAACAAAGATAATCTCTCGCTCCCAGTAATAGATCGTTTTAATTACCTTATTAAGAGTAGATAAAAGAGTGTATGTAACACCAGCAACACCTAGTAATGCAATTATTAGTGTTAGCAAAGCCATTACTTCTTCACATGCTCGAAGTATCCTGACCCATTGCAGATGTAACAAAGAGTTGTCGACTCAGGAGTAACATTAGGATCAATTCCTTCTCCGTAACATGCATGACAAACGTTGTTATACTTACGATAAAGGAAAGCACACTCTGCAGCTGCAGGCGTCTTCTTTACTGCGTTGTATACGAACTGCCAAAGCTGAAGGCCCCACTCCCATGCATAGTAAGCGTATTCGGCTTCTGCATTGGTCTCATATGTTCCCTTCTCATATACAGAACTTGAGAAAGGAAGAGTAGCAACAACAACCCTATCAGGATCGTTAATGCTTGTAAGAGAAACCCGCATGGTAAAGTCAGGAAAAGACAAGAGTCTTCCTTCTTGCCATTCTGCTACTACTGCCATAGAACCAAGTGGTTCTTTCTCAGATGTAGTAATTGTTTCATTGTTATAATGCCAACGATTATCTTTCGTATCTACTAGGATGCTCTTTGGATCAAACTTAATTTCAAAATTCTCAAAAAGATTTGCAAAATCAATTCTTTTAGTCATGTATTCACTATGTATTAGGTAAAAAATAAACCCTTTCGGGCTTAATATTAAGATATCAAATTAAACTTGACTGTGCAAGTTGCACAGCCTTAATGCTGGGACCAAAATTAGAAATATATCGAAAGACATCGCTTGGATTATCAAAAATATAATCAAACATTAATTCAATCTTTAAATAATTTCCAACCTTAATCTCAGTATCACTAGCAAGACCAGCCTCAAAAAGTTTCTTAGCTTCGGCTTTATTAGTAATTTCGGTTTTCTCTAAGTTATATACAAAAGAAATATTGCGCATGTTCGCAATTTCCAAAAGAATATGCTTGGGAATCTTATTATTCTGAATCTGATATTCAAGAAAGTTTTTGATTCTAGCATACAGTGGTTTGATTGAAGGACTATTTTGCTGAGTAGCAATGATAGCCTTGCCATACAAATCAAGACAGTTACTCATCAAATTGATTTGAGTGCGAGTAAATGGAATCTCAGCAAGAAGCCAACCATATTCTCTTAGGGTCTTTGGCCGAATAACTTTAACCTTATGGCTTATGTTATAAAGACAAACCATCTCTTGCAATGACTTTGTTGTGTATTTGGATTTGTCAGAGGTAAGGAATTTAGTTGCTGCAATCTTCCAGCGTCTATACTCTTCACTGTCGTATCCGTATTGTGTAATAGTATCCTCAAGGGAGCCAAGCTTTATGCGCATCTTCTCAGGAAGCATAAAGTAAAGAAGATCTTCAGCACTTCCAGTTTTAAACATATCAGCTAAAGTCTTATCAGGGGTTACAGCTACAGTTGTATTGCGGCCCACGTTAAGAACATAGTATGGAGTTTGGATTCTAGTTTCAATCTCTGCTTGAATCTTAGGAAAGTCTTCTAAAATTTTAGACATGCCGTCTTTGCCAATCTGTCTAGGCGTAATCCCTGATAGATTAAGCTCGCGTGCTGTGTCTCTAATTCCAGAATAAATTCTATCCTTGCGAAGCTTTTTATCTAAAGTTTCCCAAAAGATATCTTCTTCTAGCTTTCTAATATGACCAACAATGCTGCCAGTAATGAAATTAGCTTCATGAATTGCATTAGCAAGCAAGGAGTAATTCTCTTTGGCATACTTAAGGTTGTCTAAAGTAATATCAGGATACTGGATTCGCTCTAGTTCCATCTTACTATTAAAGATAGGAGTAATTGAGGCAGAGTGTAAAAGCTTATACATCTCCTCAAGTCTAAACTCTTGAGCCTTTGGCTCCCAAGTATTCTTACCCCTGTAAAATTTAATAGAGTTAATTTTCCCGCCGTAAGGTCCATAAGTCTTCTTGCCATCTTTTAAGGCAAAAGTATAAAGCCTACCCTTCTCCTGAAATGAAATAGTATATTCATGATGAATATCTCTCATTGTCTCAATAGTATTGCCATCCGCGTAAGGAGCAGAGGAAATAACTCTTGCAGCTTGAGAGCCTTTAGGCAGGAATTCTTCAATTAGCTTTGTATGCTCTTCATTGTATGAATGCTCTTGGGAGTAGATAATAGCATCCATTGCCCAAGAAGGCGCGTGAATAAAGCCTTCCTCTTCGACTTGTCGATTGTTGTAATCTCTTGCTTCAGCAAGAAACTCAGACAAATGATTGTATCGTTCCGAGCCAACTTCAGTCTTGTTCATCTCCAAGATAACCCATTCAATACCAGAGTCCTTCTCAAGATAACTTTTTACAGGATTGCCTGTGTCAGTGTCAGCATCAGGATGCTCCCATGGATATTGAATAAAACTAAGAGCTCTGTTACCAGGGTAAAGAGCTTCAAGTGCTTCATCTCCGAAAGGTAGTCTTCGAGCTTCTCTCCAGTCAGGATCGCCTACATCTCCGATACTAAGATAGTTTGCAGTTGCATAGATTGTCTCATATGCGCCATACTGACCACCGTAATTAAGAGTTGGAGGTGTCCAATACTTTTCAATAACTTCATTTTCACTAATATCAGAAAAGTCAATAGAGTTTGACTTTGACATTTGTACCCCTTTGGTGAGTAATTGGAAGAAAAATCCAAACAAAAAATGCGCGTTAGCGCACAGGATTATCTTTACATGTCATTGATTTCATTAATAAAATTATTAATATATTTAAACTTATGAGAGTAATTAAATTGAAAAAGTTCCCAATCTTGTTCTGTTAGAGCATTCTTCTGACGAAGATAGTAACTAGGATGGTAGATTGGAATAACAGGATAGTCTTGGCCATCCAGAGTAAAAGAAGATACAGCATCCGGCTTTTTCCAATCAACAGACTTTGGATCTTTAATTGTTCCGGTAATCTCTAAGCCAGCCATTGCACTTTTGCCAAGCGTAACAATTACCTTAGGCTTTAGATTAATAATCTGCTTAGCAAGATATGGACTGCAATTAGAAAGCTCTTCAGGAGTAGGAGTTCGGTTCTTATGAGGTCGGCATTTAACAATGTTAGTTACATATGTTAAATCAATTAAATCATATTGCCTTAGATAGGTATCAAGAACTCTACCACTTACACCCATAAATGGAAGACCAACTTGATCTTCCGTCTCGCCAGGAGCTTCACCGATTACTAGAATAGGTAAAGTCTTATGGTCCCATGGAGCTACTGTATTTTTGGTAAACTTATCAATTACGACACGGCTTCTTGAAGCACATAAATCCTTGCACTTAGTGCAGTCTTTAATTTCTTGCCTGCCAATAGCTGAATAAAAACTTTCTTTGTCAAAGATCATAGATTCACATGAGGAATGATTAGTTCAAAATCTTTAATAAATAATTTATCTATATCAGTTAGTTCTGACTTCGTAATCAAATCTGAATAATCAGATTTAATTTTGTCAAAAAGAACAGAAGTAACAATAGGATAAGCCTTTGGTTTTCTAAGTAAAAAAGAAAGCCAAACAAAATAGATATTACTATCTAGTGTAAAAATTAAGAATTTCTGACTAGGTTTCTGGTTGAGTTCATCCCGCCATACATAGTTATAATGACCAGGGAGTGTGCTTAGTGTAAATACACCTACAATTCCGAAGTCATCAAGAGCACTATATATTTGATCAGTCTTTAGAACCTTAGAAATATATATATCTAAATCTGAATTCTTATTAAGGATTTGATTTGCGCTATATTTGCTAAGCAAGAAATTAAAACAATCTACCCCAGTAAGACCTGGCTGTTTAGCCTTGCTTGAAGCTGAGATAGATGTTTTACTAATTGGTGTGCCAAACCTATCGGCAGGCTGGAATAGCTGCCAAAAATGTTTAGCAATCACTATAGAATTCTATTGACTAGGCTTGAGTAGATCTTCCGATCATTTCTTTGAGTCGAGGTTCTAAGTGAGTCAAAGTCCATAACCTGGGTTTGACCAAAAGACCAGTCAGACAAATCGGCAATCTCTAGATAAAGATTAACTTTATTGCAATACTTCTTACCACTATCAGTATAGTAATCAAACCAGCTACTAACGTAAGACAAAGTCTCTACATCTGAATTGCTTGTAGGATAAATGCTAATAGCTGCATCTCTAGTAATAGTATCCTCAGTAGGATGAACAGCTGCCACAAGATCTAAAGTAGAATTGTGTAGCTCTTCGTGTTCATACTTACCAAAATCTTCTTCTTCATCACTGTCAATTTTAAGTTCATCAGGAATAAAGACTGTAAGCGTATCTAGATCTTCATCGGCGTGATCGTCAATAAAGGCATTAATGTCAAATTCTTCCATTTTATCTCACTAGTGAAGTGTTATTTTCAACGGTAATATTAGGAGAACAAATAAGCTTAGTACAGTTTTGAAGCTCAATAAGACTATGGCTATTAGTATAGCTCATAGCGCTACGAAGATTGCCTTCAATACCTTTAAGCATCTCTACAACAGATTCTGTCATAGGAATAAGCCCAGACTGGCCTTCAATGCTGCTCTTCTTATTATAGAAAGAGCTAGCAAGTCCTGCGTATTCCTTGTACCAGATACCAGTCTTTTCGTCTAGTACTGGGGCTGCGGCACTCTCAGATGTAGCAGTAAACATCTTTCCAAGCATTACAAGATCTGCCCCTGAAGCAAGAGCCTTGCAGATATCGCCATTATTCCGGATGCCACCGTCAGCCACAATATAAGCTGGAGCGGCGGCGTCCTTAGGATATGTATAGACTAGTCGCTTACGCTCAGCATGACAACGTGCAAGTGCAGTAACATTACCAGCACCAACACCAGTATTAAGACGAGTAGTGCAAGCGCTACCCCCACCAATGCCTACACGAATATAATCGCAAAGACTAGCAATGCGACTATAAGCTAGCTCGTTGGTTACGTTTCCGGCCCAGATAAAGACACCTTCATCAAAGCGAAGGTTCTGTAGCTTTACCAGATAGTCATACATACTATCTAGATTGCCATTAGCAATGTCAACTAGAACGTGAGCAATTTCATACTCGCTAACTTTATTAAGCAACTTGTCAATCGAATAATCAAGGCCAATGCTAATGCCACAGCCTCTCATATACATTTCGTCTAGCTCATGTTCCGGGCGAAACCTGTCAGCAAACACTGCAAAAGGCTTATAGCTGGAGTCAGTGATTGCGTCCATAAAATTATGGCCGGCAATGCCTGGCATAGGACTAGCAACAATTGGCAAAGCATCAAAAGGTTTCTGATAATACCCATTTTCATTCCTGTGGTAAGGACTAATATTTGATCCATATCTACTATTGATATCAGACACTGGGGCCTGATTAAGCAAAACATCATCATAGGCAAGCTGATAATTTGCAGCTACCGCATCCTCAAACTTAAAAAACATTTTTACTCCGCGAAACGAGATAGGTCCAAAGTTCTACGGACCATATGAACACTTTTCTCAATATCTTTTGAACCAGGAAAGAACATCCTGTCAAATATTTCTTCAACAAGCTTTGCATCAAAATCTTTGCACGAATAAACATCAGCGGTTACAAATCCCTGTTCGGGAAATGTATGGAATGCAATATGTGATTCTGCAATCATTGCAATAGTGCTATAGCCATAAGTTTGCTCAGCGCGTTCCTTCAAAGCACCAGCAATAAACTGGGCAGTAGTAGAATTAGCAAGCCCTTCAGCATTTAAGCGCTGAAGGACTCGCTCTAGTTCACACTTATTATGTGGGAATTCTATAGTAAGTGGAGGAACAATTAATGTCATATCAATTGCATCTACAAGGGCTGATACAACTTTATGACCCATACTTGGATCATTAAGAGGATTTAATCTATCAGTTGAAGGCACTGACTTAGCGCCAGCATCATAAATTAAATGTAAGCCATTATATTTGTAGTTAGACATAATTAATCAGATCCTTTCTTTTTCTTATCGGTTGTAGAATTCTTTTTTGATTTACCCTTAGTCTTCTTATTTGAAGCTGCCTTTGGAGTTGACTTTGTTTTAGGAGTATGAGACTTGCCATACTGTACAAATTGGTCATCAGTATCATAAATGATTGATAGCTTATGAGGAAAAGGCTTAGTGAAAATAGTATCTACTTCACTGTAAGTTTCCTTTACAACATAGATTGTTTCTTTGGTTTCAGTATTATATACTTGTTCGACCATACAGAATGGACCAGCTACTCCCATATGGATATCACAAACTGAATCCATAACGGTATCTAGTAGTTGTTCGCCGTCAAACATGACATGCGTCTCATCGTCGTCAGCTGGGTCAAGAAGACCCAAGCGTCTAGCTAGAGAGTATGCGCCAAGAGCTGTAGGTTGCCCACTACCTGTGGCCTGAAATGGCTCAGCTAGAAGGGTCACGCAAAGGAACGCGTCTACGTGATAAAGATTGCCACGATAACCAACAAGCAAATTAAGATTACTAGCTGGTAGTGGATCCATATCGTCCATGCCACGACCTTTAGTAACTATCTTACTCTGCATACTTGCAGGAATAATTTCGTTAAGGACGTTGTGAATATAAGCAATATCGCTTACATCATCAGGGCGAATGAGCTCGTAGTAAGTATGCTGAAATAGCTGGGCATCCTTAAGAACACCAGCATAACCAAACATAATATCATCACGAATGAAGATCTTAGGTTGCTTAAGCATAAAACCATAATCAGCATAGCTAACACGGCTATCGGCTTTCAGTAAAACAGATTTAAGCAATGGATCAAGATCCATATTGGTAGGCATTCCGGTAGTAGTGTCGACGCCTGTATTTGAATATCCTAGGATACAAGTCATTGTTATTTCTCCTCTATTTCTGCATTTGAGTAAGCACTCATAAGAATTCCATAACCTGCAATATCTTGCCATGGGCTTTCGCCAAAGGCATCTTTACTGTTAGCAATTCGGAATAACTTATCAAGAATTCGAACTGTAACTAAGATATCAAGGTACTTATCCGTGGAAACACCATTCGGATATAAAATTTTTAATACTTCACCAGCTTTTGAAAAAGCATCACCATAGGCAAGATTTTTCTCAGCAACAAGATCGCCAATAGCATCTGCAGTATTGGTAATTGAGTCTGAATTTATATTTCTCATTCTGTGTCCCTTACATAGCAGACAGCCATTTTATTTGTTTTCTTGTCATAAAAAAAGTAGGAGGTCCTATATCCTAGAACGTCTCCTACTTTAATAGTTATGTCAAAAATTTCTCGATTCCAGATTTGCCTTTGAAAATAAAGAAATAGATAATCTTCAAAATCTTCAAAAGAATCTAAAATAGAAAATCCAGGAGCTATTTCAATACTTTGTAAGTATGAAATAAAATCAGCAACTTTCTTATTAGATTCTAAGATAGTCGCCATATTTTACTCCTCTAGTCCGTAAGAGTTATAAAGCTCTCGCAGCTATAGCACTTAGAATTTCTAGCTAAATAAGTATAAGTTAAAAATCGCCTACATTTCGGACAAGATACTCCGTCCTCTTCTTCGGCAGGATTTGAATCCCTAGATTTGCGCTCATTCTTTTGAGCCTTAAAGCCTTTAATCTCATGATCTGAGAAATCTTCTCTATAATTCTTTGACATAATTAATTTATTTATTTCCTAATGATAAGTAACTGTAAAGACACATTGATTATCGGTTAGATAATTCTTCAATGCAAATGACAATTTCTTTTGATTAATATCCATTAATATCCTTTATTTACTTCAATATAGTGCGATAGTCTGATAGATCGTATTTTGGATTTGCCTGTGAAACCTTATCAGAGATAAGCTTATAAGCAACTTTCGCAAGAGCTCTAAAGTCAGGTCTGTCTGGGGTACCAAATTGTAGATCACAGGAATCTATAACCTCTTCATATATAGGATACTCCATTCTTGCCTGTGCAGTCAAAGGATGAATGCGAATTTTTGTTGTAGAATCAGTGACTGAATAGTCAGCAATCCAAACAAACTTATCGGTATTTGGTCGACCAAGAAAAGCTCGCTTAAGCCTAGACAAAGCAACCTTTCTGCCCTCATGTTTATCATAAGGATCTACAGGATTATGGACAGACAAAGCAAAAGCAAATTCAGAATCACCAAGACGAAAAGCCGCAGTAGTTACATACCTAACTGACAGGCCAGTCTCTATGCGATTCTTCTTTGAAAAAATTCCTCTATTCCGGTTATACAAAGTAGCAAGATAGCTTGCGTTGTCATACATATTAGAATTCTTTAGTTCTGAAATCTGATAGACTTGACAAGAATGCTCACTGTAATCGTGCTTACGAACAAACAAAGCACTGGAAAAAGTAACCCTCTCATCTGACTTAAAAACATTAGTAGTCATAATGCTCCTTATATAGTGTTATATAGTTGTTTCTTTCTTAAACTAAATAGGAATAAACAAGTAAATTCACTAATTACTCCTGCAGCTACTGCTGTAAATGACATTGAAATGCCAGTTATAAACAATAGATTTGCAAATGTAACCGCAGCGTCAAATAGGAATTCATGTTTGAAGAAAAACAATTGAACTCTAATAGGTAATTTTGTAAATGTATGATAGGTTGAGTAACCTAGTAATATTCCAAAAAATACAGCGGCTAGTATAAGGCCCATAGCTTAAATCCTACTACTTAGAGATATCTCTGGTATTGAAAGTATTTGGATTAATACTAGAAAGGTCAGTGAGAAAGGACTCGGCGTAACGGCGAGAGATCTCCTTACGCTCATGCTGAGTCCAGACACTAGCAGTGCTAGGTGAGATGCCACCTAGAGCAGCAGCCACACGAGTTGAATACTTGGTGGATACAGCATGGACTAGTGAGCGATGCATAGGATGCACCTTACCAGTACGAGTACGGTACTCACGGGCCCGCACAAGCGTCGTAATGACGTTGTCAAACTTACCATCAGTCTTGTTACGATTACGAACAAGATTAGTAAGAGCAGTCGTCGTAATCTTAAGATCACGGCTCACTTGAGCAGTGGAAATCCCACATGAATGGCCAATATCACGTGCACGAACAGCAAAGATATCATTGCCAGTCGTGGTGTAAGTGTCAATGTTGCGCCAGTAAGCAGTAACATTGTACTCAGATGTAGAACGGATATTAGCTGAGGGATTTGAATTAGTTGTGTCTGACATTCTGTATCCTTTGATTAGTTTTGATTAGAGTTAATATTAGACAATATAGTCATAAGCGAAAAAATATCTTTTATGTTTTCAGCACTAACAACCTTGGGCAAATTAAACAAAAGGTCTTCAACATTGTCTCCTGAGTAAATTCCTTTAGTCCTACGAGAATACATATACGGAATAAGACACGATCTTTCACTTAGAAAAAACGTATAGTCATGTATATGGTCTAGTAGGTAATGAGATAGGTCTACAAATCTTCCATCGAAATAGAAAATATCAGAATACGGGCTATCTACAACCTTAAGTTTATTAGCTTTAATTGCTTGTACACACATTAAATAGGCATATATATCACAATCAATAATTTGATAATTATATTGAATTGCGTATCTCTCATCTCCAAGAGGAGCAAAATTACTGGGATATGCTATAAGACAAAAATCACCAGGAATAGATTTCCTTATAAGTTTTGTAGTCTTATCAACACTTGCTTTAATATCAAGATCTTCAAGCGTCCCAGTTTCTTTAAAGTCAATATCATCTGGTCGGTTTTTAAGACCAAAAATTCCAATGTAATTACCAACAAGTCTAGTTCCATACAAAAGACTAGACAAATTTTCTTGTCTAATCCTTGCAATCAACTTTTCTATATCCATTCTACTCCTCTAGATGTCTTGTTTTGTCATTCAAATCAGACAAACAAGAAAAATCAAAAACAAAATGTTTAAACATTTTAGTCTTCTTAAAGTTTTTGTCTAAAGTTAATATTTTGTAGTGACATATTTTATGTTTTTTACTAAGATCAAGAACAATATTCCTTATAGAATCATAGGTTGCATCGTCTCCATTTTTAATATAGTAGACAGTGTTTTCCTCCTCTATAAGGAATACGTTCTTTTTCCTAAAACTTTCACTTGGATAAAAAACTATGTTATGACCTAACTTCATATGTAAATAAAAGAATATAGCTAACGTGAGTACAAAGAACGCTCTAGAGTCGGGATGTTGTTCACATTTTTTTGTATAGTCTTTTATAGCTGCATAAGTTTTTAAATCATAATAGTATTTATCTAAGTCTAAAGTATTTAGAGTTTCTGGAAAGGTAATATCTTTCATGTCAACTAAAAGTGTATCACTGAAGTAATCAGTAATATTTAATACTTTAGTATAGAACCATATTACTATCTGCCAGATAACCTGATCATTAGTTAAGTTTAGCGTATCTATCTTGTTGACGCTCAAACTGTCTCCTAAGTCGATAATGATTTTTTAGATAGGCATAGCCTCTAGCTCCGCATACAATACCTTGATTATAATGGCAAGGCCAATCTTCTTTGTAGCGTGTCTCAAGGTGCCTATAAGTATTTATGAACTCTTTAGTTCCACTATATGGATTCTTAAGAAGATCACAAGCATCATTGTATTTCATTTTACGCAATTTTTTATTAGGTAGCCATTTAGGTATCTGTTGATACAGGCCGCATTCACCAGAAGAGCCAATTGCCTCTTTAGTAAATCTGCTTTCTTGGAATGCGACGGCCAGAACAATTGCTTTTTCTTGCTTGGATAACTTTTTGTCAATTGAAGTTTTTTCAATTGCATCCGAGATTAAGTATTTATCTGAATCAGAGATGTATTCATATTTATCCAAGATCCGATATGTGTCTGTTGCCTTAATCGCATCGTACTCAATGAGATTTCTCATTGGCACAATCCAGAATGACAGCAACATTAGTATTTTCGTAAGCATTTTCTCCTTGTATTACAATGCGCTAAACAACCCTCCTCCATTAGAATAGATTACCTTTTTCAAAGGATACCAGCTAATGAGCTCTTCGCAGAGCGCACAAGGCTTACTATTCTTAAGCTCAAGAGTGTTAGGTTGAACCCTAACTACATACAAGCTAGCACCACTAAGGTCGCTAGTAGGGAATCCATGTAGACATGTCATCTCAGCGTGCATCGTATCTCTCAAGCTATTCGGGAAGTTATGCTTTAGGAATGGGGAACCTTTGACCGTGTTAAAACCGGTACTAATGATTGTACCACCCTTAATGAGGACTGCGCCATGGCAGAACCTCTCATAACTGGATCGTCTAGCTTGTTTAATAGCAACTCGAATATATCCTAGTTCTTTCTTACTGAGGTTATACTCCATAAATTATTTCCTTTATTCGTAGTCTCTTAATGCTTTTGCATATGGAAACCTAGGTACCCCATCAGGGGTAAGATTGAAATATTGAATAGTTACCTGCTTACCTATAAGTGAATCTTTGTTCTCCCATAGTCTCACAAGATAATCATGAGGGCCCATAATATTACTATTAAAGTGGCGACCGTCTGACATGACCAGAGTAAATGCCCCAGCCATGCCAGACTTGTTCCCCTCGCCCTCAACAACACTAACAATCTCATACTCGCTATCGATAAACTTCTTAAGCTTTAGAAGATTCTTACTTCGCTTATTTTCATAAGCAGTATTTCTTCTAAGCATAAGACCTTCATATCCTTCCTTAAGATATGCACTAAGCTTAGCCTGGACTTCTTCCTGGCTGTTTACAGTGTGTGTTTCAACTGTTGTGACATATTTCATGTCGATCAGTTTCATACCAAACGTATTGTATTGCTTAAAGAACTTAAGACGGTCAATGAAGTTACCACTTACCATATTGTCGTAGCACCAAAATTGAATATACTTCTTGCTTTCAGCAAGCTGAGCATCGTCAATCTTCTGTCGTTTAACAAGCTCTACAATCCTATTAAAGTTATCCTTAAATTCATGATTGTAAAGCTCGCCATCTAGTTGTACATCTGGGCATTTCTCAAAGAATGGCTCAAGAGCTGAGTTGATATGAGGGCATGAAACAATCTTTTCATTGTTTCTAGTCCACATACCATCCTTATTGATCCGGCACCGAATGCCATCTAGCTTAGGCTGAGTATAAGCAGGCCAAGTAATGTCATCTGCGTAGTCATCGTAGTTCTTAGCGAGCATTACCTGGTAAGGTAGAGCCTCATCTACGTTTTCGACAGTCTCAGTATAACCTTTCTTGATCTGTTTATCCCATTTAGCCTTTGCTTCCTTAGCTGCCTGGTCAGCAGCAGTAGTCGCATTTTTCTTGCCAACATTCATTGGCCCACAAACAGTAGGCTTACTGGTAGTTTTAACACCATCAATATGCCCACTTGTTGTGTAAAATGAACCATTACCTAAAACGGCAATAGTCCATTCCTCAATTTTATTGCCATTTACCTTCCTATAAAGGGTAGGCAAAAAGTAATTAGTTACACTATCATCAGTAGTTTCTACTTGTTCCATGGAAAATATTCCTCCCAATTAACAATTTCTGGATGATCAGAGAAAATCACCTCTTCCTGTAGAAGATTAGGACATTCTCTTTCAATAATTCCTGCAATAGTATCCTGCATTTGCTTAAGCGCTTGGCAAACAACAAGCTCATTCTGATAATAAAATTTAAATGGATTACCATCCTGAATCCTATTAAGAATATCGCCTTTGTTAATGACAACATTAGTTACACCAGACAGACGAATCGCAGAAATCATCTTATCAAGATTAAGATAATTAACAATTCTTTGACGTCCAGTAGTTGTACCCTGTTCCTTTCCAAGCCTGCCAATCTCAGCAAGAACTGGATCCGTCATAAGACTAACAGGAAACATAGGATCAGCACCACTCTTTGTATCGTACATCTTACCAACGCCAATAATACGATAAATATCTCTAGGAGAAAACCCAAGAGAACAAGCATTATATGGCAAGGTAGAACTACTAGTAACATATGGGTATGATCCATGATCAATATCCAACCAAACGCTCTGTGCACCTTCTGCAAGAATGCAACCAAAAAGTTTCTCATCCCAGATCCACTTAGGATCAAGTAGTTCAACTGCCCGAATTCCTTTACGTAACATCTTATCTGAGTAACACGGAGCAATACCTTGTCCTGTAGTACCAAGATGCGAAAGATAATTAGTGTCATAGCTAATGTGATCTTGAGTAATTACATGAGCCTTAGGCGAAACTTTAACAAGGCTTGTATCAAATCCATTAGCTTCAAGATAGGCAATCTCTGCCATAAACTTGCTAACGTTAATTACGCAAGCAGGGCCAATAATACTGGGAACGCCGTGGAATACACCACTAGGGATAAGGTGAGTCTTGTACTGCTTACCATCAAGGTAGACAGTATGACCTGCATTAGGGCCACCATTAAAGCGACAAACAAAGTCATATTGTTGGTAGTCAACAAGTGAGCTAACAATCTTGCCTTTGCCTTCGTCTCCCCAGGCAAGTCCAACAACAATATCAACAAATTCTACTTCTCGAGAAGCAGAGTAATTATTAGATTCCATGAATCTCCTTAAAAGGCATAACGAACTTGGCACCAAGGAATAAATTTCTTAATGCCAGAACAAAAAGCTTTGACATTCTCACCTTTAAGTCCGTACTTATAGCAAAGCACATCGGCTTTATTAGCTTTGATTTGCTGATTCTCAGGAGTCCAGAGAAATTCTTCACCCTTGGGATTCCATTGCATGTTAATATCATGCAAGTCAGAGCTATGAGTTAGGAAAATAACCTCAGATTTCATCTGAAGCTTAGCTTTATCTGTTAGCTTGGAGTCCATAAGTTTCCAAAGCTCAACCCAATCTTTTTTCCACTGCTTATCTCCGTACATAATTACAGGAGAAAAGTTAGCATGAACTTCATAGCCAGCCTCAACAAGTACATTCATTGCATCAATGCGATCTTCAATAGGTGAAGTCCTAATATCAACATACTTAGATACTGTTTGTGGCATTAGGCTATAACGAATTCTTGTACGATCTCTAGGATCAAACTTTAAGAATGGATCAATATTAACAGTTTTAGTTGCAAAAGTCAACTTACCATGCTTGGTGCTCTTAATAGCTTCCATTAGTACAAATGGATTATCGCTAATCATTGCGTCAATGCTAACATCATTATTATTACCAATGTCATAAATCCAGTATTCCGGATCACATTGATTAGGTTCGTTCTTAGGGCCAAGGGCATTGCAATGATCTACAATGCTTTGTGCAACCTTTTCACTATTAAGAAATACTGTCAAAGGATTACTGCCACCCTTGCGCCTAGCAACATAGCAATACTGACATGCACTTAAGCAGCCATTACTATGTGATGGAGCAATAAAGTCTGAACTTCTACCGTTAACTGTGCTTTCTAGAATCTTAAGCTTACCAAGGACCAAGATGTGCTTCTTGGCCTTAATCCAATCAATAGGATCCATATCTACTAGATCTGGAATCTTCCAGTGACTAGCAACTTTTTTAACCTGCGCATCAGGAAATCTATTTAGAATAGAATCAAGTCTGTTTTGCTCAGGCTGTGAATAGTTATTATTCTCTACATAGATAGTCTTAAAGTCTAGTTTCAAGCTTTACTCCACGGTTGTGAATTCTGTCATATAATGGTCGCTTGTCTGCATAGCACGCAGATCTTCGACGGAATAAATATTCATGTCAATGAAGTAGCCAGGATTATTACGAATTCGATTACTAACCCAAGCAGAATCAATCCAAATGCAGCGATTGTTCGGATAGGCAAAATAGTTGCCATCCATACCTGCAAAGAAGTGAGCACACTTGTGCTCTGGAGTTTCTGAGAAGTTGACGTCTAGCGCGCCCGCCTTGTTCTCCCAAGACCAGTCTAAAGTAAATAGATACTTACCTGTACGTCTTGTACCAGTAGGGCCAATAAGCTCTGCTGAGAGTCCTGCTAGCCGCGCTCTAACCTGTACATCAATGTATGGCGAGAAACAATCCCAGTAAACGTGCTCTGTCAAAGGCAAGATTGGCGCATCCTTCTTCCAACAAAAAGCTGTAATAGGACGACGAGTCCAATTTACTCCATTGTCAAGAAAAGCCTCAAACAATGGAACCCGTTTCTCAATAGAAGCTACTGAGTGTACGTCACAGGGAGTAAACTCCCCATGACCACTAGTATGATTGAACAAGTACTCGTTTCGAATCAGACAAGTAACTGTAGGGATATTATGGTTTAGATAAGACATTTTATACCTTAAGGAGCGCCATCCAATGCATCAATAAGAGCCAATCCTTCAAGAGGATAGCCCCAAGCATTACAAGCTCTGCCCTTAACTTCCCATCTGGGGATAGCATAGAGATCATCCATTGCTTTGCCTTCACCCATTCGTACATAAATACTATTGTCCTTGTAAGCTAAGCGGACAAGACTAAGTAGACATCCCACTGTTGCAGGGTCGCTAACATCTGGAAGTCCACCAGGAAGATCTTCGTATTCACCGTCAGGAATACGAATATAAGATTTAGTCTCAGGAAAATAGACGCGCATACCTCCAATCCATTTCCAATGCTTAGACTTCATAGCCCTCTCAAGAGGCTCTCTAACTATAATTAGATCCATTAGTATTCCTCTCTATCGCCAGAAGGCGGCTCAAGATCATAACAATCATTAACACCAGCAATACCATGAAGCATTGCTGTTTCCCAATAAGTTTCACTCTCTTCTAGATTCAAATCTTCCATAAAAGTCTCCAGTTATTATTTAGATCTTCAATAGGGAGTAATAGATATTTATGGCGCGGCTTCCAAGGCAACAATAAGAGCTTCTGCTTCGGTCGGGCCAACCCATTCACTAGAAAATGAAACGCCCATGCAACGCCATTTGTCCCTAAGAAATGAGTATGCCTCAACGAACATTCGGGGGTCACGATGCGCATCTCGCACAACAGCCAGTAAGCAACCAAGCGTAGCAGGATCTGAAAGATCTGGAATTGTATCTTGAGTTACCTGTGTTAGATAATTAATGTAGCTTTGATAGCCTAGAACATATCCATCAGAATCAATGCGAATAACACGTTGATTACTACTAGTGGACATGCCAATTTTCCATTGCCAATGTTTGCAAGCAATAGCCCGCTGGCCTAACTTGTCAAAATAATCTAAAAGTTCATTTAGTTCATCTTTCATTCTAGTAGAATCTCCAGTGATAAAGTAAATAAATAAGTGGGAGTAGATGGACTCGAACCAACGTAGACCGAAGTCGGGGGATTTACAGTCCCCTGCAATTGCCGCTATGCGATACTCCCAATATAAGTGCTCAGGACGGGACTTGAACCCGTAATTCCAAGGAAGGCAGATTTTCTTACCACTATAGTTTTCACTACCAGCATATGCCGTTTGTGGTCTGGACTATACCTTTACCATAGTATTTCTACATTAGGTAACAACCGTCTAGTCTCTACACTTTCCTTAAATGGTTTGCTTTTCTCCAAGAGTCTGTCATAGAATGGCAGTTTGGACAAAGCAACTGCAAGTTTTCTTCTACATTATTTGTCCTGTCTCCATCAATGTGATGTATTTCCAATTTTATCTGCTCAGAAAGCCATTCTGAAAGATTACATTGTTCGCATTGATGAGTACGCTTTTTTATTAAATGAGGTTTTAGATTAGCAGCTTTAGAATAAGAACTCCAGTCTTTCAACTGTTGATCTTTATTCCAACCTTTGCCAGTAAAGTGAGAGGTGTCACACAATAGTCTTTGGATGTTCCGTTGGACATTTGCGTAATTACCTCCAGCTTGCTTTAGCCCAAGAACTTTAAGTACTTGAGAAATGCTTTTACTAGCCTTAACAGCATCTATTATTTGCTGATCTGTATAATCTTTATATTTTCTCATATCAATATTATAGCATAGGTAATGGAGAATAAACTGTGCGTTTGCCATTTAAGGCTTAGCTCGGTATTAGCATGCTAGTAAACTAGTTTAGCCTTCACCGAATTTGATTGTCTTCACCTATAAGGTTTCCCCTATAGGGCTCAAATTTTCTATAAGTCTGCTGCGTATGCCGATTTCGCCACCTGAGCAAAGGCATTACGCCACAAGTTCTTTATACTTGTCACGCAATGCAAAATAAGCTAAGTCTTTAGCCTTAGCTTCAACTTCAAGACTAATATCAAAAGGTGCGTAAAGTAATAGCTCAGGAATCTCATTTACATAATCATGATGAGATCTATCGTATTCTTTATCTCTACCTTCTGAAATATGCATTAAAGGACTATATGCTTTAGAACGCCAATAGTAGAAGTCTGTATATCGTCTAATATCCAGCTGAGAATAAGTATTGTTAATCTCAGAAGGATGATCTATTACAAACTGAATATTCTTAACATAAGGAGTACGTGTTTTCCACGTAGCAGCAGATGCTTCAAGAGCTTCAGTAAGCGATTCTCCTTCATTGTTAATCTTCCAGTGATGAACATCTAATGTAATAGGCATGCCAGGAAAATGTTTAATAAGTTTTTGCCATGTCCAGCAACCTTTATCCTCTGTTTCAAGAACAATTCGCTTAAAAGCACTAGGAAAAATCTTAAGGAGATGTAGTAATCCAACATTAACATTATTTCCAGTAATAGCTGGGTCTTGAGCGCCTCTGCTAACATGAATATTCAAAGGGCAAGAGTAGTCTTCAGGAGCGCCAATCCAGTCAAGAAACATAGCATGAGCAATGAGCTCTGACTGAGATGCTAACTGAACAACAGGTGAAGCACCAAGACTAACAAACTCTGGAGGATGCATGCTTAATCGCCCGCCTCCTTCTAGATATTTTTGAACAGTCTTCTTCAGCTTAAGCTCAAGGCCATTAAAGGCACCGTCAAACCTACCTTTGATCATAGAGATAAAGACTTTAGATGGTTTAAAGTCGTGTATGCTAACGTTATAACTCCATAACGGGAAAAGGCTACTGCTAATTCTATACAACTTAATATTGTTAGCAATGTTGTAATCTAGAACAGCAATTAGCTCTTTAATATTATGAACATAGATATTGAAAAGAACTTTAGCGCCGCTTTCCATATGATCATAGTGCGCATACCAGTCATCAAGATGACGCCAACTGCCATCAAACGGAACTGGCCAAAAGTCAAGAGTCTTAATTTTCTTAAGAGTAATAGTCTTAAAGTTAGTTTTATGCGTCCCTATGCTATTACAACAATAGCCAAGTGTGATCATAGTTCCTTAACAGGCCAGCTGTCTACCATGCCAGTAAGAAGGAACTCACGCTCCTCTGATCTAAGCATAGGGAATGCGTCTTGTACCATCTTGCCCCCATTCCATTCTGCAACAGACATCATGAATGTGCTACTAGACATCTGAGGGTCAAGAACATAATACACTCGGCTAAACGGATCGCGCCGAATAAGTCTAATCTCATCAGTCTGCTCTACAATATAAGCCGTAAGCGGCCCTCTTGGAGTCTGAACTGTATGATAATCACCAGCAAGACTAGGAATCCAAAAAGTATCAGTGTGAGGATACAACATAATATATCTCCTTTGTTACAGATTAATTTTCAAATAACTAATTATAAGTGCTTCAAGTAGGACTCGAACCTACGACCACTGGTTTACAAAACCAGGGCTCTACCAACTGAGCTATTGAAGCATGGTCGGGATGACAGGGATCGAACCTGCGACATCTTGCTCCCAAAGCAAGCGCGCTACCACTGCGCTACATCCCGATTAACAATAAGATATCAGTACGACGGGAGGGGCTCGAACCCTCGACTGACGGATTAAAAGTCCGCTACTCTACCAACTGAGTTACCGTCGCAAAATAGCAGACAAAATAAAGTGGACCCACTAGGACTTGAACCTAGAACCAAACGGTTATGAGCCGTCTTCTCTGACCAATTGAGATATGAGTCCAAAAGAGGGGATATCCCATCCCCAAGAAAAGCAAATTGCACCATAGTACAATTACTTTTCTAAATGTATTCAAATAGTACTTTATTATTTGGTGGATAAAGAATCTTTTCCACTACAGTATATAGACCAGCATTTACGAATAGTGCGTGAGGCACAATGTTCTTCCTAATGTAAGATCTCATGTTTGAGCCATCAAAATTAGTTGGATCAACATAATAGCAAAGATTATTTTCTTTGCAATACATTAGTAAAGATTCTTTTTTGTTTCTAATGAAAGGTCTAACTACAAAGACATTTGAATCTTCTTTTAAACGACGACTGAATGGCATAGTATAAGCTTTGCCATTCAATGTATTAAAAAGGTATGTTTCGACAGCATCATCTAAGTGATGAGCTGTAATAATTTTACAAGCGCTAAAACTCGCTGCTACTTGACCAAAAAGTCTGTATCTCTCGTCGCGCCAGTACTCTTCTCGACTAGAAGCCATTGGTCTATCTGGATTGATAGCCAAGGACTTAAACTGCCAAGAATGAGCCTTACAATAATCTCTAACAATCTTTTCAGAAAGATCAGAGGTTACTGTGCCATGATGGATAAATACCACCATGCCATGCTGACTATGCTTACCCTTTGTTAAGAAGTGCAAGCAAGCCATACTATCTGGCCCACCTGAGCAGGCAAAAATAAATGGTTTGTCTTTTGAGAGTAATCTTTTGTCGTACTTAAGATACATACTTTCCTTTAAAGATTAGCGATATAGTAGTCAAATACGTCTAGAATTTCAGTACACTGTACTGTAATATCAGGACGACCTTGAGTAATGATATTCTTAGGAAATCCTAGAAGGAATGACTGATTAGCATAATCAGCAATTAACTCAGATCTATATCCAGAAAGACTATGAATATACTTTACTCGATAATCCGTCTCGTTCTTGATTAGAATTTCCATGTACTTGACAGGATTGGCAAGAGCCTTAGCCTTAGCTTGAATAAACTTCTTCTTATACTCACCGAAAATTGAGTTCATAAGCTTAGCATCGGCAGCAGCTGGGATATCGGCCCCACATTTGACATTTAAATCATAGCCAATATTATTGCTCTGACCAAGGTAGTATCTTGTAAATGTATACTCGACGTAATGTCTCATAAACAATTGAAGATATCCAAGATTAATCTTTTCCTCTTGGGTAAGACTGTCTTCCCTGCTAGTAAGATCCACATACATTGCAGTGTATGCTTCAAAGGTCTTATTCTTTACAATAGAAATTGTAAAAGTATTAAAGTACTTAGGCATATGCTTTGTCTGCTCGTCAAAGTAAGCAGGAACAAGTTCATTAATAGCATTTACGATCTCGTGCCACTTAGCCCTATCATCATAGGGCATTGCTGGATGAGCATCTTTCTCATTGAATCCACAGAATGAACGTCTATAGTTATTTACACCATACTGATAAGGAGTCGATGCATATCCATTTCTGGTTCTGCTACGACTATTAACCAGACTAGTAAGAGTCTCGCCAACCTTCTTTTGAACCCACTTGTTGAGACTTGCGCCTGTAACATTAGAGTTAGCCACAAGATCCATAGCCATATGAAGAGCATAAGACTTAGGCTCTTCGGAATTTTGCCAAATAGATCCATTATAGTTTTGATCTGGAGCAAGTTCAGGTAAGTCAAAAGACTGAAGCATTTTACTTGCAGTCTTTCTAGTGTTTTGATCTTCGCTTCGGAGCATACCATACAAAGAATCATATGTTGTAAGATTCAAAGTAGGATTACTTTGCTTTAGCTGAGAGACAAACGTACTTTCACTTACAACCGTAATGTCAGGGTTCTCAGAAAGAAATCCAAACAAACGGTCTAGTGAATCAAAATGAGTTTCCAGTGCAATGTATCTATCAGTATTTATAACTTCATAGTGATCAGTATCTAGAAGATCAATCTCTAGTTTTGCAGGAGTAACCTCAGAAGAAAATGATCCGCTGTTAAGACCATAGCTATTGCCATAGTATTGTCCAGCACTTTTTCTTTCCCACCTGGCCCCCCACTCATTCCATTGAGCCAAAGGCATTTCAAGCTTAGGGCCATTCTTAAGATCTAGGATGTCTGCATCAGACATAAAAGACATATAAAGCATGGGAACATTATATAGAACATTATATGCATATCCAGTTGGGTTATTAGATTTTGGAACATCTAGTCCTCTAAGGATGCGATTTTGCCATCCCCAGTCAAAAGCGAAATGAGGAGAAGTCAGTACGCGACCTCTACCTGTAATTTCCTCTATCTTCAAATCAGAATAAGGACTGCTATAAACAGGGCCAAGATAGCCATACTTAATAGTTTCAAGTATTGCTTCGTAAGGACTATGTTGATAATTGCCGCGGCTAGTAGCACCGCTAGAATCCATTGAACGAGTACCAACAAGTAGCTTAACAATGTTATCCTTGATTGCTGATTGATTGTCTAGAAAATGCCGCTCAAGAGCATTCTTAATAGCATGTGGTGTTGCAATAACTGCCTTAATAGGAGCAGCCTTCATCATACCCTGAGGGTACTTTACAATATGATTAAGAGAACGCTCTTCATCGTTAGACAAAACATAATACTGTGTCTTGCTAGGGGCCTTTGCAACGCTACAATCATACTTTAAGGCAAAAGCCTTTTGCTCGTCATTGGAGTAATAGCCAGAGCCAAAAGCAATTGTAGAGTCATTAGGAATTGGCTTGGTTGAGATATCAACATACTGCATTCCAAGACGACGCACTGCTTCTTCCTGAGTAACAACAAGATCACAAGATGAGCCTTCGTTGTAAAAAGGAATAGGCAATCTGGTACGACCACTATAATGATGCCGGGTGCCCTGGTTGGGAATACAACAAGCTGTATCCCACTCGGACACCAAAATGTTATCTAGATTATACTTAATATTATTAAGAAAATAAGTACTAGAATCATTTGGTTTAGTTGCAACAATATCGAGAACAATAGACTTTAAATTAGACTTTCTCCCAATCATTGTTATCCTTACCCTTACGCCCCAAGGACGTAGCTAGAAAACTCTTGCTGCATTGCAAGACTTGCGAACTTATCATTATTCGCAATAAGAGACTGACAAATATGACGGGTCAGATCTTCCATAAAGATCTTCTCCTTCACAATATGCGTAAGTCGATCCTTGGTTCCCTTATCAACAGGCTTCTTAGAGTGAAGCTGATTAAGGAAAATTACAAGACGAGTTGCAAGAATGCTTGCGATAGCGGCCTTATAGGTACCGTCAGTATTCGTAGCGCTGCGGATCTGATTGCCAAGGAAATCAACGTCCTTGTGATCATAGGCTGCACGAATATCAGGAAGCTTATCTAGCTCATCGTTAATGAAGTTGATAAAGAGGCTGGTAGTCTCAGGACCACAGCTGGCATCACCGACAAGTCGAATGAACTTAAGCTGCTTCTTGAAGTCCTTGAAGTCGCTAATCTGATTAAAGAAATGCACGATTGAACGCGGATTAATCTTCTCAGGAGACATAATCTCAGGATGCTTAAGAACAAAGTTGATACAACGCTGATCTAGCGCATTCTGCTCTGCCCAGGTAGCCCAAGTCTCTGCATCAAAGCCATACTGAATCGTAATAAAACGAGTCTTCATGGCATTGTCAATCTCCTGAACCATGTAATTATCATTAGCAGGATTGCTAGTTAGGATAATCGTCCAGCCCTTGGGAAGCTTGAAGCTAATGTATTCCTGACGGTCAATCAGCTCCATAACAGCCTGCATGTAACGGGGGTCTGCGCGAGTGTAGTCATCCAAGAGAAGGATGCCGCCCTTGTCAGTACGACCCTGAATCCAAGCAGGAACGGCATAGCCCATGCGGACTTCACCAGTCAAGTTATTGGCGTCAAGACGGTCAGTGCTAACGACATTTAGATGATCACTAGTAATCCAAGTGCCATCTTCAAGCTTATATTCCTTCACAGGAAAGCCTACGATATCGCCAAGCTCCTCGCACTGCGCAAGATTGATCTTGACCATGTGAAGATCATTGCGCTGAGCAACCTGAAGAACAGTAGAAGTCTTACCGAGACCAGCGTGGCCCTCGATGTTAACAGCCGTAGGCATCATGCCACGGTCCTGAAGACCCCTATTGGTGCGAATTACGTGCTCGAGAAACGTAACAATTTCACGAGAGTTGAGAATGAGACTATCATCGATCTTAATTTGAGACATTTATTTATCCTTGGTTATAAGGTATTAGGATAAATAGTAAAGAATACTTTAATCTGTTTTACTTTAATTAATAATCAAAAAGTTCTAAAGAACTTCCTTCATAATAACAACATCGCCAGGAAATTTTTGTTCTTTGTATTGCTCACGTTCACCGCGAGTCATAACCCAAAGAATGGGCTTAGTTGTCTTAATAGACGGAGGAGTACATGCTCCATCACTAAAATAAACAAGACAAGTATACTTGCTCTTATTCTTATTCATATACTCAACAGGAGGATCAAAGTCAGTGCCACCACGGCCATAAACCGTAACAGTGTTCTTCTTAGAGTATTCTTCAACCTTTGCAATTGCAGCATCGCAATGAAGAAGAGTCATCTTTGCGCCACTCTTAGAGATAAACTCTAGCTCTGCCATAAAGTTTGCCAACTCCTGATCGCTAACGCTACCGCTAGTGTCAATCGCAATAAGCAACTTATGCTTAGGATTGAACTTTAGACCAGGCTGACCGACAAAGCGAATCGATTCCTTACGCTTAGTCTTCTTTACAATTACACTAGTACTCGCAGCAATGAATCTTCTGAAGTAAGCTTTCCAGTTAGTAACTGGATCCTTCTTTTCAAGAAGACGATCAATCTCTGAAAGTAGATTACCAGGGATATAGCCGCGAGCAGTAGATCCAGACTGACGAATAGTCTCATGGTAAGCTCTACGAACCTGCTGACGACGGATCTCATCAACCGCTTCCCAGTAGCCCGTAGAATCTTCACCAGGCTCAAGGTCTGGCTTGTCCCACTGACTATGACTAGGATCGCCCTGGCCATACATATCCATTAGATTCTGATCTGCCTTTGAAGGACCTTTCCCAGGCTGACTTTCGGAGTCACTATCTTTATCTCCTGATGGAGCAGGAGAAGATCCTTCTTGCTCATCCTGACCGCCATCAGGACTATCACCAGGATTCTTAGGCCCTTGGTCTGGCCCATTACCAGGACAAGGATCGCCGTAGAACTCATCAGGATACTCTCCCTTTAGATCTTCAATCTTCTGCTTTAGAAAATCATAGTAGAAGACAGTACCCGCCTTTTCAGGCAAGTCGTAATCTGGGAAGGTATCCATCTGGATACAGCCTTCTGGGAGTTCTGATCTTTCAATGTACTGATTGATCTCAAGATCAGCAGCAATATTAAAGATCTTATGATCTGGACAACGGTTACGATAGTAAGGACTCAAGTGGCCAAGCGAGATATGAAGAATCTCATGCTTTAGTACGCCAACCTGATGCTCAGGGGGCATATCAAGATATCTCCCCTTTCTAAGCAACAACTTAAAGTTGTATCCCTCCATCGCAACTGCCGCGATAGGAATCGAATGATCGACCTCATACTTATTGACACCCAATAAATACAATCCAAAGAAAGGATTGTCGTTCATCAATAGCCGAAACGGCTTAGTATATTGCTGCATTTTTACCTTATTTTATATTTAACTTATCGGCGAAATCCCTTAAAGATTGCCTCAAGTTCCTTAGTCAACTTTTCAATATCATTAATATCGCCATCAAACCCATAACCTACACCAAAAGGTAGGTTAGTTTTTACCCAACCCTTAGGTTTTCCCTTGCAACATGGATCCTGCTGCTTACAACAGACATCCTTATTGCGCATTTCATTGGTATTATCACCGTCATAATCTGAAGATTGCTTAGTCCACACAGGCGGACGCACAGCAGGCTTATTAAGATCAATCTTAGGCTTATCTCGACGAACTCCTTCAAGGGTCCAAAAATACTTGTCAGCTGTCATAAACGCAGAAATAATCTTTCCTGTAAGCTCAGTGTACTGAGGTGTACGCTTCTCATCTTCAGCCAAGGTAAGCTCTCTACGGGCTTCGTAGCAAGCAGCCTCTAGCAATGCAATACCATTGCTAATCAACGCATGTTTACTAGCATCACGAAAGTCAAGAAGACGATCAGCCTTTGCGTCATAGATCAAAGACGGATCTTTCTCATAAACAAAGTGATATTCTGGGAATAGCGAACAAAGCTCTCTGAGAACAATAGCAAAATGCTTACCACTGACTGTCATGGAACGATCAGTATTGGGCAGATGCACAGTGTAGCAGCCCACAGTGGGCGCATCATAAATGATAATCTGGGGACGGCGAGTATTTACTTCCATTTTATTCTCCTTGTTTAAAAACCAATTATAAAATACAAATTAAAAAAATCAAAAAGTCTATCCTAGAGAGTCAACAAGGTCATCCATTTGTTGACTGGTAAAAGACTGCTGTTTGGTAGTCTTTCCCTGCATATTCGGACAAATAATGTCTTCTACATGCACAATATGATTGTATGTAACTCGAATTGCCTCTGTTTGTCCCTTTGGAACAAAGGGCTTAGTTACATATGGTTCCCCAAGCCTGCAATTGTGAAGACCAATAACGCTTCCAGCAGGAACACCCTTAAGTTTGTCACTAAGGGAACCCTTTTGAATTCGAACCATAAACGTTGTAAAACTTTTATTTGGCTCAGAACTTACAATCTTAATATACATATAATCTGGATTCTCAACATTATAAGTGCCAAGCACTCCTGAGAGATACATCGAATGTGCCATTATTCCTCTATTAGTTCAACGTAAATTAAAACTGCAGTCATCCGATTAATTAGATATACTGCATTATCAATACGAATTCGAATACCAAGACTATTATTAGCTATTACATACAATTTTCTATCTACTATAAACCCCATCTCAGACAAACGTCTAGACCAAGGTTTTGTAGATTTAATTGTGTATTTGCCTGGAGCACAAAATATTAAACATTTCATTAATCTTAATTTTCTGTTCCATCAATAGCATACTCAACTTTAAACTGATGAATAGCTTTAAGTAGCGAGACAAACGCATTTAGAATGCAAAGACAAGAAGTATCATTGACTGCTTCTGCCATTTGATTAGACAAATACCACATTGTTGACAATAGATGCCCAGGAAGCTGGCCATTCAAGTCATGAAGAATCATGTCATACAATTCGCTCTTGCTAATCTGATCAATTTGTTGAAGTCTGTAGACTTGAAAAATAAGATCTGAATTAATCGAAGGACCAGTCATTATTAACTCCTTAAGCTAAAGCTTTTTCCATTTGATTACCATGTGCAATAAATGCAATAATAGGTGCAGCTTTCTTGCTACCATTACAAAGCCTACACTGATTACAAGTAATACTGCTTTTGGTTTGCGCTGGACAGACAACTACTTTATTACCAGCTGGACTAGTAAATGCATGAGGACTATCTTCACCTACAATCGTTGTAGCTCTCCATCCCTGGGCAACAGCAAGATCTGCGTCATTAATCTTTTCGCAACTTGCCATAAGAGAACCGCGCCAATTCTTAGCTACTTTTTCTTCTCTCCAGTGATGGGTATACCCTACTAGTTCAAGCTTTGTTTTGCCAATAGTTTCTTTGATCTCAGATGCTTGCGTTGCTGAGCATCTTCCAATGTCTCCAATGGCGGATACACGAACCATTCTAGCGGTCTTGTGTCTATTCTGCAAAGCGTAAGATAAGGTCTTATCAGCGCCTCTTGCATAGGCACGCCTAGTTGAACTAGATCCAATATTGACGCTACCACTCCACGCATAACAGCCGTTACCTCTGAGCTTACATCCATTGCAACTCTCCCATGCTTCTTGCTTAGTATAGCCAATATATAGAGTAGGAACATTGCCAGTCTTTACATTAACAGCCTGAGCATTCCAAATAAGGTTGAAGTCTGCTTCTTGTGAAGATGACTCTAGTGATTCTAAAATATTATCGTAATTCATATAAATATCCTAATATGAATAATTAAAAATCAAATATCAAAGAATACATTGTAAACAAATACAGATAAACAAAAAGTCCCAAGCATTTCTACTTGGAACTTCTTTATTACTTATATTTGAATATTGCTATTCTAAAGTTTTCTTAGCTATTTTCTTTGGTGCATAACTAACTTTATGTTTGCCATGTTTAATCCCAGCTTCTTCTCCCCAATTAGAAACACCTTGATAAACATACCAAGCTCTAATTGCCCACATACCATCTTCTTTGCACATTTCTTGAAGAAGACGGTCTGCTTTCTCTCTGTAAGAAAGGGGAAGGTGCTTTTCTCTGATAAGCTGATAGAGAACATCATGAACTAAAGATCCACGCATAAAATTCTTAGTATCAATAGTTGGACCTGAAGGTCCATCCCATGCATAGCCATGACGAATCGTCAATGTGCCATCACCAAGAAGTTCTATATATTCGGTCTTGACATTCAAAGGAGGAATTACATTTATTTTACAAGTGTAATCCTCTGCCAGTTGATATTTCCAACCATCTGTATATGTAATGTAACCTTCAGTCATGATGCTTCCTTAGTAATAATTCCTACTTAGACACAGGAATCATACCAAGTTCTACTTAGCGTCAGCCTCAGCAGCAGTAGCTGCATCAGCAGGATGAGCAGGATGAGAAACCTCACCGGTACCACTAAGAGGACCAACAACAGCCTCTGCGGCCACACTCTTAGCATCGTAAGGAACAGTCCGAACCTCAGGGGTAGCTGCACTGCCCGATCCAGAGCCAACACCTGAACCAGCTGGAGCCTCAACGGCAGCAGGAGCAGTAGTAGCACGGCCAGTCATAAAACCGACAACGCCACCCAGAAGGGGAAGGACCAATGCAAGAACTGCAGCAGCTACACGAGACAGGAACCAGCCAGCTCTAGGAGCAGCGGCAGCAATCGCAGCCTCGGCGATAACCTTCATACTATCACTAGAAATCTTTGAAAGATCAGTACCATCAACATCACTCATAATTATTCTCCTTTGTCAAAATTTGAGGCCTGAGCTGCCTCGTTTAGAATTGTTATAATCTCAGCGTAAACAGTGTAAACATCGCAATCATCTAGATTGTAGCCCTTAGCTAAAAATCTAGAATCTAGCATTTTTGCAATAGACCAACCAGTTTCAATATCAGGATAGAAACCAGCACCCCTGCTCATAAGCAAGGAAAATTGACCCATTGTAGAACCAATATCAATGTCTGTATAAAAACTATCCATTAGTTATCCTCTCTTTGCATACTCAATAGATGTTGAATATCTTCACGGATGTCTTCAACCTTTGTAATAAGATCTTCAACTTGTCTTTCAAGCTGAGTAATCTTAAATTCTAGATCATATTCATCAGGCATTGTCATCTTCCTCTTCTGCATCTAGATCTAGATCGGCAAAATCTTCTAGAACAAGAATAGGCTTGCTAAGAGCATCTCTCATTTGATTAAGTACTTTTTCAAGTTCATCAAGAGATTCAGCGCTTGTAAAAGGCTCACAGTAAGTAGAAACTAATCTATTTCTATATTGGACTTCTACGATGCGAAAGTCCTCATAAACAGACCCTTCGATCTCACTGGTAGTCTTCAAAACTCTATGGTTCCAAGTAAAGCTGTAATCCACATCATCTTCATAATCAGTCATCTAAATTCCTATAAAGTAGTATTGCTGTGTACGTAAATAATCCAATCATAAATAAACAGAGTAAAACATTACTCAACATCTGGCTCGTCTTGCTCTTCATCTTCCTCATAGTCAAGCTCTACAAGCTTATTCCCAGTACGTGCAATATGCTCATCACTGTGAGTCTTGCACATGGTCATCCACCATCCTTTGTAGGAACCGCAGTGTCCAGGCTCACCACAGACGTCACAAGTCTTAGCGCTAAGAGCTCTTGCTTCTGAGATAAACTTATCAACAGTAGGTTGACTATAGTCTAGATAAAAGCACAAACTTCCAAACTTTTCTTTAACCTGAACAGCCTCAATAGTGTACTTAGGATACGTAAGCTTAGTCTCATCAACATGAGCCTTAATCTTTGCACAAAGATCATCAATCAACTGATACCAACCATCACCAGTATCAATGCCCCAGCACATACATGTCTGGCTCATTGGAAGATGCCGCTGGCAAAAGATATCAGGATATTTCTTATAAAGTTCGTCTTGTAGTTCTTGTTTCATTAGTCATCCTGTTCTGTAAAAAGATAATCGTCTTCAACATACCAAGACTCTTCATCTTCCAAGTATTCAGCAGAAGACTGAGATGACTCGTCAGCCAGTCTATTAAGCTCATCAATAGCAAGGTCTTTCATTCTTCCCATGTTACCACCAACAGATATAGTAAACTTTCTTTCCAAGAATAACTTCTACACAAGCCTTAGAAACGGCTTCAAGATCATATGCAAGTCTATCTAGATTAGATGCATTAGCAGTATGAAAAGGCCCAGTAGCAACTGGTAAACTTTGGGCAATCAAATCATCAAAAAGTTCTTGCAGATCCTCTAGATCTAAATAAACTTTTTCAACATTAAATGCACTAATGTCAAAATAGTCGTCGCCAAACTTAATTGTACGAGTAGTTTCTTCTGGCATATACTTAGTAAGCCATAGCCTTTCGAACCAAGCATTAAGATCGCCATGTTTGCGCCAAGTTGCAATCTCATCATCGTTTGCTTCAGGATTGTCAAGATTTTCAATCCTAAGATACATATCAAGTCCCATATTGTCACCTCTTATTAAGTGTTACTTAATAGGTAAAAATATTATTTAAACTGCAAAATTAGATTATGAGTTGTTGCGTAATCAGCAAGTTCTTGACCATCATTAAACTGTTTAAACTTAGATAAATCGGGACCAAAAAGTATATACTGTTTAATCCCATCTTTCATAAAAGTATAGACAACACAATGATTCATCTCTGTTACGTTATGCCATTGAGACATTACTTCTCAGGTTCTTGAGGCTTTACCTCTTTAAACTTATCAAGAGAATTCGTTGAATTCATCTTAGAAATAAGAATAATCTCTTGAATCTTTTGTTTAACTCTATCAAGACCAGTCATAGTTTTCCTTAATCAATATAATTTCTAAAATTAGAATCAATAATTAATGTTTTCCCAAGCTTAGTAAGAACTCCATCTTTCCAAGCAATTAAATTATCCATACGTTCTCTAACTTCTTGTTCTGAAAGATCAGAAGTATCTTCACCTTCTTCACTGTCATCAGTTAGATAGATAATTCCATTGCCTTTTGAAATTGCAATAGCATCAAGAATATCGCTAGACTCAACAACCTCACAGGTCTTGTTCCTAGTGTTAGCATACACGTACATATATTATCTCCTTATTATTAATTACAAATAATAACTAATAATAAGAAATAATCAAAAAGTACCTTAAATTAATAAAAAGATCTTCTTATAAATTCGAGAGTCTTCTATGTACTCTTGATCTTTATAATAGGATCCTGTGTCTCTATCTTGTATTTGTTGTTGAACAGCTTTTGCTACTTCATTTTTAAATAAACTTGCAAAACCAAGAATCAATCCACCAAAAAGTAAACCAATTATTGTTCTAACTATAGTTCTATTTAGCCATTCGCGATTTTCTGAGTCTTTTTTCTCTTTCTCTGTGCGAATATCCGCTTTTACTCGTTCGATCTCTTTAGCTATACGGTCATTCTGATCAATAGTAAATCGAGTAAGTAATTTCTCATTTTCAGTTCTGTTTAGCTCTATAGTCTTATTAATTGCTTCTATTTGCTGGCGCTGAAGCTCAGCAAGCGAATCTAAGTCTTTTTCTACGTCCCTGAGACGCATATTTATTCCAGGATTTCCGTCATAAGATCCAAGGACTATTGTCTTTAGATCATCGATTGCTTTATCATGTTTCTCATGACTTTTCTTTAAATCATCAAGCTTAGTGTTGATGGAGTCAAGTAAAGAATTAGGGCAATCGGTTGAGTTTGACATCGGAGAATCCTCTATAAATAAATAGTATTGTTAGAACATTTTCACCACCTGTATAGAGGGAACTAGATAGTTATGTCTACCCCTAAATCATAGTGTAATTATACTAGACTTTACAGTATCTTATACTTTTGATGTATTTTTCAGAATTAAAAAACCCTAGGTTCTACGCGGTATTTTAAGATCTCTATTTCACCACTTAAGGGCAAAATAAAAATACTTAAAATTAGCATAAAACCTAAGGTTTTCTTTCTTTTAGCCTAAATTGGCAAACAAATTAAAATAAAAGCAACGATTATAAAGAAGATGAAAGGTGCTTCAATTTCCATTTAGTATCCAGCACGAGTTACGCTTGCAATTTCGTAATGATCTTTATCATAAAGACGCCAAGCGCTCCAATCATCTCCAGGATCACTAAAAGAACTATGAACTAGATGAAATGTTTCAGCTTTCTGAAGTGCAATTTCATCAAAGTTCAATTCGGCGCGTTCACTCTTAAGATACTCACGAATATTCTTATTACCAGTAACAGTAGCTCCAATGTAGGACATTTAGTTCTCCTATTTAGTAGGGTGCATCAATCATTTCGTAACCATATGCAGGAATAGCAAATTTAACTTTCTTTGGGGCAGGAGCAGGATATTCCAACTTAGCCTTCTTAATCTCAGCGTTGAGATAAGAAAAGAAGCTCTTACTAGCTGGAGTTTTCTTATTGTTCCGGTCAAAGCACTGAACAATTTGACCATTAGTCATGCTGACCATAGCACAGAGATTTCCCTTACGGAAAAACATATGGCTTCTATCATCATAGTAGCTACCAATACAGTGTGCACATTCTTGGCCCGCAATTCTCATCTCATTAGAGGTCTTGATCCGGATCGTCTCAAGATGTTCCGGCAAAGTAAGAGTAGGCATATCACGGTCAGGAACATTAACATCATACTTAAGCAGTGCAAGACGATTCTGTTCCGCCGCAATTCTATGATTATTAACACTTGCATTGATCATTTCAAGAATACTCATATTCTCGTAATCAATAGCACTAAGACGCTCATCTCTAGCTCGAAGACCAGGAAGGCCCATACGATAACCATCCTTGATAAACTTGTCTACAGCCTCTGGGAGACCAGTACCAACATTAACAGGATGAAGATCCTTCATAGCCTTTACCCAGCCATCAAGAATCTTAACATCGTTAACTTTGCTCATCTTTGTATAAAGAGTAGCTTGATTCTTATCAATATCAGCAATCAACTTAGGAATAGTATCGCCACTCATACTCTCAGTCCGATTAATAGGAATCAACTGGATATACTCTGCAGCAAGACCAGAATGGAACCAACTAAGCCGCCGATTACTAAAGGTACGGTACTTGTAAGCTTGAACAAATTCTGCATTAATAGGATGGTTCTGAATCAAGGACAAAATATCCTTAGAATTATCAGACCCAACAGGCCAGACTTTAAGAGAATGCCAAGCCTTCAAAGTTCTAATAGACTGAGGAATCTTATTAAGAACCGCCCGCCTATCAGTATACTTCAAAGACGAGTATCCAACATTAAAAGCCTGCTTTACAGTAAACTTTTCCCAAGGGGTACGGGCATTATAAAGATCCTTAAGAGCCCAAGTAAGATCAACAAGATCATTAGACTGGCCAGACCATGTTCTGTTACCATCAATCATCTCAGTAGTCTGATGACAAGCAGAGATAGTACTGATAGCAGCATCAAGCTTATCTTGCATATCCTTATGCCAGTAAGCAAGGCCGGCAACCAAGTTAATAATAGTCTTGTGCCGAGACATCATAGGCTTAATATAGTGCCACTTACTACTTGTCTTAAAAGCCCCACTCTTACTTTTTCTACTGTAGTGCCGCGGCATATTCCTTATCTTGATATCAAGACGCTCAATCATATTAGTCCACAAGTAGTGCTTATCCTCAACAAACGCATTAAAGTCATACATCTAGTAAACCTCTACATGATTAAAGAGAAGATCTTAATAGGAGAGAGAAGACTTAAAAAAATCAAAAGGCATGTCATACTCTGCATCGTACCTGCATGATACCCTGCAAACACTGCATAATACCTACCCCGCTTCTCCAATAAGTATATATCTTTTATATATCCCTATATAGGCTCGCGGGTAACTCCGGCCTCTTTTGACCCTTTTAAGTTTAAACTCTTTTTACTCGTTATATACCCCTATAGGGCAAAACCTGCCAAAGTAATCTCCGGCCTCTTTTTTGTCAGTATCCGTGTTGCAGGAATCCCGCAGGAGCTCAACACCCTTGAGACCCTAAAGTCTCTCAGGTGTTGGCCCCCACGAAGATTAGACGGTAGCGCTGGTCCTGGAGCTATTGCCCTTTGCCTTGCGCTTCTTCTGGCTAAGTGCCTCTAGCCTTGCCTGAAGCTCCATCTCTTCTCGTTCTGCATTGATAGCATCCAACTTGCGCTGGTACTCTCGCTGAGACTTAGACATCTTGTTTGGCTCTTGCTTTGCTTTTGAGTTGACCTGATCAACCTTATTGTTCAGCGAAGCCTGTGCCTTCTTTGCGAAGGGGAACAGGATGCCGCCGATAAGGGCAGGAATCAAAAGGAATGCAGTAGCGAAGAGACCCCAGAGGGCTCCAGCCATACCTGCACTTGCAGCCTTAGCACCAAGTGTTACTGCTTGTTCTCCACCAAGATCAGCCATGATTAACCCTCCACACGACGAAAGGCACCCGCATTGGGCGCGTGAATCTGAATTGAGCGGTAACCAGGATGAATTGGCTTGCCGTCAGCACCCTTGTTGTGGCGCTTGAGAAATACAGGAAGATTCTGGAAGCTCAGGCTAAAGCCATCGGCACCAATCTCTCCTGGGGCCCAGACCTCTGCGTCTGCACCTGCTTCGGATCCATTCATGATCTTGCATCGGGTAACCACAAAACTTCCACGCTCAGTAGTAACTCGAGCCGTGACAGGTCCAGCGGTGTTGCCGATCTTGATTGTCCCACTACACGTAAACGGAATCTTCATTCTCACACCTCTTTTTGTTGGCTCTGAAATAGAGCGTTAATGTTTTTAACAGTGTGCCCGACTGGACTTGAACCAGTGACCTACGGCTTAGAAGGCCGTTGCAACTATCCAACTGTGCTACGGGCACGCAGCCTAGGTTTTACCCTAGTAGTTGGTTAGAACGGATCAATGTCCGTTACAGTTTCGATGACAGGCTCTGACGACTCTGCCTTCTTAGGGGCCTCACCGTACCGAACTACATCAGCGATGATCTCCGTGATCCACCGACGCTCACCTGCTTCGGTCTTGTACTCACGAGTTTCACTGCGACCATCGATTTCTACCTGATGACCTTTACCGAGATACTTTGCAGCATTCTCGGCATTGGTGCCAAAGACAACGACGCGATGGTATGAAGGCTTGGAGACCTTCTCACCCTTGGCATTTGTGTACCGATAGTTGGTACAGACGTTGAGAACCGCGCGCGACTGCGACGATTCGGAGCTCGTAAGCTCGGGATTCTTGGTAAGACGACCACGGACTCTAGACTCATTAAGATCTTGCATATCTATCTCCTTTCCGTTTTTCTACGGACAATTGGTTACTAATATTAGTAAATTTCACACAAGAAAGGGGCGATAGCCCCTCTAGCGGCTACACAGGGCCCATGCTGCAACTACTGGCCAAAACATGCTGGCACAGAAATACAGGATTGTATACCAGACAGGAACTACAATGCTTGCAGTTCCATTGGCATGGCTCATACTAAAAGACGCACTGCTCATCAGAATGTTTCGCATTGGTTCTCCTTCTCTTGGTTATCCAGAATAGTTCTGGCTGCTTTCATAAGTGTATTGATACGCTCAGAACCCCATGTCAGTTCAAGTCTTGCAACTAGATAACTGATGTTGTCTGCGTCTCTATAGTCAACATTGAACAGATTCGGGTCAGGGTTATACACAGGATCTCCTAATTGAGGAATTTGATCAACCAGACTAACTTAAACATCAAACCTAATAGGAACAATAGGAATCGTACTTCTACCACAGAAACATATCTAATACTGTTAGCATCTTGCTAAAGTCAAGCATTAGAAGTTTTGTTGTAAGTAGAAGCAGCATCACAAAGATAAACGTATTTTTGTCGGCCACTTTTCCTCCTTGGAATTGGTTCCAAACAAAGAAGGGGCGATAGCCCCCTCTGGTTTTATAAAGGTTGGGGCCCCTCCCGTTCTATCTCTAGAGGAGAGGGGCCTTTGCGTTCCAGGTTAACCTAGACGTACCACCTAGTTATTTTTTGAACTAGGACAGTTGCCCATGATCCAGTGAACCAGATCTGGCAGGACTGTTATGGGAGCCCACCCCCAGCCTATTTGAAGAGTGGCTGGTCTCTTATTGGGGGTCTAACGCGTTTTTCCCAATTTCTTCTCTCCAGTCGAACTTCCGAGTTTCCTCGATCTCGTTCTGCTTACGCTTATCGCCATGGTTGGCGTTATGCATATTCTGGAGCTGATAACTCTTGACTTCTTTCTTGTCGAATCTGAAGCTCTTGCTCATTATATCCTACTTACCGATACTGATGGTCCAACGACCACCAAGGTTGTTTGCGAGAACTACTCCACGGTCCATTGCCGTATCAATATTGTTATACTTCTCATTGATAACAATACCCTTGTTTACGACAAACACTCTAAGATTGATATGCTTCATTAGTTTTCTCGTTACAGTTTGTGGAGGTAAGTCTCATACTGTTGATTGATGTACCACTCAAAGTTGCGGTCATCATCGCCGAGTCCTTGGCGGGAACTTTCGAATTCTCCCATAAGGCGATCCTCATTGGCATCCCACCAGGTTTCCTCAACTACTTTGTTGAGGTATCTGTTCAGGATCTCTTTGCCGACCTTTGACAGGTCCCTAGAGGTCCATTCACCAAGACCTGTTTCCAGGAATCTACGGTGACCTGTGGCCCACTCCCACATCTGCATGCAGTTGAAGTAGTTGTCCACGACCACTTTGTAGACTCTCCAATACTCCTGTTGGTCTTTGTAATGCCATCCAGCCGTATCTTTCTCTTCTCGCAAGTCGTAGTTGACCTTGTTCTCCTCAAGTTTGGGATTGAGGATAGCAAGCACCTTATCCATGTCCTGAACCGTTTCCATTGCAAACTGCTTTTCCATGACAAACCTCTATATAAGGGGGTAAAAGTCTTCCTGACAGGATTCGAACCCATCTATTACCATAAGGAAGTGATGCAGCCTTTGTGGCTACCAGACATGACATCTGATAGGTTAGCCTACCGACAGGCAGGTTGCAGACTGTTGACCTATTGGACTACTAGGACGAGACAGAGTTGCCCAGTTCCACCAGGAGATTGTTGAACTCCTCGATGGGGCAGTCGGCGTCCTCAATCTTTGTCAGGAGGCTCTTGTGTCCCCAGAAAAGATTGATGAGGCCGTCCATGTCAGCCTTGACGTTCTTGACCGTGAAGTCAAAGTGCTTCGTCAAGGTGGGGATTGCGGCGTAGAAAGCATACGTCCCTCCAAACCGCTCCGAGTACACTTCCATTGTCGGGATGTGGTACAGGGTCTCGTTGATCTCCAGAGAGTCACGGAGGCGGATCCTATTGATCTTCGCGCTGACCCACTCCGAGACATATCCGTTTTCGGGATTGGGGAGGCCAATCGTGAAATTGACCTCGAACCCCTTGTGCGCATCATGGAACATCCCGTGCTCCACAATGTAGTACCCTTCCCCCTCAGCATTGTTGCCCCTGACGGCAGCGCTGATCGTGGGGCCGCTGAACTCCGTGAGAGACACAGAGTAGGTGGTGTCGTACCCGAGATGGTTCATCCTCTTGGCGACCTCGGTCGCGAAAAGGATAACGGCTTCAAAGTCAAAGATCATCTGTTTTTTCATCTTGTCACCTGTTGGTGGGTGTGGGTAGTGCCTCTGTGCTTGATTGCACAGTCTTTGTGTTGAACTCTCCAAGTTCCGATGTGACGCTCAAAGTGTCCTTCTTTAGCAGGAACGGTTTTGCCACACCGATAGCAGGTTCCGGGATACTGGTTCCTCATGAGTTCTCCGAATTTTGGATGATAATGTCCTCTTGGAAGAACTCGGCAAAGTGTCTTGCTCCGTGGAACTTCTTGTAGGAGCACACCATGTAACCTGGCTCTTTTCTGAACCAGAACCCGCACTTCCGAATGCGCTTTTGGATCCGACGCGCTGCAGCTAAGTTAGGGGTTGTATGAAGATAGACGTGAAAGTCAAGGCTTACATGATACATCTTGTCCTCCTTTAGGACGGTGGTAATTCAATCATATGGGAATCGAACCTATAACTATGTACTAGAACCGCAACTGCGGCATACATAGCGTCACCAGACTGATCAAAGGCCCGCTGCAGCAGACCACCCATGTCTTTACCTCGGCACTAGTGGCAGGGCTCCACTAGCGACAAAGCCCATGTCTATCTCGTCACTAGTAGCAGGGCTCTACTAGTAACCACCTCATGTTCATCTTCTCCATTAGTGGCAGGGGTCCACTAACAGCCAGCCCATCGCTATAACCAGGTTTGCAACCCTGACTACCTCTAGGTTCCCAATAAGTGGCAGGCTCACCTATGGTTTTTCTAGAGGATTTGAAGCCCATGTTTATCTCGTTACTAGCGGCAGGGCTCCAACTAGTAACCAGCCTTTTTATATAGCCAGGGTTACAACCCTAACTCTCACTAGGTTCCCATAAGCGGCAGGCGCACTTATGATTGTACTAGTAAACTCTCAAAGGATGACGTCTTGCAGTACGAACAATAGGGTTTACATCCCCTATTATTCGCAATGTAACCTGCGTGACGCCGTAAACTTGTGAGCATTTTAGAGACCTACTCAGGTCTGAGGATTATACGAAGAAGCGACGGGCCGTATGCACTGCCTCGATAAGAGAATCAGAGCCAGTGTTGGCGTCGCTCTCGTACTTCTTCTCATCGAGACGCTCATTGATGGCATCCCACGGGTCATAAGACTCATGGTTCACGTCATCCAGGCTCAGAGTCTCCTTCTGAACCTCTTCGAAACTATCAGTCAAGATCGTAGCAGCACTAAACAACATGATATACCTCTTTGCATTGGTAGACATTACCAATTCTCACCGAAAGAAGGGGCGATAGCCCCTCAGGATTTGTACTGTAGCGGAGTGGGACCCATAATTATTTGGGCCTATTTTCACTCAGCTGGCCCAGGAGCCGAAACCCCCCGACGCCCGTTAGGGCGAAGGGGGGTTGAGCTGGACCTGCGACCTAGAAGGTGCCGTCGTCCGCAGTGGCCGTCTCGCGAAGCGCCGCAAGGGCCTCCGCAGCGGCATCTGCACCAGCGGATGAGGCCGCGGGAGCCGAAGCGCCAGCGGGGGAGCCAGTCTTGACGACGACGTTGGCGAGGATCTTGACGGCGAAGCCCTTGGAGCCATCCTTGCGGAGGAACTCTTCGTCTTCGGGGGTTCCGTCCACGAACACGGTGTCGCCCTTCTTGAGGATCTTCGCCATGTTCTCCGCGAGTGCGCCGAAGCACACGACGTCCCGCCACTTCACGACAGCGACGCCCTTGACCTTGCGGTTGACAGCGACGCGCATGGCGCAGATGGAAGTTCCCGACTGGCCCGTCAGGAGAATAGGGTCGGCTCCAAGGTTGCCGACGACCTGAGTACGCTCAAAGCCCATGCTCATGGGTGCGCTCCAGTGTGGAGAGAAGGACCATCCCTCTCTCCGCACAAACAAGGGCCGTTAGGCCCTCTGGCGATCCATCTCGTTGGATCAACGGGAGCCAGGACATCTGGACTCCGCAGAAAGAAGGGGCGATAGCCCCCGAGCGAAGCGAGCTCTACAAGCGAAGAACTAAGGAACAAACGGACGGCGCGAGCGAAGCGAGCGGCAGCGGAGTAATTGGACCTTTTTTGGATGAAAGAAAAAAATAGCCCACCCATGATGGGCAGGCTATTCTCTAGTTATTGCCGTTCTTCTTTCTGTTTGCTTCTAGCATTTCCAGAAGACCGCGAGCCATCTTTGCATTGTGCTCATTCTCCTTTTGGGTAACCCATTTTGGAGGAGGATCTTTGATGTCAAAGAAGATTTGAATTTCATGGCGAAGTACATAGTAACCTTTGTTGATACGTAAATCAACACAGATCACAACTTCTCCTGCTCCAACCAACGTCCCGTCCCATGCCCTAATAGTGCCGGTTGGCTTTGGTTTGCGGTTTGTTTCAATGATGTGGCCATTAAATGACTTTTTCATTGTTGCCTATTCCTTACGTGCAGTGTTATGTTCTGCTACTTCTTTGCAAGGTCGTTCGGGTTGATGATAATCATCGGACGATTGACCTTCTTGGCGTAGTTGACACAGTTGGATGTGCCACTCGGAGAACCATCCCAGATTGCGACAACCGCCTCGCAGTTATCAACCATCCAGTAGTTCCGTGCGTGGAGACACTTCTCTTTGCCTGCAAGGTCGTAGCCTTTCTTATTGACAAGCACAACTTGATGAGCAAGAGCAAGCATCTTCTTGTAACGCATCTTAGCTTCGTCACCCTTGAAGTAATCACCATGGTCGCTGCAAGGACGAGCCACGATGAACTTGAGGCCAAGCTTGTGAGCCTCACGTGCGGCATCAGTGTCAACGCCAAGAGCACCACCAGTAACGACGATGATCTCACGAGTTGCACTGTACTTGGCAATGGCACGCTTTAATGCATCTGCGATTGCATTCTTTACAGCAACACGCAGAGGATGATTCTCGTCATAGCCGCCAATCTTTTCGGGGCGATGACCAGTGAATGCAATCCTGTAGGGCTTTGCTTCCACGGCAACAACAGGCACAGCAGGAGCAGGCTTGGCTTCAACAGCAGGAGCGTCAACCGGGACCCAATTGACATCTGCCATGTTCTTAGGCTGCCACTTGCCGTTGACCATTACAAGTTGTACAGGCTGTGCCGCAGTGTACGTGCCTTCAAGTACTTCACTGAAGATTTGAGTCTCAGACTCTTCCTCGTCACTGTCGTACTCGCTAGCATACTGCTCCAGCTCTTCAGCGCTGACTGGATTCTCAGAACCAAAGGCATCTTCAAAGTTGAAGTCTGCCATGCCTGCGCTCTCCAGCATCTTGTCGTAGTCGATATTCTCAGAGACAGAGATATCGAAGAACTCCTTCTCGGGAGGAGGCTCGGGCTTGACCGGCTCTTGACCCTTGAAGGTCAGCCAGACGAAGTTACGAGTGTAGGTCTTGCCGTTGGCACCATGACCGTCACGCTTCTCCACTTCGCTTGCCTCAACGGTAGCACCGCTGAAGAAGTTGTTGAGAGTACCGTGGTAGCCCATCATGCCGGCAATCTGCCACTGAGTCTTGCCCTTGAAGGCACCGTTGTTCTCGAATGCCTTGCGCGTCTCGCTGGTCTTGCGGAAGACCAAGTAAGCAACTGCGGCGGCGCGATGGTCCTGGTCAGGGTTACCGCGCTGTCCACCGTATGCAAGCTGAATGCGGTTGTCGCTGAGGAGCTGCTGGATGTTGAGGCCAACAAGCGACTGAGGATCAACAGTCTTGCCATCCTTGCTCTCACGAATGAGGAAGGCGGCGCGAACGTCGGCAGCAAGAAGCTTATCCTGAGTCTTCTTCACGGCAGCATCCTCAAGGAACTTGCAGAGAACTTCTGCGTAGCCCTTGTAGTTACCGGTCGAGGCAAAGTACATCTTGCGGCTGTAACCACCGCTGGAGGTAAGCTCACCCTGCGCGTCGATGGCGTCAGAGTCGATGATCTTTGTCTTGTTGCCTTCTTCGTCATCAAGGAACTCGACCTTACCCTTGCCCATGGACAGAGTAATAGGCTTTTCCGCAGACGTACCGAGAGCGGACATCAGCTCAGAAAGCACGAACATTTCGTACTTGTACTCAGCCTTATCCTCGTAGACCTCTTCGAAGAGAGGCCAGAGATCCTCGTGACGTGCTGCGAAGGCTGCATGGATGGGCTTCTGAGCGTAAACCCGACGAAGGGTCTTGAGCTCTTCAGCGTTCATCATGTAGCGAACCTTGTCGATTTCCTCGTAACGATGCTTCATTGCCTCAGGCACAGTCATCATGTGACCATTGTCCTGGCTGTAGCGATTGACCGCATGATACTTACGGAACATGAAGGAGCCGAAGGTCGTGAGATTGAACTCACCCTCGTATTGCTCCTGCTCATCCCGGTAGTGCTTGCTGATCAGCTCATCAAGCTCATGCGAGTGCTCTTCAAGGAACGCCTGAAGATTGGAGGTCAGGAGAGTAGCAGTCTGAGTGCTGTGACCCTCATCGATGAACGACTTGAGGTTCGAGGTCATCGTCTTCCAGTAGCGTGTGAAGCTGCGGATGATGGGATGCTCAACCTTGACAGACCGACCATCTGCCGTGACAACCGTCTGACGAAGGCTCTGGCAGATCTTAGCGGTCATCGGGATCTTGCCCTCTTCGTCCTTGAACAAGGCAGGAGCAATGATGTTCTCGCCCGTGATCTCGGAGATTTCTCCCGTGTAACGCACAGCAACAGGTGCAGTTACAAGCGAAAGAAGGCTGACACCAAGCCGCTTGCGCACAGGCTTAAGGGCCGTCATCTTGCTAGGCTTAGCATCGGGATTCTCACGCATCGCATTGCGGTCGTTGAGTACCCAGCTGACAGCAATCATCGTCATGATAGCGTCGATGTTGTGCCATGCACGCCAAGCGCCGGGGAAGTCAGTGCCGCTCTGAGCAGCATCGACCACCAGCGAGATCTCACCTTCCATCATGCAAGCTGCAAGAAGGGCGGATGGAGTCTTGACTACCGACGGCAGAATGATCAGGTCAGCAAGCAGATAGCTGCCGAACATCTGAGCATTTGCCATTGCGCCAACGATGGGCATGAACTCGTTATCACCAGGAAGGTGAATCATGTCCCACTTCTCTTCAGCAGTCTTGTCGGCAACCGAAGGATCTGCAGGCTGAGCCTTCTCAGCAAGGGCCGTAATGTTGTACTTGATCAAGCCAGAAGGCGAGACAGTCTCGACCGTCTTGACATCAAAGTACGACGACAGCAGCTTGTGACCATTCGGAATGGTGTTCACAAGATCAAGCTTTTCAGGAAGCTTAGCAAGGAAGGTGTGTGCCTTCTCGTAAGTATCCTGGACCTGCTGAACGGTGAACTGGCTCAGCTTGTAGTTACGCAGGTTCATAGAACGCAGCGCAAGCAAGCCAAGCTTACCGCACAGGAAGAACGCCTTGTCGTCAGCGTCACCGCCGTCCATGCTAACAAGGACAGCCTTCTGCATGATCTCCGTGCTGCCGAAGTATGCAGTAGCGTGCAGGAACATGTCGTCCTTAAGGACAACATAGATAACCCGCACATCGACCTTAGCCGAAGTAGGCCAACGAGCCGCAGCGCCAAGGCTATCCCGATGGTTGACGGCAAGCTCCTTCTCGTTCTCACCCTTCACATCATGGATGTTAAGAGCAGGAACGTTGAGGTTCTTCGCAGCTTCTGCCGTGATAGCAATTGCCGCAAATCCCGTCTTGGCAAGGATCTGTTCCGACTTGGCGTTGAACGCTTCCTCGATCTTTGCCTTGCGGTCAAGCTCAGCCATGATGAGAAGACGACGCTTCTTCAGGCCAGCGGTTTCGTTTGCAAAGGCACCCTGCTTCTCCTCATGGAGCCACAGGTCACGGAACATACGCCAGACAAGAGCGCGGGGATACGAGGTAAAGCCACAAGGGCCGTCCTTTGTAACCGCGTTGATGCGAAGCTTGCTCTGCGTAACGTCTTCGCTGACACTGTTGACTAGAGTAGTCACAGTAGCAGGAATTGCGCCAGGGTGAACACCAAGGCTAAGAAGCATCTTGGTGATCTTTGCCTTGAATGTTGAGGACGTTTCCGTTGCCTCAAGGACGTCGCCATCGAGACCCTTAAGGGCATTCTTGACGTAGTCATCCCAGTGCGAGATGTTCCAGTCAATCATCTCGTTGAGGATCGCATGGAACTTCGGGTCGTTGAGCACCTGACCAAACAGGGCGCTCAAGTTCTGGACGCCGAGAAGGACACCAGGCTCAGACTTCATCTCACCAACGGTCGGCTGCACCATAAGCGCAACATCGGGAGAGAGATCAGGCTTGAGATCCTGCTTGCCTTCGGAGCTCAGCAGGAAGACATGGGGCGGAAGCCAAAGCTTGACCGCACCCATTGCGCCCTTATAGTACGCTTCGAGCTTAACCACACGGCGAACCTGCATGCCCTGCGTCATGGGGCCAGGGGTGAGCTCTGCAGTGCCCATGTAGTGGACACCGTCCTGGATTGCCTTGTAGGCAGGATCCAAGTCAGCCATGTCTACAACCTTGCCAGTTGCAGATACGATGGCGCTGTAGGTGGCCGTCATCATGGAACGCGCATACTTGCGGCCCTTCTGAGCGGTCTTGCTGGTATACCCAACAGAACCCACAAGCTTTGCCTTCAGCGCCTTAGGCACCATCAGCGTCTCCATGCTGCTAACAGCAAAGAGGGCAACGTGACCGTCCGGGCATTTCTGCCCTTTCTCAACCACAGGGTGGTCGAGGAGGCTTTCAAAGCCCGGAAGATCGGAATAGGGGCTCTTAACCCCGGAATACTCGAGATGCTCTCGATAGCTACGGTACATAGTACCCTCCTTGTCAGTAACCAAAATGGTTACGTTCTGTTTCATGTTTTCTACCATTCGCCCATATCCATTGTAACAACAGGAAGAGTCGGAGCAACTACTGATACTGTCTCCATCTTGAAGCCAGAGTCCCAACCCTCACGAGTTGATGTATGCTTTGAGTTGCAGTCTGTGTAGTTAAGCATTGCACGTTCTTCGGCAGTCATCATCCGATGAGGATTAGCTTTTGCAATCTCAGGATGAACCAACATAAAGCCGCACTTGGTCTTCATCCAGTCGTAACCGAAGTCGAAAAAGAGCTTTATCGCCAGATCTAGTCCGGCTAATTGCTTCCTAGACGAACCCTTCTTGTTGTCCGATACATCCGTCTGCACCATGGACAAACGAAGATTCATGTCGATTTTATCGAACATGTGAACCTGAGCTCGCAACTCAGAGTTTGCCATTGGTAGTTTTGTCTTCAGCGAGTAGACAGCACGCGAGGCTTTGCTTTCTTGAAGCTCTGCATGGTACCGAGCCTTGAATTCCGGGAAAGACAGACCAGCAAGGTGCGGAAGCATCCCATATTCTGTTGTTTCCCACTTTTGACGATACTCGTCTTCGAAGTACCCCCAATCCAAGTCCGGACGGTTGCAGTCAGTCCAAAGGGTACCACTCTGCTCATTCGCAAGATTATGCAAGTCATAAGCATACATACCATTACATTCACTAGCTTTGAAAAGCTGCAGATACCGTAGCATATGATAATATGCTTGGCTCGTGCTGTCCACATTGGTCAGATAGAACCTTTGGTACCTTTTGTTCTGAGGTACAGCCTGTTCTACAAAGCCAGTTGCGGTTACCACAACACGATTAACGAGTTCGACTCTAAATACACCCTTGTCGCACAGGTATGTATTCCGAACTGCTCTTCCACAGGCAAGGTTTTGAATGCAAGTCTTACCAGTTTTTGACCAAGTAAGAACTTCCTCTCTTTTGCCAAAGTGAGCAATCTCGCCACTTTCGTACACGTCAGTGGTTTTTGCAAACTCTGTAATGCGTTCGATTTCCGATACCCATTCGTTATAGGTCATCTTCCGCATCTTGTACCAGGACGTAAGGATCATTCTGATCCACTTCTCTTCAGGGCCATTGGGGTTGAGTTTGGCCTCTCCAAACACCTGCTTGGCAAGTTGCTCTTCTTGGCCATCCCAGCGGTTTTCATTGCCAAAGCCCCAGTCAGAGACACCACCGCCAGCAGTCAGGACAAAGCCAAACGAGAACTTATTCCCGTTGCCATCGGTGCCCGTCTTGGCATCTACTGTTTTATCAACAATATAGCCGTGGTATTGTCCAGACTTCATCTGCTGTTGATAGGTGCCACCACCAACGCAGAAGTGCCCCTTGTAGCGTGAATTGATGCTCTTGCATTCATCCCACGCCTGCTGGGGATCAACCCAGCGGAAGTAATACGTCTCCTTGTTGAAGAGAGCCGTTACTTCACAGGTCTTGAGGGATGCCTCGCCGATGACCGCGCCCAGGAACTTGACAGACAAGCTATTCACAAGCTCAACTGTGCTAGTGTACCGATTGCGAACAACGTGCCATTCGGCAGCTGACCATGTTTCAATACAATTCTTCTTCTTGGCCAGCTTGGCAATGTCCTGGAAGAAGGTCTCCCAGGTAGGCTCATGAGTAACCTCCTTGAACCAGGCCATCATTTCCTTATTGGCAAGGAGGATACTGGCAAACTTGTTGAATGCCGCAACATTCATGACCTTTACCTTGATCACCTTGGTCCGGCCCGTCGGCGGCGACCACTTAACCTGACGCTCAGAGCCAAAGCACCGAATGCGGTACATGTCAACTCCCTGCTCCTTTAGAGCAATGATGCGCTTACGCACACTCATCAGGTTTGACAGCGAGAACCCAGGCATTTCAGGCTGGATCTCATTGGCAATATATTGCCGCTGTTCGAGACGCATTTGCTTGGCCTTCATAAGGGCCTCCTTCTGTTCGGTGGTCATGTTTTTGGTCATCTTACTCATTGATTTACCCCCTTTGCCACTTTGGCACAGTTAACAATTCCATGATTAATCTTCCGGCTAACTTGGATGTCATTGCGCAGTTCGGTCTTCTTACCGATCACTACGTCAATGAACAAGTCAGCAGCCTGTTCAATCGTGAGCGCTGTAGGCGCAGGATTGACCGCAGGAAGCAACTCGAACAGTCGCAGAAGCAAGGAAGGACGCGGCTCTGCGTCGGCCATAGGCACAGTTGCAACCACAGGCTTGCGGAACTTGGCCACAGCCTTGAGGTCAGACATGGTCACCTGGGCATGCTCACGTGCAGGCGCAGCAGGTCGACCGAACTTCACCACAGCGATCTCCTTCCGGAGGTTGTGAGGAAGCGAGACGAACGAACAGCCGGTGCCCAGACGGGGCTTGGCGGGTGCGTTGGCGGGTGCGTTGACGGCAGGCTTGACCTCAGCCTTGGGAGCGGCCTCAGGCTTGGTCATGACGACCATAACCTTGGCAGCAGCAGGCTTAGCAGTCGGCGCAACCGTGGTGACCGTCGTGATGCCAGCCTTGGCCTTGATCACGGCCTTGACCTTTGCCTTTGCCTTCGCAGCCTTGGCCTTGCGAGTTGCCGCCTTGGCGCTCTTGGCAGCGCGAGCCTCCGAGAGCTCCTGTGCCTTGCGTGCAGCGATTGCAGCGCGGATTGCCGTGACCTTGGCCTTGACGGCCTTCTTCTCGGCGTCCACCTTGGCGAGGACTGCAGCCTGTGCAGCCTTTACCTCGGCTTCGACAGCAAGACGCGCAGCCTTGGCAGTGGCACTCTGGTTGGCGATCTGGGCAGGGTTCTGATCAGCCCAGCGCACCCCGACCTCATTGACGTTCCAAAAACGGCAGAAGGAGCTGAGCCGTGCGGCAGCAGCACGACGAGCGGTGCGAACGGTCTTGTCGAGGGTCTTGACCCCCGTGTTCGCCGAACGAGGCCCGAATGCTGCCTTGACGAGGCGGGTGGCATCCAAGTAGTCGTTGTTACGGACGACCTTGACCTTTGCGGCGCTCTTGACCACAGGCTTTGCCACGAACGGCTTGGCCTGTGCACGAAGGATGGGAAGCTCGTTGCGCTTGGCCTTAGCCTTGCGCTGAGCAACCTCGATCTTCACCGCAGTCTCGGGGCGAGTGTAGCGGTTGGCGCGGTTTGCCTTCTTGGCGAGCAGCTTCCGAAGGGCAGTGCCAGGTCGATTGTTCGCCGGCCCCGTTGCTTTCTCTTTCTGGCGCTGACCAATGAGGCCAATCGACCAGCCGCCGACGTGACCGCTCTTGCGGCCACCCCCAACCTTGTAGCTCTCGGTGTAGATGTATTGGACCTCGGGGCGGGGGACCGACACGCCGTGGAAGCGGATGCCGGCACGCTTGCGCCAGAGGTGAAGGAGGCGACGGCGAGACCGGCGGGACATACGAGACTGACGCATGACGAGATCCTTTGGAGGACGGGGGGATTTGGACTTGTTACGCATGACGATATCCTTGGGTGGACGGGACTTCTTGTTCTTCATGGGGCGCTCCGTGTAGTGCGGGTTTCCGGTGTCGCTGATGCCACACATTGCGGCAATCTTGACATCGTGGGTAAGCATGCGGATGAGTGCGTCGAGCGCGATCTTCATTGCCATTGTAGTCTCCAGTGGCGGTGGGGGTGTTGGTTCAGGTTGGTTCACAATCTCACTCATCTTGTCCTCCTCTAGCACATAGACACAACCAGGACCACCTTTTTTGGCATCCCAGTCAATAAGGCGCACATGATCCCAAGAGCATTGCCCCTGAGGAATCTTTGAACGACGAGTATGACCAACAATAGCAAGCCCGTGCTTACCCTTGTAATCTTTGGCCCAGAAGTTATCAGGGTCAGTGTTATCAACAAGCTCGATCTGGGCTGCAGTCGGCTTACCTTTGACAAACCTAGGAGGCAATTTACCAGCTGGAAGTTTGGCATGGACAGCCGTCCAGGTTGTGTCCTTGACCCATAGAGGCCGAGAGCGCAACCAGACCATATCGTCCTCCGTAAGTAGAGCACGAAGCTTGCACCACTCATTCCAGATGCGTACATAGTCTTCGTCTGCCAGGTTATAGTGCAGGCTCCAAGCCTTTGTCAATTCTTCCTGGCTATTGCCAAAGAAGAGAGGATACAGCTCATGGTTGCCCAAGATGAGCTCCGAGCCAGAGGCACGAATGATGTCAAGGCAATCCTTGGCACCCTGTGCGCCACCTTCCCCATCGAAGATATCTCCGAGGAAGATAATGTCTCTGCCGTTTGCCATCTCAATGGCAGAAGTGACGAGAGAGGGACGTGCGTGAATATCGCCAACGAAAACCTTTTCCATTTTAATCTCCTTGGTAGGCCTATCAATCTTCATATCATTCATTGGAACAACCTTTGTAATAGTACAAATAGATACATTCATTTGCTTATCCATGACGTTCTCCCTAGGCACTAGTGGATACGCCGGCCAATGCGGCCGATGCGGGAGTGACGGAAACGGCGAGCCACTGCCTTCTTGACAGCAGCCTTTTCAATAGCCTTGGCCTCAGCGTTAGCTGCAACCTTGGCGGTCATCTCCCCCTTAATAAGGAGGAAAATTAGGACAAACAGGACGACAATCATGTTACTTCTCCCAGTTGCTGATAGTCTCCTGCCCGTATTTAAGCAGGAACTGTTGATAAAGGTCCTTGTACCATTCCATGTTTTCCTTGGCGTAAGCCAGGTTTACCGTATCCTTGCTGCGGTCCAAGCTACCCCAGCAGTCAGTTTGGCCAATGTACAAGGCATCATTGTACTTGACTTGAAAGTCTTCAGCATCACCTGTGCCAAGGGCTTGGCGCTGAGGGCTTTCCGCATAAGATACGAAGCCAATCACTTCATCGCCGGCCATCAAAGGCCCACCAGAGTCACCATGGTCAGGAGAAACTTCAAGGCTGAGGCTGGCAGCACAGATAAAGCGTTGGTTGCTAGCGCCTGCAATGTACCTCTTGTAGGTATCAACAAGATTCTTGAAGATAACCTCGGGGCTTTTCAGACTTACATCCTCAAGTGCTTTTCTGGCATCAATGAATGCCCATCTCATGTCATTCTGCTCTTTCATGCTAGGCGTACCCTTCTTCATGTGGTCAAAGACCTGCTCAAAAGGCACATAACCCCACATGTCTGTGGTCTTACCCCACCAACGGAAGTCAGTGCTGCACTCAAGACCAATCTCATAGAGATCTTCCTTGATTTCGTTAGGATAATGGTCAGCCGGCACAACGATATCGCCAGCGTTTTCACGGTAACCGTTACGTGTGCAGTGCTCTGCCGTGTAGATCTTACCTTTCCACTTCCATGCAGTGCAGTTCCCGCTCTCATCAAGGGGGCCTTCATTTTCCCTGGTGTTGACAGGACCAATTCCAGGGTGGATGTTGTTCTCTGCCCGGTACTTCTCTTCCAGGAATTCTTCCACTTCCTGAACAACCTCGTAATAGTCGCTGTTAGCAACCCACTCTGCCTGACGGATTTCCTCCTTCCGTGCCGCAGCAGCTTCTTCCTGGCGAAGGCGGGTGTTATTACCCGTCATGGTCACAAAGATACCAGCAAAGGCTGCAAAGATTGCAACCATTGCCAGCACAAAGAGGATGTTCTCGCGGCGGTCTGCCTTCTTCATCTTGTCCTCCCTCTCACGGTACGCCTTAAGCTCGGCCTGTTGCATTTCTTCCCAGTTGTCCATGACCTTCTCCTTGTTTGTTGAGTTAGCAGCAATGTCTAGAACAGTAACGTTATTCATGAGTCCACCCCAGCATTTCAATGATGTCAAAGACATTCGTGTAATCGCTAAAGATATCCGAGTAGCTTGACGCCATTTCATCAATGAACGGCGATGCAACCGGCTTATTGTCAACCATAGCAAAGCAAGAGACCTGATAGTTGCTATGAGCTTCCGGATAGAAGTCATCAAACATCTGGTTGTCGGTCCGAACGAAAAACGAGACACTACCAATGACTTCGTCACCAAGCATGATGGGGCCACCAGAGTCACCCTTCTTGATGCTATCTTCCGCCACAGAAGAAGCACAGAGATACTCTTGGCTTGTGTAGTGCTCTTTGATGTACTTCAACTGGTTGTAGAATTTGTTGAACGCTGCATGTGCTTTTTCTTTTGCTTTCTTCGTATTATCGCTATTAGTCTTCATGCTGTTCTCTTCGATTGTGTACTTGTAATCGTTAAGAGCGGCAATAGCCTTATACTTAGAGTCAATAAGCTCTTGTTGCATTTCGTAAGGAGCACCAAGATAGTTTCTTGTCTTCTTGAAGATCTGCTCCATAGGAATAGTTACCCACTTATTGGTGGTTGTGCCCCACCAGCGGATATCAGGGCTGCACTCTGTACCTTCCTTGTAGAAGTCACCAGAGATAGTGTTATCGGCTGTTGACTGCTGGACGCGGTCTGTGTTGCCGTGCTTTTCCAGGTAGTCATTGCAGTGCTGGATGGTGTAGGTCTTACCGTTCCATTTCCATGCGCTGCAGGTGCCGTACAGAACTTCACCGTCCTTGTATACAGGAGACTCAATTTTGCCATAGGCCTTAGCAGTATTATCAACCTGCTCATAATTAGTAACAGCATTAGCGGTCGACTGCGCATTTTCAATCTCAGGCTTAGCATCGGTACCGCAAGCCGTAGTGATTACGAGGAGAAGGAAGGTTGCAATCTTTGCCATCATTTCCGCATAGTTAGCTTTCACAAGAGCCTCGTTAACCTTCAGATTATGGAAGGCGTTGGTTGCAAGTGCAATGCTGCGCACATCGTCATGGTACTCAACGTGGATGAGGATATCAATGGCAGTAAATGCCAAGGGGGCAAGTGCGAGAGTGCACACGACCATATCCTGGAACGTAGCCACAAGGGCGTAGGGAATGAAGAGAGCTGCAGTGCAGACAATGCTGAACGCAAGCCCAATGGACCTCTTGCTAACGACAAGCATGACGGACTCCTTGTTGGCAACAAACTTGTTCATGACAGACCCCTTCCAGACAGCGGTGATGATAGCCAGGATGGCAAAAATGACGAATGCAATTGACATAGCAGACTCCTTGTTGACGACAGAATTGTCGATGGTGTTCATTAGTACACCTTTACGATTTCGCAGGCGAAAAGGTCGATAAAGTCAAAGTTGTCATCCTTTGTGCCAATGGAACGGTTGCGAGCGAGGCTATAGTCGTCGCAAAGACCAAAGCGCTGAGCGTACCCTTCGAACAGGTAGTCACCGACGCGAGAACAAGCAGGACAACCGCCTTCCCAGTCAAGTCCAGTCGGCTTCCAGTCGCGAAAAGGAGGAGACTTTCTGATTTCTCGTGCAAGCATAATTTCAGGCTTGTAGATTTCAACTGCATAGTTGACCTCAACAATCCACTCATGCTTGATACCTTCAGAGCAGATCAGGCCGTTGTCGTTGTCCATCATAAGCTCAGCAAGCTCACGAAAGATAACAGGGTCATTGCAACGATCAAGATTGAACTTAATCGGGAATCCTTCCTTCATGACTTTGATAGTGGAGATCGGAACGTCCGCGATTACCTGTACAGCACTCGAAGAGTGCTTCTTGGTAATGTATGCAGCCCAGAAAGCATCCAGATTGGCATTTGCCGGAACAGCCCAAGTGCCCATCACTTTCTTTCCTTCCGGGTGAAGGTGATTGGTGACTTCCATTGCGGGAACGCCATCCTTAGCAATGATGTCGCCAAAGTTAGGCGCAGTCCAGTGAATAACACGCATAGTCTTCATGGTTTCCTCCATCTTAGCCGAAACGGCGATTTCTTCAGTAATCTTATTCATGACGTTCACCTTGTTGGTGTTGAGGGTGTTGATTTTCATTGTATTACCAGACATCGTTGTAGCTATCGGCAGCAAGCTTAGCCTTGATCTGCGCCACAACATGGTTGATATTGAATTCACGCTGGATAAACCAGGTGTTAGAGATTTTCATGGCCTCAATCTGACCCGGGGTCTTCTTGGTCTCCGAGCTTTCGCCGTCACCAAACATACCAATCAGAATAGGACGGTGCTTGCTACTGCGGTTGTTATCGCCCATACCGAAGTCAACAACACCAGCACTGTTCGTAAGGATAACGCCAAAGTTATCCCATTCGCCGTTGATCTGGATGTCTGCAATCCAGGGGATATTCGTACCATTGAGGAACTTCTCCTGGTAGTAACCATGGCTCTGCTGAGTGCCATGACCGGTGCAGAACTTACCCGTGTACTTGCTGTTGATCTGCTGAGACTCATTCCACATACCAGCGGCATCCGTACGACGAATACGAAGAACCTGATCGTAGCCAGCAGCAAGAATCTTCTCAACCTGCTCAGTGTCAGCTACGTCACAGCTCTTGAATTCTTTGCTACCAAACTTGAAGCCAACAACAACGTCAGTCGTAAGCTTGCAGATTGCAACTTCCTCAAGAGCAAAGATAGGCATCAAGTCTTCCTTGAGCTGCTTGACCTTGTTATAGCGCTGAGCATAAGTCTTCCACTGATTAGCCTTCCAGAGGTTTTTCTCAGCATTCATTTCTTTGCTGCACCAGAAGTTTTCCTCAGTCTTCATTGCATGCATTTCGTCAGCAAAAGCAGCGTCTTTGCTCATAGCAACGAGCAAACCACCTGTTGCCGCGTCATTAAGCGGCAAGCACCAGCGGCTAAAGAATTGAATGGTCTTCTTCTCAATGAGCAACTTTGCCGCTTGCCACTCAGCCTTCGTGAGAATACGATAGGCCTGCCAGTTGTAACCATGCTGCCAATTTGTTTGGCAGATAAAGTGGTAGTATTCATTTTCGCTATTTCTCATGGCTTTTTCGAGAGCGCGAGCAAATTCTGAGAACTTGATGGCCAAATTGTTATAGGCCGCAGCATTACGATTGCTTTCGTCAACGTTAGCCAGCATTAGCCAGTACGAACGGATGCCTTGAATACTAGCATTCTTGTAGAAGAAACTGTAGTCCGCAGACTCTTGAAGATTCTTTTCAGCCTTGATAAAGGACTCAAAAGTAATCTCTTCCTTGAGTTGCGTATCAAACATAGTCCAGAGGGCATTAATATCGGTAGCGTTTTCGATCGATTTGATAAAGTCCTGGTACTTCATCGTCTCTGCGCTCTGCTTACAGCCAAGTTCTGCTTGCATCTCAAGATTTTTGCGCTGTCTTTCTGCGATTTCAAGGGAAAGCCGGGCATTGCGTGCAATTCGCTGAGCTTCGCGCTCTTCCTCCTGGCGGCACCACGCCTCATGCTCAGCAGCTTCACGCTCAAGACGAGCAATGCGCTCTGCCTGATCCAACGCCTGCTGACGCGCATATGCAATGTTACGCTCACGACGCTCCATCATGTAGAAGGCGTCATGCATGCGCTGCTGCTCACTCTCAGCAGCCATCTTGCGCACTTGCTTAGCAAGCTTATCAGTCTTCTGCTTGTTCTCATACCAGAACATAGCAACAACTGCAGCAATCATTGCGACAACCATGGCAATCAACGCGATAACAATCATGATCCTATCCTGAGTCATGTTTGCACTAGCAATGGCCAACACAGGTACAATACTAAACATCTTATTCTCCTCGTTCTTCATGACATCCTCTTCATTAACGTCGGAATTGACGTTGTTATTGACATCCTTCTTAACCCAAGCCTGCTGTGCAGCAAAGGCCATGATAGCCTCCATGCTAGCAGTGCTCATCACAGGCATCTCGCTGTCATCCTCGTACAGGGCCTCAATCTCAGCCTCAAACTGCGCATCTTCGGTAACATCACTGTACACCGGGTGATTATTATTGAGGTCAACCTCATACTCATTCGTATACTGAATCTTATTCGACATGGCGTCCACCTCGTTATCAGCCTGGTAGCTGGGGTTATTGCTATTGAAAAGAACGTTGATCAGGCTAGTCATGACAGTCACCTTGTTGTTGCTATGAGTGTTATTATTCATAGTCTTGTTATTGATGATGGTGTTGGTGATGGTGGTAGGGGTTTGTGCGAGCGTGCACATGGCGTTCCTTACTGCCCTTGTGGGGGCGATGTCCAAAGCTAGCGGAATCGCTAGCAGTTGGTGAGAGTTGGAAAGACCCTCATCCCTTAGTACATAGTCTTAAAAGGGGGTGGGCTAAAAACGAATAGGGTATGGGTAAGTATAGGGGCCCAGGAGTATAAGTACCCGCTCTTTTCCGAAAAAAAAATATATATATAAATAGAGGCTGTACCTATACCTTAATACTTGGCCTTTCACTCTTTTCTATAAAAAATATATATAAATATATAAAAATATATATAAAGGCCTTTTGCCCTAAGCCTATGACCCTTTCCCCCTCACGTAGTTCTTTTTCCCATGTATAGCGTTTCTTATGGTTTCTTATGGTATCAAGTTAGTAAAGTTTAAACTTTAGTTTGATTACTAGTAAGAAGAATTCTGTTTTGGCTCATTACAATGATATAAACAAGGCTAATAGGAATAAACCTAGATCCTCACACGACAACAGTGCAGGGCGTGGAGCCGATAATCCCTATAAGAATGCACCGCGTTTAGAGAACCCTACTTATACTGGTACTATGACTGGACAAGTTATAGATCCTTATACATTGTCTAGTAAGCTATCTAATAGATTGGAGTTCTCCTCAAAGGAGGAAGGGATGCCTTTTGATTTAAATGCATTAGAGGAAAATGTAGACATTAGTTCTAGTGCTAAGGGACTACCTACTAGGCAAATGGAAATATCTGAGGATAAAGCCTTTGATAAGACCTCACCCCTCCTGAAAGACTCTAGTATGATTTCAGGTAATAGAAATGCTAATGGTCTCGGCGGCGTGGAGGCTAATACCCAAGTTCTACTTGACAGAGTAGGTGAGCTTTTAGATAACGATGAAACACTATTGGAAAGAGTTGAGCCCCTTGATAATACTTCTTCTACTAGTATTAGCTTACGTGATGCTTTTCAAAGTGCCTTAGATAGTAGTGATCTTGGCACTGTAGATGCTGCTAACTTTTTTTCTAATAGTAGTTTAGGGGCGTTTCTTGGTAGTGACCCTGATTTATATAGAGACTTACATATAACACCTCAGAGTGCTGCTAGAATGAGGTCGCATCTTGCCGCTGTTAAGCATGGAACTTATGCTAGTGTACCCTTAATCTGTAAAGGCTATGAGAGTTGTCCAATCCGTAGTTCTTGTTGGTTTGCTGTTAAGAGAGATAACGGTAGTGTTGATCTTGCTGCTAGTAAATTCCCCTTGCTTCAACCTTGCCCCGTAGAAGCAAGTATTCTTCAGGTTAAGGTTAAGCAATACTGTAGTGAAAACTTTCATAATTTAAATTACATTACTCCTACTATTGTTAGCTTAGCTACTAAGTTGGCTGAGTTAGATATCTATGAGATTCGAGTTAATATGCTATTAAGTCAAGGTGATAGCCTTGGTGAAGGTCGAGACCTAATGCAGGAAGCCGTACTAAGCAATGATATGCATGGTAATCCTGTTAAGACTGCGATGAAGGAACATCCTGCCTTTGCATTGAAAGAGCGTTTTCAGAAAATGCGTAGTCAACTAATGAAGGAGCTATTAAGTACCCCAGAAGCCAAGCTAAATGCCAGAGCAAAGATAGAAGCTACTAAGGCTGAGAGCGTTAGTTCAACTATGACAAAAATGTCTGCTGCATTAAGCAAGATTAATAGTTTAATAAGGGATAATACTGTAGATCCAATGGACTTTGACGATGACTAAGGTTAAGTTATGGCAGATGGGAAAGGAGATAAGGTATATACCTTAAAGGATTACTTTGTTAATCCTGATGCTGATCCTATTAAAGCTATCACTGCGCTTAAAGGCAAGTACGACCATACTAACTTTATATCTGGTGTAGATGCTGCGGTTCGTGGAACTTTTACTCTTTCTACGTCAATACTTAAGGGTACCTATAAGGCAACTCTTGGTGCTACAAAGTTTATCAATGACATAAGTGGTGCCAATAAAAAGATTGTCACAACTATGGAAACCTTGATAGGAACAGAGAATACTGATAATTTCTTTTCTTACACAGATGAGGTAAAGAAAGATGCAGTAAGAATGTACAGAGAAGTTGGCAAGCAAATGGCTAATTTCTCCGTTGGCAAAGATAAGGCAAGGCCTTCTGAGATGATTGGTGGACTAACAAGCACAGCTATTAAGCAATTAAAACTTGAAGCTATGGCAATGGCAGGATTTAATTTTAAGTTAGATGATATTGTCAAGAATGCTTTAATTATTGACATTGAAACTGGTGGTCTTTTTAAGGATGCTCCAATTCTTCAGATAGCTATGGGTGACATGGCTAGACTTGACGAGTTAAAGAAAACAGTTGGTGCAAGTGATCATACTGCTACACTTGGCGCAACAGACGCCATTGAGAGAATGTCTCCTAAAGAGCAAATGGCACAAGGTTTTCTTTCAATGAATCTTGTACCTGAGGCAATTATTAGAGATGTAGAAGATGCCCCAGACGGAAGTAGAAAAGCTACGTTTAGAAGCTTTAGTTATATTCCAAGAAGCGAGGCTGAGTTTAAGCAAAGATTTGGTACCTGGGCTAGTGGCAAGTTTCCTTGGCTTAGTGAATTTTATGAAGAATACGGAGAAGGTCCCACAGGGGACAAGATTATAAGCGAAGCTAGAATTCAAGAACTACAAAAGCAACTCCAAGATAAGGGTTATGTAGAGTTAAAGTCTGGACAAAGAGTTTACAGCCAGAAAGAAGGCGCAAAGTATTCTATGCTATTTGCGAAGGAAGGAAGTAAGCAAGGCAGAACCCTTATGGCTGCTAATTTGCCGTATGAATCTTTTCGAGTAGGCAAGTTATGGGAGCATTTCTTAACACAGAAAGGTAGTGGTGTTCAGGACGCGTTTGAGCCTTCACTAGAAAATCATGGCAACTATTTAAACAAAGATAAAGACGTTGTAAAAGCCTTTGGTGGAAAAATTACTAGCCTTAGAGATATGAGAAGTATGCTTTCCGCAACTTGGCGCAGTGAGAGAAAAAGAAATATTCTTGATGCTAATAATTTCTTCTTTACAGAACAGGCTAGAGTCTTAAAAGAACAGGGCAAGAATGAAGATTTAATTTCTCTATTACCTGCTTATGTGAAGAATGTGTCAGCTGGATTGAATACAAGAGACCAGCTTGATTTAACAAAGATGGCTTTTTCCGGACTAATGCAGACTGGATTAATTGAGACAAGTGGCGACGTTGCCTCTGGAACTAACATTAACTTAGCTTCGCAGATAATACTTGGGTTTGATGAAGCTCACAAAGCTTTGTCTGACGTTATGGTCCAGGGTCGGCTATTACAGGAAGGAAAGCTAGGAGAAGTTGTTAGCGATATTTCTAATATATATAGAGGAAAAGAGTCTGGGTCGGCACTTGATCAGGTCAGATCTGTTATCTCTTCGCTGTCAATACTAGGTGATTCTAAGAAATTAGGATGGTTAGAACTTGCTAAGGTTAAGGATACAAATTTAGAGATTGATAGTTCTTGGCTAGGAGATGACCCTTTGGGTAGTCGGCAAGGAAGCGTTAAAACTAGTCAATTACGTGGAGTCACCAGAGGTACACACTCGGAGCTAACAAGATCTTACAATCTTGATAAAGAGCTTTTACGACTAAGTGAGACGGTTGATAGTTATACTGGGGTAAGTGGAGGATTATACGCACCTAATCCTGCTAAGATGATTACGCATACATACACCGATGAAGCAGGTGCCTTGCAAACTATCAATGTAAACCCAGCAATGCATGAAGCATTTTCTATGCCAATGGCCGTTGGGAAAGTAAAACACACAATGTTAACTGGATCTGGTACAGAAGTCAGTGTTTTAAAAACTCAGTCAGATTGGAATATTCAGAACTTTATAAGAGACGAATACCAAAGAGAACTTTCTAGTGCTACTAGTAGTGAAGTTGACTTAAGGTTTGGGCCAGGAACTTTTGAGAATCTCCAAGGACTAGGCCACTCAACCGAAGACATTATTAGTAACTACTTGAATACGCCTGGTCCATCGAGTCCAGTTTTAACTCTTGAAGAAATGCAAACTTCAGCTAGGTCCAAAGTAAAAAAGACTTTAATTAAAAGATATGCAGAAGGAGATAATCTCAAAGCAAAAGGAATAAATGCTGAAGATCTTGAGACCCGGCTTGGTACTTTAAAAAGTGGTCTTAGCTCAAGACATGCTGCCGGGACTTTATTTTCACAAGAGCAAATTAAAACCCTAGGTGAACAAGGTATATCTGTTACTCCTAATATGTCAGAAGATGAAGTTTCTAGAGCCTCCCTAGCATTAAGGATGTCTGGCGCTGATGGTTTTAAAAAGGATATGGATAGCGCTTTAATGCCTGTTTTGCAAGGTATCAAGGACAGGCTTGGACCTACTTCAGTTGCACAGAGAGCTAGTTCTGCAGCTGATTTTCTGTATGAAGCTATCTCAGAAAGAAAAAAAGAACTTGTAGCCACAGGAGAGTATTCAACTCCTAAAGTCCAAACGCCAAACTATGAAACAGTTGGAAAAGTTTACAATTTTGCTACTTCCGCAAAAGATAAATTAAAACTTGGAATTGATACGCTAGGGTCAGTTCTTTTCAGCCCTAGAGGATTAGAAAGTGGACTGTTAAGCAAGATGTCAGGGGCAAGTCCTGAGATATCTGAATATATAATGAAGAATGCCGGTAGAGGAATTCGTATGATGGGAGGTGCTGGCATTATAGCGGCTGGGGTTTCAGGTAATTATATGCTTGATATGCCTAGCTACAAGCCAACGACAAAAGATATATTAAAAATGTCTGGTGATGAAAGAAAAATTTATAACCCTGAAGATGTAAGAGGTAGCCAAAGCGGAGGAATGAAGAACGTGATGGTAGCTACCAACACAAATATAGATAAAATGAATCCTGCAGGATTTGCTGTTTCTGCTATTGATTCCAGTAAAGTTGACTATGCAGTTGGTGACGCAGATACTGTTGAAATTATTAGCAAAGGTTTTATGGGTATAGGCCAACGTAAACTTGGAAGTGTGCGTCTTTCTGGCATAGATGCGCCTGAAACTGCACATGAAGGCTTTGGTGGCCCAGGAGAAATGCCGTTCTCTCAACCTGGCAAACAATACTTGTCTAACGTTCTTTCAGCAAGAAGTGGAGCTACTGTTGCCGTAGGTCAAGGTAGTACTTTTGGTCGTTCAGTTGGTATCGTCACAGACGATTCTGGGATTAACTACTCTTATGAAATGGTAAACCAAGGCTTAGCAACTATACTATATAGAAATAGTGCACAAGAAGATCTTGTAAGTCAGAAGCAATTTAATGCAGCTGAAAGAGTTGCCAGAGCGTCTAATAAGGGATTATTTGCCGATCCATTCTACGCGGGCGTACACGTGGGCGTAGGAGGAAAAGAACGAAAAGGTTACAACGTTTTAAGTCCGTCAAACGCTTATAAATTCAAATTTGATAGAAGTCCTGGTACGTCAAAACAACAGGCAATAGAGGCTTCACAGGCAAGAAATGAAGAAATGAGCTATGCAATGGATATGTCTTATAATGATTACAATGAAATATTCCATTCTGTAAATGCACTTTCTAGTAATAGAAAAAATGTTATGGCTGATATGCAAACTGTAGCAATGGCTGGAGGCTTAGAGCGAAACAGAGGTAGACGCAAGGAGCGGAGATAATGGCAAATGCAATTGTTAATTTTTTCAAGCACGCAGGTGGAACCTTAGGTTTAGCTGGAGTTGGCGCTGTTGCTAATGCTGCTAGATCTGCCTATAACTATAACCCAGAAGAGGATGAAGTTTTAGGAGCAACTCCTGTTGCCGGAAGATTAGGAGCAGCAGTTTCTGGTGCTGCAGTTGGTGCAGCGGCCGGTGTAGTGTTACAAGGTGGAGACTATGCATTAAGAGGCATAGGTAGATCAATGATGAGCTCTGAAGGATTAAAGGCTTACGATGCTGTTAATCCTAATAGACCAAAGACTTTATTTGGAGCACTTAGACAAGGATTTCAAAGAGTAGCTGGTGGAGATGTTACAGACTTTGAAGGATACACTGACTCCGTAATGGAAGCTGTTGGAAGTACTCCAACTATGGCAGTACAGAGACAGAAGCAAGCAGCAGCCGCTGTCGAGAAAGTTAAAGGTAAATTGCCAGGAGTTGATAGAGATATCCACGCTGCTAGTCAAGCGGCACAAGCAGCAAAAGCCAAACAAGAAGAAGTAGTAAAGAAATGGCAACCAAGACCTGCTACTCCGGCTACTGCGCCTACTGTTATAAGTCGACCAACGGATCAGATTGATCGTGAATTAAATCAAGTTAATCGTGAAATAGGTGGAATTAATAAGCATCTTGGAAGTGCACCTAAACTTACGCCAGAAGAAATGGAAAAACAAGCGATTGAAGCTCGCAACCTAATGAGGAGAAGAGCTCGATTGGCAAAAAGTGTAGGGTTAGATAATAATGCACATGATGCCGATATTCAAAAACTTTTAACTGATCCAAATCAAAAAGCCGAGATTGGAACAATTACCTCATCATTGAATAATAACCAAGCTCATTTAAATGAAAGACTTGAAGGATTAAATTCAAGGCAAGCAAAGCTTACAGAGGAATTAGAGGGCAATAGAGCTGCAGCTAAGAATGGGGTAAAAGTAGCAACTCCAGAAGAGTTAGAGGCTCGGAAAGAGAGAATGGCAAATTTAGAATCTAGGATTGATCCCACAAATCCAGAAAATTTTGAAGGGGCTGACAGTGCTAACCCTTTTAAAGGTGAGAGTCAGGATTGGGCAAGGCAACAACTAGACGAAATGAATCGACAAGTAAAGGGTACACCAGCTAGTCCTGCATATACTCCTCCTGAAATTAAGTATGAAGCTCCAAAGCGAGGAAGATCTGCAAAGGCTCCGACACCTGCTTCAGCGCCGACCTCCCCACCGTTGCCTATGTCAAACACACCTGTGGGTCCATCTTCTGCGTACCCATCTCCAATGACAGATGCACAGAGGCAAGCAGAGACAGCCCGACTGGATAAACTTGGACCTGCTTTTGGTGGTGGGTTTCCTTCAAAGCCACCTAAACCTCCTGCGCCACCGCCGCCTCCTCCTCCAGCGCCTCCTACTCATACTCTTCCTGGTCACAGAAGGCCGAGACCTGCAGGCAAAGGTGCAGAAGAATTTAGCCAAGATTATGAGGAACATGCTGTTGCGGCTAGCGAAGAAACAGCAGCCAGAGAACAATTAAAGGCAGCACAGAACTCGAAGAAAGAAATGTTGGCCCAACAAAAAAAGAATACACCTATTGCTGAGAATGCAGAAACTAGTAAATTAGCAAAAATATTTGAAAAGACTGATAAGAATGCAATTGTTGATCCTGGATCAGTAGACCTAGGAGGTGCGGCATTGCAAGATATTGGAAGAATTGGTGCAGGTGCAGCTGGTATGGCGGCTGGTGCTCCTATTTATCTTGGTAGATATGCTGCCCATACTTATGAAAATGATGTTCTTAAACCTTATCGTGAAAGGGATGTACAGAGTCCTACTGTTGCACAAAGACAATTGCAACTAGACGATATAGGCAAAAATAGTCGTAAACTTACTGCAGTTGAGAAAAATGAATTAAATGTTTTACAGCAATACAGAGATGGAAGTAAACTTCCTGGTAGAGCTTTTGATCGAGTAAATAGATCATACGAATTTGATCCTGCGAAACCTGGCATTCATACTGTTACTCCTGCTGCTAAAGCTGCAAAGCCTGGACAACCTGCGAAGGCACCGGCAGCGCCTGCTGGGGTGCCTATTCAACCTGCAATGGGAAAAGATATAACTAATGGTCTATTGTTTGGATTAGGAGGCGCAGGGGCCGCAGCTGGATTTGTAGGTGCAGCAACAAAAGCTTCTGCCTATGGTGCACCTGCGGATCATCCTATTAATGCATTAGGAGGCATGACCAAACAAAATATTAGCGCAGAAGCTCAAATGCAAGCAGATAACTCTAATAGAGTTAGGATGACAAACCCATCAATGATCGGACTTAATGATGCGGATGAGTTGTATTTCCAAAATCCAAGCCTTAAACCTACTAGAAGTAGATCTAGACCGGGCCAGTATCATGATGATGGTAATCTAACCCTTGCCTTGAGTGCACTAAGAAGAGGATAAAAAGTATGAATAAGCTTTTAAATTTTCTTCGTAACAATATTAGCACAAAGATTACCAATAAGGTAAAAGATTTTTTTGGGCCCGATAAGATATCAGAACTCCACCCTCCACAAATGACAGACAGGAATGAAAGTTCCTTAATACGACAGAATGGTAGTGTGTCGCTTAATCCAAAAAGTCTATCACCAAAAGTTGACTATAGAGCTAATAGAAAGTTTTATGCAGACATAGCAGAGATGCATCAGCAAGCAAGGCGTTTTCCTTATATGATGACTAGTGTATTAGGAAGTCTAAATCCTGATACACGTAGGTCTGGTAAAGCATTTACGAATAAGCTTATGGCATTTAAGCCTCTTGATGGAAGTTCGGCAAGAGATCTGGCTAATGATTTCGATAATAAAGGCGAATCTCTTTTTCGTGGTGTGCAAATTTTTGGAGAGCAAATTAGAGGTACTTCTCCGGGCGAAAGAATAAATCTCTTGACTATCCATGGCAGTCCTACAGGAGAGATGGCCACAAGTGTGTTTAACCCATTTAAGGTATTAACTGATAAAGACGTATCAGATCTTAGCAATTCTGTAGAAGATTTATATGTAGCAACTTGTTATCCTAATCAAGTTGGACAACGATATCGTTTTCTTAGAATGGCTGATCCCGAATCAAAAACGAAAAGCATGGTGGAGTTTTATTCAAAATATCATGGTGGTTTTGGAGAAGATGCAGGCTCCGAGTACCAATGGCTTGTAACAGGACATGACGAACTCTCTCCTGCTGTTTATGAAAGAAAAGAGGCACTAGCAAGACATTCTCCAACAGTTTTGGATGTTCCAAGTAGAATAGATTTAACAATGCAGTCTAGAGGACCTATATATATGGGTCCAAATCCAGCAGAAAAACTTGATTTGTTAAGATCAGAGAATAAATCTGACAAATATCTAGAAAAAGTACATGAAGATTTTAAAAAAGCTACTAGAACTGGCGGACTTTTTACTGAAGCTGGTGGATTTAAAAGTGTCCGGGTAGGAGATTTAGTCCCAAATGCTACAAATTTTTATGAGCATGTTTTTGGGAAAGCAGAGGATATTGTTCCTATTATTGACATTATAAGAAAACATGCAACTGCCAAAACACAAAACACAACAGAGTATCGTAGAGAAGTAGCCAAAGCTTTAGGATTTAGTGACGAAGGAATTGATTTATTAGAATTTACTAACTCTCCTGCTGTGAAAGACGCATTAGGTAGTACGCATGCGGACGGCGAATATCCTATTACTGAGTTTGTAGAAAAGGAAATAAGAAGCAGTCCTACAATTGACCAAGCACTTATATCCGGATTAAAGCCAAGAGATATACAAGAAAATATAGCTAAAAATATAGAAACTTTTATTGGAGATCTCCCTACTGATTTAATTCCTGGCGGAAAAAGTCTTCGCACAGTTGAAACTGCAATTGAAAAAATAACTAAGAAAATAAATATAGGCCGCACAATTGCTCCTATAGCTGGACTTGCTGCTGCGCTAGGTATAGGGATTGGTTTTCCTTCTATAGCATCTGCCTCGACAGGCACTAGTCCAGTAGATGGCGGACTTGGTAGTACTTTAGCTATTGGAGCTGGGGCTGTTGGGGTTGCTACTGTTGCTGGAGTTGGAGCTTATTCTTATTCGAAGATAAGAAAAGCAGGTTTAAATCCAAGGGTTGCTGGAGGAGCAGCAGGTGGTGGGGCGGCAGGTGCGGCAGGAGCCGCAGCAGGTGCAGTAAATAGGAATAGGGGTTCTTGGATTTACAATAGCGGATTTGTCCAAGAAGAACTTGATCTTACAACTAGAGGATTTTTTGCTGGTATTGGTTCAGTAATTAATGACTTTGGTTTTAACAGAAGAACTGGCAGCTTTGATACCAGTGGTAAACCTGATAGTTTTATTGATTCGCTTTTTGGTAAAGCATTAAAACAAGACGGATATGTTCACCCTGTTTTCAGGGCAGAAGAAGCCACTTGGAGAGTTGCAAGTAACTTAGATGATGCATACAAAGGATGGAAAGATTTTGTAAAAACTTCGTACGATAACTCAAGTGGAATTACTAAACTTTTTCAAGGAGTTAGATATCATGGTTTTAAGATTTTAGATTCTGTTGGAGATGGATGGCTTAATAAGCAGTTGGTTAAGGCTGGCGGTTTTTCTACTATAATTGCACCTGCACTTATGGCACATGGTGCTTTAGGTGACTTTAAAGAGGGTTATAGGAGAGGTGGCTTAATTGGTGGCGCATTCAAAACTGTGACAGGTCTTATAAGTGGGTTAGTTCAGAATAAAGTTATTGCAGGTATTCTTCTTAATCCAGCAACTGGTTTGCTTGGTGCAGGTATTACAGCAGCGGCGGGATATACTGCCTTTAAGATCTTTGACGTAAGAAACAAAGGCGCTGAGTATATAAGGTCTGGCCGCATGGGTGGACTATCATGGAACCGTGGGCCTACGCCAGGTATGTCTGGCTCAATGGCAGCAACAGCAAGACAGCGCGGACTTAATGCTATGAATAACTCAAGATTTAATGCAATGAAAGCAATGGGAAATGAAAGTTACATGATGAATGCACCCAAAAGCAGATATGCCAATTCAACTGCAATACATGGGATAACTCCTGTACTATCCTATTAAATAAGAGGTTAACATGGCTGAGAATCAATATCTTAAAAAAGTTATAAATCAGATGGCGTTTAGCACATTAAGAAGAGGATAAGATTATGTTTTTTAGAGACGGAAAACTTATTCCCTTTGCTGAGTTTGTAGGCAGTAATGATGCTCTTGATTTCTTTAAAAGTCAAGGTGTAGATACTAGCCAAGGTTATCCTGCGCTTATATCTGCTTGGAAAAATGCTCCTGAGGTTAAAGATTTTTTAGGTAAGCGCCAAGATTTTCATTTTAATGAAGAGTTAAGAAAAGAAAGAGATCGACTTACTAAACATTGGTTTGGGGATCCTTCAGAAACTGTACGCCCTCTTGCTTCAAATACTGAAGCTTTTTCTCTTGGTGTGGATTATTACAAAGAAGCAGCTTTCCGACAAGATGTCGCATTTAAACAAATTGAGCAGGTAATTGCTGGGAATCCTATGCTTTCAGAGCATGGGCAACTCATGGACAATTTTACAACGTTTGGTAGAGTCCACGGAGTGCAAGCAGACATCGCATTACCTAGCCAGAGAGAGCGGCTAGAAAGGGAATATATAGAAAAAGGATCTCCTAGAGACTTAACAATTCATGGTAACCCGAGGGAGCAATTTGTTACTATTCATGGTTCATCAGAAGGAGACTTATATGACGCAGGCGGTAAATTACCTCTTGAACGGGTAGATGACCTTAAAAATGCATATGTAGCATGTTGTTATCCTAATCAAGTTCAAGGTAAATATCCTTTTTTAAAAATCAGATCACCTGAATCTACAGTTCCGAGTTTTGTTGGTAGTAGTAAGCTGGAAGTAATTGATGATCCGGTCTCAACATTTAATCCATCTATTAGTTCACATACTTCAATTCTTCCAGTTTCAAGTACAAGAGAAAAAGTAACAGAAGCTTCTAGGATGGGTTTTGATTTAGTAAGTCCTCTGACCGAAATGGAGGATGTTATTCATGGTAGGAGGCCAGCATTATTTTTTGCTGGGACCAAAGAAGAATTTAAAAAATCTTTCCTGCTCAGTACTACGCCTGATGATAATAGTCCTCTTAAAGCAGCAAAAACTGCCGTTCAAATGAAAGGTTCTGGAGCTTTAGTTGAATTTGAAGAAGAGTTTGAACTTGGAAATAAAGGATATTTTTTAGGTAAGCCTGAAACTATTGAAAAAATTAAAAGTCTTATTCAAGAAAATCAACATCTTGATCTTGATGCAGTTTTTGGTGCTCCTTTTGCAGAGCAGTTGTCAAGTCTTGATTTTGATCCAGAAACTGAGGCATTTGACAAAGAGATACGTAGCCTTTTAGGCTATACTCCAGAAAGTACTGAACTTCGTTCATTCTTAAGAAGAAATGAGTTAGATGAACATATTTTGCCCATTTATCCTGCTAATCCATATCAAATTGATGTAGCGGGTGATGCAAGGCTGGAGGAGACTATAGGCTCAGTAAAAACTGCTGTTGTAAATAATTTATCTCCAAAAGAGATGCTGAATAATATAATTGAGAATTCGAAAGAAATAGCAAAAGCTGTAGATAAAGAAGGAGGACTTCCTCCGGCCCCTGCTGGTCCTACATTTAGGTCAGTTCGAACGAATCATTTAAGGGCACAATTTCTTAGCCCAAAGGGAAGTGCAGCAAGGTTAGAAGCTAAGTTTGGACGAGAGGTTTTAGAAAAATTAGTTAAAATAGGAAAAGTTGGAGGATTAGCATTAGCCTTAGGTATTGGTGTTCCTGCTGTAGCTTCAGCCTCGACCGGTGCAGTGGGTGGTGGCGGTGGATTAGGCTCTACCCTGATAACAGGCGCTGCTATAATAGGAGGGATAGGAGTAGCAACAGGATTAGGTGTTGCTGCGTATAAGGGAGCGAAAGCAGCCAAAATTCCAAGTGTACTAGGAAATATTATGTCTGGACCAGGTGGTGGCACAATTAATAGGAATACTGGTTCAAGAATCTATAACAGTGGATTTATCCAAGGTGAGCTAGATTTAACTACTAGAGGTTTTTTTGCCGGTATTGGGTCAGTCATTAACGACTTTGGTCTTAACCGCAGAATTAGTGGCTTTGACCAGAGTGGCAAAGCTTCAGGTTTCCTAGACTCATTCTTTGGTAAGGCTCTTGGGTCTACCGGATATGTCCACCCTGTATACCGTGCTGAAGAAGCTTTTTGGCAAGTTGCTAATAACTTAGATGATGCCTACCAAGGATGGAAAAATTATATTAGCACATCAGCTAGTAGATCTAGTGGTATAGCTAAGTTTTTTCATGGTGCACGTTACTCTGGATTTAAGCTACTTGACTCTGTTGGCGATGGATGGCTGAATAAGCAACTAGTCAAAATGGGCGGATTATCTACGATGATTGCTCCTGCCCTAATGGGTTATGGCGCAATAGGTGACTTTAAGTCTGGATACCGCACTGGAGGTGTCTTAGGTGGAATAGGAAATACAGCACTTGGAATAACTACTGGACTAGTCCAAAATAAAGTCATTGCTGGTGCTTTATTAAATCCTGCAATTGGTTTGACTGGCGGAGCGGTTGCCGCTGCAGCTGGCTATACTGCTTTCAAGGTTTTTGATGTTAGAAACAAAGGCGCTCAATATATGAGATCAGGTCGAATGGGTGGTATTTCTTGGAATCGTGGCCCAACTCCTGGTATGTCAAGTTCTATGGGAGCTAGTGTTAGGCAGAGAGCAATAAATGCAATGGAAAATTCAAGGTTTAGTGCAATGAAGGCTATAGGCAATGAAAGTTATATGATGAGCGCTCCAAAGGCAAGATACTCAAGCTCAACTGCTATATACGGAACGTCTTCAATGCTATCTTACTAGTATGAATCAAATACTTAAAATAGAAGAATTATATAAGAAAGTAGAAACTGAAAGTTCAGACATATCTTATGTGGACTATTGGACTAAAATTTCTAAAAATATAATTACCGATTACATTGAGAACTACGGTCTAAGAACTAAAACAAAGTCTGGAGCTAAATGTATTTCTGGTTGTGAGAATTGCCAAGTATCTCATATTGAGAAGTACAAGAAAGACTATTCTACTCATCCTATTGAAAGTAAAAGAAAAGTAAAGGCTGATCCTAAAGCTTTTGCTACTCATCCTTTTCAGATTAGTTGTCCTTTGATACCTGAGAATTACTTAGAGCAATATTCAGAATTTGCCAATGAGTTGTCTGCTGAAGAAAAGGATGCATTGATTATTAATACTGATCCAGTTACATTTGCAAGTAAAATGTTTGGATGGAAACCTAGAGCACACCAAGAGATTGCTCTTCGCTGCCAAAGCAAAAAGAAAGTATTCAGGTTTGGAAGACGATCTGGGAAGTCAGACGCTCTTGCTATTGAGATTTTGTTTCATGCTTTTACTAGAGTCAGAGAATACTTTGACGAAGAGATAAGAGAGAATGTCAATGGCATTAAGATTCTTATTTGTTGCCCTTTTGACTCTCAAGTAACTGCAATTTTTAATAGAATACTTGAATTGCTTAATAGCAACTCAAGTTTGAAAAAAGAATTTAGATACAAGCAATCTCCCTACCATCAAATAAGATTAGAGAATGGTGCAATTATTTCTGGATTTACTACTGGTAGCAACGGCGCTAGCGCTGTTCGCGGTCAGGACGCGCACGTAATAATACTTGATGAGGTTGACTATATGACTGAGAAGGACTTTACAACAATCCTTCCTATTGCACAATCTCATAGTGATTGTCTTATTCGTGTAGCTTCTACTCCTAGTGGACTCCGTAGTAAGTTTTATGAGTGGTGCCAAGAAGCTCCAGACTGGAAAGAGTTTTATTTCCCAACTGCAGTTATTGATGAAACACCATTTGCTCAAACAAAGATTAACTGGAAGTCTCTTAGAAATGAAATGCGTAGAGAATATACCAGTGACGGCTGGTTACAAGAAGTTATGGCAATGTTTATCAGCAATGCTGATGGCGTATTTGCTGCACCTCTTGTTACTACTGCGATGGAAGGATACTCATATGCTCAAATGCGTGATGCAAAGATGCAAGGAGAACTAGCAGGATTTAGATATAGCCTTGGTGTTGACTGGAACACTAGCTTTGGTACTTGGATATGTATTACTGGATTCCATCCTCAAGTTGGATTACAAGTTATGGAGATAGTTAATGTTCCAAAGCAAAACTTTACACAGTTACAAGGTCTTCAGAAAATAACAGAATTACTTAGCTTCTGGCAGCCTCAACATATTTATGTGGACAAAGGTCACGGAGCAACTCAGTGGGAAACATTGAAGATGTGGTCATCACAGCAGAAAGCAGGCACGTACGAGTTCAATGTCCAAAGAAGAATTAAAGCATATGATTTTGGTAGTAAAATTTCTATAAGAGAACCTTCAACTGGTCGGCTTATTGAACATCCAGCTAAGCCGTTTCTAGTTGAGAATGCAGTCAGACGCTTCGAAGACAGAATTATTAAGTTTTCTTTTGAGGATGATCTTCTTAGAAAACAACTACTTAACTATATCATTAAGTCTAGACAGCCAAATGGAACTCCAGTGTTTGGCCAAGATAATACAAGTATTGGTGACCATGCACTTGACGCATTTATGTTAAGTCTTGTTGCCTTTACAATAGAAGAAGGACCAATGGCTCTTTCTAAGAATATGGTTTCTAGTTTGGGAATAACGGAGACACTTGGACATTCAATATTAAATGATCAAACTCAAGATCCTCATAGCAAGAAGTTGACTGGAGGAGAACTACTAAGACACTTGCAAAGTGAAAGGAATTCTGCTATAGATAGCAGAAAAAATGGTTCTGGTCCTTACCAAAAAACAACAGAACACTACAGTGACCTTGATAGAAGAGCTTGGGAAAGAGATATGATTGTTACTAGAGACGGCAAAGGCAATATTGGACAGGCAATAGCTCCAGTATTTAATTCTCGTCACAACTATCAAAGACCAAGTGGTCGAACAATTAAATAAGGAATTTTAATGGCACTTGCACTATACATTAATGATCCAGTTACTGGACTTTCTGATCAGATGGTGGACAACACCAATACAAAGATAATAGCTTTTCACGATACAACTGATGGGTCTTATCGTTATCAGACTTTAACTCTGCAGAACACAGATGAGAATCTTGGTTATACAAACATATCAGTAGCTATCGCTATCAATGGAGTAGAGAATGGTCCTATTTCAAATAATGGAATTATTTACCAGTTAATGCCAATGGAATCAACAACGGCAGACATACGTGATCAGAACTGGGAAAATCTTCCATATAATAATACGCTCACATTAGCAGATATTGAGCCAGGAGCAATCGCAAACAGGTATCTTATGTTAAAGACTTTTGTACCAAAAGGAAATGGTGTAAACTTTTTCAATGAGGCAACAATCAAGATCAATGCGACTGAGACAACCCTAGCAGGATAAAAAATGGAAAGACTCCCTTTACAGAAAAGACAAATCTTTTCGATAACAAATACGCAACAAGACATTACACTAGAAGAAGTTGGTTCTAGCGACAATAAAGATGTAAACAAACTATCTAAAAATGAACTGGATGGTCTTATTAAAGATCTTCTTTCTGCAATAGAACCCAACAAAGAATATAATCAAATCTTAGATAGTAACCTTTACAATGGTAAGGCAAAGAATCTTGACTTTCTTGGAGTAGAAGCTTTGCGCAAGGAAAATAGAGAAGAAGCAAAACGACAAGCAGCTATTCTAGACAATTTTTTGAGAGTTACAGCAGAAAGATTAGAAGATATAAACTATAGTGTTGAGTATGCAAAAGAAGACCATGACCAATGTCTAGTTGCTAACTTTTTATTTCCTAATCATCAAAAAGGAAAATTAACTTATCAGGAAATCAAACAACTTAAACAATATACAAAGCTATATAGAGAACTTAAAGCTGATAATCAATTAAGGTCTGCTACAAAAGATATAAAAAATGATCCAATGGTTGGAATGGATGAAGATGAAGATCTTAATTCAAAGTATGGTCAAGTAATTAAATTGGCTTACGCTTACCAGACAGAAAAGACTGCTAAAAAAGATTATGATCCTGAGCCTAAAAAGACATTGGGAAAGATGGCGTCTGATTGGCTTAATGAGCTAGAAGAAGATAAGAGATTCAAAGTTTACGAAGAATTTGATATTTTTAGAGATATGTTTGGACTTGAAACAACTTTAGCTCAAAATGAAACAAAACTGAGTGAAGACAATATTAGTGCAAAAGTTGGGTTGATACCTTTGTTTAATGAGGCCGAGAAGACTAGGGAAGTTGTTCATGGCATAGAGAGTACCCTTAATGGAATAGACAAGCAAAATAGTGCTATTGACGTCTTGATGAGAGGCAAAGAACCTTCAAATGTAAAGGCAAGAGCAATAGGAGAACCTGCTAAGAGTCTTGGAGATCTAGTAACGAACTGGGAAGGTTGCTATGAGTGCTTTGGTGGGGAGTGGGCTAAGTTAGCAGACAAGTTAGGAGATATTAAAGGCCCAGGAGATATATTTAAAGGCAGTGACTTTGTATTTGGTGTTGATCTTGAAGTAAAACTTAAAGAGCAGTTAGCAATTACAAAAGCTCTTCTTGACAAAATAAGATTTGCTAGTGACATTGAGTTTCAGTTAAAAGCTAACTATTGCTCTCTTCTACGACTTGGCTCTTTGTGTCCTCTTGAATTATTGTTTGTTATTGCAAGCTTAGGTGGACTTCTAGTTTATACTTGGTCTGAGATATTCTCTGCAAATGCAAACTTTGGATTAAATTTTCTAAGAGATCTCATTTTACGTGGAGTTGTTGAGCCCCTTTTAAATCTTTTGCAAATGAGTATTCGTGCAAATATTAGTCCTTTGCCTAACTATGCTTTATGTACTATTAACAGTCTTATTAGTGTTCAAGACATTGATAAGGCTGGAAAGCAGTATGGATTTACAACTGAAGAACTTTCTAATTGGGTGAATTCAGGGACAGCAGAAGATGAAAGCAAAATAAGTGCGCTTACAAAATTTAGTGAAACATACTTCAATAATAGCAATGGTCAAGTTGGCGTAGACCAGCAAGCCGTAGGAACAGCCTTAGAAGGGGCATTAAATAATAATGGTATGAAGTTTTTATCAACAATAACAAATCCCCTTTTTGGTAAAGGCGATGCTCTTGACTCAATTGAAATGATCAAGTCTGTCATATACGACTTTATTGATTGGGTTTCTTCTCAGTCAGACATTGTAAAGTATGGCCTTGATGCCTTGAAGGCTTTGATGGGTACTCAAGCTGATACCAATATTGTTCTCTGTACAAAGATTATGGCTTTGTCTCAGACTCTAGCCTTTGCTCTAGGAGTTTACAAAGCAGCAACCTCTAAGGGAATTGAACCTTGCATTCCTATGAAAGATGATAATGGTAACCTAACAAATGAAAGCCCATGGGATCCCTGGGATCCGGATCCTAATAGTGACTTTCCAATGAAGGAGTACTTCAATAGCCAACCTGTTTACCAGGAAAAGGCAAGGAATAACAAGAGTAACAAAAAGACAAAGCCGATTAGATATCTAATAAATCCTGCAACTGATAGTAGATTTAATCTTACCAATTGCGATAGAGCAAAATCGTCTATAATAAGCAAAGGTGAAAGTCTGGATTTCTGGAGACGAGTTGCATTAGGAGCAAACGTAGACAATGTTTAAATTAAAAGCACAAGTTATTAATCTAAAAAATCTTGCATCTTCTATTCAAATAATAGATGATGCGGAGAGTAAGATACCTGCGCCAAGTTTAGAAAAAACAAAAGATCCAGTATTTAACTATAGAACAACTCGTCCATACTTTATGAACGATTGGCAGAAATTAGAACATGATTTTAAGGAGATAGATAAAGTTGCTACCATTGAAGCTTATTTACAAATAAGCTTTGACAAGAAACTATCTTTATTTATGAAAGAAGGTTATGAGGTTGTAGGTAAAGATCGAGATCTTGTAGAATACGTAGAGCGCCGCTTGAAGGAAGTTTGTTATGTTAGCCGGACTACACCTCGCCAGTTTATAACTGATATAGCCAAAAATATTATTAGATATAGTAATTGTTTTGTTCTTGTTAAACGAGATGATAAGACATCTGGCGGCTATACTAGAACAGACTCTAAAGGCCGCAAAATAGCCCCAATTAGCTCACTTCATGTACTTCCCACCAGTATGATCCAGGTTAAGGTGAACGACCTTAAGCAGCCCATAAAGTATCGACAATACAGTGAAGAAGACTGGACTGAGAATACTCGTCCTACTGCTATATATGAGCCTAATGAAATTATTCATTTCCATGTTAATAAGCTTGAAGGCTTTATTGTTGGTACTCCAAGATGCAGCGCAGCAATTGAAGATATTAAAGCTTTGCGTCGCATTGAAACAGATGTAGAAGTTTTACTTCATCAAAGTATCTTTCCAATTGTCCAGTACAAGATTGGTACTGATGCCATGCCTGCTACTATTCTTCCAGATGGAAGAGATGAGATTAGTATGGTTACTGAGGTTATTAATAATCAGCCACCTGAAGGTTTCTTTGTTACTCCTGAGCGTCATGAAATTAAAATGATTGGCGCAGAGGGTCGTTCGCTTAGAGCCGAAGGTTATCTTGACTATTTCAAGAAGCGTGTTCTTGCTGCGCTTGGTTTGTCTACGGTTGACATTGGTGAAGGCGATACTGCAAATAGATCAACTGCTGCGACTATGTCTAGTAGTCTTATTAATGCAGTAAAGAGTGACCAGCTGGTTTTCGAAGAACAAATCTATGCTCATTTGATTGTTCCTCTTTTACAAGAAAGTGCTAAAGATAATAGCTTTGACTGGCTAGATCCAGACAATAAAGTTGTTTTAAGATTTAAAGAGATAGATGTTGAAAACCAAATAAAGAAAGAGAATGCTGCAATTCAGCTTTGGTTGAACAGCGCCATCAGCCATGATGAGCTTAGAGATCGGATTGGTCTTTCTGCTGCTCAGGAAGATGACTGGGATCATTCTTATTACAAGATGGTTACAGAAGCCCAAGAGCTCTTGAAACTTGGAGCTAACGTAATGTCACCTATTGCAGAAACCTCTGCTAGAAGTGACAAAACACCTATGTCCTCGTCTGATTTAAATAAGGCAAGAGAACTACAAGCCAAGTCGGCTGCTAAATCTTCTGGGAAACCTGCTGTTAAAAAAAAAATTCGATAGCGTCTCCTAGCGGTAAAACTAATGCGAATGCCGTCAGACCATCAAATCAGCATGGTACTAAAAGCGGCCCAGGAAGTTTAGTTACGAATAGTATTCTGGACTTTGATGAGTATCGAGAGGATGTGAATGGATTAGTTAGTCATCTTAAAGAAAAAGCTGACTACGACGTTCATCCTGAATTTACCATTGATGCCGCTTTTGAGCGTTTTTCTGTTATGCTTAAAGATAACAGTATTAAGGCATACATAAAGGGCTATTCTGAATATGCGGATTCTTCTAATTTAACTTCTGAGACTCACACCGGAAACATAGAGTTCCAGTTGAAGGTCCAGAAGTTTTTTATAGATAAGTTGCATATTGAAATGCGCAATCGCCAAGGCAATACTATAACTGACACAGCAAAGACTATAGGTCATAGAATGATGACTATCTATGAGACAGAAAGAATGAGAAGTTATAACTGGGGTGTTTTCAATGCGTTGAAGGATAGTGGCGAAGAATCATACCAGGTATATAATCAAAGTAGTCAGTCTATAATAGATAATAGAAAAATCTCAGATAGTAAGTATTATGATTTACCGCCTGATCATCCTAATAGCAAAGTCATTATAAGGAAGGCTAATGAAGATAAGTAAGAGACTATTACAAGAAGGTATTGTTCAGGACTATTTTGTTAATAGTGTTAAGGGTGATTTTACTCATGAAGTCTGGGACAAGAAAAGCCCACACTTTCTTGATTTTAAATACTTTATTAGTGATGGCGTAGCAGAGAACAAGGTTGGTCTAGTAACTCTTACAAAGGTTACTCATGGGATGAGGCCCACTCAAAATAATCTTATCTATATGCCGTCTGATCTTAAAGACGCAATCCCTACACTTACTAACCCATACAACATTCCTATTAAGCCTATGCATAAGGAAGTTGCAGTTGTTGATGGTAAGAAAATTGAAAATAGAGAGGTAGGTGCAGTTGGCCGTGCAATTGGTGGAACTTGGGTAGACAACCCTAAGGCTGCTTATAATGTTAGCTCTACAATGATCAAGGATGGCCTTATGCTTAAGGCTCCTGACGTTGCTATGGCTCCCTATATGAAGAAGTTTGCTAAGTCTGGAATGATGACTGATGAGGATTTTGAAGGCCTTGGATGGGTACTCGTCAAGGGACTTGTTACGGATCCAGAGGCTGTAGAGAAAACTCTTGATGGGCGCTATCTTACAGTTAGCGTTGAAATGACTCCTAATGATCTTTATGATTCTATTAGCGGCAGATCATACAAGACTGACGAAATGGAATGGGATATTGGTGATGACATTGATGGCGTTAAAGCTTATGGTGTACCAAGTGGTCTTCGTTACCGTGGCTATGCTTACGTTACACATCCTGCCGACGTTCATGCCAGAGTAATGAATTATAAAGAGGTTGGAGGCGATGCTCTTCAGCAATATCTAGATAACTTCAAGACTACTATGGTAATGACTGATTGTTTCAAGAATGCTGTTACTGATATTAGTGACTCAGAGATTATGGCAAGCTTTGACAATGGTCCAGTTGCAACAATACCAGTTGAAATTGTAGAAGATCATGCTGATCTTTATACTCAACTTTCAGAAGAAGAAAAAGCTTTGGCTGATTCTTTGATGACTCTTGCTAGTAAAGTCGGACCTCTTGATAAAGCTCCTGGTATTTGGGTTGGCTATGAAAGTGGCCCAGAGAATGAAAATCTTAGCATTGGTGTTAAGTGCGGAAACTGTGCGCTTCATGCCAGCGAGAATCGTTGTAAAATTATTTCCCAAACCATAGAGCCAAATGGCTACTGCAGATTTGCTGTTATTCCAGACGGACTTGTAACAGCAAACAAGATAGAACCTATGGAAGACCAAGCCAACCTAACTAATCAAGAGGAGCAAGAAATGCCCAGCGTACTATCAGAAGACAATAAGAAGGAAATCCTTTCAATTGTTGACGAATACATTAAGTTAAAGTCTGTTGTTCCTGTAGAAGTAATTTCAGAACTTGAAGAGCTACGCTCTGGTAAAGCTATTGCAGATGAAAAGCTTGCTAAAGTTGAACTTGATACTAAGTCACTACTAGACTCTGTTAAAGAGTTTCTTGCTAGTAACTTCAATGTAGAACTAGCCGATGATATGTCAGCTGAGATGTTTTCTGAGATGGTCAAAACAATCACTATTGATGATGCCGTCTGGACAACTGCTTACGTTAACAATCTTCCAGATAGTTCATTCTTCTATATCACTCCAGGTGGCGAGAAAGATGAAGAGGGCAAGACTAAGCCTCGTTCACTTCGCCATCTTCCATACAAGGGAGACGATGGTAAGGTTGATCTTCCTCATCTTCGTAATGCAATTGCTAGAGCACCTCAGGTTAGTGGTCTTGCACCTGAGAAGGTTAAGTCAATCCAGTCTCGTGCCCAGAAGATGCTTGCACGTATGCAAGATGCTGGCAAGTCCAAGATGGATGAGAGTGAATTTGGTGAAGATATTCAAGATTTATTTGGTCCAGAAATGGATGATGAGGCTCAGGGTTTTGTGCCTACACCTGGTATGGCGTCAGCTGCAAAACGTGCTCTTGAGTGGCGTGCAGAGTTTAAGCGCGGTGGTACTGGCGTAGGCGTAGCGCGTGCACGAGATATTATCAATAAGAAAGAGCTTTCTCCTTCTACTGTTATGCGTATGAAGAGTTTCTTTGCACGTCATGAAGTTGACAAGAAAGCTTCTGGCTTCAATCAAGGCGAAGAAGGTTTTCCTTCTCCTGGTCGTATTGCTTGGGATCTTTGGGGAGGCGATGGTGGCAAGAGCTGGGCAAATGCTAAAGCTGCTCAAGTTGAACGTATGAGAGCTGAAGATTCCGTAAAGGGTCCTTGGGTTATGGGCGACTTTGTTTACAATGAGCCCGCTACTGAGTCTACAATTGAAACTGCAGTTGAAGATGCGTATACTCCAGAAAAGACTTATACAACTCCATCTACTCCCACATTTGCAGTTGGTGATTTTGTTGCCTATCGTCTTGATAGCAAGGGTAATGAAGTTGGTATTAGTTCAGGTTCACTTGGTGAACAGGATGACGCAGTTGAAATGAAAGAAGGATATGGAGTGATTGATGCTATGCATAGCAAAGGAACTGTTACTCATGGTCCTGGTCTAAGTGTAGATGCATCAGAGGAAGATCCTGCTACTATTCTTACTATTGCTAAGATGGGTGAAGATGGCTTGTATGACAAGACTGAGGAAGTAACTGTCAAGAAGAGGTCTGAGCTAAGAAAGATTATGGCTCCTATTGTGTGGAGTAAGAAAGAGACTCCTCCGCTTGGCGCTTATCCTGCTCCTGGTATAGGTGGCTAAAGTATAGAAATTATGCTAGAATCACTATGTAATTATTAATTTAACTTAATCCTTTTGGAGGAATAATATGGAAACTGAAATGACACCTGGCGCTAGCCAAGTAGCTGATGCCCTTGAAGATCTACTTTGTAACGTAGTAGTTTTCTACTTCTCTGCTCATCGTGCACACTGGAATGTAGCTGGTCCTGACTTTACTGAATATCATCAACTTTTTGGAGCTATCTATGATGACGTTTTTGAGTCAATAGATGATCTTGCTGAGAACATTCGTAAGCTTGGTGAGTTTCCTCCTGCTCTTGGTCATATAGTAGAGACGGCATCATTTAAAGATGATTCTACGACTACCGAAGCAAAAGAACTTGCTCTCGACATTTATAAAAAGAATGTTACTATGATTGCAATGCTTAAGGCTGCTTTTGATGCTTGTAATGCTGCAAACGAACAAGGCGTTGCTAATTTTGTTGCTGAGCGTATTGATATGCATCAGAAGTGGCAATGGCAACTTGGTTCTTCTTTGCAGACTGCTGGTATGCAAATTCCAGTTGAAGATCCTGCGCAAGAAGTTACAGAAGAGATGAGTGGTCCTATGGATTCTGCAGAAGAAGCAACAACTGAGATTACAGATAGTTCAGAGTCAGAAGAGATTCTTATTGAGGATTCTGCTGAGCCTAAAGAGCTGGGTAAGAAGCTTGATGTGAATACCATTGAAGACGCAATAGATACTACAGAGGAATACTACACATCTGTAGAGCGCAGAGTGGCTAGTAAATACAAAGAATTACGAAATCATGATATAAATAAAGCTGAGAACTATCTTGTTCAACAAGTGCGTTCTGGCTTTGTTTCAGGAAAGTTTAACCCACTAGATGTGAAAGTCTAACCCAAATTATAGGAGAAAATTATGGCAACATACAGAAAGTTTAGAGATATCGATTACGGTAAGCCGATTATTGCCCCTACGCACGGCGACACAGTTGCCCCTCAGAATGACCTTGCCGCTGCGGCTTGGCTTCCTGTCAATGGCAGCGATGCAAACACAGCAATGGGATTCCATTCATATGACTACCAACGTCACGTCTTTACCGACAAGATTGTTATTATGCCCGGCAAGCTTGTTGCTCTTACTCGTGAGTCACTTACAGATAGCGGCGCTGGCCTTGCTGAAATCAATAAGGGTAGTGTTGGCCGTCTAGTCCCCGCTGGTGTTCGTCTTGCCTGGAAGGCTGCGGCTGACACTGTGGATGTTGTCCTTGAGTATACTGCAGCTGACGTTGCTGAACGCATTGAAGATCTTGGCACTGGTCTACCAGTTGAAGGCGCGAAGACCTATACCAAGCTAGTCCTTGCTGAAAAGCTTCGTGAGCGTGGTTTACTTACCCCATCAGAGACACTTGATGCCTTTATCTCTCGTCCAATTGGTGTAGCTGCTAACGTGGTTTACGCTTGGGCCGGTGGTGATGGTACGCAGCCTAAGGGCCTTCGTTTCATGAATTATCGTCGTGAGAACAAGTCAACGTTCTGGACTGGTCAGGACCACACTCTTCGTCTTCCAGTTGCGCCAGCTAAGTCCTATGACATAGTCAATCTTACCATTGATGGTGATCCTTATGATGCTAGCGCCTCATGGGATGCAACTAAGAAGCTTGTTGTTTGCGGTGCAGGCAATACTGTTGGTGCTGCATCGGCAACAACAATTGCTCATTTCTACCATGCTACAGATGTTGCTAAAAAGGCTACTTATGCTCAATTAACAACTGCCTTTGACAGCCGTTATGCTGCTCTTGCAACAAGCGCAACAGGTCTTGTCATTGCACTTGGTCATCAAGGTGTTGAGTCTAATATTTACAATACTATTGAAGTTTGGACTGCTACTTACTCAGGCGGTGACACACTAGTCAAGGGTACAAGCATTACTTCAACTTGGCTAAAGTCCGAGAAGACAAGCCCTGCTGGTGTTAAAGCTGTAGGCGATTATTTTGTGGATCGTGATCTTGGCCTTCTTTTTGTAGAGGCTAGTTTCCCAGCCACTGGTAATACGGCTATTGGTTTCCGTCTTGCTGCTGATACCGAAGCATATACAGGTAATGTTTTTGCTGCTGTTGGTAAGGCTGTCAAGCCTGGCGACTATCTTGCTTATGACAGATTTTCAAACTTTGTTCCTTACATTGCTCGTCCTGACGAGACCGATAATAATAACGGTGGGTCAGTAGACACTGTTGCTACGGCATTCCATCGTCCAGAGGACATTGTTGGTAAGTGCTATACTCTTGATCGTTCACCTAAGGCTGATCTTGCTACCGTCAAGACTTTCCATGATTATGAAGGCGTGTCACTCGCTGATCGTACTCCTGGTTCGGCTAATGACGGTCATCCTGCAGAAATTCATCAATCACTTGGTGGTCAGTTCGCTGCCATCGTGCGCGTCCTACTCTAATTAAAATCATAATCTCAATAAGGAGAACCGAAAAATGTCAAGACTAAAGCACAAGAACCTAGAAATTGCTGATCAGAGTGAGCTTACAGCGCTCATCAAGAACAACGGTTGGCTTCCTGGCTCAGACCACTCCAGCGACTCACGTCTTTCAATTGAAGACGCGATTACGTCAGCTGAGCTTGGGCCCTGGGTCAAGCACTCAATTGTTGAGATTATGATGGAGCCAATGGAGCCCATGATGAACCTTACCCCACTCCTTGATACCATTCCTGCGCCGGATGGTATTACTGAGTTCCGCCTTCCTGCCCTTTCAGCTTTCACTGTCCATAAGGTCACTGAGCTTGAAGGTTACCGTGAAGAGCGTGTGACAACTGGCGGTGGTATGGCTACGGCCGCCATCGACAAGTGGGGTGTTATGATCTCCCTTACGCAAGAGGCTATCAAGGCTTCCAACTGGAATCTCCTTGGTTATCTTGCCCGTGAGGCTGGTCGTGCTTTCGCTCGCCGCAAGGAGACCGAAATCGCTAAGCATATCACGAATATCAGCGTTCCTGCGTTTGACAATCTTAATCCTACTCAGTCAGCTCTTGGTATCACGACTGGTCGTGACATCACGATGAAGACCAATGGTACTCTTACCATGGATGACCTCTTCAACGCTTATCATCTTCTCATTCAGAGAGGCTTTACCCCTGATACGCTTATCTGCCATCCTCTTACGTACCTTATGTTTGTCCGCGACCCCGTCCTTCGTGCATTTGCAATGCAGAGCGGCAGCGGCAATCTCTTTGGCAACTATTCGGGTTCAGCCGCTAACGTTACCGGTGTTCCTGACGCCGTTAAGGGTGTTCTTTCAAAGGGTTACTCACGCGGTCAGCTTGGTACTGGTGCCGATGGCTCCAAGGCCTCGCTTAAGGACTTCAACGTTAATGCCATTACAGCTGCTCCTAACCTTCCTCTTGGTCTTCCGTTTGGCCTTCGCATCGTGACCTCACGCTTCATGCCTTACGATCCTGCTACTAAGCTTACCGATATTGTTCTTTGCGATAGCAAGTCACTTGGTGCTCTAATCGTTGGTTCAGGCATTGTTGCTGACGAGTGGGAGGACAAGTACTTTGAGACCTTCAAGATGAAGTGGTCAGAGAAGTGGGGTATCTTTATGTATAACGAAGGCCAGGGTCTAGTTACGCTTAAGAATATCTTCTGCGACCAGAACTTCTACTCGCCTGAAATTGCACGTCCTTACTACAATGTTACTGACGGTAGTTTTGATCCTGCTGGCACTGACGTTGATGGTGGCTCTAACTTCCCTGGTTAATAACTAGGTAAGTAATAAATAGCCCTCAGGTCGAAAGGCCTGGGGGCTTTCTTTTTGTTATAATGTCGGTATCTAGATATTAGTTACTAGGAGTAGACATGAGTGTAGAAGATAGAATTGCAAAAGCTTTAGCCAATATTACTTCTCAGAAGGAAATGGATGCTTTATTTAAGAGGTTGGCTTTTGAAGAATATCAAGCAATCATGGAGAATGAAGATGCTGTTGTTGAGGTTGAGAGTCTTGAGACCCAAGAAATTACTTTAGTTACTGGCTGCGAAGTTGAATGTACTCTTGAATCTTACATTGAGGAGTTTTAACAATGGCTTTTACTATTGCTTCAGTTTGGCCAGATGATGGCTTTAATGTTTTTCCTACAGGGGAAAAGATTGAAATTCTTTTTAACCAAGAAGTTTCTGAGTTTCTTGCTGAGAATAGTATTAGTTTAGTTGGTCCTGATAATCATATTGTTACTGGTATTGAATTTGAAGAGAGACTTTATAAGTTCTCAAATGACACAAACTATTCAAAAGTACTTGAGACTCTACATCTTAAAGGTGAAGTTCCAGTCGAGTTAGAGATTGTTAGATGCGACGCTTCCGGTGCAACTCTTGAAGATCAAATGAGTTATGCATATGATGCGGATGTCAAAAGCAAATTAATTGTTAGACCTAAGTCATTCCTACAAGAGAAGACAGACTACCGTTTATTAATCAGTGGTTCATCTACCCCTGATAATGAATGGAGTTATATTGGATCTCGAACTGTATTTGATGCAGAAAAAGATTTATTAACTTCGACTGGAGAAGGAATACTTAGAACTAGTGGGTATTACACCGGTGAAGCAGATGATGTTCTTGTTGTTGAAGTTACCAAAGCAGGAAGTTCTTCAACCTGTAAGTTAAATTGGTATTTTGAAAGCACCTCACTTGTGACCCATGATCTGCTACCCTTGACTGGGCGCAATAAGATTGCAAAGGATAAAGATATCTATTTAGAGTTAATTGGTGGGGCATCTGACGCATTTAAAATAGGTGATGCCTGGACTATCAATTTACGTCCAATAGAATATCTTGCGGATACTTATAAAGTTGACTTCTCAACGGCAGTAAATCAAGTTAAAGAATTACCTACTGCAGTCTCACAGAGTCCCATTGGGCTAGACGCTCCAACGCAGGCAGAGATAAACATAGCTGCCACTGAATTCCAACTAGTAAAGATTGAGCCTGAGTACGGCTCTAGTAATATATCTTTAAAAACTAAGCAAATCATTCTTACTTTTAATAAAAATGTTGATCCCACCACTGTAACGGCAGATACTGTTAAGTTGTTTAGGAATATTATGGATGGCAATCAAGACGCAGTCGATGTTGGCTACTCTTGGATTGTTAATGGCAAAAAAATTATCATTAACATAATAAGGGAATAATATGTTAACCGTAAGCCAAGGAGACACAGTAGATATTGTTTGCCAAGTCAGAGATGGTAATGGATACTTAGCTAATGGGCTTAGTCCTGTTGTGTCTATTTATCCTTATGGTAGAAAGCCTGGTTTACCTGGGGTAAATCTGGAAGATGATGCAATTGTCTACCAGGACGATCCTGGCGCGGCAACTAAATATGGTCAGTACACTTATAGTTATTTGACTGCTGATGACGCACAAGTTGGTGAATGGTGGGCTTACTTTGAAGTGAATGTTGGAACAGCACTTGTTCCTGTTATGTTTACAAGCCTTATTCCATTTACTGTTGGCTCTAGCGGTGATGACATCAATGCCTATTCACAAGATGAGGGTTTTGATACTTTACTTAATAATAATCAATATGTTATTGAGATTAGAGGTATTAAGGAAGTCGGCGCAGCCGTTGACTCTGTCGGTATAGAAGACGAGTCTTGGTTTACTAGTAGATATACTCCTATGTATGCAACTTATGATCAGGTAATATCAAGCGTAGGTAGCATTGTAGGCGACGTAGATGCTGATACAGTTAACTATCTTATCTATAGATATTCAAAGATTGTTGACGCAATGGTCTTTAATATGCCTCGTCAAAATGGAACACAGAAGTGGCTTGATTATGTCAAGATGGAATATGTAATCATCAATAGTTCTGTTGATCTTATTGAAAATATTTCACTTGCTTTAGGTGCTCCTCGTGCTAAGCAACTTGGTGATCTTAAAGTTGAGTGGGCCGATAATGCTACTGCACTAAAAGCAAAAATTGAACAAATGAGAAAGCGTGATGAAGACTTACATAGAATTCTTCACAGCAATGGCAATCTATCTTATGGTGCTAGTCTTAATGCGGGTATGGCAATCAAAGGATATCTTGGAGCAGACTATCCTGCTTTTGGTAGATCAATTGATAATATGCCTAAGTTTGCACCTAGCGTCAACGTTAAGACTAGGCTACCTGGATCTTACAGATACTACCCAGACTATGCCTATCAAAACCGTTATCGTTACCGGTACCTCTATAGAAATATAAATGGTAACTATCCAGATTATGGCAGCTAAGGAGGACTAATGCCAATAGGAAAAAGTCGTTTTTATCGGTCCAGTTCAGGTCCAAAGACTACACAAAAAGAAGTAGACTTGCGCAAAGAAACCAAGGATACTTTTACAGGTTCAGTTTATGAAATCCCAAAGGCATTCAAGGTTATGCTTAGGAAGTTTAGGCGCAACGAAAACAAGTATAGAATTCCCTGTTCTTGTAATGTAGCAAAAGAAGGACAAGGTCATCAGAAATGCAGTGTCTGCTTAGGGGAGGGATATCTCTGGGATGAGCACTATGTAGATACTTTTAAAGTAGATATTGGAAGTGATCAAGAAAAAGCAGGCGCATCTCTTTTAACTGAAATAGGTAGAAGCAAAAAGCAATTCTGCAAGTTTTATGTACAGAATACAGTTGGAATAGACTACGAAGATAAGATCATAGAACTTGCTTTGGAACCTGATGGTGCCCTTGTTAAACCAGAGCGCCGCAATATTATATGGACAATCAATACACTAAATGAGAAGAGATCAGATACTGGTCGAATAGAGTACATAATCTTATACTGCAGGAAATATTAATATGTTAAATCCTTTAACTCCTCAACTTCTAAAAGATTTAAATGAAGCTCAGCAAACTACTCTTGTTACTATTATGGAGTCGGAGAATTTAGGCAATGTCCAACTTGAGCCAATGCCTACTAATATAATTCTTGAGCCAGGTGGCAAAGCTATAGTTAGACTTCAGAATGAAAGATTTAAGGTAAATACAATTTACGAGGTTATGGAGATTCTTCAGCAGATTATCAATATGGCTACTTCAACTATGAAGCCAGCTTGGTTAAATAATGATCGTCTTATAATTCAAAGACCAATTATTAACGTTGAAAGTGAAACTCCTAATATTGTTTTTTTAGTAAGAGACGGAAAACCTGGCGCTGCTGGTAGTGGTCCAGTCAACTCACCTTCTCGAAGAATGGTGACTAGCATACTTCTTGGGAAGTATATTGATCCGCAGGATGATACCTCTGAGGTTTACATATATGGTCAAAGATTAGATTACAATATCAATCTTAGTATATACGGGAAAACTGCGCATGAGGCGGACCAGATCAAGGAGTGGATTGCAGATATTATAAAGACTTATCTATGGTATGTTAAATACAGTGGAGTCCTAGACTTCACGTTTGTTGAGGATACAGGAGATGACACAGAAGCCCTTAGACACAAAAGAACTTTAAAATATGCTGTTTCAATTGAAAAACTTACTTGGACCAGTATTCTTGTCCTCAAACAAATTATTCTACAGATAACACCCTCAAGTTAATTTAATTCAAAGGAGAAAATATGCCATATGTAAATTTACCTGGTAGTTATGTAGAGCTTCAGGACGGAAACCTCGGCCAGATTTCGGCAAATACTAGTCAGTCAGTTCTAGTAATTGGTACAGCTAGCAAAGGTTTAACAAGTGAGCCCTATCAAGTGACTGATATTGCTTCTGTCGTTCGTGAGTTTGGTGCGACATCCGAGCTAACTCGTGGTGCTTCCGAAGTCAAGAAAGGTGGTGGTACAAACATTTACCTATATCGTCTTCCTGGCACTGCTCCTTCTGTCTCTGCCATTGGCGCTGACTACGATGGCTCAGGTGTTGCTGGTATTAAGATTACCCCGATTCAACAATCTCCAGAAGCAGCTGCAAATTATGCTGTTGCCTATAAGCATGCTGAACTTTACTCAAGTGATGGAGCCGGAGAACTAGCGGACAAAAGCCGTGTTGTAGCTCAACTTGTTGTTGTCAATCTTACGACTGACGCTATTGTCTGGATGGGGGATGCCTTTGACGGCGCTACTTCTGATAATGGTGAAGTTGATGTAAGCTTTGATATGGCAGACATTGATCTTGGTCTTGGTTCTGCAAAAGATTCAGATGCACTAGAGACTTTAAAGCTTGCGGTCACCATTCCTGGTAGTTACAGTGGTGGAGATTATTCCGTTTCGGTCTCTGGCGTGACTGTAACAGGTGATCTTTCATCGGTTGCTTATGAAGAAGTCTCTGCAGCTTCTAGCACTAATACCAATCAGCCAGTAGGTGTTACGGAATGGTATTTCCATACAATGCCAAAGTTTACGGTTACACTTCCAACAGGCAGTGGCACCGGTGTCTATACTGCTGCTCAGGTTAGCATTGTGGACGGTGGCATGGACGCAGCAAATGAAGTTAAACTTTATGATGGTCTTATTGCTGGTACTAATACCTCAAGTGTCTTCCTTGTTGACAGAGGGGAAGGGGCCGATGGATCTGGCCTTGAGATTGATGTCTCAATTAATTATGCTACATCAGGTGCTTATACAGTTTCACAAGTTAACGTTACTGATGCAGGCCAAGATTATATGGTTGGCGACGTACTTGTTTGGAAGGGCACAGACCTTGGTGGGACAAGCGCCAATGATCTTACACTTACTGTTACTGAAGTTGATGCAGGGGAAGGTGGTACAGTTACTGGCTTTATTGTTTCTGGTACAAGATTTGTACACAAGCCATTTAAAGCTGGCGTTTCACCAAGTACCCTTACCATTCTAGGTACTGCACTAGGAGGTTCAACAGCTGCACATGATCTTACTCTTACAGTTACAAGTGTAACCTCTCTTGGCTTAATCTCTACCGTCAGTGTTACGGGTAGTCGTCAAGCTCAAACGTTAACGCCAACTGCTATTGCTACAAGACTTGAGGCAGACTTTGTGGCGTCTACTTTGTCTGAAATTTTTTCTATTAATCGTTCTTCTGGAGAAATTACATTTACACCTAATGGTCCTACAAATGGAACATCTAATGTACTAGTGTACCCTTCTGATCATCCTTGGGCTGGCTATGCAGCTAGACCCTTTGTTAGTGCCCCTCTTGTTGTTGGTGGGTCAGGAATAACAATTGCGGGTAGTTCTGCCTCACATCGTCGTAGTCGTGATATTGGCCTTTATCCTCTATCTCTTGACAGAGCTTTTTCTTCTGTTCAGGGTGGTGTCTATGTGCCTCTGTCAAAGGTTAAAGATGGTGGTGCGGTTCTTTCCTACGGTCTTCGTGGTTCCGCTTTCTATCAGTGCGGATCTTCAGCCTATCTAGCTGCAAATGCTCTTGGTACAAGTCAAGTTGTTTATGATCTTGGCGATACAGGGCAAAGCCTATCCCTTATAAAGAGATACGAAAAGATTCATACTGCATTTGAGGATCTTGACCTTGCCGCATTCGACTTTATTGTTCCTCTTTCTGTCCATCTAAATAGTCCTAACATTGCAGATGGCCTTGAGACTACATGGGCTGATAGTTCTTACCCAGTTCCTGGGTCCTCGAAGGACGTTCTTGGTTATCTTGCTACTGTTAACAATGGCGACTATACCTATACTTACTACTGGTCAGATGACTCCATTTCTGCTAAGATTGCAAGCGCTGGCGTTGTAGAAGATGCATCACCTTCTCTTCTTTACACTGAAGTGAACTTTGCTCATCTTCTAGCTAAGTACTGTCATGAAAACTCAAGTGATTACAAGTTTGTTCATGGTGTAATTGGTACAACTCTTCCAAGTGGCCTTAATCCTCGTGCCATTAGAGCTTACTATGGTAGCGCTCCTTCTTACGTCTTTGACGGCGAAGAGAATGCTTACTATGTGACAGAGAATGGCGTTGGTCTTCTTGGTCATAAGTTTGTTGGTGGTCATACTACTTTCAATAATGGTCTTAAACATGGTGGCCTTTTCCTTACCAAGGATGGCCTAATCGATTATGCTGATGCCAATCTTGTTCTTGACGAGAATCAGAAAAAGGTTGATCTTGGTAAGTATATCAGTGTTGTTGCCTTCTTTGGTAGAACTACGGATGACTTGAATCCTCGTCGTCCTAACTACATTTTGAATGCTGCTACAATGGTTGCTGGTCTTCTTCCTACAATTTCAGTTGCAAACTCACTAATCAACGAAAAGCTTACTCAGCTTACTGTTGACTACAGAACTGAGACTAAGGTTATTGATGCTGGTTGCGGTCTTGGTCTTGTTATGGCTAAGAGCGAGCCTAATGGTGTCTCTGCTTCAATTGCTGACTCACCGACATTTGCATCACCAACCTCTGACTACACAAGACTTACAACGGTCAGAATCATCTCAAGACTAGTTGATCAGTTGAGAGTTGCGACTCGTCCTTTCATTGGCAAGGGTCTTTCCGCGCCCATGAGAGCTGCTCTTGAATCCGCCATTGGTGAAGTCCTTAAGGATAACATTGCTGGTGAGCCTATCCAGACGGTTACTAGTGCTTCGTTCAAGATTGAGCAAAGCGCTTCAGACCGTGTTCTTGGTAAGATGAAAGTGAGGCTTACAATTACTCCGGTATTTGAGCTTCGCCAGATTACCTTCTCAGTCAACTTAAGCGCACAGTAATTCTAAAGGAGAACAAAAATGGCCGCAGCAGATTTTACAACAAGATCATTTAACAGCTTCTCCGGAGCAGACATTAAAGCTGTCTTTGGCGCTAAGGAAGTTGGTAACCTAATGGCAGTCTCTTACGCAATTCAGCGTGAAAAGGCTCCTATCTACGTTCTAGGTGAAGCAAACCCTCGTGGTTTCTCACGTGGCAAGCGTGGTATTGCTGGTTCACTTATCTTTATTCAGTTTGATACCCATGCTATTCTTGAACAGTTCCAAGGTGGTGACCTTGGTAACTTTGTCAAGAAGAAGTATGAAATCTCTCCTGGAGATCTAAAGAAAGATGACGCAGCTCTTAGTGCTATTGCATCAACTCTTGATACAGCCGCACTTGGTGAAGTCACAAAGGCTTTCTATGCCGACCAGATTCCTCCTTTCGACATTACAGTTGCGGCTTGTAATGAGTTTGGCATTCAAGCTCGTTGCGTTATTCACGGCTGTGAACTCATGAATGAAGGTTGGGGTATGGGTATCGAAGACCGTCAAGCTGATATGCAGACAACATATCTTGCCCGTGCGGTTACTCGTTGGACCGCTAGCAGAGACGAAGGCTCGGGTATTACCAACGTTGGTACAATCAAGCGCGATGGTGGCTCGATCACTATCTCCTAGTACTAAAGTCAGACAATAGGAAGCCCACGTATATAATATATACGTGGGTTTTTTATTTATGGAGGATTGGTTATGGAAAAGCAATCTTTAACTGATAGAATAAAATTATCTATAGCAATAATAATAATTATTGTAGTGTTTCTTGGCTATGTCTATCTTACAGACATATTAAATAAATTTGAGTCTCACTTAAAAAGGTAACATGTCAGGTACATTCTCACAAGGCTACTCTAGAACTGGTAGAATGGGATTCTCTGGTTGTGATATAAACGCTATTATTCGTTTGCCACAGTACATGAGAGGAACCCAACAGTTGAATGAAGAAAAGGTATTTAATATTGGTACTTTGCAAACTATAAGTATTTCAACTTATAATGCTAAGACTCCTGTTAAGGCTTTGGGATTTAAAAGTCCAATTGGAGTAGCAAGAGGAGGAAGAACCATTGCTGGCACTTTGATCTTTAACCAAATGCATCTACATGTTTTGAATGAGAATGCATTTGCAACTGGATATACAACCTTAAACGATAAGGGAGGATTCCTTACTTATAGCTCAGGAGATGTTGACTATGTAATCCCAGAGAAGTCTGAAGAGATAAACAAAGAAAAACTAAAAAAGCAGTGGGATTTTTCTTGGGATACAAGTCTCTTTGGAGAAGTAAGTAAGCCAAGTGACTTGCCGCCATTTGACATTATTATTTTGTTTCTAAACGAGGATAATGATGTTGGCAAGATTATTCTATATGGTGTTGACATTGTACATGATTCACAAACAATGTCAGTAGAAGATATATATACTGAAGTACAATATCAGTATATTGCAAGAGACATCGAATATTTTCATGCCGTTAGGCTTAGTGATACACGTAGCTGGAGAAGCCAAGCAAATTCACCTAAGGTTGCAAGTGTTGCATCTGAGGATGTAGCTCCTCTACCAGATTCATCACCGGCCCCATCACATGAGGAAGAAACAAGTTAAACTTGAATAAGTAATTTATATACTAGAAATAATTTCTGGAGATTGAATGGGAAGACAAGTTGCAAGTATATATACTGGATCTAATATTTCTCTTACTATAGGAGAAACATTAGTTGGTAATGCTTTTGGTATTTCATATGATCTTTCTCAGAATAAAAGACCTATTTATGGATACAACAGTACGCTATTTGATGCTATTTCAACTGGACAAGTTATTGTAATAGGTCAGTTATATTTAACTTATCAACATGCAAATTATCTTTCTAAAATTATGAGAGATTACTACAATTTTCCAAATAGATCTACTGATTATAAAAAAGATCAAGTTAATGGAGTAATTGATAGAAATGCATTTATTCGTAATGATGAGAACGCTCAAGCGGATGCCGAAAATACTATAAGAGAAATAGTAACTGGAACTACAATTGGCGGTGCTGCAAGGCAAGATAAGAACTACGATGAGCTGTTAAATGACTTGTTTAATAGTCCTTCAAAACTACAAGATTATCGCTCTGCGTTTTCTCCAAGAGAAAATCAATTAAATGGAATTGACCTTAGCAAAAGCAATGGAAAATTTGGTTATGCTTCAGGGTCAGTAACTGATCCAAGAAATATTCAATTATTTGGTGATCTTGGATCACAAGATTCTCTTTATAAAAGACCAGACCAATTTTCCAATAACTCAAGCGCAGCAGTATGGCCAGGTATAGACATTGTGATTACATATGGTGATCCTAAATTTAATAACGAACAAACTGGTATCCTAGACTATAGTAACTCCTTTTCAACTGTATTGAAAAGTGTTCATTTTATAGGCGAAAGCCAACAGGTAATGGCGGATGATCAACCTGTGATGGAGGTCTATAAGTTTATAGCTAGAGACAAATATACATTAATTAAACCTGAAGTCGCAGAAGAAAGTAAAAAATAATAATAGGAGTTTTTATGGTAGACTTAGATAATAACTTAGAAGATGAAGCCGATATTAAATTAGCTGCAAAGCTTGACAAAGCTAGAAAGGAAAAAGAGAAAAAGGAAGCTGAAGCCGTTGCTTCTGTTGTTTCAGAAACCGATCTCCCAGATGATGGTCCTGAGTCAGAGCCAATGGACGAAAAGGAACTGCTTTATAGTTCACTTGAAAAGCTTGGATGCTCAAAGTCGTACCTAGTTAAGATGAAGGAACGCCATGGTACTGTAATTGTCTATCCACATGAGGATGGCAAGTGGTTTGTTGTTAGACCACTCAGAGTCCGTGAAATGAAAATGATTCGTGAGATTGCAGGACAAGATCCCGAAAAGCTCAATAAGGAAATCCTAGAAGCAGGATGTGTATTCCCAATGCTTTCAGAAGAAGCCATTTCGGATCTTCCAGCTGGTCTTCCGGATCTGCTTGTTAACATGATTAGCCGACTTAGTGCATTCATTCCAGTTGAACTTGCATTCTCGCTAAGCAAAGAGCTCTAAACATAATAAGATAAAAAATGGAAATTGATATCTTTGAACATAAAGATATTCCCTTATATGTTATAGATATTCCTTACAACTTATCTAGTAAGTTGACTGTATTCTATACTCGTATTCCATGGGGAGAATATAAGAGAATTCGTTTTGCAGAACGAGCTCAAAGTATTGCTCCATGGGATCTAAAGATGAAAATCTTTAGGGATTATACAGTTAGAGATCCAGGTTGGACAGATATGGAAATAGATCTATTGCCTGCAGGTGTAGTAGATACTATTGCAGATCTTATTATGTATGTTAGTGATTCCGGAATCATACCTGATAAAGATGGCAGGATTAATATTCCTGCGTTTACATATAGATTAAATATGTATAGAAGCATTGCAAGAACAAATGTTGAATATCAGATGTATACTGTTATTTGTCTGGTGTTCAAAGCCTATACTTTTGAGATGCTAGATAAACTATCTTTTGACAAGATATCAAGTCTGTTTGCTAGCGCTGAAAGATACTTGCTAGAGAATGGTATGCTCAAGCAGCCACTAGAAATTTACAATCCCGAAGACCAAATACCAGAAGAGGATTCAGCGCCTAAACCTCCTGTGAAGACTAATGTTGCACCAGACTCTGAAGAGGGTAGCTTCTTGAAGGAACTCTTAAAAGTAAGAGAACAGCAAGAAAAACAAGAAGCAAAGCTTAGGAAAGAAGAGGATGTTAGAAGGGAGCAACAAGACAAACCAAAACAAGAAGAAGAGATCAAGAAAAAAGTCCAAGAAAAAATAGGTAGAACTGAATACATTCCACCAAAGGATGCTGTGGCTATTTCAAATGGCGTTGCTGTTAATGTCCCAGGAATTAAAATTAATAGAGAAAACCGACTTGGAGGATTTGAAAGTTCTGACTTTACTGGCGCAACCATGACAGATGCAGAAGCATTGGCAATGCAAATGGAAATGGGACTAATGCCAGCAGGGTATGAACTCATTGTACAGAAGCAGGAAAGAGAGCGAGACGAAGCTGCTAAAATGCCAAAACAAAAGCCAAATTTCAAAAAGAGGTTTAAAACTAAACCAGAATAGCAAGGTTTAGGAGAAAATAAGAATATACTCTTTTATAGTAAGTTAATATGGCTCTACCTAATGTAATTGCAGAACAACTTGCTCAATACCATGATCTTACCCAATCTGTGGAAAGATCACAGTATTCTGAAGATAAGCAAACATGGGCAGAAAGCTCTGGAGCTGCAGGCGAAGAAATAACTATAGCTGACCAAGCTCTAAATCTTGCAATGAAGAGTGCAGCTGGTGGTCTTGTTTTTTTTATGGGACCAAGTGCAATACGTGGGGCCGGTGAGCTTTCAAAAAGCACAAAGTTCCAGTCTTGGCAATTAGGGGGAAGTTTTAGTCACGTCAATAAAGTAAGCGATGTCTTTAACCTGAAGACTGGCAAAGAGGCTATGAAGACTCTAAGAGCTGTTACTTTTAGAGCTAGTCAAGAATTGATGAATATTACTTCATCAGATGATCCTCAAAGTTTTTGGTATGCTGGCATTAAGAAGGTAGAGCAAAGTGGATTAAATTTACCTATATTTGATAATGTTGTTAAGCTTTTTGCCAAAGCTACATATATGAGTGATGTTTTATCCTACACTACAAAAAGAAAAGGTAGAACAGTTTTGAACGTAAGTATGAATGCTCTTGGGGCTACTAATAGATCCAGAACATTAGATTTATATGCAAAACAATTAAAGATGAATCGAAAGAAGCTAGAGTTATTAGACTATCTAGTCTTTGAGGATGGAGACGTATTTGCTGGTAGATTGAATATGTACGGCGAAGTAGTAGCGGCAGCTGGTCCTCAGAAAAAACTAAACAAGAAAGCAGCAAGACTAGTTGACAAAGGTTTGTTTACCGAAGCTTTACTTGGAATAGTTGAACCTTCCCTTGGTTTAAAAAATAGAAAGACAGGGGCAACTTTTGCCGAAGGCATTGGTGGAAAGGAAGGGTTTGTTCTGTTAGCCAAAGATAGCATAGACCCAGAGTTGAATCGACTAATAGGTCGAATGCAGAATTTAACTAAAGTACGGTTTTTGCCTGGTGCGAATGGGAGAGGAAACTCGCTTGCTGATCTTGGACTTTTTAAAAGCACTAATTTAAAAAGATATGCAACTACAGCATTATTAACTGAAGCTTACGGAACTATGGCACTCCAAAGAACCTCAAGATTGTTCTCGGAATTGTATAACCAAGTAGGTGATTTTTTTGAATATATATCGCCTGCGCCTAAGCAGAAGATTTACAACTTCTTATCTAAGAATAATCTTGCTCCAAGAATAGAACATGGCCATGGCGCAGCAATGCTTGTTAGGTATGCTGGCATGGCAGCTAAGGTTGCTTTTACTTTAGCAACTGTTAATCAGCTTGGCTGGAATATGATGAATGGAGATCCTGTTACTTCTACTGCCTCAGGAGCAGTTCAGACAGTTGGATTAACTGTTGCTGGTGCTTATCTTGGAAAGAAAATTCCAGAGATCTTATCTGATGATTTAGGATTTGCTCCTGTCTTTAAAAAGATGGCAATGCAAGTCACAAGTAATTCACAAAGGCGTACGCTTGTGGGCGCGGGGATGGGCGCAGCTTTAGGTGTTATGGGAATGGCCGGAGTAGGTCCATTTGCTGCTGGGCCAATTCCAGGAGTTGCTAATCTTGTAGCAAGAGGCAGTGAGATTAGAAGTTACATAGGAGAAATTGTTCCTATTAATGCGTGGCGACGTAGCGTTGAAGAGATGATGCCTGGATCTACTGGAGTTATACCTGCTATGGGTATTGGATTTTTAGCTGGTGCAAGTTATGTTGCAGCAACTAGAGGTATTAGAATTTCTGACACTCTTAAGATTGGTGGATTATCTAAAGATACGATTGTTGAACAACAAGAAAGAGCAAAATTCCTAAGAGCTAAGTTTAGAGGCAAAGAAGGTATTACTCTTGCCGAAATGGGCAATGAAGTAAGAGAACAAGCTGGCAGGGTTCTTAGAGCTAATAAGGCACACCAAGATGCTTATGCAAATCTTTCTGATAAAGAAAAAATAAGATCGAGAAGAACGCTAGAGTCTACTATAAGAAAAATCAGAGGAGATACTGGTGGACTATCTGCTAAGCAAAGTGAGGTTGTAGAGCAAAATATGAATTCTTATATTTCCTCTCTTGAGAGAGAAGGAGAGTATGGACTATTAAATAATCCAATAGGAAAGGTTGCAGACATCTCTAACTTTGATCAAATAGCAGAACATATAACTGACCATACATATGCGGAAGCAAAAAGTAAAATCTTTGCAAGTGAAAAAAGTGCTCTTGGGAGACTGAGAGAGGCTATACGTGTTGCACCCAGAGCTAGAAGTATTCTATATGCCTCTACCGTGGCAGCTGCAGCATGGTTTGTCGGCACGGGCAGTATCGGTACCCTTGAGCGTCCCTCCGAGCTTAGAGAGCTAAACCAAGGCAAACGACTTGAGGCTGTTAGGCGTGGTCAGAAATGGGAAATGGGTCAGACAGGATATGAAGGAACAGATATACTCTATTACCGTCCTACTCTAACTGCGCGGTTAAGTTCTGGAGCTGCACAGGCCGGTGCCTCAGGTGGCCATGGTCCATTAATGGAAATGGCACTGAAGAACTTTACTTATAAACTTGAAAAGGAAAATTACTGGACTAGACCAGCTCCTATAACTGGAGCTGCGTTTGATCAAGTTCCTTTTATCTATCCACTTATACAACCTATTGCTGACCTTATAAAGAAGCCAAGACTAATGCACGTAGGAGAGTGGGCTCGTGCAGACTCAGAAGGTAACGTTAAGTTAGTGGAACGCTCTACTGGGCTTGATGAAATTCCAGACTTAAGTATTGGCGGATTAGGAATGCCTGCTCCTTATTCTCCGTACTCTCCTGGTAGAGTATTAGGAGATTTCTGGGAACAAACAACCTCTCTTGGTGGACTTGTTGGTTTCTATGCAAAGACTGCAAAAAACTACTTAACAGGTACACCGGGAATTGCTGATCAAAGACAAGAGTTAGAATCCTTTTCTCGTAACATGGATATGGCTAGCAGATTCTATGACTTGCAAGGTGGTGGTTCATTCTTAGGAATTCCTTTCGTATCAGAACCTATACGTCGTTTCTTGCATAAGGACGATCTAAAGCAATATAATCCAATTCGAAATTCTATGCCTAGCTGGATGCCAGATAGTTTTAAGTTTGGTAACCAGTATACCAGTACTAGATACGGAGAAGGCGAATATAGAATGCCAGGAAAAGGATATGTAGCTTTACATACTGAACTAAAGGGTGTCAACCCAGAAGATTATCCTTTACTGCATAAAATGAATATTTTAGGAGATGTTGCCCCTCAGTCCCCGCAATACAAGGGTTATCGCCGTCAAGCTGAACTTATGAAAGCTTCAGGAGAAATGACTACAGAAGAACAAAAGTTCTTTTATAGACATAAGCAAATGGTAGAGAACAAAGCCACTGACAAGGGAATAGACTCTTACCAGTTTAAACCAAGTACTTATGACACCATTAGTGGAAATATTACATCAGTAGATGCTTCTAGTATGAGCTTTACTGTTGCAGGATATGGTGGCAGGTTTGGCATAGCTGGAATATCTAATGACTCAGATGCTTTAATTAGCGATTTTAACTTATCAATTAAACAGGCAGCAAAGTTAAAGACTAGGAATGAAAAAGCTTTCTCTAGTAAAATCCAAGTTGGCCAAGGTGTTACAGTTGATGTGCCAGCCAGCATTGGACAAGCGGTTGACAGTACTGGCGTAATCAGGGGTGCCGTTAGTAACAATGGCTTCAATGTTAACAAAGATATAAGGGAAGAAGGTAAATTTGCAAAAGATGATTCGCCTATTGCCGATTACGCAATGAGTAATCCAATTGGCAAAATGTTTGGTAGAGCATGGGAAGCCACAACTCATATTGCAAATAGAGTGGCTCAGCCAATAGAACACATTGGTATGTTTGGTATGTCGCCTGTCAATAAACTATTACCCTTCAGAGATGCTCTTGAAGAATACGAATCAAGAGAACTTTATGGTACAGAAATGAAAGGATGGGATAGTCCTGTTGCTGGTTGGATAGCTCCTGCTATTAAATCTGCAATGCATAATTGGTTAGGGTTTGACTTTGAATCTCCTGGTATCAGAGAAAAAAGACAAACAGAGGAATATTTTGATAAGTTAAAATATGTAAAGTATTCAGGACTTTCACAGGCCGCAGAAATTCAAGGAAATACACAATTAGCTAATCAATATCAGAATATTGCCCAGGACACATACGTAGGAGGAACAGGTTATGTTTCGGAAGAAAGACTAGGGAATGTTCTAGGAGGTAGAGAATCTATGTTTGCGGCAGGGTTTGCCAGAGAAATGAACCCTGGAAGACAGGCAGAGATTATTGATGCATTGCCAGATTACAAGGCAAGACTCATGGAAGGTTTCTATATGAACCAAGACCTAGAGGCAATAAACCGCGCAGCTGGAGCTGCACCTATGTCGACTTATGGTATGGACTATGCGGCAGATCTTATTGTGAAAAAACAAAAAGAAGGCTTTGATGTATCTGATCCTCAGTTGGTAGATAGTGCAAAGCTACAAGAAGTATCTCAATTTTTTAATCATAGATCTATGCCTGCTGTTGACTGGATTGGTTTTAATCCTGCAGTTGACTTAGAAGATGTTAAGTTGAAGTACATTGAGAGCGAAGGTATGAACTACCATGACTTTGGTATTTATCCAAGTCGTGCTTCTTACATGCCAAGAAAGCCGTACATAGATGAAAAAGCAATGCAAGATTTGAATAACTTAAGTGCCAGAAATGGCCTGAATGGAATGGCTAACGCAGCAAAGATGTATAGCTCATATGGAGTGAATAGTTATAATATCCAAGGACCTAATAGAAACCAAGATTTTGTTAGCTTAACATTTAATGAGTACAATACTCTTAATCCGTTTATGTAAGTTTAAATATGATTAGCGATAAGATTTTTAATCTATTAAGTATAGGATTAGGAGCACTTGCCTTTGGTAAAGCAAAAGGCAAAGATCTAACATTAGATGCTCTTCGAACTATGATTACTGGAACTAATGCGTCTCCTCTTGCCGGTGAGACACTTTCTGAGTTTCAAGGTGGTACATTTTTTGATGTACTAAGTCAGCAAAATAGAAATAATAGCAGAAGAGCAAATAGCAACGATTCCCTTGCCTATACTGTCAATCACGCTTTAAGCAGTGAACAATTAGCTTACCTATTTGATCAACATCAAAAAAGGTTCAAAGGTGACAGGGTTAGAGGAGGAGGTCTAAGTTTAGCAAGTAGATTTACTAGTAGTACTCCAATGGGAGCTACTGGAGTACCCGGAGGTATTCCTATTCTGGGTGGTCCTACTCCTATGAAGAATTTTACGTTTGCAGCAGATGGTCAAACCTTTATTGGACAACAGGCTGAGGCTACTCGTCAAACTATACTTGACATTATGACAAATAAACGTTTCTCTGGCATGTTCACGGGAACTCAAAAACAAAGAAGTTACGACTCACTTCTAAAGCGAGTACAATCTGAAAGTTTTGGACCAATGAATTCCAAAGCAGCCCAAAGAGGATTAAAACCAATTCTTAATAGTTTTAATATGCTTTATGGTGGCGTTGAAGGTATGTCTGATACTTTTGCAAAAAGATTACATGGTAATCGAGCTATGCTTGAAACTGGCTCACGAGGATTACTTAAGTTTAGTACAGCTAACAATTCATTATCTAATGTAAGTTTTCTTTCTAATTCAGATTTAACTACTCAAGAACTTGAAAGAGTTAAAGATTTTGAATCACAGATTCGCCAAAGAGGAGTTGGTGCTACATTTGATAGATCTAACATTGTAGAAATTAACCAAAAGATTGGAGCAAGTGATTATAAGAAATTTAGATATGCACAATATAGAATAGGAGATGGTGATACTGCTGAAAGCATTATGATTCCAGTCCAAGATTTAGCTCATTATGTAGATGAAAGCACAGGAGGCCAAGTCTACCATAGAGATGCAGCTGGTTCTGTTATGTATAGCCCAACTGGCAAAGTTATGCGTATTAACAAGGATAAGTCCAGTGAAGTAATGAGTGGACTTGAGTACTTGTTTGGCAAGGAAAGCAAAGATAAAGCTGGAAGGAGTGTTCGCTCTGGCGGGCAGATTATGAGTCTCATTGATAAAAGTATGAAGCAAGGTCAAAGAATTGGTAGTTCTTTATTTGGCGGAAAAGATGTAGACGTAGATGATCAGTATAAAATACTTCAATATGTGGATCCTGCAAGAACTCCGAGTAGAGCTTTGTCATTAAAAGCGGCACAAATGAAAGTTGTTCGCTCTATGAATCCTATGGATCCTGACGCAGATATTGATGCATCAGATGCTAGTAGACTAAGTGACTTTGATGAAATATCAAGACAAGCAGCTAGTCATAATTATGTAATTGAACCACTTACAAGTCCAAACCAAACAAGAAAAGATATCTTTAACTGGAGAGGCGTCGAGAGAGATGCCGCTGGTCAGATTGTAAGTACAAATACTCCTGACTATATCAGAGCAGCCCTTGGGGAAGTAGATCCCAGCACAGGTGAATTCTATTCTGTAAACGACATAGGTCGTCGTCCTGGCAGACATATTATCAATGCTTATAACGTAGAAAATAGAGGCTCTCAAAGAGCTCTTGGTCATTTACGTGCAACACTTGGTGATCTCTATGCATTCAGAGGATCAGGCGCATTTGCTGACATGGAGAAGTCAGGCATGATTGGATTTGTTCATGGTAGTTGGTTAACAACTAAAAGAAGCATGAGAGAAAATCCACAGGCCGTCCCTGAAGGTACTAGAATTAGAGTAGGAGCAAGTGAAGGAGAGCAAGTAGTTCATCCTGGCCGACACTTTACTGTTGATAAAAGCACAAAAGGTGATCCAGCTTCAAGGCAGGCATTTTCTTTCAATGCCAAGTTTAAAGGAATTATTGATGCAGCTGAGGCTGCTGGCACTGGGGACGCAGCCGCTAGACAAGCCGCCATTAGAAGGGAACTGGAAGCCAATCCTATTTTATTGAATGAAGGAGATTGGCTAGGTAAGTCAGTAGAAGGAGATGACATAACAGACGTTACTGTTAATGTTCCTGGCCAAGGAAGACTTGCTGTTCTGGACGTTATTCCTGGAATGGATGATTATACTTTTAGCATTGGTAGAGTAAGTGGATTTGGTGAAGGTACTAAAACCTTTGGCGCAACAACAAGTACAGAAAGTTCTTTGTTTGATGAACGGCTATCTGATGCTGAAAAACAATTAGTAAAAGATTTTTCTTTGGAACAGAAAAACCAATTCTATACAAAAGCTAAAGAATCGGCAAAAGCTAATAAAGTTGCTCTTTATGATCAAGAAGTCCAAAGACGTGCTCCAGAAATAGACGCAGCAAAAAAGGCTCTAGACGATCTAACGAATAAGAAAAAAATTGCCGCAGCTCAAAAAGAAATGCTAGGCAAGCGTAAAAAGTTTACTAGAGGTGAAGAGAAGAGATTTATGGGTAACTTAAGAGGCGGAGCCCTTGAGAAAGCTTATGAAGGCCATAAGGTAACTCTTGATGATAGGGCTTCGCTTGGTCAAGAAAGGGAATTGCTAGAGAGACTGCCTGAAGGGCTGTCTGAAATTTTTCCAGTTGGACCTAAAGGTCCTTCTATAACAAAAACTGCCATAACAAAAAGACTTAATAAGATTAAAAAAAGTATAGCAGATCTTGACGAGAACGATCTTACCCGGAGAAAAAAATATACAGTTCCAGAATCTGAATTGCTTGATGCTGTTTTTCCAAATAGACCAAGCTTTGGTAAAGGAACAGAAACTGGATCTATTTCATTGTTTGATTTGATAGCTGAAAGAGATCAGCTTCTAAAGACTAGAAAACAAAAACTTCCCCGGCTCAAAAGTATGGATTTCCAAGCTAAGGCTATAGGTGAAGTTCAAGCTCTTTTTAATATTCATGAAGAGGCAAAATTTTGGCATAAAAATAAAGATGCTATAGGTTGGTTATCTAATCAATCTAACCTAGATGATAAAGACAAAATGCTTCTGTCAAGAATGCAAAATTACTTTGGAGGAACTGTAGAAGAAGGTGAAGATGGAAAACGTATATACAGAGACGGTGTTTCTAAAAGACTAAAAAAGCAGCAAAAGAAAGTAAAAGAACTTGATACTGAATTTAGAAGAAGAGGATTTGGGCCTTTAGCTGAGGCTGAAAAATACTTTCGTGATAATCTTGAAAGATCAAGAGCAAAAGACAAAAACAAACCCTCATGGATGAGGGCATCAAGAGTAAAACTTGATACAGCATTAACATCAACATTTACTGCTCCGACAAAGCGTGATTATTCTGTCTTAGAAAGAATTGCAAAAAAATACAAAGAAAATCCTGCCCGCGCAGGGGATGCTTCTACAAATATGATCCAAGAAATACTTGGAATAGACAAATCTCAGCAATCAGCATTTGGTATGTTTTTCAATGTTGAAGGTGATCCAGATCCAGATAGTGCCTCTCAGAAATATTACTCTGATCACGGCACAGGTCTCTTTGAAAGAGGAGAAGGAAGATTAGGTGCTACTCTGAATAGTTCAGGCATTCCATTAGCAGAAAGAAAAGCTAATAAAAGTTTAATGAAAGTCATAGGCAGTGACGCAGAAGAGCAAGCTGCTTATAAGGAAGAAAATCTTAATAGACTTAAGCAAGTAAATAAGATGATTGCAAAAGGAAAAACAATTGCATATAGAAGAATAGCAGCAGATCTAGGAGAACAGGAAGCAGTTAAGAAGTTTGGATCTGTTGCTGAACAAATTGATCTAAAACCACAAGTTGCAGCAGCTCACCAGGCTTTAAAAACAATCAATGAAGAATTGGCTAGTTTTAAAGATCAACTCCCCGGTTACGATCCAGACGCAACAAAAAGTGGTTGGGAATCAATAAGAGATTCCGTCAGAACAGGAAAAATTAATGATATAGTGACAGCAAGATCTGCACCTGCTATTGAAAATGCATTTAATCAAGTTGACCCTGCGTTTATGGGATCAACTGCAGCAAACAGAACTCTTCCATTTACAACCTTTATAGGTGAAGGTCGTAACTTTACAAAAGGAACCAATATCCGACAAATAAGAACTCAGCAAGAAAGTGCAATAGGTTTTTTGTTGAATAGGTTTGATGCAGATAATAATCCTACTCTAGGACTACAGGATATTAGAAATTATGCAGGAGATATAAGTTCTCCCGCAAATCCAGCTTATCAAGCTTTTCATGCAGGCATGAGAAAAGGATTAGGAGATGAGAACTATTCCCTAGAAGATACTAATGCATTGATTAGCTATTTAAAGAGAGCACAAGATGCGTTCAAAGAAGATCCATCTCTTCTAAAAGAAAGAGAACAATTACTAGGTAATGTCTTTGGCTTTGAACAGGGAGGAACTGATCAGGCAGGGTTCCGTCTTGAGAATCTAATTGAGAGTGATCCTCAAGCACTCTTAGATCTTGGCTTAGACAAGGACTTTGTTGATAGCCTAGGTGCTGGTATCAAGAACTCAAAGCAAGTGTTTAATCTTTCATTACATGGAGTAGCAGATTCATCTTCTGTAATCGAAGGTAACAATGCAAGAATGGAACGTCGTTTTATTGACCATGTTTTCTATCAGTTAATGGACTCTCAGAATGAGCGTCATGGACATATGAAAAAAGTATGGGAAACGATACAACAGAGAGTCATGACTTATGATCCTGGCTATGTTGAGCAATTAGGTAGCTTTGCAAAAAATGCAATTCGTGAAACAACAAAGAAAGATAGAGTTTTAGATCTTGGAGGAACTGATGCTGAAGATCTTCGCCGCAAGGCTCTTAGCGCTATAAGGACAAAAGGTGGATTCCTAAAACATGGAAAAGATCAGATTTATATCCCAGCCGCAGACGAGTTAAAGAAATTATCTTTAAGAGATTCAAGAGCCGGCCGCCACGTTGAAGATACAGACCTTGAGGAGATGATTACTGAAATACTTAGAACTGTTGAAACAAACATAACTGATGTAGACAAAAAAACCTTTGCAACATTGAGGGGCCAACTTATGCAAGTTGGAGCAAGAAAAGGAATGGAAGCTTTCAACGCCCCATTTGAAGGAAGACTTCGTGGAGCAGAATATGGAATGGTCATTGCAAACTTAGATGATAAGGTTGCAAAAGAAACTCAAGGCTATGGTGTTGGTCTAAGTAGAAGAGTTATTGATGAGCACTTTAATGAAGCAATGAGAACTGCTTCTAAAAGTGAAAGAAACTACCTGAAAAAAATGAAGAAGGGAGTACTAGAAGAAGGCAAATACTACGCCGTTATGGGTTGGCAGAACCCGCAGATAGGCCCTGAGTCTGTCTCTACAATGGCAGGGTATTACGATGCCCGCAGAGACAGGACAGGAGGGTATACCGCTAATCTTCTAGGAGAAAAAGTAGATTTTGAAGGTGCAAAGATTTGGAAAAGAATTGGTGGCTTTATCACAGGTAAAACATCGTCAGACTTTGACGGTGACACTGCGGCAGTAATGATGGTTGGTGCTGGTGACAGAAATAGATCTGGTAAGAATATTTCAGATTACTGGCAACAACAAAGTGACTTAATTAGTCAACCTAGTTTAAGCAAACAATATCAACGTCAGAAAAACTACGGCTTGAGAAGCCAAAGCAATGAGGCTACTCTTGAGAAATCTTTCAAAGATCTACTGAAAGGCCCAAATATTTCGCCAACTAGAAAGCAAGAAGCTTTCCTTAGGCAAGCTGGACAAGAAGACGTTGGTCTAATCTCAAATACTGCCAGAGCTATGCATAGAATAAACTACATAATGAAAGGTACTGGCGGAATTGATAGTGGATCTTCTGAGGAAATGACGAACTTCTTACAGGCCTTAGAGCAGAAAGCCGTTGGTTTCAAACACATGGCAGTCTCTCCTCGGGCTATGCTTTATCAGCGCTTTCATAGTGCTATTTCTAATGAGAACGTAGAGGAAGGATTTGCCCAGTATAAGTCTCTAGTAAAGGACTTAGGTTTTAGAGATGCAGATAAGATTGATACAAATAGTGATCAGGCTCTTGGCGCGTTCTCTCTTGCAAGAGCCTCTCTTGTAGGCGGGGGACAAAAAGCAGAAAAGATGACAGCTGAAGATGCATTGAATTCTTTCCTGTCAGGAAGTGCAGATTCTGATTTTGCATTACATCAATTAGACTCTGATAGAAGTGACATGCTATTAAATTTTGCTATGTCAGCCTTACCTAAAGGAAGACAAGAAGAATTTAAGAAAAAAGTAAATCAGTTTAAAGAAGGATTAACCGGCAGAGGTGGCACAGCACTTGGCGATAGCTTATCTCAACTAAATCAGTCAGAGAAAGCAAGAGCTGCAGCTCGGGTAAAGAATGCCTCAGGTGCTAGTCTAGCAAGAGCAGAAATAAAAGAAGCAAAAGAATCATCTAAGTCTTTATTTGCTAATAAGTTCGCAAGAGCTGGTATGGTTGGCGCGGCTGTTATGGCTGGAGCATATGCTTTATTCAACTCTGGTTACGATGACGAGCCACTTACTGACCTTCCACCTCCACCACCTGGTAGAATGATGATGACCCCAACTAATGCAGATATGCAAGTTATTAATAGTGGTAATCTACTTAGTGATAACTATTCTAGTTATAATCGAGGCAATGACGAAGAAATGGCAAGGACGGCTGGCTCACCTGAAATGTCAGGAACAATGAGTGCCCCTAATAGTATTGCTGCTAAGTCTTACTTGAATAATGCGAATGTAAGAATATCAAACAGAGGAATGATTGTTGATAAAACAAATCCTGTTGAATATGCAAGAGCAATCCAGGGAATAATTCCTGGAGCTCAAGTTGGGGTAAGTATCAATCATAATTACAATATACCTACAGACTTAGAAAGAGAACTATAATGGCTTCAAACAGATATCTACCAAGTACAAGTGGAATAATTCTTCCAGATGCTTATAGTGCAAAAAACTATTTAGACCTTGGTGTTGACGGTGATATTTCTATTGTTGCAAATGCGGCGGGTGGATACTCATCTTATGGTGACAAATTTAACCATGGATTTTGGATTAATGATTTATATTTTGAAGTACCTCCTGAGAGAATAAGTTCTCAGGAAGAAAACTCATATGCGGAATTCCAAAGTTTAAGAAGCAATTCTGCTTCAAAGATACCAGTAGGCATTGCAAGTGAAATTTTTTCAATCAACTTAAATATTCCAAGTAAAAATTCAATTGTTAATATTGACGATAGAACCTCTGAGAGTGGGTCAACTACTGCGGAATATTACGTTAACAATACTCAGAAACGTGGTGGAATTCTAGATCTAATAATTCAGTTCAAGCATATTCCATTCTCGGTAATTGAGAATGCTTTTTTGCGAGCAAAACTAAAAATACCCCATACACATAATATGGTGTTTTGCATGCATAACTTGGCAATTTCTACAAGTCCAGGTGAGCCTGGTACTATTGTTGCTACTCTTACAGTAAGCCCAATGGGCTATACTCCGTATAGTGATAAGTGGCTATTCAAAAAGAATTGGGACGCCAAGAGTGGATCGTCTTTCTATGATGTTAATATGAATTACGCTGGAATATTAAGTAAACTACCTAATTGGAATAAATATCCTTCTAGGTTACAAGAATCAAATCTAGATCCGTCAATGACTACATATTATTTTGGATCAAAAGATTGGACAGTTAATCCTAAACTTAGCGCAGACAGTAAAACTCAGGTTACTACTACTGAGAGTGATCTATCAGTTGTTAATCCTGCATATCAAACAATTGACTCTATTAATAGTCTTGATCAAAACTATATGGTTAAGAGTGATATTACACAGTTTGCATATGAAAGTAGTCTTTACAAGCAATATATAGATTGGCTACATGCAAGATGGGCACAGAAAATTGTCAATAATAATAAAGAAGATGAATCAAATAGATATGACTTTACTCAAATTAGTCCTTATGGCTCAGAAGACCATAACTTAGGAGATTCTATAATATTGAAGTGGAAAGAGTTTAAGTCTATATCAATTGATCCAGAAGTTGCGGACGTAATAAGAACTTATTTTAAAAGAAAACTAGCACTTGACCGTGCAAGACTATTCAAGGTTAGATTCCAGGGTGATGGACAAATGACTATAGATGGATATGATAAAAATGAATTAGCTGCATTCAGAGAATTAGAAATTACAATGGGTGCTAGTGGTGGACAACCTGGGCGCAGCGGAAATGGAAAAGTGAATTAATTCTAGAGGTAGGGAAATTAAATGGCAGAGCAAACGTACAGTGATGATTCATCTTATGATGAAGAAATGTCTTTACCTGATCCGTATTCAAATATGAGTCCAATTGGTATTCCTGGTCCAGTAACTCCGCCAACATGGATACCGTCTCAGCCAAAACCAAAAGCTAGTTTGCTTGATCGCGGTGCAGCTGCTTTTAATGATGTATGGCAGTCAGCGAAAGATGGTAGTTTGCCTGAAAAGTACATAGTCAACCCTATTAAGGATTTTTATACAGACCCTGGCTTTTCAGGTATAAGAAGAGCTGAAGACTTGTCCGAAGACCAAAGAACTAGGCAAGAGCAAGTAGAAATAGATAAAAAAAATAATGTTGATCTTTTAAAACCTGTAATTCCAGGACCAAGCGCCAATAGTCCACCTGGATCTGGTAGTGGATCAGGTTCTGGTAGTGGGATGGGGAGCGGATCCGGGAGCGGATCCGGGAGCGGGATTCCTTCTCGCAATGAAGCACCAGAAAATATGCCACTTAAAGAAGATAACATACTTGATTATAGGCCTGAAAAACCTGTTAAAGGACTAAGACCTTTTGATATAAGAAAATTAGACCTATTTAAGTTAGCAAATTTTTCAGCAGATATAGGTTATACTCTTAATTTTAATATGGTTTTGCTTAGAGCTGCAATGGCAAGAAGAGAAGCAGGCCTAATACTTATAGGTCCTAAAGGTAAACGGGTAGCTTATGGAGAGCGATGGTACAGCACAAACGACTCTTCAGCAACAGGTCTTTTGCAATATTTAGGGATATGGGCAATGGCCGCCGTTTTAGAAAAAGCTCCTAAAGCATATAGAGATTTACTTCTTCCTGAATACGTTGACGAGTACAATGCTGAGAAAGAAGCTTGGTCAACAAATCAAAGAATTCTTAAAGAATACCAACTAATGAAACCAGCGTGGTTTGACGCAAGAACCGAAGTTGATCCTAATAATCCTGCTCAAAGAAGATGGAAAAAAGAACATAATCCTTATCCTTTTCTTCCTATGCAAGTTCGGGATGGCAGCACCTTTACTAATATTCATTATTTAGATTCAAGATTTGCAGTAGACGAAATGGCTTTTTTAGATACTTTTGGTAATATGGTTGAAGAACAGTTAAAGTGTGTAGTTGATAACTTAGTTATATATGGAGCAGGAGAGCAAAAAGCAAGTCTTGTCCCTGAATTAGTTGCAAGTGGAAATCCGGATAATGGAACTTATAGAGTTAAAGGTAGGATTGATGGAGTTTTTCCATATTGGGCAATGTATATTGCCCACTTTGCAGGCACTTCAGCTGCTCCAAAATGGATTAGGGCTGATAATATTCTATTGGCAAGTAATTCTAGAGATAAATACCAGTGGACAAGTCCTGCTCTTGGTGTAGGGCCAAATGACAATCCTTTAAGTAAAAAAGACGATACATTAGATCTGTATTACCAGAATGATGCAGCTTTTGCTATAAAAAATCCATTTGCAATGATGCCAGATGAAAAAAATAAAGTTCCTGGAACAAATAGTTTTATAAAAAGTTACACCATGAAAGAATTTGGGCAAGGTCTCCATAGAGCTCATCAAGGCTATACAAAAGGTTATATATTAACTTCTCTTCCTAGTAGTGATTTATGTTTCTATGGTAATACATGGGATAAAGTCATAGGTGGCATGCAAAAAGATATGCATGATTACTACGTTAAAGCCTATAACAAATATGTTTTGCCTAACATTCAGGGCATAGCAGATAAATATAAATTAAAAGCATATCGTCCTTCTCCTGAAAAACAACAAGTTTTGCTTTTTGCTGATTTCTCTGATCGAATAAATGAATACTATAGAAAAAGAGATGATTTTTTCCTAGCTTTTACTGGATTAGGGCCTGAAGCAAAAGGGTTGTCTGTTCTTGAGATTCTTGATAGGGACTTACAAAGTAATCTTCCTACTCAGGGAGCATACAGAGAACAAATGTCTCAGGATATGATGCCAGACATGTTTGAGCATTTCCTTAATTTTTATAGCATTTACGCTGCAAATAAAGGATATGGACTATATTCTGAAGGAGAACCAATAATTCCTCAACTTAATATTAGTCCTACTGTTACGGCTATTGCATTAACAAGGGAAGAAAAATACCAAGAACTAGAGGCTGACTTAAGAAAGGATCATTGGATAATAAATCCAAATGTAAGTCTTACAAAGGATACGGCAACAACACCGGCGGGAGCGCCAGCAAACCCAACAGCAACTCCAACTGCAAAAGCCGGATCTGCACCGGCAGAGTTTCCAGCAAGAGGTGGAAGTGGAGAACAATAGTATCCTATAAATATAGAATAATATAAAACATTAATACTTATTTTAAAAGGTAAAGACTATGTCAAGAGAAACTGAGTTTGCTTGTTTAATTACTCCCGAAATAGCTTATGATAGGGCAGCCTTAGCAAATATTAAACATAGATATTTTGGGAACGGCCCCAAATACTATTTCCGAGAAAAATCAGAGGATGAGAGTAAAAATAATAATCGTACTTGTTCTCAAGGATGGGGATGTATTGCAGATGCAGATCCAAGACTTGAGTACATGATGATGACAGCAAGTAAGTTTTTACCAAGTGGGTGGACCGTTCATAATACAGGGTGTGTTTACGCAGATGGCGATGGCGCGGGAGCTGATGCGACGAGTCCAGTATATCTCAGAGCCTCTGGGAGTACTAAGAATCATTTTGCTGGATTAGCAATAGACATAGCAATAAAAACTGCTGATGGCACTACTCTTTCAAATATTAGAAATTATAGATCCTTTAGAACATATGAGTTGTTTGCTCAAATTATTGGAAAACTTATACACGAAAATTTAGTAACAGACGAACAAGGTATTCCTGTTGATTGGAGAGATTTAATTGTTAACAAACAAGGACCAAACGGTGAAGCACCACTTCCTGCAGGTCATCATGGAGCACGACGTCAGTTCGATGCAGATGGAAAAGAATTCTGGTCCTTTAATGACAATGGGAAATTGATAAAGCATCAAAGTGGTCTTGGCCAGGAAGAGGGAGATTACCTTTTTACTCCCAGAAATGCTCCTACTACTGGCTTAGGATTTAGATGGGGAGGTTACTTTGGTACAGGAAAGTATTATCTTAGAAGTGAAAAAACTACAACTGAGCAATTACGTAAACCGAATAACGATGGCAAATTCGAGGGAGAAATAGTAGAGTGGAATCCTGGAAAAAAAATCTTTGAAAAACATAAGATTCCCCTAGTTGATGAGGAGGGTGTTCAGGTGGTAGTCTGGAGACCAGATAAGTTTGACAAAAAAGGTAAGCTAATTGAAGCTGCACACTGGGAGAAGCAATATTGGGACGAAGTAGATAATATTGGTTGGGATTCTATGCATTTTGATTTTCGACCGATTGGAGGTGGGTGGAATCCTGGGGGACTAGATTCAAGGTCAAGAGAGTTATTAACAATTCCAGTTGGACTGGGTAACCCAACAGGAGAACCTATCCCTCCAAGAAGTGTAGGGTTGTCAAAGACTGGAGTCCAGAATTTAAGATTACCACTAACTCCAGAAGAGTCTTACCATAGATTTAATGAAACTTTAGGAATTCCTATTCCTAAAGATTTTGTTGGCGTAGCACCTCCTCCGGTAATGTTAAATAATCGAATATCCGAACTTGAATATAATGCACGGGAGGCAGAAATAGAAGCCAGCCAAATGACTCCGTATACCGGCTATTCTGATCCTGATAGTCAGCCTGTAACTGTTCCAATAGTTACAACAAGTACTAAAAGTAAAACATCGCAGCCGCGTGAGCGTGCACCAAGTGGTCCTTACCGTGAGCGTTAAGGCAAGATACAATTGAATAAATAATTCAAGAAAGCAAGAGGACGATAGAATAAAGTAAGTAAATAAATAAATGATCTCCTTGCTTAATATAGTATAGAGATCTAAAAGGAAGATTACTAATGAGTGAACAAAGAAAAAGTACATATACTTTTGGAACTGATAGGTATGTTCCTGATCCTTGTGCTTCAAAGACTTACTTTAGAAGGGATCCTGCTAAGCGAAATCCTTTAACTGATGCTCCAGCAGGATGGCATAATCTGGTAGACGTAGATCCTCGTCTAGAAGCTATGATCAAAGCGGCAAGTAAATTTTTGCCTCCAGGCTGGCAGGTAACAAATAAAGGTAGTGTAAATGAACCAGGCTCTAAAAATATACCAAGACCTTTTACAGGTCATACAACAAGAGCAAAATCCCAACAACGTCCTGCAACGATACTAAGAAGTACCAGTGGCAAAGCTCATCATCCAAGAGGACGGGCTATAGATACTGCTCTTATAGATGATAATGGTGACGCTCTACCCAACATTAGAAGTGCTAATTATTTTAGAGTCTATGAGTTATTTGCACAAATAGTTGTTAAGTGTATAAAAGAGGGGTTGGTTGTCAAGGACAATGGAGACGCATACGACTGGAGTGATCTTCTTCCAGGAGGCGCTGGACATTCAAGAGGCCCAACAAACGATCAGGGAGACGCTTTAGATCGCTCTTATCAGAACGGAGGTTTGAATGCGGCGGGCCAGCAAACAGGTATTCCGCAGGGAGGTACTGGTGTTCGTTGGATGGGTTATCTAATTGACAATGATGGCACTGGTACTGACATTACTGCAGATACAATGCACTTTGACTTTGGTGGAGGTGGAGGTGGAGGTGGAACTTTTGCAACTGGCGCTTCACAAGAGGTAATTACTCGATTAAAGAGACTTGCAAAAAATCAAAATATCTCTATTAAGAATGAATTAGGTGGGGAAAATCCTATTACTAAGGGTGTTCCAAATTGGGCAGCATTCAAATTGCCACAAAGCGCAGAAGAAAGTGCAGCTAGGTTCAGAGAAGCTCTTGGGCTACGACCTATTGAAGTTGCACAGGTTGATCCACCTACCCCACCAGTTGAAGTGCCGGCCGTACTACCACCGCCTCCTGCAGTTGCAGTACTACCAGCACCTCCTGCAGTAGAACCTACGCCGCCTCCTCCTCCTCCTGCAGAAGTTACTCCTGCTCCTACACCAGCACCAGTGCCCCCGCCACCAGAGCCTGCTAAGCCAGAGATAGCCCCGCCGGCAGAGACTGAAGGCGAACTTTTACTTGCTGTTAGGAAATATAAAAAGCAGATTGAAGAACTTAAAGAGATGGGATGGAACCTTTACACAAAAGATCTAACTTCATTTGATTTATTCTATAAAGAAAATACGTTGATAATTCCAACGTCAACTAATCCTAATATAAAATTTGATAGATCTGGTATAGGCATAGATAATGTCTATACGTCTAGTCACTTATTTTGTGACTTTATATCTGCAACGTCTTTCAACGTATTTAAGAAATTACCTATTCAAGGAATTAGTATGCCAACTGCCCAATTTCTTGGGCGTGCTGATAACAGCTTCTTAGTTTCATTTAAGTCTCTTGGTTTAGATTCTGTTCGTCAAATAGAAGTCATAAAAGATACTCTAAAGAAGCAAGCTATACAGTATAAGTTTATTCCTGAGTCTTATGTTCTAAGAGTAGAGAATAACTTTATTAATGCAATGGGAGATCTATATTTTGTAATCAATGGATTAGATAGTGCAACACTACCTGAAACGCCAGGTACTTATGCAACTGAAATGCGATTAACTGCTAATGATATTTACATTAAGAATCCAAAGATTAAAAGACAATCACTAGTCAGTAGTAAAGATATTAAAAGAACTTTTATAGAAGAGTTGCTTTCAAGAACAAGTGTTACTTATGGGATAGAAGTACCTGGTAAAGAAAATATAATTTCAAGTATTGATTCTATTTCTAATAATTATGATCCAACGTCTATTACGGCAACTGATCCAAATGAAGCTGTTATAGACTTATTAGACTCAAGTCTTAATAAGATTCAAGATGAACTTTTCTTGTATTGGAATACAACAAGAAGTGTTTGGTACAACGATACCCTTCAAGGCCTAGGTGAAGGCCATAAAGCCTTCATGCGTAATATTTGTGGCATTATTAATCTTTGCAATAGGTTAATTATTCCCAATGGCTATAGATATATAGATACTGATTATCGACTCAAAATCCCAGAAGGAAAAGAGATAATTGATTTATTCCATCGCAAAGGAAATGGGTTTCTACATCCTACTCTTAGATACGATGAACCTTATTTATGGCTTAAAGACTATAGTAAAAAATACGAAAGTGAATTTCTTCCAGGAGGTATGGGCACAGTACTTGGACAACAATATATTTTATTCCAGTTGCTTGCTCCTATTGGTCTTGATGGTATTGCTCCGGCCTATTGGGATTTTAAACTTGAGTTTGAGCATACAGAATATGACTTAAGTGAATTGCCACTTCGTATTGAAGCTTTTAGCTTTGCCGATGGTGAAGGGCAAAGCTCTTATGCTGATGCATTAAATGCTTGGTCTAAGTCAGGAGATGTAAAAACAAACCCAATGGCTCCATTTATTAGATCTCATAGATCTGTTCTTGCCCTTGCGAGGAATACTTGGTTTCTTTGGATGTGGCGAACTTCTCTTATGCAACAGAATGCTACTGGAAATAGTGCACTAGGTTATGCCGCATCTTTTTTTGAAGGTACTCCTAGAGTATTTGTTGAGCTTCGTGATGCTAATAAAACCAAAACAGATACAGCTCTTCGTGAAAATTGGCATTATGTTAGATATTTTGCGCCAAATGAAATTTTCCAGGAAGAAATTCCTGGCCCAAATTTTCTCAGAGGTCTAACCGTCGAAGCCAAAGAATACGGCGTTAATATATTTGAGCTAGTCAAGCCTATTACAAGTCTTGAAACTCTAATGTTTCCCCAAGATGATATTGGGGGAGGCTTTAAAGATGGAGATGACGTCTCTACAAGTAATCCTTATACAATTATGAAGCCTGGCGCTAAGATGTTATTTAAACCTTGGAAAGGTTTTGATGTTAAAGATATGATTCTTGATATTGCATTAGTTTGGGGTGGTGAATTTGTAGTTGCAAAAATAGGAGCAGGAATTGTAAAGGTTGGATCTTTTATTATTGGCAAAGGAACTGCTGTAGTCAAAGCAGGAGGAGCAGTAGTTGCTAACACTAAAGCAGGCTCAACGGTAATGACAACCGCAGGAGCTGTTACTGCATGGTGGAAAACAAGTGGTTTTGTTGTGGCTTGTACGCAAAAACTTTCTGCTATCAGACATTGGCTGCTTTGGAATTCAGCAGCTACGGATATTAGAATTGCTGGTCTTTTAGTAAAAGATAAAGTTTCTGCTATCGGAAGCCGTCTAGGGATGGCAGCAGCAACTGTTCCCAAGACTTCAATTAGAGCACGCGTAGCTGCCCAAGATGCGTTAGCCGCTGGGGGTATGAGCTCAAAGACTATTCAATTTGTTCCAGGAAAACAAACACTTATTACAGCTGCTTCAGTTGCTGGTGAAGATATATACGATGCCTACAGTAAGAGTTTAACGCAAGACCAGCTTAATACTGAATTAGCAAAAAACAGAATTAATAATAGTGTTGGTGGGTTTGGTCTGAATTCTGCTAATGCTCAATTAAACGTCGAAAGTTTCTATTATGATTTTCATGAAAGAACAATCAATGGCGCAAATCCTAATTATGATCAAGATTCAGTTGTATTAACAAGTATTACAAGATGGCAAGGAGGAGCTTCTGGGGATATAATTGATGCCGACGTAGGACTTGATATTGAACGCTTTTTTGAAGCTGCAGGTCGAGATGGAGATCCAGTTAAAAAACCTCTTCTATTAAAAAATAACAAAGGATACAAAAATCCAAGAAAAGTTGTTGATTTTGTTACTGAGTTTGAAGAGATTATTAATAACCCAGGATCAAATGGTTGGATGAAGTTAACTGTTCCTAACAAGTACTTTATGGATTATATTTGGAACTATTTAATTATTCCTTATTTGAATAATGTTTTTGATTTCGAGAATATCTATAAAATTAGCACTGAGACAGAATTCTTCCCAAAGACAAGAGAACTTTTAATTGCACAAGAACAGAGCCTAGTGGAAGCTACATACGAAGACTTAGATCTTCCTTTGCATCCTTACTGGAATCAAAGAGTAAGTGCTCTTGGATTTGATGCAGTTGTAGATAATTTTTATCAGAATCAAGATATGCCTGATAATCAAGTTATTGCTAATTTCTCAAGAGGAAATAGTTTTACTGAGCCAGATTTTTATCTTTATAATCCATCGATTGACGGCAATGACGAACTACTTGCGGATCGACAGATTGATAACACAAAACTAAGCGCAAGATGGTCCGCTGAAGATATATATAATTTTGGAATTAATATGTCTGCTAACCTTGCTGCTGGAGATGTTGAGAGACTTCAAAAAACAGGTAGCCCTTTAAACGCAGATTTACGAGGTGGAACTCCTGCTACCCGCAAAAATTTTAAAGATACATACAAGTCATTCCTTGATCAGAATAAATTAATGGAAGGAGTAATTGGAGCTTGGAATAACGAAATTCATGATACGCAAGTTGCTCCCAAGCAGGATCCTAATCTTGATAATGCTGACAAAGTTGATAAGGCTACTGGTGAAAATCTTGCATATCCAAAGTCAAAAAGCCCAAAGGCTGGATGGGAAGAACTAGTATTATGGCTTGGCCCTAATCAAGACTTACTTGCTCCTATGTCTATGAACTTTGACAAAAGTGATAGTGAGAACATTAACCTAAGAATGAGTACACTTGCAAACGTTACTCTTCAGGATTTTAATAGAGTCAAAGGAGAAGACTATATTCTTAGAATGCAGCAATATCTTCGAGAAGATTATAACGAGTTCTTAAAAAGCATTAAGCGCCCAGAAGTTGGCGAGACAGAAGAAGGTATTTCTCCTGATGAGTCCATAGAACCTTCTCCTGCCGGAACTGCAGAAAAACCAAGACAAAAATTTGGACAACCAGAAGAAACTAATCAATCAGTGGCAAGACCAGATTTTAATCTTTATAACTTTTTTGATGACGACTGTGGCGGAGGAGATCCTTCAGTCCTGTTACAGTTTTCTACTGAAAGATACGCAAACTTAACTAGATTACATGATGGACTAAAAAGCATTGGTAGAAAAAAACTAGCAGCAAGAAGAGCTTATCCTGTTTGTAAAATTTATCTAATAGAAGAAGACGATATTTATAATTCAGAATATGTAGAGTTAGATGAAATTTATACATATTCTAAAATTGAGCGATTGGAAATTGCTGATAGTCGTAAACGTCCAAGTTCTATTTGTCGACTTACATTTGTAGATCCAAATGGTGTCCTTACTGGTTTTAATCAGTTCTCAAAAGCAGCCAACTCTATATTGATTGGCGATGATAAGATTACTGAAAGAAGAGCTAATGTTGGAACTGGGTTAGATTTCGAATCTAGCAATGCGCTTGTTAGAGGTACAGAATTTGAGCAATCCGATATTGGGTTTGTTTTAAATGCGGGGATGAAGATTAAAGTATGCTTAGGTTTTAGTAATGATGCTAATAAGCTAGAAGAGGTATTTCTTGGAGAAATTACTGATATTAATCTAGATGGCTCTGGGAATAAGATTGAAGTTGTTGCCCAGTCTTATGGAGCTGAATTAATTGCAAAATTAAAAGGAACTACGCCAAAAGAGACATCAGTTCAGCATATGGATACTTTTGATCTTTTAGCTAGATTAATGTTTGAGCCAGAAATCATTCACTTTGGTAAAAAGAAATTTGACAGTATTATTTCCTTTGGTGAAGACAAAAGTATTGAAGTATCAAACTTGGCTTATAAAGAAGGATTTGCTGTTGGCGGTATGCATAATGCTAGAAGAAAAGGTGGTTTTATAAACTATCTTTATACTTTTGAGGATAGTCTTGATATGAACTGGATTGACGGGACTCTTGACGCCTTAGAGAATTGGAAAACAAATGCAAATAAAGCTTATGTTATAAAGCCCAATGCAGGTCCTCAGGATGATAATCTATATATCCCTAGCTACCAACCCTTACAAGGTTACTATTGGTATGACTGGTTTGGCACATGGACTGGTGCACTAACAAGAGATGGTACAGCACGTGTTGTTCAAGTTGAAGATGGGCAAGTAAAAGAATTCGAAGATAGAGCCAAGAAGGCTGGAATTCCTACTTATTCTGCATGGGCAGCAGCAGCAACAACTCTTCCATTGGCTTGGAAATTGGGTAAAGGTGCGGGCGCTATTACTAAAACAAAAATTGGTCTTATAATAGCAGGAGCCTTAGGCTTTGGAGTTATACTTAAAGCCGTGTTCCAGGCAATGGGAACAGCCGGATACTATACAGTTGACTGGTTGCTTGGGCCAGATCAAGAGGAAGTGGAAAAAACGCTTGAAGAAGCAAAGTCTTATGGTGGTACTATCTTAGAAAGACATGCCCTTGCAAAAAGTAACCAAGACGAACATAAACAAAATAGTCCAATGTTAATTTCCGTTTATGATCCTGAAACATTAATTTATAATGTTTTCTACTCTACAATCTGGGATGTCTTTGAGGAGATGACCTATCGCCACCCTAGTTATGTCAAGCATCCTAGAATTTATAAGAATAGCAATAGAATGACTATGTTCTTTGGTCTTCCTGATCAAAATATGTGGGAATACTGTGGAGATCCTCTAGATGTTTATCGTCAAAATAAAATCTTTAGAAAAATACTAAAGTCAGGCGGAAAGCTAGAAGAAGGTAGCCCTTTCTTGCAAGAAACAAGAAGAGATACAAGAAGTGACTACACTCTTCCTGACTATGGGAATGTGCCAAGTGTTAATTCTGAAGAAATTGCAAATTTTGTCAGAATAGCAAGAAGACGTTTTAGACCATTCAGAACTTGGCATAATCTCAACTCCTATACAGACATTATTAGCAATGATATAGAGGCTACAGCTGATGGCTGGTATACAGAAGTTGAAGTGCAATTTAATGACAGCACCATAAAGGGTGGTGCGGTTACAGAGATTAAAAATCCTAATGCATTCATTGACTGGAATGCTAACAATTCTGTTACAAGAAAGGCAAATATAGATTTATCTCCTCAGTTTATAAGAAAGACTACATACCAATTTCCTAACTGCAAAAGTAAAGGAATGGCTTCAACCTATGCAAGATCAATACTTGCGAAACAAGCAAAAGAAATGTACAAAGGCTCACTTACAATTATGGGTAATCCCCATATCAAACCTTATGATATTTGTATCTTAAACGATACTTATAACAATATTTATGGGCCTATAGAAGTTGAGGAAGTGCATCATATCTTTAGTCCAGAAACTGGGTATATTACACAACTTTACCCTGACACACTTGTAGTTGAAGAAGATGTTACTCCTTATATTATTTTCAATGGACTACAGAGTGGTGTTTACACTAGAACTCAATACTATATGGAATTAGCCCTTGCAGCTTTCCCAACATGGGGTGAAAAGAATAATATGACAAGTGAGGGACAGTACTATCTCGATAGTTTAAACCAAGTAATAGAAAATTACAGACAAAAAGTTATTGGAATGCAAGAAGAAATAAGTGCTGCTGCCGATTTTACTGAGTTTTTATCAACAGGGGCTGGCGCTCTTGGCGGAATTGGCGGTGGATTATTAGGGTTAAGTACTAAAAGATTCGTATTTGGATTTGGTGGATTTGGCAGTGCCGCTAGCGCACTTCTAGGATCTGCAATTGCTGGAAGCCTAGCTTATTTCTATGCATCTTCATCTTTAACTTCAATCATATATAACTATATTGCTGAAGGTCGGGCCTACATGATGATTCCTTTGACAAGAGAAGGTATCCCCATGGTGGCAGGAACAAACATAGGCATGAGTACTGGTATGTATAAGTCCCCTGGTCAATATATCCGTCAGTACTGGATGGATGGTGGACTTGGGCAGTCTATGACAAGAGCGGATTCTATAATGAAAACTGCAAATGCAAGATTAAGATACGGCGCAGCAATGGATAACACTTTACTTGAAGCTCAGTTCACAGCAGACGACCTAGGCTTCACCTATGATAAGATGTTTGAAGATATTGGTGGTAAACTTGCAAATGATTACTTGTTCCCCAAGGTAAAGAAACAATAATGCCCAAAGTACCAAAGACAAATATTGGCTATAAAATAAACAAATCCTTTGACCAGCAGTCGGTAGGTAGTCCAGGGTTACATACTTCTGTGAGTGTTAAGGGTTATATTCAATCGGTTTTCTTTCCAGGGGATATTTTACCCTCAGGGACTCAACTTGTTGGTAATAGTGTTTATATTGACTTTAGAATTAGCCTAATACAAGGTAGAGATAAAGCTGGAAATAAAAGTATTGTACATGGAGAAGTTCTGGACGTTGAGTGGAATAATATATTAGAAAGTAACTCTAGGAGTGAAAGTCCTAAAGTATTTAGATTAACTTCTACTCCTCAAGAATTGTTTACTAGCTTTGGTTCAAAGCAAACAATAGAAAGAATACAACCTGTTATTGAGTATACATTTAGTCCTACAAGTTTTTTATCTGGTGTTGCTACTATAATTGGAGATTCTAGATTTGGCAATGGAGGAGAAATTTCTCCTGAGCAATGGTCATATACACATAATAAAAATAGATCTGGTAATGCTATTCAAATATTCTCAGCAATGCTAAATAATATAAAAATCCCTGGGTTTTAAGGAACAAAATGGCTGAAACAAAAATTATCAAGCTCCCTGACGGAGAAGCTTTTATTGAAGTTGGATTAGATTATGTAAGAATAGGAGCAGGAACAGAAACTTTCCTTGTCCTAGATAAAAAATCTATGAACGCAGGAGCTGGCTCTATGAACTGGCAAATGAGCCCTGACCAGATGACATACTATGGCATGCTAACTCATGTTAATCCAATTGCTGGAATGTTTCCAATTGGTCCAAAGTATATGATTAGTCCAGGTCCACTGCTTGCTTTTGCTAATATGTTTGCTATGAATGCACTAATAGGCGGCGCTGTAGGTATGCTTTAATGGCTTCAATTCAAGATCCATATGGAGTAAAAGATATAAAGATTTCACCTAACTGGGACTTTGCATTGACTAGCAGACCAGAGGGTTATTCGGATCTTGCTTTTACAGACGAGTCAAGTCTTGATACTTTTAAACAGGTAATTAGATTATGTTTAAATACAGCAGTGGGAACATATAAAACTAACTTACAGTTTGGTGCGTCTCCTAAAGGGAAAAAAAGTCTTGTGACTTCAAATGGAATGGCTCAGCTAAGATCTTATATATATCAGAATATGGTTAATAGTAATATTAATCCAAATAGGTACGCATTAAAAGTTGATGTAATTCCTGATCCAGTTAATAAAGAAGCAGTTATTATTCATGTGCAATTGAATATTCCTTCAGTTAATGGTGGCACTATACCAGTTATGATCAACTCTGTATTCTATGATGGCACGCAGGAACTTAAAACAATTACAGGTTTTGGAGAATAATAATGGGAATAAGATCTGAAAACGCTATAAGAAAAGAAATCATTAATGATTCAAAGCGTAGACTTGGTGCTACGTATTATGGAGCTGGCTCTATGTTAGATGGCCTTGCGACGGATATAAGCAAGCAAATTGCACAGCTAGAAGCCCAACAAGAACAAATCTTAAGAGATATACATTTCAATACAATTGCAGAAGACCAAATTTCAAAGTATGCAGAAGATTTTAATGTCAAGAGAAAGATCGGCAGAAAAGCTAAGTCTGAATCCACTGACTTTAATGTATTAGTTAGTTCAACAAATGGGTTATCCATTAATAGCAATTTAAGACTAAACAATATTGAAATAGTAGGATTAACACTTACAAGTGGAAATAAGAAATATTTTATAACAGAAATTGAACCTAATGGATATTCTCAGCTAAGTGCGTATGTTGGTGTCCAGGCCTATGCTTTGGGTGCAGATTTCAATGTATCTAAAGGTGAGTTAAATAAATTTGAAAAATCTTATCAAGGGCTTACCGTTACAAACACAAGAGCAATCTTGAATGGAGAAGATCTAGAAACAATGGATTCTATAAGAAATAGAATCCTTGAGAAAATTGAATCAAATGCAAATACTGAATTTATTTTAAATAGCGCAATTTCAAGACTATCTGGATTAGGTAAAACTACAATAATAAGAAACTATGATGGCCCTGGAGCTTTAATGGTTTGTGTCCAACCTTACTCTGGAGTTGTATATCCTGAGTCAACAATCCGAGAGCTACAAACAAAGTTAGAAATGGAAATAGGTGCTGGAAGAAAAGTTCTGGTTAAAAACTTTGATCCAGTTGGATTTGTTTTTAAAACAACAATTACAGCAAAAGCAGGATTTACAGCTACAAATCTTATTGATAGTGTAAAGATTGCAATTAGTGATTACTTCAACGGACTTAGTGGAGGCCAAAGTGTTTCACTTGGTGCTCTTGCTGCACGAGTATTAAATTCAGTTCCTGGTGTTAAAAGTTTAGGCTCCGGCTCAAACAGTTTTGACTCTGTTGTTTACACAACTTACGAAGGAAGTGCAAAGTTTAAATATATAGCAAGTCCAGGTGAAAGTATTTCTATTTTAGATACTCAAATTGCAACATTAGGTTCACCCGATGGTTCTCCCGCTGTAATCATAGATGTAATCGAATAACATGAGTTTTTATAAAGAACTAAGAAAAAGACCTTACTATTCATTAAGTGCGCAAAAACTTGCCAATTCCTTTCCGGATTGGTCTCTTGCAAGATCGGATAAGCATAGTAATTTCCAAACAATAATGTCTGACATGTCAGAGCAATTTGATATGTTTTCATTTTTAGTGCATAACAACTATAATAATCAATTCTATCCAGAACAAGATGTTACCTTACCAACTTATTACTATAAGTACTCTGATGATGGAAGTGTTTTTTTTACAGTAGGCACGGGAACTTTTAATCTACCACCAAGTACTGTTGTTGGAAAGATTGGAGCAACAACATATGAGCTAACCCCCTGCTCTTATGGTGATATTCTAGATTTAGGAAATCGCCAATACCTAAGCTTTGAAGAGTCTATTGATAGAGATGCAAGAGTCTCGGTCTTGGAAGCAAAAAATGCGTATGGCTCTAATCCTTATCTTGGTTTTTTTGATAGTATCAAAAGTAAAAGCGAGTTCATTCTTTTTATTAAAGAGCCAATCTACTTAGGGTTTGCTTTAATACCAAAAGATGAGACTCTTGAAATTGTAAAAGAAGATTTCTTTGCTAAAAGAAAAAACTCAGCAGGAAAAAGTGCTTATATTTTTGGTAATGCTATTCTTGCAGAATATCAAACAACTGCTAATATATCACTTATTAACCTATTACCAAAGTATGAACATTCATTTGAAGGAGTTATTGCTCCGGGAATTTATGTTATGAAATTTGACCTACTACTTGAAAGTCAATTAGACAACTTCTATGTACAATTGGTAATAAATAATTCGTTTCCTTCTTCAAGAAAGAAAACATTATATACTAGAAACTATACAATTGAAAATGCAAACAAAACATCTTTTATGTCTATAAAAGATGATTCACTAGTTGTTGAAAGCATTGACTATGTTCAAGAAACTAGCGATTTTGTACTTGATAGTTATCTACTATTTGATGATAACAATGAAACAGTATATCCTTCTTCTTTCTTAAAGAAAGAAGTAATCATGTATGCATTAGAGAATCCGAGTGACTCAGAAGAACCTAGCAAACTTCATATGTATGATTTGTTTTTACATGGAGCTCATAGTGTATACAATGACAACACTACTTATGCAATGAATGTTGTCTGTGATAAGATCGACTACAAGCCTGGAGATGAAATATATCTTGAAACTAGACCAGTAGAATTTCTTTACGGAAACAAAGTAAGAACTTTTGTAATGCAAGTTGAAAATATTGAAAGTGGATTGAAATATTATATTGGTGCCGATGGCTATAACTTCGCAGAGGAAGATCCTTGGGATCCAGGTCCAGTTAGAACTTTTGATTTAAAGAATCAAGAAGTAAGATGGAAGTATACTCTTCCCGTCGATCTAGTAGGAACTTTTGTCTTTACTGTTTTTGATGTAAATACAAGACTAACAATTGGTAAAAAAATTATTAATGTTGATTACAAAGTGCCTTATAAGAGTTTTATTTTAGATGCGAATTACACTGGATACGAATTAGGTTTCAATCCAGACCAAGAACTTGAACTTACAAAAAGTATTAATGAAATAAAATGTTTGTCCTTTATTAAGGATGGTTGGATTTATGATGCAACAAGTAATGCTATTTATACAAATACAGAGTTTGATGAACTTGTAACGGGGTATTAATGTCTACTTTTCGGAAAATTGATTCGCCAAAGTCTAGCATAGACATAGATAATGCTGCTTTTAAGTTTGGACTTGTTAGAGGAGACAAAGAGTCCATTAAGGATTTTAAAAGACGTGTTCTGTCTTTGTTCACACATAGCTCATCATTGACTGACCAAGGTATCTCTGCAACGCTTGCAAGGGCTTTTAACACTAGGCCATACCTTGCTGGCTATATCGACACCCAACCAAACGCAATGGTACCGCCAACACGGATTAATTTTGATGGATATACCCTAATGGTGGAGAGTGGCGCAGGAAGTAGAGTTTCTCCTGGTGGAATTCTCTATACAAAAATTGGTGCGGAAACATTAGTATCTGACTGTGTGACTCTTCTTGCAGAAGATAATGTTGCTATATATAACATTATAGATCCAAGATTTAATAATAAAAAACTATTATCAATCTTGCCGTTTAAAAACTATGAAGATGATCTCTCGGCAGACGTAAGACCAGGAGTTAATAGATTACCTCATAGGAATATAGTTCCAGATTCTTTTATCTCCGATAGCATTATTATTAGAACTAGAAAATCAAGCCCAAGAGAAGTTGCGTCTTCTGGAGACTATTATTACGATGGAGTAGATAAATTAATTATTTATGATTCTAGTAGATTTGGAGATATTAAAGTATCATATTCAGTAGTGCATAGATATATACCAATTTACTATTGTCCAGTAAAAGTAGTAAGTGCATACAAAATATTACAAACCATGGCTTCAAATGTTGAAACTGCCTCTTCAGTCGTACCTGTCTCAGACAGTGATATAGATATTCTTTGGGATATCTTCATTACAAGTAAGGTCTGGAAAAGCAATCAAACAAGCCCCATATCTGCAAACGGAACATTCTATGGCTCTTAAAAATATAGAAAATAGCATACAAGAAATTAATTTCCCAATTAATATCTATAGCTATATTGGAGACGTAGACGAAATAAAAAAAGAATATCCAAAAGATTCAGGACTAAATTACAATAGTACTTTTGGCCAAGGTAATTTTTTCAATGAAGTTGTAGGAAATAAATTTTTTCCTGTTTATATGCCAACCAATGAAATACCGAGATCTTCTTATCGGAGTGGTGTTGAGAACTTTAATGATTTGACTTCATCTCTTAAGGATGGAGTTTTTTACGTTAAGCCAGGAGAGTACAGTATTCAAGGTACAGTTATGTACTTAAACTACTTAAACTATCAAAACCTAGCAACTAGTACATTGGCCCAACAGGTATTAACTCTACCAACCTATAACACTAAGCCTAGTTTAAATTTCTTTAAAGCAGCAGTGTATAAAAATGAATCTTTCTGGATGTCTCCCAGTGAACATAATATTGCCGGTGAATATAGCCCACAAAACTATATAGGTTATAGTTTTACAAATGATCAAAATCTTTTGGTCAATAATTATGTCTATAGAGGATCAGAAATTAAATTGCCTGTTGTCAGTAAAAGATTTTATGAAGCAGACTTTGATATATCAAGTGAAAGTTTAGAACTGCATGCAGAACTTCTTGGTGTTATTCAAGCTAAAAATGTGAAAACTACCCAATACTTTAACTCTGTATACTCACCTATGACAGAAATAACTAGTAGTCCAGGAGTTCTTACTGATAGTAAAACACATATTGCTGTAGACACAGATGGCACTGTAGATTTCTACACTTTAAAGAACTCATATATGGAAGCTGAGCTATATGGACTTGAGCAAATTTTAAAGAAAATTGCAGATGATCCAGGTGGGCCTGGAATAAGCGAGTATGATGGGGAAAAAGTATGTTATGTAAATAGATATAAAGGTGAAGTCTTTTTTAGTAAACGGACATTACTGGGAAATATTAGTTCCTTATCTTTGCCTAATTTTGGTGGAACTGGTGTAGCTATTCCAAGTCAGTATTTAACAGGTGGGGAATTAGATCCTAGTGAAAATCCTTATTTTGTAATTACCTTTGATGAGCCTTCAATAGCTGCTATGTTTGATGATTGTGGTCTTGTTCGTATAACCGGAGTAGACAGCGGCTATATACCTAAGGAAAACGTTTTAATCTTTAATAAGATTGGCAGCAAGACCGTACAGTTCAGATGGCCAGACTTTGAAGAGTACTTAGGAGATCCTTTATATACAAAAGAAACATTTGGAAATAAGATTTTTATAAATCCTTATACTGCAATGCTTACTCCAGACGTAGACTCCAAAGTATATGCGCTTTATGATGCAGTAATTGAGTTTCAAAAAGAAGTTCCAATTGCCAAAAGAGAATTTTTATTCTCAGAAATAAAGCCTTGGCTTTGGAAGAAGCAGAGAACAATTGCTGTTCTCTCAAAAAGTGAAAAGGTTTACCCTTATTACATTTCTTTAAAACCAATAGATACACCTTATCTTTATACAAAAAATGGAATCAGTGTATATGGACCATTGTACAATGGAGCAGAGATAGTTTTACTAGAAGGGCAAGTTACATCTTATGATGGTCAACCTGTTATTGAGTGCGATGTAACTGTAAATGTTTTAACAGGAGAAGGTAACCTTGATGGTGAAACATCAATTGTTGTAACAACAGATGACGAAGGTAAGTTTTATACTTCTTATGATCCTAAATCTTCACGAGCTGCTTGGTTAAACTTCAAAGATGGCGATATTATAAGAGGCGCAACTTCTACAACTTTACATGCTAATAGCGACTATAATGATTCTAAGTTATTTGAATACATTAACAGTGGTGATCAAGAAGTTATTATATATACAATATTAAAAGATGACGGTAGTCTTGGTACATTAGGTAATAGGTTAATACTTGGAAGTAAAGACTATTTACTATCTGGTATGTCTCCAAGAGAAGAATATAAGAAAATGCTAACCGGGCCCTTTGGATACCGATTTGAAGGAAGAGGATTACATGGATTTTATATTTTTGATTTTCTGAGTGAAGAAGATGTTGCTAAGTATGTTGGTGGAAAAGTTAAACTATCTTATCTCTCATACTCAGGCTCTGATACTGAGGCAGATTTTATAATTAAAGATATACAAAGTTATCCTGAAGTTTGGCGTACTGCAGATCCACTTGTTTACCAATACCCTAAAGATATTATTGATTACCGATTTAATACTTATCTAGTTTTTATTGAAGAGATAGATACTAATGGAGTAGTAAACGCAGCGGATATAAATACTATAGGAGTAGCGTCTTTCTTCACGTCTTCAGACGTACAATATGACAACGCTAAACTGAATGGAAGAAGAGTTGTTATTGCAGAAGCAAAAACCCATCGAGAGGATTGGTTACATCCAAGTATAGATGACTATTTAATTGATAAACAAATATTTGGCCCTGTTTTTACTAGCACTTATAACTCGTACAATAGGAGTTTTACAGTAAACTCTGTGCTACCTTTATCAGATTCAAGTGATCCAAGTAAAATAATTGCAGGATTTTCTTTATTCCCAGAAAAGTTTGCAACTTTACAAGCAACAACTCTGGGCAAATATAACATCCCAATTTACTCTAATAAAGCTCAGTTCTATATAACTTTAAATGATAGAGATAGAGGTGTTGTAAAAACACTATTAAATAAATATGTCCCTTATGGCTTTAGAATAAGAGATGATGTGAACTACGTAGGAAGTTCGACTATAGATATGGAAACATTTCTTACAATTAATGTAACTTCAGGAAATTCCTTTTCAAGTCATAAATTTCCTTTAATTTCCTACCTAGATGGCAATGGTATTATTTATTCAGGCACAGCATACAAAACAGATTCTTCGTCTTTGGGCTTGACTTTAAAATCAACTGAAGATTAAATATAAGGAATTATAAATGAGTGATTTTCTTAAGACTCCGGCTACCAATGTAGTGTCAACTATCTGGACGGCAGGAGAGCAGCCAACAGCAAGGAAGTTCAATGTTACGTTTAATAGCTATTATCAAGCTTTAAATACTGTATGTAAAATCCTAGGACCCCTGGACAATGATAATCCTTCATTTAATAGTCGAGGAACCATAGTCTCTTCTTATACATATGGAAAAATGAATGATGAGGAGCGAGAGATCCTGTATGAAGATGCCGAAAAAGCTATAGTAAATAGCTTTAATCTTGCAAGAATTATTGGACCTCATGCTTCTTTAAATCCTATTTATCTTCCAGGGTCAGTGCATACAAAAGTAGAGCAGGCAACTGGATGGCTCTTGAACTCTACCAAGAAAGTTCAGCAATTACCTTTCCCACCTTATACAGCAGGAACTCCATATACACAGGCCGGTGCCAATTGGACTTGTAGTTATGACGTAGAGATATGGAGTGGTGGAGCACTATCCTCTGCTTGGAAACCAGTTCCAACACCAAGTATGGCCGTAACAACTAAGACTAATAAGGTTTGGCATTTAAGTGTTGATGGAACACTTTACTCCAATCAAGCTTTTACTTCTGGAGATTACATCAAGTATACTTTACGTGTCCCTAATACATTTGGAGTGCTAGATTCAGGTTACAATTGCATTCCTGACTTGTCTATTTTTTCTCTAACCGATTATGCGCGTGGGATTTTATACGACGAATTGGAATACAAAGGAGCGCTAATTGTAAGCTATATTAGTTCAGATGGCTCTTACTCAAAATGGCAAGTTATATTGCCAAAAATCATATCAGCAAAAGATAGTCTTGTTAACTTAGATGGAAGAGGATTTTCTGCCACTGGAAGTAGTGATACCTTTGAGCCATTTGGAAAATATATTCCAGCAAATCCGTCTGTTGGAATCCCAACATCAGGTAAACGTTATACATTGCCTTACCATTATATATCAGTCAATGGAACTAATTTAACTGAAAATGTTCTTAGTCTATACGACTCTGCGAGAGGAAAAAGTTATAGTCTTAATTTAAAGTGGGAAAGAACTAGTAATGAATGTGTCTTATATTTTTATGGACCTCTGTCATTAAAAGATCAGTTTGTCGCAAATGATGGCACAACGTTATTGTCTAGTGGCACTTCACTTACAAATAGTAAAGATTTTGTTTTATTTTGTCTTGGTACAAATATTTCAGACACACTTGCTCAAACTACATTAAACTATGCAAGACATAGACATGATGGTTTAGACTCTTATCGTATTAGCCACAGAAATCTTCTTGATCAAGAAAATAATATGCAAGGATTCCCTGATGATCAAGATGGAAGTAATGGTGGTCTAGATTTTATTAACTATAATAGGCAACTTAGTTTTAGTATGGTAAGAGATAATCCGCATACGCAGTATTTGAATAGGCTTGGTTATAGATTTGGTGGAAGTCAAGGCTTCTATAGTAACTTTTCAAGTAGCCTGGCTGTTGATCTGAATGCAATGCATGGTGACCTACTTTTCTATCCTATTTACAATTCCAATCCTTCATATCAGTATTCAAGCGAAATAAACTATAATGCTAATTTTGCTATAGGTGATACCGTAGAGGAAATAACTTGGGATTTAACCAATCTTAGCTCAACAAAAACAGACGACTTTGTGGCCAGAAGAAGTCATGCAATGATATTTGGTTTCCCCGCACAATCTTCAAATAAAAAGTATTTGCTAGGAGCAACTAAGCTTTATTATGAGCCATACAATTTTATAAACTCTAGTAGCTGGGACAATACTGGGGAAAAATGGAATCTCTGGAGACATGGTTTTATTCCTGGTAATACTACTGGCAACGGTACTTATGGTAGAGGTTTAAACATTGGATGGGGTAATCTATTTTTTGGACATAGAGAAGATATACTGAATGGTAGATTTACTCAAACTGAAACTAAAACAGAAGCAAGTGCTTTTTGGAGAACAAGTGAATTTAATGTAGTTACTACTGGTAATAATCAGGCTGGAAATAATACTAATAGTGAAATTAAAAATGGTTATGCCTATAGAGATGGATTCAATGTAAGAGCAGTAAAAGGTTCTAGTATTTGGTTATCCGCTGGAGATTCTTTTGCTGCTGGCTTGGGGCCAGCTGGTGGTAAAAATGTAGATTCTAATCCGGGAACAATTGCAATTGAGGCTAACTATCCTGCATATGAAGGCAGTGTTGTTACAGGAGGCGCTCGCAGTCTTTTAACATTGAATGAGTATAAAGAGCAAGGATCCTCTGGAGTCGGTATTTTTGCAAGCCCAGGGCCAAAAACAACTGTTGTTACAGGCGGCTCTATTGAAAATCGCATACCATGGGCTACAAAGATTCCAAGTAACTATACATTTGCTCAGCTATGGGATAAAAATTCTTTCATTACCTTACCAAGCACGGCGGTGGATGAATTATGGGGTCGTGGACCGCTTTTAGATATATTTAGTCTTGCTCTAGATGTAAATAAAAAAAGTATTGATCCGGCTGGAGATTACTTCAATACTTTAAGTTCTGCAACTAATATTCCTGTTGGGAAAGATAGCAATCTTGGAAGTTGGCCGTTTGGAAGACCTCTAGTTAGAGGTACATATGGTATTGATTTTTGCCTAAGTGGACAATTAGATAACTTATCTACAGATTTCAAAACTGGAAATACGCTGTATGGGACATATGAACATGAAGATACTGTTCCAAGTGAATGGGGACCATATAAGGCAGTTCTTAAAACTTCAAGTAATCTCAATGAATTTGTACATAGAGAGTTTAGATTTTGGGGTAAAAATAGTAAAGAACTACCTAGTTCAGATTATGGAGATCTTGCTAATACACAAGGCGGTAATATTAACTTGCTTTATGGGTTAAATCAGCCCTACAAAAGATTTGGAAAATCTATCACAGATCTTACTAGCCAGCTTAGTGGTGGAGACGCAACCACATACAGCCCATGGCTAAATGCAAGAGCAATTTCTTTAGGCTCTTCCAATGCTATGAATTATGGATCAGCTATAAGAAATGCATCATACGTAGATGCTTTCCAGGGTATACGTCACGATCCTTTGCAGTCTTATGTTGCGGAATATGTTTATCCTTTTAGAGCTGTAATAGACACAGGTTATTTTGTTAATCATTTTGTTTCGGCTATTGATGCTGCTACTGGCAATTTAACATATGTGGCAAATGGTGGGCCTAGTGAGGATGCAATCAATTCCGACATTACACAAATTATATGTCAGAGGAATATTGTTATTAAAGAATCTACTAATGCGGATAATCCTCTGCCTGATAATTACTATAGCAATAGTTTGGTTTTTGCATATATTGAAGATAATGCATTGCCATCAATAGATGCTTTAATAAGAGGAAGTGAAGAAATTTTTCTTCAGAATAGCTCAAGTTCTTATAGCAATCTTTTTCCTAGATGCCTTGTTGATTTTAAAGTTAATTTAGATTACTTTATCGGTAAAAAAGTTGCCAACTATGAGACTACTTGGACATTGACTGAAAGTAATGATCCTCAAAAAAACTCTCCGCATGAAGGGTTAATGGGTTTAGCTCCAGAGCATGAAAACGAAAGATCTTATGGAAGAGTTCTTGTCGGGTATAACGTTATGGTTCCTGCATCTGGTTTTGGTGTAAATGGTGTCACAGCACCTCTCGAATCTTATTCGGGCCAAGATAACTATACTGGAGTTGGTCTAAACCAGCAAGGCGTTAACAGATTGAATGTTGTTATGTCAAATAGACAGCCTCAACCTTTTATGGGCTATCTAGGGACCTCGACTGCCAACGCAAATTTACGGGTAAGGAATAATCCCAATACTATTATTGGTTATCAGGATTTTCTTGGAAGAATACATGCCACCAATATGCCAGCATTGAATGCAAAATATCCATTATTCTCATCAGTATATGATAACAAGTACCATACAAAAAAGAAATTCGCTTACGAAATAGATAATACAAAAGGCATCATTGACCAGTTATTTGTTCCAGTAGTTAATATTCCTGATTTTTATTTTGCAAGATACAGGGACGGAGGAGCCTGGAAACATAATTATAACTACTCTGTTCCTTATAGAGTGTATATAGCTGATCCTTCTACATTAAAGCCAGTATACAGAACTGGAACTGGAGCTTTTAAATATGCAGATGATATTGGTACGCCCAACCAAAGTTATTCTTTAATGAAAGTAATGGTTGAATTAAGAGGAAAAATAATAATTAAAGTAGTAACTGCTCCTATGACAAACCCAATTGTAGATTAACATGAGTATTGCAATTACAATAAGAGTAACTGGTAATCCGGTTGAGTATGAATATGATATTCAAGTATATACTCATGTTCAACGTGATTATATTTACTATAGACAAGAAGTTAAGTCTAACGAGATTCAACTTGCCTACTTAGAAACATTACCTATTCTTTCACATGAAGCAATCGAATTAAATTCTTATTTGGAAAATATTATTCCGCCAATTGATACAACAGTATACAGTACAAAAGAAAACGTAGTATACAGCGAGAAGAGTAACCTTATCTTTACTACGGTAACTGCGCCGGAGTCATACGGTAAAAAACCATTATTCTTTTGTCACAAGATAAAAGGAAAAGTTTCTAATGTAAGTTTTATTCCTTGGAAGAATGGGATAGATTCTTCTAACTGGATATATTTAGAGAAATATAATGCTATTTTTTCTGATCTTATGAATGATCTTGATAGCGAAATTGGAAGATACAATGCTAATTATGTACAGTATACGACTGGCTCAGGTTCAATCTATGCCCAAAGCGGTCAATCTATTAAGGAAATTTACAAAAGAGAACCATTGTTTTCAGAACAAACAGTATTTGATTATGATGAAGAGACTCTAGAAATTAATGAAAATGCGCCCGTCTACTACAAAAGTCAAGAAGCCAATGGGCAATGGAAATATCAATTTATAAAGCCGGTAAATGAAACACTATACTATACTGAGTATAGGCAAGCAAAACTCTCGGCAAGAATGAATCCTGGCTTGCCATTAAACTATAGTTGGCCAATAGAAATTATTGGTAGTTCTCTTACAGTTAAACCAAGCCAAGGGGCCAGCATAACTTATAACTGGGCAAACCCAGATGCTGATAGGTGGTTTCCTTACTATCCATACCTAACATTAAAAAAACAAGCTTACTATGTTAATAGAACTAGTTTTCAAGTTTTAAATAGCCATATTGTTTTAAATCCCTCAGAAAGTATTCATCTAACATTTAAAGTCTATAGATACTCAGAGAGCAGTAAAGACTATAACTTATTGTTTGCTCAATCAACTGATATTGCTTATGTTGGTAAAAAAATATCCGGAAATTACATAGATAATAATATTATTAAATATACTAAGTTTACTGGCTCAGTAGATTACTCACTTGGAATAGTTACAATATCAGATCAAGTACCTCTTAATCCAAGAGACAAGATCATTGCAGAGTATGTAGTTAAAGAAGAAGAAAGTGAATATAACTTCTATAACGTTAATCCTTTGCACAACAAAAAAGTCCTTGATGGATATCTATTTTTCTTTGCTACCCCAAAGACAGAAAGTGAAAACTCTAAAATATACTGGGCATGGATAAAAGATAGATACAATGATGAAATATCTGCATACTCAGAATATGTCTATGATACAAACTATCCAAATAAATCTTTAATCCTAGGATTATTTGTTTCTGATTTTAAAGATATGTGTACTTATAACTTTATAGAAAGTTATGTTCCTGACAGTCTTACAGCTGATATGAAATTCTTGCCAATATGTTCTGCTTCTTTTAAGAAAAAGAAATATACAGAGTTTTCTTCTATTAAAGACCTAAGAGTTCTAGGTGCACTTAAAGAGGATTATGAAATTGAAAAGAAAAACAAAAACGCTGTTTTTTCTAATATCTTAAATGCTTCTGGCTTTATCAATGTAGATAGTAGTTCTCAAGTTTTTGTCTATATCGACAAAGATCAAAGTTTCTATCCTGATTCTCTTGATGATTTAAACTTTAAAAACATTATCAATCAAAATCTTCCTGTTACTCTAGTAGGACATCAAAAAAGTATAAACTATGTAGACATTAGTTATTTACATATTAAAGGTAGAACTGAGTCAGAAGAACAAATCTTGACCATAAACATGGAAGTTCTCCACAAAGGTAATAGACTTGCAGTTTACGTAGTGGATAATCCAAACGGTGTTTCTAGCAAAGACATTCTATTAACTACATTGGATGTAGTTGACTACTCAGAGTCAAATGCCGAACTAGAAAGTAATGGCACAGTACGTTATACTAAGGAAGTAAATTTAGTGCCGGAGTCTGCAACTAGTACGACTTTAAATGATACTGTAAAAGATTTCATCTATCTTGCTTTCGAATCATATCAATATGATCTTGCAACTGGTGAAGAAACTTTGCTTGGCCCAAGATCACAGGTATCTTGCTACTACATAGATAGGAGTCTCTAATGAATTTATCATGGTTTAGTTCTTCTCCGTTTACAACGGCAAATAATTTGATTAACGATAATAGTGTTATTAATGCTGTTTATTCCTCTGGAACTCCTGGTGGACAAATTCTTTCCTTCTGGGTGGTTAATAATGGGAATGAATTACCAAATACAGTTGTTGGAGAATTAGTTAATTTTGGATTTTATATTGACTCTGATAATCCAGAAGACAAAAATAAAATCTTAGACTTAGCTAGTCTTAAGAATGACGACGACGAGACTCCTTACGGACTTTATATTTTCTTCGGATGGACTGGAAGCAATGTGCCATCTGTTGATAGAGTTAGTGGATCTAGTGATTCAGAGTTACTTTCTAAGTTTAAAGTATCCTGGACAAAAGGAAATAGTGTAATAAATCCTATTCTTTTATCAGAATCTTATACTTTTAATGGATCAAACTATACAAAAAGAACTAATCTTCAAGTGAATGAAGGAAATCTTGATGCCGACAATGAGGGTAAAGGTTCTCTGTATGTTGTTTTGGCATTAGTTGTTCCTCCCTCAGAGAGTAACTATGGTTCTTTCCTCTCAAAGATTAGATTAAATGCAACGTGCATAAAGGAAATATAAATGATGTGGCAGGAAAAAGGAAATAATAATATTTGGTTGATTGAAAAGACACCAGTCTTTAATCTAAGGTCACCGGGAGTAACATTAAGTTTTCCTAATAAAAATATTGTTATTGACTTATCTGGTATATATTCAATAAGAAAAAGAAGAATTATAAGAGATAATAGTTACGAGATAGTTTACAAGGTAACTATTGAAGAAATCCTCACAACTAGTAAGTTTGTTGGAATTGAGGAGATAGAAAGTCGAGAAACAAAAGTTGATCTTATCTTTCCAATCATCAAAACAATAAATAGTCTATCTGGTAAACGTCAGCGCCGCTTGCTAGTCAGTGAAAGAAGAAAAGCAATTGAATTTTCAGTTAATTCTCAAGGTAAAGTTATAGGATAACTATGTCTGAACAATGTTACTTTATAAATCCTAACTTTACTGCTAATACAACTATAGCTCAACCTTACTTCAATACTTTTGATATTGCAGGAAGAGTGCAAATTGTTGAGTCTATGTTCACTGATCTTTCTCTAACAGTCCAAAGAGGAATGGTTGGCTTGGATGGTCTAATGAATAGACAAAAGAAACAGCAACTTACTCTAATGAATATGATGAGAGATGTAACTAGTGATTTATTTATAGAAAAAGCCTTTGTAACACTAGGCATAACAAAGTCGAAAGACACATTTAATGTTTGGCAATCATCTTGGCCTATTCTAGAGTGGGATACTATTGTAATAGATAAAGTGTCGAAAGAATTTGAAATAATTCAAGGAGATTTTAAGGCTCAAATAGTTGACAATGCTATTGTGAGTATAGATACCGATACCCTAGGAACATATACAAGGGTTCACTATCGACTTTCTTCTGGAAAGGTTGCACCTGTAATAGTGGAAATTTCTAAAGATAAAGTTGCAAGTAAAAATAATATAAATCAGATATATATAAAAACACCACAAAGTGATTTCAATTTGTATCAAGATTTTTTTTCCAATGAAATTGGAATATCTAATGAAATAGACCGTTTGATTATTCCAACAATGGTTTCTGAGTTAATTATATTTTATAAGAATACTCTTATAGATAAAAGAAACCATTTATATGTGAAAGCTTACCCGGTAGAGGCTCTAAGAGATGAGATTATAAGCGGAGAAACAACCTGGAAAACTGACACTGAAATATCTAACATCTCAGTGCTGAGTTTAGGTGAATACAATATCTGTGATCTAACTATTATTGCAGAAAATAGAACTTATAAAATGCAGTGTGGAAGCTCATTTACTAATAATTTTTCCAGATTAGATCTTCTAGGTTATTCCCCTAGTCTGAACGCAACTTACTTTAAGTTTCCATTCCCTGTAGATCTAACAGATACAATTACTATTTATAAGAATTTGAATACAGGTGTTCCAATATTAGATTGGGAGTATAGTTTTACTAGCGCATTAGGACCTTGGGATCCGGCTGAGAAACTTAGTGATTCTCAACAGGTATATCCTGTTACGGAGTTTACAGCTGCCAAAAAAGAGCTATACATTAAAGTAAATACATTCTGCGATAGTGGATATGCCCGCTATACTGGAAGTCAAGGAATAAACTGCAGTTGGCCTCTTAGTGAGGATAAAAAATTTTTATGGACAGGTGGAAAAATTGAGTGTAAAGTAACTGGACCTATGCAGATTACTGCAAGAATAACATCTGGCTATAATCAGTTTAATTGGAATAGTGAACTTTTAAATTTTATTTTTCCACTTGGACAAATAGGAATTAGTTAAATGATAAAGAAAATCAAAAACAAACTATATGATATTGAGTCAAAAGTAAGTGGAAACTTCATTGTCCCAATTGAGATAAGTGCTCCAGGCGATACCTTAGCTATTCCAACTGTCCTTAGGCATAGTACTCTTATTAAAGGTAACACTTCGGATCCTATTACTTCAGTAAATGCGGAGATGCAATCTTTAGAGTTATGCTATGCTGACTTACTGCGACTTTCTACTATTTTTTATAATAGTAGAGAATATCAGTTAAAAAATTTAAAGCAAAGATATGATCTTCTTAGATTAAGAAAGCAAGGACTGACTAGTCTAGGTCTAGGAGTAAAGACTAGTGCTATACAGCTAAATGATAAAAAGTTATTAGTGGCAAGTAATACCTATGAGTTTGTTAATTCTGGAATTACTGGAAAGCCAACAAAAATAGAACTAGTTACTCCTAAAACTTTTGGGATTAGCACAGACTCAAACATTATTGTTGGAGATTCACGAAATAAAATTTTAAATTCTTTAGCTGATAGTATTTTTAGTTCAGATCAAAATGATTTATTCTCAGTACATCGGCGAGATGGAACAGATCTAAGTCTCATTATGTTTTTTGAATTCAAAAAAAAGAAAGAAATTATTAATGAGTTAATGATTAAGCTTATTGAAAAGCGCGGTCAAGAAGTTAAAATAGCTCTTTACGATATTGAAAGCCAAGAGTTAGTTTACTCTGGTCTATATAGTCCTGAGCCTATTCTGTTTGAAAAGCCAGTCAAAACATCTGGCTTAGAAATGGTTATTACATCTACTGGTATCCAAGGAAACCAACTAGATATTATTGAAATAGTATTCTATAGAAAGACATTCAGAAATTCTTTGGGCAATGGTACTTACGGATTAAAAGCTACTACAGTAAATATGCCGTCATTCTCAGGCAAATATCTTACACTTGAAGATATAACCCTGCAATATCCTTCTCACAAGTCTCTTCTTGATTTTGAAGTTAAATCTAATAACGAAAAATTATTTGCCTTAAGAGATGAAGAGCAACTAAGTGGACCATATATTGATCCTAACTTTGAATTTACTTGCACTTTAAAAGACCCTAATACACTCTTAGAGTACCTAGGAGATCTTGAGTATGAGAAGTGTAGGATAGACCAAATCAACGACTCTTATAAGCTTTTTTCATCTATAATGACTGAAGATTCATATAAGATCACAAGAAATATTCCTGGGAATGAAGACGAAAATTTAGTTTTACTTCCATTAAATATTAAAAATTTTGAAAGTTTTTTTATTGTCAAGGTTAATGGTGAAAGGTATTCGCAAATAGCAGAGTCTGACACCTATGATGGAAGAACTTATAAAGTTGTCTTCACTGGAGATGGTTATATTTTTAAGTTTAAAAGTGTTGTTCAAAACTCTGAAATACTTATCAATGTCAATGGGTGTCCATCTTATGTTGAAAAAGTAGAAAATGATTATAAAATAGTTTTTCCATGGCTAGGCCTTGGAACAACAGTAGCTTTCCATTATCCTACTAGCCAAGTTTCAACTTCAAAAGTTATTGATACTAGTTCATCAGTCATGAACTTGGACTGTAAAAGTATTGTTAGATTATCAATTGATAATTCGGCTTTTACAGAAAAACCCTTAGGGGCTGTTCTAGGAACAAACAATTATTCAGTTGATTATGCAAATGGATTCTTGTACAGAGGAACAGATATTAGTGGAAGAGTTTCAATTGTTCACTTTAACAGTAAAATGCATTCAACAAAAATATTGCATGATACTTACTCAGTAAAGATTCCAAACATAGAACAAAGTGAAAGACGTGATAACTCCGGTATCTCTATAATCAATGTTAATAGTAGCATTGCCAATTTGAATAAAGTGAATTTTTTTAGCTATCACAAAGACAACGTATTAAAAGTTAATGTAAATAATGAGTTGAATTACATTCAAATCCCATCTGCATTGTCTTTAGTTAGGGGCTCTATTGTTCTAACTAATAGTACGACTTCAAAAAAAGAAATGCTATTCTATAATGGTATTGATGAATTAAATGATGAAAGTAAGGTTTTTGTTTATTATGACTATGTCGGACTAACAAATTCTTTACATGAATATAAAATAAGACACTACTCTAGGATTCCAGGGAATTTGTCCTCTTTAAAAATAGAAGTTCAAGATGTATATTTTTCGAATAGAAAGGGACTTAGAAGTCAAATTTCAAACGAAGGAGATTACTATTTTGAAAGTGAGACAGCAACCGAACTTGTAGGAAGATCTCTCTTTATAAAGTTAGACCAAAAGCCACCTTCTAGTATTCCAGTAACAATTACTACCACTGAAGTAGATAATACTTTTAGTGTAGACTATTTACGTAATAGAATCTATATGAATAACCTTGGTACATTTACTGGAAATGTGAAGTTTTCTTATACAAGTTTATTATTAAAAGACTTTGAAGTTGCAATAGAGGTTAACAAAAAAGAAATCTGGGCTCCAAATGAATATGGAGTTATTGCCTCAAACCAAAAAGATTTAAGTGAACTTTTACCTTACTTTAGTCCAGTAGTAAAGTCTTTTTCTATAGGAATCATTGGCTAATGAATATAACATTTGAAAATAAACTCTTTCATGGAAAAATAGAAGACTCATTAACAGAGTCACTTATTCCTGTTGATAAAAATCTGTTCAATAATCCTTCTGTTCTGTCAGGAAAAATAACAGAACTAAGACAAAGAAGTGATCAGTTACAAGATCTAATTTACAGAAAGGCTATTGGTTTAGAGAGACAAATAATTGATTGGAATCTTGCATATCCTAAAATGCTTGTACAGCTAGAGGAATATGAGAAACATATCAATGACCAGTTATTTCTTAGAAGCGACAGCGATGGTTTCTTTAAAGTAATAGGAGACAATTTTAGTACATCTTCTAAGTTTGATCAGGCTTTAAGTAGCCAAGTTGTACTTGATGAGGCTTTACATAGCGTATCCCTAGAACACTCTATGGAACCTGCAAAGTTAACTTTACCAGCAGGCGCGTATTCAATTAATATGTATATGGCTCCAGGTTCTGGGAATGACAGAATTGTTCCAGTGTATGGAAGTAACTTAAATAATCTTTTTGCAAGTAGTATGTCCAGTTGGACTGGGCAAGTCATTACAGATGAACCAAAAAAGGTTTCTGTAATTCTTGAAATTGTTTTTCCGGAAACAAGAGAGGTTGGTGAATTAGCAATATCAGTTGTTGATTCTTCATTAAGTGGGTCTATAGACGCAATATCAATAGACAGTGAAAACGTTGCAACGCCAATTGTTCAAGGACAAGCTATTACTAACACTAACACAGTCCTAGTAAATAGAGCAGTAAAGAAAATTAATATACAAATTACAAAATCTAATTACGATGAGAAATATGATAGTGGAAAATATAGATATATTTTTCATATCAAACGACTTGCTATAAAAGTCTCTACAGATGGATATGAAATAGAAGGTAAATTCAGATCTGTTGGAGAAAGTGTACAAGCGTCTAAGTTTGCAATAGAAGTTTGTGACTTTGAAGATGATGAGACAGCAATTCATTATTATATTGTTGCCAAAAATCTTTCTGGACTTACTAATGGTGGCTATGCCGTTCCAGTTGGAAGTAGCTCTGGACTAAATGCAATCTTAGCATTTAACTATTCAAGTCTCCCAATTGCTAATCCAGGCGATGAGACAGGCTATTATGCTGATGTACTTCCCTATCTTACAATTGAAACTGGTGGCGAAAATTATGAAGTTAATGATCTTCTTATGTTTCGTGGAGACAATCTTGGCGGTCAATCTCCTGGCAATGATCTCTACATTAGAGTTACAGATGTAAGTGAGTCTGGTAGCCTTGTTAGTTTTGATGTTATAAGTGGAACCTATTTTCTAGGTCAGGTTGCTGAGATCACTCCGCTTAACAAGCCTCCTGGTTCGGCCCCTTACTTCTTCAGTCTAAATGAGAACAATATAACAAATAATTATATTGTTCCTAATGCACTAGACACTACTAAAGCTAGTTCAGAAATACTAACATCACTTGGGTCTTATGGATTTTTGCAAGAGTACAACTATCACTATGTAAATCAAGTCCTAAGCCCAACTATAAATTCTCTTGATTCCATTAATCTTTTTGGTAATTACGTTTCAAAAAACTCAGTAGAAGATTTACTTGAGTCTAAGGACGGATATTATATGACTTGGGTATATGCTGATGGAACAATAAATTCTGAGATAAATGTGGGAGATTCTGGAGTTATATTTGAGGGATTAGTTCCTACTAACAAAGTATATAGGTTTACCAAAAATGGGTGGTACAAAGTTAAGATTCCTATCACGTCATATACAGATGTGGGAAATATTTTTTCGGATAACGAAAATTTAAGAAATCTAGATACTAAATATCCATATAATGGAAAATATCTAATAGAAGGAACTAATCTTAATCTTGATCCTTATAAAGGGTTTAAAATAAGAGCAAAGAAAAAGTTTACTCGTTGCCATAGTTTAGCAAATCTTGGGAAAGAAAACTTTTATCTTATGGCATTTAATCCAAGTCAATACATTTTAGTATTACATAATCAAGTAGATATAAAAGACGCTTATGTTGAATTCCCTAGACAAACTGGTTTTGCAACACAAAGCAAAGAAGTGTCTTTGATTGCTAAATTTAAAACAACAAACACATCAAAAACACCTATCTTAGGTAGTTATAAAATAAAGTTAGGAGAATAGTATGGCGCAGATAACTCCAGTAGGAACAGTTGATGTCGGTATTTTTATAAATCCAAATACTTTTACTCGTCAGATTGCCAAGTCTTATGAAATTGTTGGTAACAGAATAAACTTACTTTCAACTATTTTTACCTCTGGGCAAAGATCGCCAGTTCGCGTGTCAGATACTAGATGGACATTCAATATACCTTCTAATTTGAGTGCAAATGGCAGTATAAACGATAGCGCTAACGGACTAGATGGTACTACTATCTACACCTATGCCGGTGCTGATTACCTACTAAAGAATCCATTATTTTTAGTGACTAACAATCTAGTTACGACAGAGGTAAGACCAGCTACTATATATGAGTCTTTCCTAAAGATGATGGAATATATAGATACACAAATAGCTACTAGATACCAGGCTGTTCTTAGCGCAACTAATACTGGCGGCGGCACTGCTGGCAATGCAGATACTGGACTGATTACATTTGATAATGTAAGAATTATTGGTGCAGGAACAGCCAGTGGTGACCTTAGTGGCTATGGTACGATAGAACTTGTCCCAGATCTTAATCGATATATTCATGAACAATATTTAGTTATTGATCCTACTACTGGTGGACATATTCATATTCGTGCTGGAGGAGATCAAGATGCATCAAACAGTGTACTATTCTTAGGGGCAGAAAATACTCATGTTCGGGTATCAAACAATGATAGCGAACTAGGTGATGTAAGAGACAATACAGTTTCTATTCGGACATATAATGCTACAGATGAACTGTCTTATGACTGGGTCTTTAATAACGATGGAAGAATTTCTCTTCCTACAAAAGAAATTACTGGATATCAATACAATTACATACTGGAAGGAAATACGCTACAATTAGGTACCCCTAATGTTGAAACTGTTATTACGGGACCAGCTGCAAATAGTACCTATCCTAACGCATCGCGTCTTGTCATACAAGGACAGCAAGGATATGGAACCGGCGAGGGCGGCGATATTTATATTTGGGGAGGTTGCGGTGATAATGAAGGACTTCCAGATCCTGGAACGTTAGGAGCTCCCGGCGGTAATGTAAAGGTACGAGGTGGTTACTCTTATGGAACTGCAGATGCTGGATATGTTAATATCCAAGGAGGCTTTCCTATTGGCAGTGGTGATGGTGGATATATTAATCTTCATGCCGGTGAGGCTAGTTCGGGATATGGTGGAAATATTTCTATTAAGGCCGGGCTTGCGTTATCTGGCACTGGAGGAGATGTAAGAATTGAAGCAGGAAGCGGGGATACTTCAGATGGTTCTGTATATATAAAAACAAGCAATATTGGTGTTGGTACTAGCGAATGGCAATTTGATGATAGTGGAAATATAATTTTACCTGCTGGTGGAGATATTTTAAACAGTGAAGGTAATTCAGTATTAAGTCCTGGAGTAGAAACTGTTTACGCTGAAACACTTGACACAGCAAGTGGACCTTATACTCTTGCATCAAAATTAGTCTCAACCTTAAGTAAATATACCCATTTAATAGATGCAGATGGAGCAGTACAAATTACACTACCAGATGATATGACAACTCCTATTGAGTATACTATTGTAGATATAAGTGGCACCGCTGGAACTAATACAATATCAGTATATCCTGCTTCAGGCCATTCAGTTATCAGTGCACCGGCTTATCCACCTTTAATAATAAATACGAATTACGGAGTAACTAGTTTTAAATGGATACCCGATTTAACTTCTTGGATCATACTTTACGGGAGATAAAATGGCCAGCATACCTACTTTACGCACATCTGACTTAAATATAAAATACTTTGACTTTGTTGTTAGAGCTGATGGAAAAGGAACTCACCAAACCATTGTGGACGCAATGGAAGCTGCTAGTCTTTTGCCAGGGCAACAATGTGTTTTTGTTAGTCCAGGGGTATATAATGAGGATCTGTTCCTATACTCAAATGTTTCACTTTTAAGTTTAGGCGTACCAGCTACTAGGGTACTAGAAGAGGGATCTGTTTTAGAAACTGGAGCTCCATTGGATGGAGCAATCCCTGATCTAGCAGAGCCCATCATAAGAGGAAATCATACTATTTTCTATAGTGTTGACGAAGTTGGAGATGTTGTTCGTTCTCATTCTGTTGTTTATGATTCTATAAGATTTGAGTCAGCAAATACAGATAAGCCAATAATTAATCTTCATAATACTTCACAAACTGTAAATAGTATTATTTATAATTCGGTTATTGAGTTTAAAGATTGTACTATTTCACAAATTGAAATAGGTGCTCCTACTAGTATGCAAGCTATAGCATGTCCTCCAGAAAATATGTTTAGTCGTCTTAGCTTAAGTCTTAATAATTGTACTTTTATACTTAGCACTAATGAATGTTTTCTTTTTAGCTCAAACACAACAGACCCTGAAGGTGTTGCAGGTAATATTTTTAATTTTGAAGATTGTAAATGTTTTAATATTCAAGATCTAGTAGCAAACTTTCCTTATATGCAGATTAATGGCTGCAATGTTTGGGTTAAAGACTCTCATCTAGGTTATTTGTCTTATTGCTTTAATAGTGAAGATCAAAGTTGTTCTTTTGTAGGATACAATTCTATTCTATTAACAGCTAATCAATATATTTTTATTGAATCAGCGGTAGAAGGCGCAACTGGTGCGTCATCAATCAATTTAAATAAATGCCAATTATCCACAAATAGCCCCCCTGAAGGTCCTATTAAGGAATACTTCTATGGTGATTATAATGTTATGGAAGCCAATCTAACAGATTGTACTTTAATAGATAGACCTACCAGTTTAGTTTCAGGTCTTGTTTCTGTAAGTATTACTAATACACTAAGTACAAGTATGGCTTATACTGGGGACATAACCTTTGATGGTGTTAAGATAAAAGGAGCTTTAGGCGGAAGTGGTGACGGACTTGGCGCAGACACTATAGAATTAGTTCCTGATGTCGATCTGTATGCTGCTCATCAGTATTTAGTTATTGATCCTACTGGTCCAGATCATATACATATTAGAGCTGGCGGACCTCAAGATAATAGTGATGCTACACTTATTCTTGGAGGAGAAAGAACAGCAGTACAGGTAAGTGATGAAACTGGTAATGTATATATTATCTCGAAGAATCCAGATCAGTTGAGAAATCTCGGAAATTCCGGCACAGGTAATGAACAATTTATTCATTCAACTGCTATTGATCCTCCTATTGATATTGTTGTTGGTGATACTGTGCAATTATATCCAGACGGAGATCTTTTTACAGTAACAGAAGTTACTGAGGGTGAAAGCTCAATAACGGTTGTTGCTGACGGGCTAACTTTTATGTCTGGATACGAATATATCTTTCATAGAAATCAAGGAGAAAATGTTTGGACCTTTAATAATGATGGCAGAATCTCTCTTCCTACAAAGACTATGCCTGGGTATTACGCTGGTTATACGTTATCAGGAAGTACTTTGCAATTAGGCGCGGCTGGAAGTGAAACCATTATTACTGGTCCAACTCCTAATAGTGTAACTCCAAATGCTGAACGTTTTATAATTCAAGGCCAACAAGGTTACGCACAAGGTGAAGGTGGAGATGTTTATCTTTGGGCAGGCTGTGGTAATGATGATCTTGCAGATCCCCTAACAGAAGCAGGCCCTGGCGGTGACGCGAAGGTTCGAGGTGGCTATTCATATGGTATTGCAGATGCAGGATATGTGAATATTGAAGGTGGTTGGGCTCAGGGAAGTGGAGCTGGAGGACATATCAATATTGAAGGTGGCCGTGCCCAAGGAGTTGGAGCTGGTGGATATGTTAATATTAAAGGAGGTTACGCAAATTCAACCGGTGACGGTGGTAAAGTCTGGATTAAAGGTGCAAATTCAAACAGCGGTATAGGCGGAGACGTAGAACTTGAAGCTGGTACTGGAGCCACAGCCGGAGCCATTAAGATTACAAATGGTGACTATACTTGGAATTTTGATAATAATAAAAAATTAAACTTTCCGGGTTCTCAAAACTCCCAGTCCTTTAACAAGGCAAATGGTAGCCTTGTAATAGGTGACACTGAAACAGGAGTAGCCTGGACAGGTAATGAATATATATCTACGGCAAAAGTAATTCTTCAAGCAGAATACGATAATGGAAGTTCTTGGAGAACACATAGCTGTGAAGTATTGGTAATCAGAAAAAAACTTAGTGATACTGTTAATCACATAGTATATGGAGCCGTATATACTGATGACCCATTATTTACATTGTCTACTACTGTTGTAGACGGAATGACTATTTTATCAATAGCTAATCTAGATGGTGGGTATTTACATGTTTCTACATTTGTTACTGAAATTGGCACCTGCAGTTAGGAGGAATTATGAGCACTAAACCATTTACAGTTTCAGATCATAACAGCAATAGTATTGTTACTATTTATGGTTATAGTGCAACACAGTTTGTTGTTGGAGTAGCAGGAAAAGCGCCCTATACAAGTATACAAACAGCCATTAATGATGCATATACATTAGCTAGTAGTAGTGATAGTGCACAAGTAGTTTATGTAAAGCCAGGCTTATATTTAGAAAACTTAAGTTTTAAACCTGGTGTAGCTGTAGTTGGTACTGAAGTACCTAGTACACTGGATAATGTCTCATACGATCCAACAGATGTTTCTCAAAATTATGGAGTATTTATAAAAGGAACACATACTTTTGACGAAAGTCTGGGAGAGTTTAATGTTAAAAACATAATATTCTTTTGTGAGCGAACTGAAGGTGATATCATTAACTTTACTGGAAGTACTTATATTACAAGTACTTATACTTTTGAGAACTGCAAATTTATTTTTATAAATCCTTCAATAGATAGTGCTAAGTTTTTTAACTGCACTAGTTCAAATGCTGCTTACGAAGGTCTTGCTGTTTTCTTTAAAAGTTGTCTTTTTTATGCCAAAGATGGCTATGGAGATGATGACTATTGTATGTTTTATTTGCTAGGAGCAAATGGAACTAAATATACTTTTGATAATTGCACAATCAAAAGCACATGGGATAGTACAGGTAGGATTGCATACTTATATGCTATAGAGGCAGGATCGGGAGATGCTTGGTACGTTAATTTTTCTGACTGTAAAATAGATAAAGTGCAATTAATAATACAGGGTGGAACTAGTGAAATTATTCTATCTATAGATAATTGCAATCTTACTAGTTATGACACACCAGTAATTAATTTTGGCGATTCCAGTTATATGTGTAAAGTTATTAATTCGTATATCTATATCTCAGAGGCAGTTGGCTATGCAATAGCAGGAGATTTTACGGACATACTTGATTTAACAGGAACAATCTTTGCAAGTCAACACTCTAGTGCGCCAAAAACTTGGCTTGCTAATATAGCTCACTGGCCCAATATTACTAATAGCTCAATAGTATCTTCTGGTCCTGTTTACTGTGTTTACACTGATAATCAAAATCAAGTAGCAGCAGCAGCAAACACAGCATATCCTATGCGTTTTAATACATTAGAAGAAGGATATGGAATTACTGTTGTAAATGATAGTCAAAGTCCACCACAACCCACTAAGATTACTTTTGAGTATCCTGGAGTATATAATCTTCAATTCTCAGCTCAACTTGATAGAGTCTCAGGTTCTGGTAATGCAGATGTGAATATTTGGCTTAGAAAAAATGGCACGACTGGAGCTGCAAATGTTGCTAATACTGATACTAAAATTACTATGTCTGGCGGTGCATCTGCGGCTAAGACAGTAGCAGCTTGGAACCTTATGTTTACTGCTGTTGCAGGAGACTATGTGCAGCTATGTTGGGCGACTGAAGATATACATATAGAAATAATACATGCAGATGCGGTGACAACTGCCGGTCAGGAACGTCCTGCTACACCAAGTGTTATATTAACTGTATACAAAATAAAGTAAGGGGTACTTAAGATGTCTAATCAAAATCTTGTAGATATTGCGCTAAAGGAAGTTGGCGTTCGTGAAGTTCCTATTAATAGTAATAGAGGTCCTCGGGTAGAGGAATTCCAAAAGTATGTTGGTGCTTGGCTAGTAGGTAGTGCCTGGTGTGCTGCATTTGTAGCCTGGTGCTTTGGGCAAGCTTATCCTGGTGCTAACCCTGCTGGTAAACAGAGTGCCGCTGTAATGGGCTTCTGGTCTCGTAATAAAGACCGTAAAGATTTTGTTCGTTTCTTACCTGCAGATGTAAAGTCTGGCAAGTATAAAGTAGAAGCAGGAGATATCTTTGTCTTATGCCATGATGCAACTAAAATACCTCAAGTTCAGTCTGGAGCTATTAAAGGCCATATTGGACATTGTGGTATTTGTGATGGCAAAATGTTATCTGATACTAAGTTTGGAACAATTGAAGGTAACACTAATGATGCAGGAAGCCGTGAAGGTGGTGGTGTCTATCATCGTTCGCGTAACCTTGACGAAGCTAAGCTTGTGGGATTTGTGCGTTATCTAGGCAAGAAGTAATGTTTAATCTTTCCGCTATACTTTTTAAAAGATTTAGTGGAGCTTTTCTTGGGGACAAGAGTAGCTATATTAGTCGTAAGCTTGGCCTGGTATACTGGGCCTTGCATACGTTAACATTCTTATATCTTATGAGTCCAGTGGGTCAAGCTACTGGTTTGTATATGATTCCTCAGTTAATGAGTGATGATGTATTCACTGCAGCTTTTGTAGGACTTGTAGGATTATATATGGGTGCTAATGTTATAGATAGAACAAGAGGCACGGATACAAAGATAAAAGAAGATAAGGTGGAGGAGTAATGGCTATTGATAATAACTATATTCTAGAAAGAATTGGTGCTATTGAAAAACGTATCAATGATCTTCAAAAGATTATTGAAGGGATTCCTAAGTTGCGCCAAGTAGGAGCGCTTAAAGCAGTCTTAGAGCAAGAACAAAAAGATATGAACAGTAAGCTATTTGATCTAACTGCTAGAGTTGAGAAACTTGAAAATAAGTAGACTAGATTAGATAGAAATAAAAAACCCCAGCCAAATCAATGACTGGGGTTTTCTTTTGCCTTAATCTATTGTCTAGCAGACATAGATTGAAATAGATGTAAATTCCGGAACAAAGTTACTTCTAGAGCCATCATAATTGATAGCCATATAGCGAGTACTAACATGGAATGGCAGCAATAGTGGAAGATTGACTGGATCTGAAAAGGATACAATTTGTGTAGGCGTACCATTAATAACAGCGTCTTCTAGTTCTTGGCGAGTTTCTGCAAACCAAAGGTTATACACAGCAGTTCTATGTTCACCATCAGCATAAGCTGTCATCATATTAAATTTAATAGATCTGCTAGTCTGTTGTTGACCAGAAAGCTCAAGAAAATCAATATAAACGGTCTCCGAGGGATCAAATCCGCCACCGTCCATAAAGCTAAGTTCTGTTAATCCAGCTGAAGGCACCCAATGGAATGCCTGTATCTTTTTATCTGTAGCATTAAGCCAAGGCATTATTCGGACTCCTCAGTTTCTAGATCATCAGAATCAGAAGACTCATCGCTTTCTACAGCAACTTTCTTACGGCCACGCTTCTTAGAAGCGGACTTCTGTGTTGGGATAGATGTTGAATCTTCTTCCTTCTCTGACTCAATAGCAGCTTCAGTAACAGCTGGAACAAAAAGGTCTTCACGCTCTTCTACGTTTGCCTCGCCATCGTCGATAAGAACCTTCTTGGCAAAGTCAACAGTAGCCTTAAGATTCTTAAGACCAGCCAAGTCAATTAGATACTGAGTATCAGGAGGAGCTTCGCCAATTAGCTTTACAATGCTGGTAACTACTAAACCATTGCGAATGTATGTTGGATTAACATAAAAACGAAAAGATGTAGCGCCAAGAGATTCTGCAATCTTAATGCACTCCTTTACTACTCTTAAAGACTGCGTACGTAGATCTACTAATTTAATATCTGATTCCATATTTCACCTTAACAATAACGAAAAATAATAAAAATGAGTATGGCTACAACACCATGCAAGAAGGCGTTCTTATCGCCATTCATTAGATATTGTTCTTTCTACGAAGAAAGAGTAGTGTGCCAACTACCGCAAAGATACCGAAAATGCTAGCAATAGCAGGAGCAGCGGAACAGCCTGAACCCTCTTTGCTTTTGGCGGCAGCATCGGCCGCTCCTGAGCCGCTGCCATCAGTCTCGGGAAGAGTTGTATCGGTACCAGTATCAACACCTGAACCACTACCATCTACGGGAGTGACTTCACCTGAACCTGAACCACCAGCATCAGCTTCTCCAGATCCACAATCAGGATCAACGGCAGCTGAGCCCTCAGAACCTGAACCGGAACCTGAAGTAGCGGTATCGCAAGGAGCAGGAATTGCCTCTGGGACACAAGCAAGTAGCTCGGTGGCACAAGAGTCACAGGCTGAGCCTTCGGCACAAGGAGGACACTCTGCACTAGCAACAGCAGCACAGACTTCGCCGGTAGCGCAATCTGTAGTGGTAACGCACTCAGTAGCATATGCAGCTGAAGCTACAAGTAGGGTAGCAAGAAATGAAACTAGGGTAAACTTAATCTTATTCATTTTAATCTCCATTTTATAATTGACTAGTTAGTAGGAAGAACAACTGCGTAATAGGCAGGGTTCCATGCAACATTTTTATAAATATCTTTCTTTAAAGCATTATAAACTTTTTCAGGATTACCGAATGTAGCAAGTTCTTCTTTTCTTGCAATCCATTCTTTATCAAGTCGTGCTTTAAGTTCAGGCTCCTTAGCAAGATGATCAGTGAGAAGAGTCTCTCTTGTCTTATCCTTGCTAACAAAAATATCTAAAGTCCAAAACCAACGAGTGTTGCCGTCTACGACCTTCGAGTCTTGACGATAACTAAACCCAATTGCTTTAGAATTAGTATAAACTAATTTACTAATTAGTTCGGCAGCATCAAGTTTGCTAATCTTTGTAGGATTTGCGACTTCATGCTTAACAGGAATATAGTCATAACTGGGACCACACACTAGACGCAGTTCAGTAAGATTACCATAAGAACTAATAGCAGTATGAATGCTGGTAGTAAGTAACTCTTGTTTTAGAAATACTTCACCACTTGGAACAAGTAGCGCAGGATTAGTAAAGACATGAATGTTAGAGCTGACAGGAGCAAACTCCTTCATCTTATTTACAATGTCTGTCTGTGAAGTGGCGTTAACAATAATATTCTTAATTTCAGGTTGATCCTGTAATTCCCTTCGTAGATCCTCAGTTAGTAATTCTTCTCCACTGGGTCTTCCACTCACAACAGGTAATACGCCTTTTGCTCTTGCCATTCTATCTCCTTAATCAGTTAATATATTTATCATTTCTTGTTTTAGTTCTTTGTACTCATTTACTGTAATAGACATAATGTCTTGTATTTCAATTTGAGTCATTCCTAAAAAGTAAGATCTCACAAATGAACGAAGAGTAGGCGGCATTTTATCATATTTTTTTATTATATCTAACTTATTTATTAGATTTCTTTCTAGGTTTACGAGTATTTTTACTTTTGGTAGGTTTTGCATCTGTAGACTTTTTCTTTGGCTTGGTTTTCTTCTGATCCTCAGTCGCCAATAAAGTATTGGGAATAGGATACTCTACTCCGTCTAGGATAGGTAACACTTCAATTACTACCCTAGGGTTGAGTGGGTCGTAATGTTTAAATAAAGTCATAGAAACAATCTGACAATCATCTCCATAGACTTGACCAGTCAAAGCGTCGCAGGTTGTTTTTGGAAGATTAGGTAAGTCTTTGCGTCGCTTAGTGCCTAGAAAGTAATGTATATTCATCTGAACTGGTCCAACTTTGAAAAGTGGCCGTTCAACACCTGGGAACTCATTTAGATATTGATCTATCTGATGAGTAATAAGTTTCTCATAGTCTAGAAACTTTTCAGGTACGTAAACTTCGCTTTTCTTAGTCTTCCAATTAAACCTACTCATAGTAGCATTGCTTTTGCTAATAGGTTCGCCATCAATAACAATTCTAAATAGGCTAACTTGACTCAAGCAATTCCTTATTTCTTTTTGAAGAATCCTGTATTCGATTTAAACCCAGTCTTCCCATTGTCTTTCTGTTCTTGGTATATACGCTTTGTATATTCTTTGCTCATAGAGGATACAAGCTTTCTATGGTCAAGGATATCTTGATTAGGTTCCACGGCAACTTTTGTAAAGCCATGATTGCCAAGTTCAAGTATAGCTTCTTTGTGTTTGTTGTCAAACACTTCTTGCGTAAAGTTATCTTTATAACTAAAAGCAATGTAGATAAGCCCCGATCTTTTAGCAGACAGGGCTTTCTCTACATCACGTAAAGAGCCTTTTGCAAAGTTAAAAGATGCCTTCTCTTCTGAGATACCACCAAATCTAACAGCTTTATAGTGTTGCTCACCATGCACCTCAACAACAAGGCTAAGGGCAGGTATATAAAAATCAAATCTATCTAAAGGATTAGGATGATCTGGGCAAATCTCCTTAACATTCTGCTCTTGGTAAATACCAAGGCCAGTTAAATTTAACTGTTCAAGGAGAGCACCCATTGCTTTGTGATATTGACTAGCACTATCTTGATAAATCATTCTTTACCAAATTTAATGCCACTTATATCACTAAGCCAATCATCAACAAACTTGGCTATTTCTTTATACTCTTCGTCATCTTGAATTACTTCAAACTGTCCGGTAGTCGTCTCGTTCAAGTACCATTTCTGATCTGGTCCTGTTTCGATCGTAACCATACAAAATGTTCGAAATCCTTTTGTGACAGTACAAATATGTTTAACAATAGTTTTGCCAGTTGGATTTGGCATCGCATTTGTTAACTCATATTGATTACCGTCTGTTACTTGAAGTGATCCAAAGTATTTATTGAAAGTTGCCATATATATCCTTAGCCTGAGCTACCAAATCCATTCTCTCCCCTTTGAGTATTAAGATACTCTTTTGGGACCTGACTAATGTCATCTACAAGTTTAAATGAAAATTTAGTAGGTTCCATTGGAATAGCTTGAAGATAAGCTCTGTTAGAGTCAACTCTAAAGTCTCTGTCTACATAAACCAAAGATTGCCATTCGTTTCTATAATCCCAATCAATGTAGCCCATTGTGTTAGATAAATGAATTGCATCTGCATCAAAGACTTTAATATTTGCATTTTTACAGGCCTCAAGATAAGGAGGATCATCTATCGTCGGAGCAAGCTTACGTAAATTGCCAGAACTACTTCTAGGAAGTAGAAGCATATCTGCCCCATGCGGAGCGTAAGTCTTGAAACCAAGTGGAATCATATAAGTTAATTGATCTTCGCTGTTCTGTCTACCAAGCAGAAGAAAATTATCTGGAATATTAAAAAATAAATCAAGTGTCTTAGCTTCGTAATTAGAAGACATCTTAGCTGTCATCAAATTAGCAGTGTCTCTATTTGTTGCTAAAACATAAATATAATCTGACATCTTTACCTCAATAAATTAAATATTACTTATAATTGTTTCCAAGAATTGTCTTGCAGGTTCTTGGGATCTTAACTATTGCTCTTGCATATAGAGTCTCCATAACTGAAGGATCTTCGGCAGCTTGACTTTGGAAATCCATAAATGAAATTCCATTCTCTTCGCAGTATAGAGTCCTCTCTTTGAAAATTGCGTTTTGCAATTGTCTTAGTTCGTACTCCGCTCTCTTGCGATAGAGACGGTCAATGTTGTATTTGCCACCTGGATTAGGTCTATATGCATTATGCATTCTTAGCATATTAGCTTCATCGCCATATATGCGTCTTGTCCTTGGAGCATCTAGGCTATCTGTTGCTGGTTGAATAGCAGTAATAGGATTATCAAAGTCAATAGGTTCCATTAGCTCTCCTTGCTATCTGAATACATGCTATTGCATTTTGTATACAATGGACATGTTTGTAATTTACAATTAAAAATTGGCAAGTAAACATTTTTCTTGTAAGCAAAAAGTGTACTCGCGTATACGCTATTTAATTTCCTCAGATCAATATCTTTATCTGTGAAATTCTCTATATTATAATTAGATCCACTCAAATATACAATATATATTTTCTTATTCCAATGCTTTAGCAATGGTAAGTGGAAGTAAGGTGTCTTAATGAATTCCTTTTTAGGGAAAAAACTAAATAAATAAATAGCTTTTTCAGTAATTAAAGGAATAGCAAAATTAACTGTTACTCCTAAACTTTCATAAAACTCAATATGATTAACATCAGTAATTGAAAGTTCTTGTAAGTAAGATCTCCATTTAAATATAGAGAAAAGAATATCATTATTTTTATTATGAAAAATAAAACTATTCCCTGCTTTCTTCAAAAGATTTTGAGCTATCGAAAATCTTAGGACTATGTCGGTGTCACTTGGGAAATCTCCTTTCTTTCCATAATAATTTAAAACATATACCATTAAATGGTGTAGTAACAAACTATATGGATCTTTAGAGAAATCCCAAGCAACAACACGATCGAGTATCTCATTCCTAAAATACTCTCCGCACCTCATAAAGCTAACTAATTGATTCACGTTAAGAGCACGAAGTTTTTTACTTGTATCAACTAGATCATCAATGGGTGCAGAGATTCTAGGCATCGTCATCCTCTAAAGCCCAGACGTCAACGTCTTCTTTCTTGGCATAGTCTTTGTTGTTCTTATCATCAGCCTGGTCTCTGGCATTAACAACCTGAGCAATCTCATAGGTGTCAACTTCTTCGAACCATGAGCTCGTGGGATGGAATAGGAAACAGTGAGTATCCTTATCGCCTGAGATCTTGTTCTTGCCAATGATTGCCTCAATGACTGGGAACTTCTGGACAACACCAGGACGGCTAACACTCTTAGTCTCATGGTACCAGTTACTCTTATCGCCAAATACATGCTTATGATTATAAACGTGTACAATAGCGCTAGCGTCGTATCTAAAGGCACGGGACTCTGCTAGGCTAGAGTTAGTCGGGCGCTGATCCTTCTGCCTCTTATTCGAGTCGCTGTTGTACTCTAGGGTACCGCCAATAGCAATGTTGTGACGGACTGAAGCCATCTTAACACGATTAGAGATATCCTTGAATGCAAGACGCGCATCAGCATTACCAAGCGGAAGCTTATGAATATTATCTAGGTAAGCAAAGATATTATCGCTAGGATACTTTTTACGAAAACTAGCAATAGCACGCTCAAAGTCTTCTAGGTTCTGGGCATGTGGAATGCCAAAGAGCACTAGACGTTCTTCGCGGGCCATCTTCATAATCTCCTGATAGCCAACCTTGTAAGCATAAAGCATATCCTGCTCTAGCTGAGGATCAATATCACGAAGGATCTTACCCCAGTACTTAGGACGAACAATATGATTGATCTCTAGAGGAAAGCCATCCTCGTATCCGCGATAACCACGAGTACGATGACGACCAGCCATGGCTACAAACTTAGGAAACAACTCAGGAACGCTATCGTCAATGGTCATGTAAAGAACATGAAGATTGTTCTCAGCTTCTGGCAGTGCTAGGTTATAACATGTAAAGCTACTGAATGAACTCTTACCTGCATTCTCTTCACCACCTATGCAAATCATGCGACCTCTTGACCAGTCATTGTTAAATGCACTGGCAAATCCGGGCATGAGTGGCATTTGAAAACCAGGGAAAACAGCTTCAAACGCTTCTGCCTCATCTTGAAAACGAAGCATCTCTTGAAGATAAAAATCACCGCTACTGACACTGGTATTGGTATCAGCCTGAATGCTTTCAATCCTGGTCCTGAGGCCATCAAGAACTGAGATAGCACTAGTAGGATTCTTACGGATATCAAGCATAGCTTGATCAGTAAGGTCTTTTACCTTCTGCTTCTGGGTAAGTTCCTTCTCATTTACGATGTTATCAATCTCTTCAGTAATAGTATTGAAGCTGTAACCAGTTTTCATACTAAGACTACGAGCTAAATCTTCTCGTTCTAGAGGACTATGGAAGCTAGAGATAAGCTTAATAAGATCAAGCATAACCTCGCGGGATCCATTCTCTCTAGTCAACTCACCAAAGAGCCAGTCAAAAGCAGGAACATTCTCAACAGTCTTGAATACTTCAATGTCATTAGCTCTGATGAACTCATCCGGGTCAAGATCGCCGTTAACGCGAAGATCTTTAACATAAAGCTTATGGCCGCCTAGAGTACTAGCATGTTCTCTAATGGCATTGATGGTGCATTTAATGCCTGCGTCATCAGGATCAAAGCAAAGTACATACTTACTAGGATTGAGATTCTTAAGAAGTCTAGCTTGACCTGGAGTTAGACTAGAGCCACCTGCTGCCACCGTAGCTTTAAGGCCGTTATGGTAACAAGTAATTGCACTACTCTGACCCTCAAAGACATATAGAGTATCAGCTCCTGCCTTAATAGCTTGCTTGGCAATCTTATGATTATAAAGCAGGTTGCTCTTATCAAAGATTGGAACAATGCCACTAGTGTTTACCCACTTATCCTTGTCGCCTTTTTGCCAAGTAATCTTACGAGCTGCAAAGCCAACGGTTCTACCTTTCTCGTCATAGAATGTGGTTACTAGTTTGTTCTGGGGATCGGCAAACATACTTGTGTCATAAATGCCAAATCCCTGGTCAGGACGCTCTTCTCTTAGCTTATCTAGTACAGTAAGCCCATCTCCAATCTCTACATAGCCAACGCCCATCTCAAGCAGTTTATCTGCATTCCATGAGCGCTCTGCAATGTACTTATACAAATCTTGGTGAGCAGTATCAGTAATCTTGGTAATAGATGAGGAGACCTCATGATATACTTGAAAATACTTTTGACGCTCGATTTCCTCTGGGCTTGGCTTGCCAAAGTTATAGTCAATAGCAAATAGATCTGCTACTTCCTTAGCAACATCAACAAACTCATCACCAGCAAGTTGCCGGCCAGTTCTAATTGCGTGGACGTTCAAAGAACTACCATAAAAGCCGCAACTAAAACACTTTACATATCCACGGTCATCATAAACATGCATACTAGGATTATGGTCGTCATGGTCTGGATTGACACAGACAACTTTCTTATTCTTTGTAACCTCAACACCAATCTTCTCAAGGTACTGAGAGACTGGGATTCTATCAATTGTTTCTACTAACTCACTCAGATTCGTAATCATACATTCCTCTATTTTAGTATTTCAGTAGCTATCTTTATAAGAACAGTTTTCTTAAAAAAGATAGGTTGTTTAATATTAACACTCTTAAGCCATTCTCTTATTTCAATTGGAGTATGCTCATTGTAGCCTTGAATACCATATTTTCTATAGATGAACTCTTGTTCAAGAGTATTCAATTTGTCAATTACTGAAGAGAAATTAGAACAAAAAGTTTTTTGATCTAAGTTTAAATTTACATCTTCGATTTGTTCATCTTTCTTTTCCTTGTCCACTATAAGTGTCATCGGATCTTCAGAAAATGCCTGATCATTATTGTACAAAGCAATCTGATTGTATGGTGTATAGCTATAAATATAACCAAAGGCATGAGAAACACTTGACTCTTTCATCCTGGTAAGGCTAGAAAGTTTACCAATATTCTTACTAGAGTAAGGAATATTATGTTTCCGTATTGCTCCAAGGACTTTAGTTATATCAATTGTTAGATGGACTGGCAAGCGAATTAATCTAGCTTTATTAGATAAAGCACGAGTAATCTTCTGCTTAATCCACCAAGTCGCATATGTTCCAAGTTTAACGTTTTTGTTTGGGTCATATCTATCTATTGCATACATAAACCCAAAAACACCTTCTTGTATTAGATCATCAACAGATAATCCTTTACCGCCATAGCTACTTGCAATCTTCACTATCAAACGAAGATTATGAGCCACTAGAGTCTCTTCAAGCTCTAGAAAAACTTCCTTATATGGAATTAATTCTAGAAGATAAGATAACTCCTCTTTCTCGGCAACTAAAAGACTAGTTGTTATAGCATCATTAGGAGATTCTAGTTTAAGTGCCACAACACCTAAGCGGTCTTTTAAATGTGTATACTGCTGCTTCAAGTAGAAATATTTACAGGCAAGACGATGCATCTCAGCATCTTTCATTCTAGGATGGTTTTTAATGTAGTCGCTAAGATAAGCAATACTATCTTTTTCCATTCCATAGATTACAGAAGAAGAGTCAGAGATTCGAGGCTCAAGACTGAGTGTATAGTTCCTTGTTTTCTTAGGAACTAATGTATTCAGACTAACTACCGAGTTGCTATTCGTCTTCTTCATCGGAACCCTCCATTGTGCTAATTCTTTCTATATCAGTAACATCTAGTTTAGTTAGATCTCTAGGAGTCCCATTTGCCTCATAGCATATATTCTTGAATGGACAGTAACTACAGTTCCAGTCGCCTTTTCTAACTTTCTTGCCTTTCGTAAACAACTCCATGTCTATTTTCGATAGTTCTTTACGACTAGCTAAGGTGGCTATCTTAGCCTGGTCATAGAAAAGTTCAAAGTCTCTGCCAGGAAGTGTTTCATTCTCAAGATGAGTATGAAGTTCCTGATAACGTTGAAGTATATGTTCAGCATACAACACATGCTTATATGGCTCACGATCTACATAAACTCTATGCAAGAACTTACCATTGGATACTTTCTCTTTTATAAGATCGATATCAAACTCTTTTCGCTCGCCATTCTCACGATTAATATATGCAAGTTTCCAGTATCTATATTCCTTTTTAAGAATACAGAAATACATATGGTAAAGAATTGACTGAAGCAAATGCTCAGGCTTTGGCTCAGGTAAACTAATCCAGTGGCCTTTCTTACTCTTTACTCCAAATACTTGTCGAGGTCCTTTGTATCCTGAGATACTTTTAATCTCAATGCCAACAATGTTATTAGTCTTAATATCACTAGAGTTTATTGAAGGATTGCCGTCTCGATCAAAGGTTGGAAGTTCATAGTCTTCTTTGGCAGGTATTGTGACTGCAAGATCTAATTCACCACTAATTACTGGTTTCAATAATTTATACGGGAATGGAAGTTCCCATTTAAATCTAAGACTATTTGTTTCATATACACAAGCTCTTTTGCTTTCATCAGTAATTGCTATTTCTGCGTATTTACTTAATGAAAACTTCCAAAGTTCCTTCGGGGTAAAAGGTTCAGCAGCTAGCACATGATCAAGATTAGGCTTGATGCTGGTAGCTTCCATGCGCTGAATCATAGCTCTGAACCATGACTTGCGAACACAACCGCCGATAATTATATCTTCGTTGTGCTCGTTTTTAATTTTAGCGCTTGCCTCACTGGGATACAGATTAATATCTGGACGAATTCTGCTAGGTTGATTAGCAATACTTCGATCTAGTGTGCCCCAAAAGGAAAATTTATGTTCTGAGCTTGGGAATGAAACCTTTGTATCTTTCTTCGGTTTCTTCGCCATTGTTTTCCTTAAAATATAGATAATCAGCTCTGGCTACAGGATTCGAACCTGTGACCTAGAAATTAACAGTTTCCCGCTTCTACCGCTGAGCTAAGCCAGAATTGATTATAATAATAGACTATTTTAAAACAATGTCAACAGATTAAATCAGCTTAATCTCAGGTGTAGGAACAACAGGAACAGGCTGAGGATCCGCAGAAAGCATATCTTCATCAGACATCTCTCTCATCTTATCGTTTGCAATCTTTGCGAACTCGCCATTCCGTCTAAGGAATTCTGCCATAAACTTGTCCTTCTCAATGGCTATACCATTAGCAGCAAGAGTGTCAACCAGAGTATCGACTAGTGCTGAAACCATGTATCCCTGATAGAGGCCAACGCTATTGTTAACAGCCATATATACATTATTCATGTATTGATTGACTTCTTCGCGGGTAGGTGAACCCTTAAGAAAGTCTTCGCTGTACTCGGGCTCTGCGGTATTGTCTTGTAGGTTATCTTGTTCAATCATCTTGTACCTCTTACTTTAAATAGTTTAATGTTCCGCAATACTTAACGTCAGTCTCGTTAAATAATGTATTGCCATCTTGGTCTTGGTAAACGACTGCATATCCTAATGTAACTGCTTCCTTTGTGAACTTAGCACTGCGCTGATAGTCCATCAACTTAACTAAGCAACCTTGCTCCATTACAAGTTTACCCTTGTAGACAAGCTTACCTAGCTTATGTGTATGTCCCATAACAACACAATCATAACTATCCCATTCTAGGAAGTTTTGCAAATAATCGCAAGCTTTAACTACAGTGCCGAGAGGCGCGCTGAGATAAGTGCTTGGGTGTAAAAATACGGTCTTGTTTAGTTGAAGGATCCAAGGATTACCCTGTGGATTGTATATAACGTTTGGTAGTTCTACAGTGCCAATATGAGCACCATCCTCATCTAGGATATAACCCTTTGCTAGATAGTATAGAGTGTCCTTGCATGCAAACATCTGCATGGTTGGATCAATCTTATTAGCAAAGTATTTTTCAAGTCTATGCTCGTGGTTGCCACGTACGATATAAACCTGAGGAAAGATTCCAGCAACTTTACGAACAAATTCCAAAGCCATTGTGTACTCTAGATGCATTGGGATGTTCTTATCCTTGGCAAAGCTACTAGCGGCGTAACCGTCTAGTAAGTCGCCATTAAGAACAAGAATATCTGCATCTTTGTGTAGCCCAATAACTTCGTCAATTATTTCTTGGTTTTGGAATGGAAAGTGAATATCACTTAAACTAAGAATCTTAATTGCTGCTTCTGCTGTGCTAGCTCTCTTGGTTAGGAAAACCTTGTCCTTTGCGTCCTTAACGGCATCGAGATAAGCTTGTATACTACCTGCCTTCTCGACATCCTTTGTGACATCCTTGGGGTCTTCTGCGCTTGCTAGAGCTTGGATAACAGTTGGCTTAGTAGGGCCAATCTTCTTAGTCTTGATGTTCTTACTACTTGGGATCTTATAGTAATTAATAATCTTATTCAAGGTAGAAGTAGCTTTAGGATTGTCACCCTTCTGTACTTCTATGGCTCCCCTCTTGGCAAGGCGCTCTAGCGTATGCCTAGATATATTGTACTTAATAGAAAGTAAAGTACCAGGAATCCAAGTATCAAGATCTTCTTTTTGCCAAATAACTGTATTCATATAGGGACCTTACTTTATTAAAGTAATTTTTCCTACTGGGCGAATCCGTAAGAAGTCATCTTTCTTAGTTGCTTTGTAGGAGAAAAATAATAGGGAACAATAGTCAAGTTTGTCTTTCAATTCTTCATATTGATCTGAGAACAATGTGACTTCTGATATAGAAGATAAATCTTCGATTGTCAATGTTGCCATTAATTTTCCTTTCGATTTACCACTTTTAATTTGCTGTTCTTTAATATGAGATACCGCAACGAGCAGATTGCCTTCGTTACTATTTGTTTCATCTATATCCTCTATTTGACTAATTAAAATGCCAGGAGGCGTCTTAGTGATATAGGACAGAGGATGGCGGCTAATAAAGAACTTACAATATTCAGATTCCCATTTGACAATTTGAAGTGGGACTTTGTATCCCAGACTTTTCTTGATAGATTCTAGGTCAGGAAAGACAGGCTGTTCTGGAACTTTGAGTACCAATGGCTTCTTAGGTCTTAGTTCAGAGTAAACCTTCTTACTGTCAGAATCTAGTTGGACTGTAATGACACCAGCTTTTACTTTGGTAGTCCAGTCATCGAGCAATGCAGGATAAGCATCTAGCTCTTTGTTACGCTCAAAAGCTTGAACTATTCTTGTTTGATAGTTTTCAACCTTTGTATAGTAATCAAAGATATCAGAAAGTTTCTCTACAAGCTTAACTCTGTCATATCCAAAACTATCAAAGGCACCAACCTTTGCAAGTATGCTAACAACGCCAGCATTAATCTTTGTTCGATTAATTCTAGTAAAGAAGTCAGCCATGCTTGTAAAGGACTTTCGGCCACGAGCCTTCAGTATAAGATCGCTAGCTTTGTTACCAATGCCATTGATCATGCCAAGGCCAAATAGGATAGTGTTATCATCCAGCTTAGTAAAACCAATATCACTATTGTTAATGCTAGGTGGAAGAATATTGTATCCCATCTGCCGATACTCGTTGATATAACGAACCAGTTTCTCTGGCTTACCACTCCTAACAGTCATTAGCGTAAGCATAAAGTCTGTAGGATAGTAAGTTTTAAGATATGCATTGAAATATGTAATGAAAGCATAAGCAAGAGCATGACTTTTATTAAATCCATACTCAGCAAATGCTGCAATGATATTCCATATACGAGTTGCTTCGCTAGTATTAATCTGATGAAGACGTCCACACCCGTCCACAAAAAGTGTGCGATACTCTTCCATTAGAATAGCGTCCTTTTTGCCCATTGCTTTTCTAATCTTATCAGCTTCTTGTAAGGTTACACCTGCAAGAATTTGACATGCTGCCATAATTTGTTCTTGGTAAATAAGAACACCTCCGGTCTCAGCAAGTATACCATCAAGTAAGGGATGCAATTTATTTTGAGTCTCTTTAGTTGTCTTGTAATCGATATAGTCTTGGAGAAGACCAGAGTCACGAGGACCAGGACGATTAAGAGCTGAGAAAACTGCAAGATCCTGAACGCTCTGTGGCTTAAGATCAGCTACAAGCTTTAGGAGATAAGTCTCCTCCATCTGGAATAGGCCAGCAGTAAATCCTTTATTGATTAATTCAAACACTGCAGGATCATCTACTGGAACTTCTTCCTCTAGCCATTTAAGGGACTTGCCAATACGCTTACAGGTAAGATCATTAATAGTAAGACAGTCAATTCTAAGGATATCGAACTTAATAAAGTTCATCTTCTCTAGAGTTGGACCTTCCCACTGCGTAAGATTAAACCAGTCTGCGCCTTCAGTCTTGCTTTTGCGAATTGAAATCATCTGGTCTACTGGACTTGTACCAATTAAAACTGCGCTAGCATGTACGCTGACCTCCTTGGCTTGACCATCGACTGGTCCGCAAAGACTAAAGATTTCCTCATTAGCTTCTACAACCTTCTTAATGTGCTCACTATTGTCTTCAATTAGCTCTTTGTAAGTTACGTATTTACCACGGTGACTTTCAGGCAAACTATCAGCAAGACGTTCTGCGTCAGCAATAGTTCTGTATGATCCATCTGCGTTCTTAAGTAACTTAGTAAAAGCCTTAACACTAGTCTTAAGAGACCATGGCTTATAAGTTGAGACACGAAGAACACGGTCATGACCATATTTAGTTTGCAGTGCTTTGATTAGATCATCAGCACGGACATTACAAAAGTCAGTGTCAATGTCTGGACCTTCGCCGTCAACGTTATAAGTTATACGTGAATCAGAATTGTAATTATCAGACAACTTAAGCAAATATAGAATTGCACTATTAGACTTATTAGACAATGATTTCTGCGAATCATAAGCATTGTTTATAAATACTAGAGTTTCAGGAGTAAGATACTTAATCTCAAACTCCAAATAGTCTTTATTAACACCTGGCAACCTTTCCTTGTTAAAGAAAGATCGTATGTTTTCTATAGTAATTGACATTCTAACTCCAGCATTGACGGGCAATAGATTTAAATAAGTGTAAAGTTTCTTTACGCTTATGATGTGCATTAGATACTTGGTTATTAACCATAATGTATCTAAAGAATAAAGCAAGTAATATTAAAAAAGGATGCTTAATAGCCCAGAAGTTCTTCTTGTTAAATATAGACTTAAGAATAAAAGACTCCTTTAGAGATTCTATGCTTTGAGTTTCTGTATTGTAAACAAATTCTTCTGCAATTGTGTTGCGATAAGGAACCTCTGGCATATCTATTTTTATATTTTTAAGCATTTAATTCCTTCATATCCTCTGAAAAGTCTAAAGATATTCTTACTCGACCAGGATTCAGGAAGCGCTCAAAGAGTAAGCCATGCTTAACAGGATCAAGATGCTTAGCAGTGATTCCAAGTGACCATGAGATCAAAGATCCGCCACCAGAACCACGTGCTGGGCCAACGGGTATACCCATACCCTTAGCAAGACTAACATAGTCCTGAACGACAAGGAAATAAGAACTATAACGAGCCTCGTCAATGACTTGGAACTCGTATTTAATTCTATCCTTATATGCCTTAGGAACATCCGCCCAGGTAGCTACGCCAAGTCTAGCTATAAGTCCAGCCTTAGCCTTCTTAAGCAACATTAAGCTTGTGCCTTCCGGAGTAAGACCTTCAAGCTGAAGATTGGGAGCTCTAGTGACTCTTTCAAAGTAGTCACCATCTACAAGATCTGCTACATGCTGAGTATTAGTAATTGCTTCGTGTGGCAATTGCCAATCGTCGCATAAGCCCTTAGCAAATTCCGCATCATACATCCAAGCATTGTGGTCTTGGACTTCATATGGCATTGTATCTGGAGTCTTATGCATACTCACACACATAACATAGCTACGTAGTTTATACTGATCTTGGTTCTGATGATGTGCATCTGCAGTAAGGACAAGGGGAATATTCTTGCGTTTACTTAGATCAATTAGATATTGATTATAGCCATATTGCTTTTCAACATTGTTATGCTGAAGCTCAAGGAAGAAGCTGTCGTCGCCGACTGCCTCTCTAACTTCATCACACCATCTATCAATCTTTGCATGTTCACCCCAGTGCCAGTACTTAAAGCACTGACTACTGATACAAGTACTAGTAGCAATCAAGCCCTTAGCATGTTGCTTAAACATCTCTAAGTCAATGCGAGGATAACGATAAAAGCCATCCTCATATGAATACTTAGTAAGCTTCATAAGATTCTTATAGCCTTCTTCATTCTTAGCAAGTAATAAGAAGTGGCCATTGTTAACTGCCTTCTCTGCAACGCCATTCTCTGGCATAAAATCAGACTTAGTCTTAGCATCATTAAATGCAAGATAAGTCTCATTGCCAATAATAGGCTTTACATTAGCAGCCCGGCAACCTTTTACAAACTCTGGAATGCCACCCATATATCCATGGTCGGTCAAAGCAACTGCATTCATCCCTCTAGACGCAACAATCTTGCCCATTTGATCAGCTGGCTGTAAGCCATCAAGCAATGAATAATAACTATGTGCGTGAAGATGTACCATTCCCATATCATTCTCTCTTATGTTAAAAATGAACAAACACCAATAGGTGACAAGGCTAAGTATAGCCCGTCACCACATGGTTTGCAATAGCAAAAAGTATTAAGCGACTAGTTTCTTGCAGATCTGTATTCCAAGCTCAGCCAAAGGACTGCGCTCAATTTCAATAAGTTCTACGAAACTAGTAAGCGGACTCTCTTGATAAATGTCAAGTCCGATTGTTTGAAGGACTGGGCAAAGTTTACCTTTACGGTTTTCTTTTTCGTCAATCTGATCTGTATCAGCCATAAGTATTAACTTACTCTTCTCACCTAGACGAGTGATTAGAGTCTTGAACTGATGGATCTCAACGTTCTGGGCTTCATCACAAATGACTAAAGCATTTGTAAAGTCTTCACCACGCATATATTCCAAAGGAATGCATTCAATCTTGCCTTCTTCGAGCTTCTGCTCAAAGATCTTTAGGTAAGTTTTACCCCAGATCTTTGCAAGAGCGCGTTCGTAAGAGCTGAAAACAGGTTTCATCTTGTCTATGATTGTGCCTGGAACATCGCCAATTCTGCCACCGCTAGCAGTCGTAGCTTGGGCTCTGCTTTTAGTTAGAATAATTCTTTCGAATTTCTTCTCATCAAGCATATTAATTGCAGCAACCATTGTTACATAAGTCTTACCTGAGCCAGCGCCACCAAAGACTGTAAGCATTGGGATAGTTTGATCATATAAAGCAGACAGTAAATATTTTTGCTCTAAGTTCTTAGGTGTAAATTTCTTAACTGTAGGTAGATTTATATTGACTAAAGCTTCTCCATTCCAACGTTTAAGAGCACTATAGCTTCCATGTCTAAAACACCAATAGCTATTAACTGGGGGTGGTGTCATCTCAAGCCATGGATCAAAGTCAAGATCATCAATAGTAACAGGGTCGTCTGTGAATAAAGGCCCTAAATCTGCTGAATATTCCACATCAATTATTGTAGGATGAAATATTTCCTTTGGCTCTTGCATTGAGTTCCTTACAAATAGATCTTGTTCAAGTTAGGTAATTTACGATTGACTGTCTCCTTTGGCACAACTAGATAAAATTTATTTGTAATATTACTTTTATTTATTTCTGGAATTATCCCATCAGTGAAACATAATATTGCGTCATATTTGTATCTACCGTTATGTTGATTAATTCTTTTTATTGCAGGATTCAAATCTGTTCCGCCACCACCTTTCCAATCAATACTATCTGCAAAGCTTCTGTTCTTTGTCTTTACTAATTCTTCTCTAACGACTGTATCACCCATCAGGTAATGTATGTTTGCATGCCTTGATAACTTCTTTATATAAGATACAAATTTTTGAGCAAGCAACAAGTCAATGCTACCACTTGTATCAAGAATACAAGCAATTAGAGGGCGAGTAGTTTTCTCATGACCAGGCAATACTCCAGGAAGTACGCAGTTATACTTAGCCCAAGAAGGGTTAGATTTATTTTTCTTACCTGCTCTTTTTAACTGTTCAATTAGTCGCAAAGCAGTGTCAGAAGTTTCTTTTACTGTAATCCTTTGAGTATCATATTTCTCAAAACTAGTGTCATTTAAAAATGGGTCTTGAGAGATATCTGGAATTTTTGCTATCTGTTTTTCTAATGTAGCTTCTCTATCCTTAATCTCTTCATCTGTCAGCTCAAAGTCGTCAAGCATATCATCAGAAAGATCTGATTCAGCTTTCAAGATGTCTTCATCAGTGACATTAAGTTTAAGCCATTCAAAAATTTCCTCAGTAGTTATCTTAAAAATACTTCTTCTTAGTCCGCCTAGTCCCTGATACAAAGGACTAGATGGAGAAAGATAGTGAAGAGATAGACTAGGATGATTTATGTTTCCTAGCTCTTTCACTCCAGTATAAAAGACATTGTCTACAACATTAGTAAACCCGTAATCCGGCTGTAAACAATCGTAAGACTGATCTTCGAATAGGAGTTCGGTGTTTAACTTTATGTCCTGAGCAATGTTAAGTAACAAATGATATTGTCTTGGCGTCTTATACATCTTCACAGGATGGGCATATATAAAATGCTTTAACTCGTGAAGAATAATAAAAGCGTTCTGATGCTCAGAGTAAGTTGCCATCTTGTCTGCGTGCAGATAGAGACAATACTCTTTGCTTTCCTTATCCCAGGATATAGCAGCAATGAACTTCTCACCAAAACCTTGTTCTTTTACTGTTGTATCGTTTAGATAATGCTTATTTATATATGGCAAGTATCGAAATAAATAATTGTAATTAAATACATAAGATTTAGTACTTGAAGATGATTTAAAGGATAAATCCGAAATGTATTTTATTAATTTATTTATATTGCTCATTCTAATGTATTGACCTGCCATTTTGTTTGAGACAACATAGCATAGAATTCAGGATACTCTTTTGCATATTGCAAAATATACTGAGTACTAGCTAGTTGATCCTTTGTCAAGGTTGGAATTAAGTTCTTATACTCAGAGAAAACAAGAACACTATCATAGTAGTCTATGGTCTTTGAGTTAATTCTATTAAGAATAGAATCGTTAAAGAATGATTCTTTAGCAATCCAGTCCTTGTTAAGAAGAATGTTAAGCCATTTATTAGCAATGTTAGATTTAATTAGACCACTGGCAAGTGCAAAGACTGCCGTCTTTGTCTCCCCAGTAATCTCTATGCCATTAGTTCTGGCCCAGAGAGTCCAAAGAGCAAGACGATTAAGCATCTCGATAGTACGAGGACATGGGCTAATTTCTTTTTCGATATCCCATTCTCCTGCAAGTTGACCCGACTGTATATTCTCAATAGGATTATTCATATTAGAGAGGATATACGACATAGCTGGATCAATTATGTCGGAGCATTGAGATAGGAATTCAGAAGTTGTTAAGTTGTAATGGACATGAGCCCATCTGCTTTTCATAGCTTTGTCTAGTGTATCTGTGTTGAACTCACCAACAGGAGGGTTACAAGCACTGATTAGGCGGCTATTTTGAGGTAAGGCATACTCACCTAGCCGACGCTCTGCTGTGATACTCATCATTGCGTTAATGCCTTCTTGCGTGCCACGATTTAATTCGTCTACAAAAAGAACAAAGAAATCTGAGTCTACAGAGTTTGGAAGCCAGGAAGGCTTTGTCTTTCTATGGACCATCCGTTCAGCATCTACAACTGGTATACCCCAGTCTGCAGTGTCCGTATGTGCTAATCTAAGATCAAAAGATGAAGGATTAAACACACTAGATACTTGACGTTTAGCAAAAATACTCTTACAAAACATAGGAGTCTCAAGCTTTAGGTCTCGAAAGAAATTATCTATTGTCTTGGATATAATCGTGCTTTTACCAATGCCACTAGCGCCCCAGACGCAAACAGGAATGTCTGCGTCCAGGGCTATTCTAGCGACTTTTTCTAATTCACTAGAGGAGATTGTCAATGACGCCATTCTAGTCCTTGGTTTCGTATGCGATTTTGCGCTTACGTGTTAGCGGATAGCGAGCTTCAAAATGATTGACTCCAAGTAGATCACAAAGAGAAGCTCTTGCAGCTGCATCACTTCTAAGTAGTTCTGCAAGATTATTCCTGCCTTGAACCTTAAGAGCAATAGCAGGAACCTGGAGCCAGGCACCAGCAGCAACGATATGCTTCTGAGCTAGACCCATAGTAATAAGCGAGTCAACTCGGTCAAGACCGATACCCCACTTAATACTAATCTCTACCTCGTCCTCTGCACGAGCCGCACCCTGCGCCTTAACAATCTGGACCTTTCTAAGATTCTCTTTGCCATCACCAGGGATAGGAAGAATCTTGAGACGAAGTCTAGCATAGTAGCGAATAGCCCGGCCACCTGTAGTGATAGTACCGCGAGCACCCATTGGAGTAATATTAACTCTCATCTGGTTACTCGTAATTAAAGTACAGTCATAGGTCTTGTATGAAGTAGCAAGCCTACCAAGTACCTTAGAGCTAAGCAAAGCATGCCAGCCAATTGCGCCGTCACCAGCCTCTGCATTATTATCTGCAGACGCAGGAGGACTAAGAGCAGCCCAGCTATCTAATCCAATACATGAAAACATACCACTACGAATCAGTTGGTCTAGAAGGGTAAGAGCTTGCTTGCCATTCTGAGGAAGACTATAGACAAATCTTTCGTCGTCCACGGGTACTCCAAGGTGACGTGCATACTCGGCATCGAAGTTACCTTCCATGTCGATAAATGCAATACCACGTTCTGGAAAAGCCTTAGCAAAGCTAGCTAATGCTTCGTACATCAGAGTAGTCTTACCAGACGACTCCTCGCCCGCAATTTCAATAAAGGTGCCACGAGGCCATCCTGCATTCTCACCAAATCCACCAAGCAAACTATCCAGACAAGGATCACTTGTCGGAACAAAGCTGAATGTAGGTAAGCTGTCCTTGCCAGTGACAAGAACAAGTTCTTCGCCATATTGCTTAATCTTGCTTATCTTAAAAGCATTAAAAGTTTTAGGATTCCAGGTTACAGCTCCCGGCGTAGCAAAAGAAGATTCTTCTTCTGTTTCCCATTCTGTTTCTTCTAAACTCATATATCACCTTATGATTATTTTAAATAAAATAAAAATCTATAACAATAGGAAAGTTGTATTGCTATTCAGTATAAAATAGATCTCTTAAATCCTGTTTAGTATATTTACGCCCGTTAAGATCAATAGATCTGTTTCCTTGCATAAATTCCTTTAGATTATTTTGAAGATCATCTTCTAAGTCTAAAGAGAAAACATCTTTTAAGATGCGCAAAAGACTCTGCGGATCTGGAATTTTTTCATCTAGTTTAATGTTTGACATGTATTCCCTACTTGACAGGACAGAATCCACCTTCGCAATCGCTAGAGTCAACACTCGCGTCAAATGAAATACCATTGATTAACTTAGTTGTTCTAACCAGTTCATTATAGACATCTTCTGTGATTTCTTCAAGAGGCGCTTGCTTAAAACCATGCTCAGAATGTAATAAGAATGAAAGACTTTTATGATTTAAAGTATAGTTCTCACGAAGATATTCTTTAACCTGATCAAGTTCTTCTTTCCTATAGTAGATAGTGCAAGATACACTATTGTCTGACCAATCTTCCTGTAGTCTTTTAACAACTGCAAGCTGATCAAGAGCTGTCATGTCTCTAGCTAGAAGTGTACCTTCTGGGTAAGAGAATGGAAACTCAGCCACCATAGTTGAATAGTCAAGGCTACCGTCAAAGTTTTCCTGATACTCAATCTTATAATTGTGTGAACGCACTACTTCAATCAATGGATGATTAGCAGCAATACGAATACGACGAATAAGATGTCTAGCATAAGCAGGATGTGCACCCGGTGTAACACCAGGAAGCAAACTAAGTGTACCGCTAGGTTTTACGGTAGTAAGTTTAACGCTAACAGGGAATCCCTTTGCAGCGCTATACTCAACATCGTAAGCACGAAGCTCGCCATAAACATCCCTGAGCCAAGACTTTTGTTCATCTGTAGCTTGAAGATATCCAGTGATACCAATACCCATACGCATATGTTTATTGACAATCTCTTCTGTCTCTGAGTGGTGGCAATGTAAAGCCAAGCTATGCTTGTTAATACGGTAAAGTAGCTTACATACGTCAGCTAATTCAGCTGGACTTGTTATGTTAGGAAGAAATACTTCTGCCAAACAGCAAGTCTCAAAGTTAGCAAGACTCTGTTCTGCGCATGGGTTATAGCCCATGACAGCAGGATCAGGATACTCTGTTTCGCCAAGGCGACCCATAGCACGCGAAAGCTTAAGGTTAATTAAACCATAAGGCTCTCCCTTGCCTTCATAACCATCCCAGAACATATCTGGAAGGTCATTGATATCGTCACAAGCTACACTATTATTAGACATTGCACGCCAGCTTGGGATAGTACCCAAGTCCCAACGCTTAGCAAGTAAGAACTCAATATCGTCACAGTCACCGATGGCGATCTGTGCGCTACGTCGGACGTTACCAGCAACTACAATGCTGCCAATAATGTTCATGATATCTAGACAATCAACACTGCGTAATTGCTTACCAGCGCGCCTCTCTAGAACCTTACCAATATTAGCTATACCTTCACATAAAATCTCAGGTCCGCTAGCTACGCCACCAAAGCCTTTGATTGGCGCGCCCTTACCACGAATTAGCTGAGTGCTAAATGTAAATGTATTCTTCTTGTCTGCAAGGAATGCAGCCTTAAGAGTCTTAGCTAATAGTGCAACCCAACCTTCTCTTGTGTCAGACACAATGAAGTCAGAGTCTCCTTGATCTCTGCGGGTTGGGCTCTTAAAGTTCTTACGAACCTTAGGAAGTTTATTAATGTGCTCACGCTGAATATTGTAGCCAACGCCACAGCCAAGCATAAGCATATCCATTGTCCAAGTGAATGGACGAACAGGTCCGTCTACAACAGTAAAAGCACAGTTCTGTAAGCTAGGAAGACCTAAGTCCTTAACAGTTCTAGTGCCTAGTTGCCACAGAAAGCGGCCAGCAACGGTACCTTTGAGCTCAAGCATATAAGTCCTAAGCCTAGCTTTCTCATAGGCCGTAAAACCCACCTTAAGCTGCTTCTCACTAGCATTAAGAACACGATCTACGGTGTCAGTCCATTCCTCTGTTGGGCCATTAAGATCAGTCTCACTAAGCCTTCTAGCATAGGTTCTCTTGTAAGTTAGATAGCCTACAGTGCTCCAAGGTGTAACTATATCTTTTGTAAAATTATCAATATTTGGCATTTTAAACTCTCTTAAAATAAACGGGAATAGAAGCGGGTAAGGATTATCTTATCACTGGGTTTCGAAGCCCTCTGATCCTTTACCAAAAGCTTTTAACTCACTATTGACTGAGTAAGCTACGCTCTCCAGTACCCTTCTCATACCTATAAGTTGGCCCTGAATTCTTTCAAAGAAATCTACTAGAAAGCTATGTAAAACTTCCTTTGTATTATCGTCATCAAACTCCACGTCAAGACTTGCCTGTAACTGATCTACAGTAAACTTAGGATTATCTTTCTTAAGTTGCAAAAGTTTTGCAGCTTTATAAGACTTGGTAGCAGAGTGATGAAGATCTCTGGCCAGAACGGCTTGACTGTGCTTGTGATTCACATCACTAAGTAAGTCCGCAATACGTCTAAATTGCCTATAGACGTCCTTAACAGTCATATCATCGGGCAAACTTACCCGATAATACTCAGCCCATTCTGTCAGAGTCTTCTTATTGAAAGAAATAGTATTGACTAGGTTGATATCAGTTACGCAGCTTTTCTTTGCAGACTCAACTTTATCTTTATCTATTTCCATCAGTTACTCCTTAGTCAGTTTCCCACTCGTCTGACGTGCTAGCTTTAGCAGTAACTTTGGCAGGAGCGGGCTTCTTTGCAAGGTATGCGTCAGGAACACTGCTCTTCGCAGCTGGCTTACCTGCAGCAGGCTTAGCAGCTGACGATGCCGAGCGTGTCTGGCCACCCGTCTGACTCTCATATTCATCAACAAGCGCCTGCTTAATATCAAGCAAGAACTGGCCACTTTCCTTAGGAGCAATAATCGTATCCTCATATGCCTCCCCGCGCTTAGCGCTAGGAGCACCAGCAAATAGACCGTTCTTACCCTTAACTACCTTCCATCCCTTCAGGATAAGATCACCATCGTCGGTCACAAGAGTGACATCAGCCATAGCGACAACAGGACCAGTAGGATTACTAAGGGGATTGACACGAACTTTAATTTCCATAATTTACCTCTTTGATTTTGGCAAGTTTACTTTCGTTGTACTTGGCCAGCAAGTTAAAACCAATCTCAAAAATGATTGGTGTAGCAATAATAATAGCCTGTTTAACGGCATATTTATTTTTTAATAAATAATAATACATGTAATACTCTTAAATAATAATTAGTTACTCAGTCTCAATATCTGACTTGAATGATTCAACTTCACTAACTACAGTAAAATCTCCTGATCCTACTAGACTACCGATTTGAAAAGCAACAAAAAGTAGAAGACCTGCGGCATTAAGTGTCTTCTCTCCACCAAGAACGCCCAGTGCAGTAAGCATAGGATCATTCTGAGCTAGAAGAGTCTCAATCATAAGCATGACTGCCTTCTTGCCTTTCGTATTCTCAATGCCTTCAGGTTGGTTGATCTTATCAACAATTGCCTTAAGCAAAGAAGCAAAAGGAATTTCCTCTGAGTCTTTGTTTAGGATTTTAATCTTGACATCGTTTTCTTGTTCCATTAGCCCTCTTTTTTATAAGTTATGAATAAGTTGCCATTATTATGTGAAAAATTATATGGAATACCATGTTGATCCATTGCTTTCATTCCCATTGCTTGGAAGAAATATGGATTATATCCGTACGGATCTTTGAATCTACTTAAGTGGTTTCGAAGCTCTCCAGCTACATATGGACTATTAGTATAGATTCTAAGTTTTGTGCCAGTCATTAGGCTATTAAATCCTAAGCCACTAGTATACTGCTTTAGTGCAAGACTTGCAAGCAAAAAAGTAGTTTTAGTGTAGATATCGTAGCCTTCAGGCAGCAACTCTTTATACTTATAAACAAAGAAATCTGTCTTGTCCATATCTATATCTGGACCTTCGGTAGACCCGTATCTATAGACAACCATTTGCTCTACATCATCAAAGAATAGACCAATATGGGTCCAGAGGCCGTGCCTATATGGAAATCCAAGTCTGGGATTAAAGCCATATCCAAAGGAAAAAGCTATAGTCCACATATAAGTACGAATCTTATCTAATACTTTATAGTAAAAATTCTTCATAGTAGTTCTTACTTCTTTGGATCTCTTTCACGCTGAAGATCAAGATGTAAGCCGGTCATATAGATACTAGCTGTACGACACAGGTTAATGAAGATATCCATCTCACCTGAGGTCATTGAGGTAGAGATACTATCACCAGCCTCATTGCGCATCGTAAGCATATAAGTACCAAGGTACTTGTCTACGCCACTCTGCATTGTAAGCTTCTTGACGTTATCCTCGCTAGCGCCAGGCGGCACGTGAATAAGGTTTAAGGTCTGACGCTGTGAGGTGTCAACCCAACCATTCATTACACCATTATAGAAACTAAGAATCTGATAGATATCGTTAATGCCTACGGCAAAAACAATCTTATTACCCCAGTCAAAGGTATTATGACCACCTTCGTTCTTCCCACCAGTTGCACGAGCAAACTGGAGATATACTGCACCCTCCTTTTCTACTTGCTTACCGTACTCACTATCTTTAGTGGTTACAGGAATGTAAGAGATCTGAAGGGCACTACTCTTTTTAACAATCTGAAACTGCTTTGACATTACTTCACCTTATTCTATTGTTTATTCTTGAGGAAATAATTCCCACTTGTCTAGTATTAAATTCTTGTTTTCCAATTTCCAATTAAATGCTTCAGATAACTTCTGAAGATAGAAGAATAAAACTTCCTCATCTTCAAAGAAATCAGTATAAACGAATTGCAATTCCTCTGTAGAAACTACATCCTTGTCAGAAGCATCCTTTTGACTGTTATAGACAAAAGTAAATAATTCTTTATATAACGTACTATTAACAACAAGGAGAGGTTCATCCTTAGCTAAGGATTTAAACTCTTTTGAGTTTGCTGTGAATACTCCCTTACAGTAGCAAGTCAATTTGAATTTGTCAAGATCTTCTCGCTCCCAAATCATATTAAAACCTATTGCTTTAAAATCATTGTCGGCTTTAACAAGAATGGGAGTTTCCAATGTTTGTAATTCTGAGATACTCTTTAGTTCAAAGTCTGCTTTAGTAGCGGTAAATCTCTGAGGCATTTAATATTCCTTCTATTAGTTCCATTACTTTCAGATAAATATCTACCAGAAAGTATTTTCGGGTGTTTAATAAGAGCTTGGAATTGTTTAATACGATTTAAATTTGAAAAATGCTCTAACCAATTTTCCATAAGTACTGGCTCAGTAATAAAAATATCCAGTGAAGCCTTAGGTTCATTTTGCTCTATCTTTATCTCTGGAAGTATAGATAGTAAAAGATAAGTCTTATAGTCTAA
>Ga0114980_10000005_pt1 | contig 135128 bp, 130 predicted proteins | sample S_140806_EF_Meta_FD_87018 | JGI IMG/M metagenome (GOLD analysis project Ga0114980, IMG submission 87018) | Freshwater microbial communities from Lake Simoncouche, Canada to study carbon cycling - S_140806_EF_MetaG | ecosystem: Environmental > Aquatic > Freshwater > Lake | place: Lake...
CTTTAGCCTGGTGTCGATTGCCCGCCCCTATCTGCTGCCCCTGATGACCGCGAGCGGACAAGGCCCCAACGATCTGTTCAACGAGATCACCCGTCAGGCGGCCGATGTAGGCAGCCGAGCCCTCGGCATCCCGCGGCGCCTGGACGAAAGCCTGTCCCGGATTGAGCAGGGTGACCTCCAGGTTCAGATCCGTGCCGGCGAAACCGATCGGCTGTTGCGCCGCCTGGCCCTGGCCCAGCAGAGCGCGGGCCAGGCCTTCCTGCTCGGTGGTCTGGCGGTGGCCGCTGCCCTGCTGGCGGCCAGCAGCCGCCCGGTGCTCACGGTGGTGCCGGCGGTGCTGGGGCTGCCAGTGGGGTTGGGGTGGTTGAAATTGCAGGCCAGGCTCAAGCGCGATGGGCGTCTGGATCAGCTGCCCGGTAGCGCCCCCTGATGCTGGCCCAGGGCCTCAGGAGGCCCTGACCGACTTGTTCTTGGTGGGAGATTTGGACTTGCCTGGTGGTTCCGTGCTCCCCGAGGGGGGCTGGGAGGCGGCGGGCTTGGAAGCCTGCTTGGCCGCTGTTGGCCGGGTCGGGGCAGGCTCCGGTGCTTGGCTCACCTTGCGCGGTAATCCCAGGGACTTGCGCATGCTGTCCACCACCTGGGCCATCTCCTCATCGGAGAGTTGCCCCGCCTCCAGCAACTGCTGGGCGAGGGCGAAGCGGGCGCGGCTTTGCTGCAGGCCCAGTAGGCCATTGCACATGCCTTTGAAGCCCAGTCCCCCGAGGGGGACCATCAGAGCCACGCCACCGCCCAGATCTTTGGCATCGGAGGGCACCGGGCCCGAGGCGTTACCGATCGACTCCTCCCCCTTCCGCCAACGGCCGTAGATCATCAGCGAGGCGGGGGATCGGTCGGTCACCTGGCAGGTGCTGCCGTCATCGAGATCGAGCTGCAGGCGCGGCTGGGGGGCATAGGCGGTGTCATTGTTCACCGGCAGCCGTTCCATGGCGTTTACGGCTTGACCCAGAAACGCGAGCAGGATTCCGTAGCTAACAACATGGTGCTGCCAGTGGTGCCGCCGCGATTGGCCATGCGTTCTACGGGTGGGATGTAGATGGCGCATAGGAAGTAGGGCGTGGGTTGATTGACATCCGCGTTCAAGGTGAGGGTAAGTTTCTTCATCTTGTTCGGAGCCAGTTTGAAGGTGGAAGGCGAGATCGTCACTCCTTCCGTCAACACCTCGCCGGCCTTGGTGGGGTCGGCAGTGGGCCCCTTGACGCGCACCGTGAGCTCAACCGGTTCGGAGCGGGTGTGGCTCACCTGAAAGCGCATCCGAGCGACGTGGTTGCGCAGGACAAATTCCTTTTTGTCGAGAAAAACAGTCTGGGCAGATGCCTGCCCAGACCATAGAACTGCAAGAAGCAGAAGACAGCGTTTCACTAAGGGTGTGGAATCAGAGGGAGGTGCAGGTGGCCACGGCGGTCACCTCGTAATCGCCAGACGTAAGGATGTTCTTATCGTTGTTTTCCGTGACGGAAACAGAGATGGCGCCAGTGCTGTTAGTGACACCAGAAACCGTAGCGCTGTCTGCTGCGGCCCCGGTGCTGGTCACCAAACTGCCGATGGAAACAGAAGGGGTATAGGCCACAGCACCAGTGGGTGCGGAGCCGCCCAGAGTGCCGAGGCTCACCTTGGAATCCGAATTGGCAAGATAGCTAAATGTGCCTGAGCCCGAAAGCGCGGAGCTCGTTGCATTTGCATTCAGGGTGATGGCACCACCGGTGTTGCTCACAGAGCAATATTTGGGGGCGGTTCCCGTTGAGTTGATATCAGCGGCGAGGACGGGCAGTTGGCTGGCGCCGAGCAGGAGGCCGAAGGCAAGGGCAAACTTTTTCATGGTGTTTGGGGTAGGGGGGCACCCCTCTGGTGGGGCGAGCCAATCCTGGGCCCGCGCCGATCGGTTTCAGCCTGTTCGCTCCTGCGATTCGGAAAATTTAGACCAGGTGCATCGTTAACCGCCTGATGGCATTGTTACTGGGTCCTCCTGTGATCCTCGTCCATGCGTCGTACCCACAGCCCTGAATTCAAGGCTCGTGTTGCCCTTGATGCTCTACAGAACAAGGAGCAATTGGCCCAGGTCGCCGCCCGCTATTCCCTCCACCCGGTGCAGGTTTGTCAGTGGAAAAATCATCTGCTTAATGGCGCTAGTAAGCTGTTTCAGCTTGGTTTGATCAATGCCAATTTAAAAGATGTAGATCGCCGCAGTCGGCCGGTGCTCCGTCAGGTTGAGCGGCTGGAAATGGAGCTGGTTTGGTTGCGGGAAAAACTATTTCGCCTTTCCTTCGAGGTCGTTGATTAACCTCGTAGATCCAGGCCATACCTGGCTTTCGGTGCGGCGTCAGTGCGAGCTGCTCGGTGTGGCTCGCGCCAGTTTTTATGCCCATCGCCGCAAACTTGCTGCCCATGCGATGGACCCACCGTCCCGTCCTGTCTCCACCGCCACCCTGGGTCCGGAGTTGCCTTCCTCCTGAGCGGCCAGGGGGAGGAACGCGAGGCGCATGGGCAAGGCGTTTTGCTGCCTTGGCGCCTCTGCATGTTTGCGGTTCTTCAGGGCCTGTGACTCCGGTCGCCGTCCCGGGGATCGCTCCGGCGGTCGTTGCGGTGAAGGGCCGCCAAGGCGGCTGCGCTGGACCACCCTTAACGATAAACTGGTCAAGATAATATCAATTGTGGGCGAATTTTAGTTACCTTTTGTAGCAAAGTCGTCCGGATTTGACCGATCTCCGCCCCGGCAGATTGCGGTCAAGATTGAGCCAAATACCGTGCAATGAGTGCTGGCTAAGTTTTTTCTGAGGGTGTTGCTTTGTTGAAGTGAGTAGTGTGTTGATGTCTCCTGGTATGAGGCGATTGCAGTGCCCGTCCTTCCCGGCCAGCAACAAGGCCCCAGCCGCACGGAACGTTCGTTCCTGCGGCTGGGGCCTTGAAGGCGCGGAAGTTTGTGATCTCGATGCTCAGGAGCTCAGCTGGCCGCTGGGGGTCAGCTTGTCGACCACCTGGGGCAGGTGTTGGGCAATAAAGTCGGCCGCTTGGTTTGGATCCACGCCGAGTTTGCTGGCCAGCTCCTGGATCTGGCTCGTGCCCATCACCGACTTGATCTGATCCGCCGTGATCACCTGGTTGTCATTCGTGCTGACCCAGCTGGAGAACATCTCCCCGGCGCCGCCCCGCTGAAAGGTGGCAGCGAGCCCGCTCAGGCCGCCGCTGCTCTGCACAAACTGATTCAGGGCCGGTGCTTTGTCTCCGGCCACGGCGTTGACCACGCCGCTGAAGAGATCATCGAGAAGGGCCATGGGATGGGGCCAGAACATCAGCCCACAGGATGCTGCGGAACTGGTCCTCGGCGCTTCCCAATGAAGGGTTGCGTTGCATTGCGGCGTTCAGCGCGCCCAAGGCAGCCAATCAGGCCTTGCCCCGCGGCCCCCGATCCTCCACGCCGGCGTAGATCGCCTGGCTGCCCAGTTCATCTTCGATGCGCAGCAGCTGGTTGTATTTGGCCACGCGGTCTGAGCGGCTCAGGGATCCGGTTTTGATCTGGCCGGCGCGGGTGGCCACCGCCAGGTCGGCGATGGTGGTGTCCTCGGTTTCGCCGCTGCGGTGACTGATCACACTGGTGTAACCGGCCCGGCCCGCCAGGTCGATCGCCTGCAGGGTTTCGGTGAGGGAGCCGATCTGGTTCACCTTGATCAGGATCGAATTGGCCACGCCCCGCTCGATGCCCTGCTGCAGGCGGGCGGTGTTGGTCACGAACAGATCGTCGCCCACCAGCTGCACGTTGGCCCCGAGTTTCTGGGTGAGCAGGGCCCAGCCCTCCCAGTCGTCCTCGGCCACCCCATCCTCGATTGACACGATCGGGTAGCGGCTCACCAGGGCCGCCAGCTGATCCACCATCTCAGCGCTGCTGTAGCTGCCGCCGCCGAAGGCGTAGCGGCCATCCTTGAAGAACTCGGTGCTGGCCACATCGAGCGCCAGGGAGATCTGGTCGCCGGCGCGGTAGCCCGCCTTCTCAATCGCTTTCACCAGCAGGTCCCCGGCGGCGTCGTTGCCGTCCAGGTCGGGGGCGAAGCCCCCCTCATCGCCCACGGCGGTGGAGAGGCCCTGCTCCTTCAGCAGCCCCTTGAGGGTGTGGAACACCTCCGCCCCCATCCGCAGCGCCTCGCGGAAGCTGCCGGCGCCATGGGGCACCAGCATGAATTCCTGGAAGTCCAGGTTGTTGGAAGCGTGGGCGCCGCCGTTGATCACATTCATCAGGGGCACCGGCAGCAGGTTGGCCATCGGTCCACCCAGGTAGCGGTAGAGGGGCAGGCCCAGGCCCTTGGCGGCGGCGTGGGCGGTGGCCAGACTCACCGCCAGGATTGCGTTGGCCCCGAGGGCGGATTTGTTGTCGCTGCCGTCCAGTTCGGCCATGGCGGCATCCACCGCCGCCTGGTCGAGGGCGCTCAGGCCGCAGAGGGCGGGAGCGATGCGCTCCTCCACGTTGTCCACCGCCTTGGTGACCCCCTTGCCGAAATAGGCCTTGTCGCCGTCCCGCAGTTCGTGGGCCTCATGGGCGCCGGTGCTGGCGCCGCTCGGCACAATGGCCCGCCCGCTGGCGCCCCCCTCCAGATACACCTCCGCTTCGACGGTGGGGGTGCCCCGCGAGTCGAGCACCTCGCGGGCGACGATCGAATCGATCACGAGGTCGAGGGAGTCGTACACGGGAAGGGGTGTGGGCGTCCGCGCGATCTTATTGGCAGCTCCCACCCCCTCTGATGTGACGGTCCCTACGGGCTCCCGCCTTCGGGGCCGTTGGGGCCATGGCCAGAATGGACCCCTGATTCCGCCATCCTCCGGCTGGCGCTGACCATGCGTTTGCTTCACACCATGCTGCGGGTGGGCGATCTTGAGCGCTCCCTGGCCTTCTACACCCACCTGCTGGGGATGCGGTTGCTGCGTCGCAAGGACTATCCCGGTGGCCGTTTCACCCTGGCGTTCGTGGGCTACGGCGATGAAGCCGACAGCACCGTCCTGGAGCTCACCCATAACTGGGACACCTCCTCCTATGACCTCGGCAGTGGCTACGGCCATATCGCCATCGGCGTGGAGGACATTCACGCCACCTGTGCCGCCATCAGTGCCGGCGGTGGTCGGGTGGTGCGCCCCCCCGGCCCGATGCAGCACGGCACCACGGTGATTGCTTTCGTGGAAGACCCCGATGGCTATCGGGTGGAACTGATTCAGCGCAGCTCGCCCAGCGCCACCTAATCAATGGCTGTCGATTTTTCCGCCCGTCCCCCGGCCAGCCTCACCGGCGATCCCGATCGTTTCAGCGACGCCGGCTGGGATCTGTTGCTGGCCAGCCAGGATCAGGCCCGGCGCTGGCGCCACGGCACCATGGATGTGGAGCACCTGCTGCTCTCCCTGCTGCTGGATCGCCGCTTCGCCGTTTGGATCGATCCCCTGCCGATCGATCGGGATCGGCTGCTGGATCGCCTGGAGGCCTTCTGCGCTGATCAGCCCGACGCCAGGGACAGCACCCTGTATGTGGGGGATGCCCTCGAAGACTTGCTCGAGAACGCCGACCGCTGCCGAGGGGCCTGGGGCTCGCGGCTGCTCGATGTCCCCCATCTGGTGATCGCCCTGCTCGACGATCCGCGCCTCGGCGCCAGCCTGCTGGCCGAGTCCGGGCTCAGTGAGGATCTGCTGCGGCGCCAGTGGCGACCTGCCGCCCCCGGGGTGAGGCCGGAGCCGCGACCGCTGACCCGATCCAGCCCCCCTTCCCCGGCCCCTTCTCCGGCGGATGTCTGGATCGATGCCGACCGAGCCGATGGCGGATCACCCTCCCCCCCGGCCACCCCTGGTCCGGTCTCTGTCCCCCCACCAGTTCCCCCCCCCGTTCCTCCTGCGGGCGAGGAGCTGCGGCTGGAGGCCGAGACCGACGCCAGCGCCCTGGAGCGCTTCGGTCGCGACCTCACCGCCGCCGCCCGCGCCGGTGCCCTCGACCCCGTGGTGGGTCGCGATAGCGAGATTCGTCGCCTGATCCAGGTGCTCTCGCGGCGGAGCAAAAACAATCCGGTGTTGATCGGGGAGCCCGGGGTGGGCAAGACCGCCGTTGCCGAACTGCTGGCCCAGCGGATCGTCACCGGTGACGTGCCGGAGGCCCTGCGCGGGCTGCGGCTGGTGGCCCTCGACCTCGGGGCCCTGATTGCCGGGGCCAAGTTCCGCGGCCAATTCGAGGAACGGCTGCGCAGCGTGTTGGCGGAGGTGCAGGAGGCGGAGGCCGGTGCCGGTGTGGTGCTGTTCATCGATGAACTGCACACGGTGGTGGCCAACGACCGTTCCAGTGCCGATGCCGGCAGCATCCTCAAGCCGGCCCTGGCCCGCGGTGATCTGCGCTGCATCGGCGCCACTACCCCCGAGGACTATCGCCGCAGCATCGAGAAGGATCCCGCCCTGGAGCGGCGCTTTCAGCAGGTGCTCATCCGCGAGCCCGACAGCGACACCTGCCTCGAGATTCTGCGCGGCCTGCGGGAACGCTATGAGCTCCACCACGGTGTGACGATCGCCGATGGGGCGCTGTTGGCCGCCACCCGCCTGGCCAGTCGCTACATCAGCGATCGCCGCCTCCCTGATTCGGCCATTGATCTCATCGATGAGGCGGCCGCCCAGCTGAAGATGGAGGTCACCTCCAAGCCCCAGGTGGTGGAGGTGGCCGAGACGGAACTGCGACGGGCCGAACTGGCCCTGCTGGCGGCGGAGACGGCCCCGCTGGAGGAGCGGCTGCAACGGCAGCAACAGCGCCGTGAGCTGCAGGAGCGGCTCGAGACCCTGCAGCAGCGCTGGGCGGAGGAGCGGGAACGGCTGGCGGAGTTGCGGGAGCTACTGCAGCAGGATGAGGACCTGCGCCATGCCCTGGCTGAAGCGGAGCGCGCCGCCGACTATGGCGAGGCGGCCCGACTGCAGCTGGATGCCCTGCCGGAGGTTCAGCGCCGCCGCATGGCCCTGGAGGCGGAGCTCCAGGCCGAACCGATGCTGCGGGAGCAGGTGGAGGACGGCGATATCGCCGATGTGGTGGCCCGCTGGACCGGCATTCCGGTGCAGCGGCTGCTGGCGGGCGAGCGGCAGAAGTTGCTCGAGCTGGAGCACCAGCTGGGGGAACGGGTGATTGGCCAGCCGGAGGCGGTGGCGGCGGTGGCGGCGGCGATTCGCCGCGCCCGCGCCGGCATGCAGGCGCCGACCCGACCGGTGGGCTCCTTTTTATTCCTGGGCCCCACCGGTGTCGGCAAGACGGAACTGGCGAAGGCCCTGGCCGCCGCCCTGTTCGATGAGGAGGAGGCCCTGGTGCGTCTGGATATGAGCGAATACATGGAGCGCAACGCCGTGGCGCGGCTGGTGGGGGCGCCCCCGGGGTACGTGGGCTACGAGGAGGGTGGTCAGCTCACCGAGGCCGTGCGCCGCCGTCCCTACGCCGTGCTGCTGCTCGATGAAGTGGAGAAGGCGCACCCGGAGGTGTTCAACCTGCTGCTCCAGGTGCTCGATGACGGCCGCCTCACCGATTCCCAGGGGCGCACCGTGGATTTCCGCCACACCGTGGTGATCATGACCAGCAACCTGGCTAGTCGGGCGATCCTGGATCGGGCCCGGGCGGGCCGCGGCGCCGCTGGCGCCCCAACCGCTCCCCAGGAAACCATCCCCCAGCAAGCCACCCCTCAGGAAGGATCCGACGGGAACCTCGATCGGGCCCTGGATGCGGCGGTGGACGAGGCGTTGGCGCGTCAGTTCCGGCCGGAGTTCCTCAATCGCATCGATGAGGTGATCCGCTTCCGCCCCCTGGCCCCGGCCGACCTGCGGCGGATTGTGCGGCTGCAGCTCGCCGAACTGGCGGCGCTGCTGGCGGAGCAGCGGCTGGAGCTGCAGGTGGACGAGGCAGTGGTGGAAAGTCTGGCGGTCCAGGGCTATGAACCGGAGTACGGCGCCCGGCCGCTGCGGCGGGTGCTGCGCCGCCGGATTGAGAATCCCCTGGCGACGGCCCTGCTGGCTGAGCAGTTCCATGGCGCCTGGGGCGTGCGGGTGAGCGCCGGCGAGCCGCTGGTGTTTGAGCCGCTGAGGGCCTGAGCGGGGGGGCGTCCGGTAGGGTGATCGTTTGCCGATGCGTGTGGATGCATCGGAGCCCCCGCCGCCGTTGGATCCCATCACCCCTCCCACCGACCACCCCAGTGATCTCGCCGAGGCCGCCGTCGCCGAGCCGGGCGCGGCCGTGACCGGTGAGGTCAGCGAGGCGGCCCGTTCCGCCTTGGCGGAAAGTGAGGGTGGATTCCTTGTGGCCACCATGGGGGAGCTGCGCAAGGTGGTGTGGCCCAGCCGTCAGCAGCTGTTCAGTGAATCGGTGGCGGTGATCCTGATGGTGAGCCTGTCGGCGGCCACCATCGCCGCGATCGATCGCTTCTACCACTGGCTCTCCAGCCAGGTCTTCCGCTGATGTCCTCTGCCGTGAGTGTCGTGTCCGAGATCGATCAAGACGCCATCGACGGGGATGGGTCGGGTCAAGCCCTGACCTCTCCGGAGCCGGCGCCCCTTGGGGCCGAAGCCACGGCCGAAGCACCTGAGCGCGCCCAAGTGGCCCGCTGGTATGCGGTTCAGGTGGCCTCCAGTTGCGAGAAGAAGGTGAAGGCCACCCTGGAGCAGCGCGCCGTCACCCTGGGCGTGGACAACCGCATCCTGGAGATCGAGATCCCCCAGACCCCCGGGGTCAAGATCAAGAAGGACGGCAATCGCCAGTCGATCGAGGAAAAGGTTTTTCCTGGTTATGTGTTGGTCCGCATGGTCCTCGACGAGGACACGATGATGGCGGTGCGCAGCACTCCGAACGTGATCAACTTCGTGGGCGCTGAAGATCAACGCGCCACCGGCAAGGCCCGGGGTCATATCAAGCCACGCCCCCTCAGCCGCCAGGAGGTGGATCGCATCTTCAAGCGTGCAGCCGAGAAGAAGCCTGTCCTCAAGGTGGATCTCACCGAAGGGGATCAGATCCTGGTCACCGCCGGTCCGTTCAAGGACTTCCAGGGCGAGGTGATCGAAGTGTCCGGCGAGCGCAGCAAGCTCAAGGCCCTGCTCTCGATCTTTGGCCGGGAAACGCCGGTGGAACTGGAGTTCTCCCAGATCAGCAAACAGAATTAGTCCCCTCCATGGGCGGCCGTCTCCCTGCGGAGGGCGGCCATGGGTGGCTTCCCCGTGAAGTGCACCAGCCCGTTAGGCGCCTCGCGGCCCCTGACCATCCGCAGCATCCCCTTCGGGGGGTGGTTCTCCGGTTCCCCTTTGGGGAGCCTTGTCCTCGCTCCCCCAGGGAGCCGTTCCCGCAGCCCAGCCGATGGCCAAAAAAGTCGTAGCTGTGATCAAGCTGGCCCTGCAGGCCGGCAAAGCTAACCCCGCACCACCGGTGGGCCCTGCCCTCGGTCAGCACGGGGTGAACATCATGGCGTTTTGCAAGGAGTACAACGCCCGCACCCAGGAGAAAGCCGGGTACGTGATCCCGGTGGAGATCTCGGTCTTCGAAGACCGCAGCTTCACCTTCATCACCAAAACCCCGCCCGCCTCGGTGCTGATTTCCAAGGCCGCTGGCATCGACAAAGGTGCCGCTACCTCCGCTAAGGGGGACGTGGGTGCCATCAGTCGCGCCCAGCTCGAGGAGATCGCCAAGACCAAGCTCCCCGACCTCAACTGCAGCAGCGTCGAGTCGGCCATGCGCATCATCGAAGGCACCGCCCGCAACATGGGTGTCGCCGTTAAGGACTGAAGCCCCCGCTTCGGTTCTGTCCTGTCCACCTGATTCGGGGGAGACCCACCCAGGTCGCTCGCACCCCATCCCGCCATGCCAAAACTCTCCAAGCGTTTTTCCGCCCTCGTCGCCAAGGTCGAGGAGCGCGCCTATGGGCCCCTTGAGGCCATTGAATTGGTGAAGGCCAATGCCAACGCCAAGTTTGATGAAACGATCGAAGCCCACGTCCGTCTGGGGATCGATCCCAAGTACACCGATCAGCAGCTCCGCACCACCGTGGCCCTCCCCCACGGCACCGGCCAAACCGTGCGCATTGCCGTGATCGCCCGCGGTGAAAAGGTGGCCGAGGCCAAGGCCTCCGGCGCCGATCTGGCTGGTGATGACGCCCTCGTCGATGAGATTGCCGCAGGAGCAATGGACTTCGATCTGCTGATCGCCACCCCGGACATGATGCCCAAGGTGGCCAAACTGGGTCGGGTGCTCGGCCCCCGCGGCCTGATGCCCAACCCCAAGGCCGGCACCGTCACCACGGACCTGGCCAACGCCATCCGCGAGTTCAAGGCCGGCAAGCTTGAGTTCCGCGCCGATCGCACCGGCATCGTGCATGTGCGCTTCGGCAAGGCCAGCTTTGATGGGGACAAGCTGCTGGACAACCTCAAGGCCCTCCAGGAGACCATCGACCGCAACAAGCCGAGCGGGGCGAAGGGTCGCTACTGGCGCACCCTGTACGTCACCTCCACCATGGGTCCCTCGGTGCTGGTGGACTTCACCGCTCTCCAGGACATCAAACAGGAGAGCTGAGCGTATCGGCGGCGGCTGGCGTCTTGCCTGCCGCCGCAGTTGTCTTCCCCCGTCGTCAGCCCCCGTCCGATATCCGGAAGGGGGCTGTTGTACGATCAATCTCCGGCTAATGCCGGAAGGGCACGCGCCCTAACCCAAGACAGCAGGTTGGATCCAGCGCCGTTCACGGTGCTGCGATGTGTAAGTCCTGCCGAGGTGCACGCGATCACGGTTCTCCCGTGACCTGTTTTTGCCCGTAGGGGTTTCCCCGAGCGGAGCGGAGCATGCAGCGGCCTCGCAGTCGAACCGGTCTTTGCCGGCCGACTGGCTCTGGGCCGCGTTCCCGGCTTGTTCCCCTGATCCGTTCCACTTCCTATGGGCCGCACGCTGGAGAGCAAGCAACAGATCGTCGAAGAGCTCAAGGGGCTCCTCGGTGAAGCCGAAATGGCGCTGGTTCTGGATTACCAGGGCCTGTCCATCAAGGAAATGACGGATCTACGGATCCGTTTGCAGGCCACGAATGGCGTTTGCAAGGTGACCAAAAACACCTTGATGCGCCTGGCCATTGATGGCAACAGCGCCTGGTCGAATCTCAATCCCCTCCTCACCGGCACCAATGCCTTCGTGCTCGTCAAGGGCGACGTTGGCGGTGCGGTGAAGGCCGTGCAGTCCTTCCAGAAGGACACCAAGAAGTCGGAAGTGAAGGGCGGCCTGTTCGAAGGCCAGCTCCTCTCCCAAGACGACATCAAGGCCATCGGGGATTTGCCCTCCAAGGAGGTGCTCATGGCCCAGATCGCCGGTGCGATCAACGGCGTGGCCACCAAATTGGCTGTGGGCATCAACGAGGTTCCGTCCGGTCTTGCCAGGGCGCTCAAACAGCACGCCGATGGCGAGGGCACGGCCTCCTGAGGCCTGCTCGCCTGAGCTCCCCGATCGACTGTTCACCCCAACAGATCTGTTGCTGATTCTCAACCATGACCGCTACTACTGACCAAATTCTCGAACAGCTGAAGACCCTCTCCCTGCTGGAAGCTTCCGAGCTTGTCAAGCAGATCGAAGAGGCCTTCGGTGTGTCCGCCGCCGCCACCGCTGGCGTGGTGATGGCCGCTCCCGGCGCCGCCGCCGCTGAGGTTGTCGAAGAGAAGACCGAATTCGACGTCATTCTCGAGAGCTTCGACGCCGCCTCCAAGATCAAGGTGCTGAAGGCCGTCCGCGAGGCCACCGGCCTCGGCCTGGGCGAAGCCAAGGCCCTGGTGGAAGCCGCTCCCAAGGCGGTGAAGGAAGGCATCTCCAAGTCCGATGCCGAAGCCCTCGCCAAGACCATCGAAGAGGTCGGCGGCAAGGTGTCGATCAAGTGATCGCTTGGTTCGGACTCCGGTCCGGACCGCCCCAGCCTGTCCTCTGACCCGCGCCGGTTCCCTTGGGAACCGGCTTTTTGATGGCCCCCGCCGCCACCCAGCGCCACTGCCGTAACCAGCTATGGCCACCGTTCCCGTGTCCGATGGTCAGCCCAAAAAAACAGCCCCGCCGAAGGCAGGGCTGTTGAGGTGGAACGTTTTCGGGAGTCTGTCCTCGTTTCGACCCCGAAAGGGCATCCCGCCACTCCTCACACCAAAGAACCTTATGGGAACCTCCTGGGGGGGGCGAGGCCTGGCGGGCAGAGCCTCAACTGTCACTGGGGAACGGGGGCGGCACCGGGGGAGGTCTGGGACGTCAGCGAGCCGTCGTAGGGGATCACCTGGAGGGGGATCGGCCGGCCGGGCATGGCCATCGAGGGGCCCGAGGCCGGTCTCCAGGCCGTGGGTGCCTCCACGGCGGCGGGTGCCGGCAGCGGCGCCGGCGCCCGCCGCAGCCGCCCCCTGCGCTCGTTGCCCGGGCCGCTGGCCAGGCCCTGGCCCGCGTGGGGCAGGTTCGCCTGGGCGATCAATTGGGGCAGGGAGCTGGCGTTGGCGAAATACACATGATTCAGGGCACGCCCCGAAAAGGTGCGGCGTTCCAGTTGCCAGCCCGGATCCAGCTGAATCAGCACGAAGCCATCCCGATCCCGCCGCGGCACCGTCCCCCGACCCACCACCAGCACGGTGGGTTGCTCGGGGGAGGTGGCCTGCAGTTGCAGCACGCCACCCACCTGCTGGAGCCGTAGGCGGTGGGTGGTGGCCAGGTCCTGGCGGCTCACCCGCAGCGAGAAGCCGTTGCTGTCGAGATAACGGTTGCAGATGCCCGTGAAGTCAAAGCGGTTGAGGCTGGGATCGATCAGTCCATCGGGGCGGCGGCCCCAGCATTGGGGCTGGCTCTGGATTTGCTCCAACACCAGCAGATTCCATTCGTCGCCCCCCACCGGCCGGGCCAGCACCGCAAAACGGCTGCCCTCCACGGGCAGGCTGTCAAATAGGTCGGCGGCCCGCGCCAGGGGTGAAGGCCCAAGGGGCCAGGGGACCAGGGGGAGGACGGCGGCCGCCAGGGCCAGGCCGGCCGGTGCCAGGTAGGTTCGCTTCATGGTGTCACCACGTGGCCCGGGGGGCCCGGTTGTCCGGGAGTCCAGAGGCGCAAAGAGGGAGGCCCATTCAACCGAACCTGACAAGGGGTGCCATGGTCGATCAGCCCGGGCGCGTGGTCGTCGCCGCCGCCTGTGATGGAGCCTGCAGTGGCAATCCAGGCCCCGGCGGCTGGGGAGCGTTGCTGCGTTTTGACGATGGCGGCGTGCTGGAACTCGGTGGCGCCGAGCCCGCGAGCACCAACAACCGCATGGAGCTCACCGCCGCCCTGGCCGTCCTGGAGACTCTCCGAGACTTGCCTCGCCATCCCGATCTGGCCCTCCGCACTGACAGCCGCTACCTGATCGATGGCCTGGACAAGTGGATGGCCGGCTGGAAGCGCAAGGGCTGGCGCACCGCCTCCGGCGCTGCCGTGCTCAACCGTGATCTCTGGGAGCAGCTCGATCGGGCCCGCATCCGTGGGCTGGCCCTGCGCCACGTACGTGGCCACAGTGGCGATCCCGACAACGACCGCTGTGATGCGATCGCGGTGGCGTTCTCCCGGGGCCAACGGCCCCGATTAGCGGGGGGGGAGCCCGGTTCCCCTGCATCGGCGCCCGCTTCCCCCGCCGCGGAACCCGGGTTGTCCGCGGAGCTGCGCTCCGAGCTGGCCCCCGCTTCGCTGCGGTTGCTGCTGGGGCGCCTGGAGCTGGCTGACCGGCTGGCTATCGGCGGTTACGGCCTCAGCCTGGTGGAACTGGCCCAGTTGCTGGAAGTGCCGCTGCGCACCCTCGAGCTCCGCCAGGAGTCCTGGAGCTGGCGGGACTGGCAGGTGTGTCCCCTGCCGGATGGCCGTTGGCGGCTTGTCCGCGACGCGGGAGGATTGGCCCAACGGGAGTCAGGCTGAGATGGTGCAGAAGCAACCGGCCACGGCGAACCCCTCCGCCACCACCACCGCCAACCCCACCGGCGCGCTCTACCGCCGTTTCGTCGGCCCCTTGCTGGCCAGCGATGACGGCGCCGATGCCGAACAGCTCAGCCGCCTGACCCTGGCGGCCCTGGGCCAAGCCTCTCTGCGGCGTCACTGGCCCCTGGTGAGCGGCAGCCTGGCCGGCCTGGGGGCGGAGCTTCAACGCCGGGATCCCCGCCTGCAGCAGTCGCTGTTTGGCTGCCGCTTTGCCAATCCGGTGGGGCTGGCGGCGGGTTTCGATAAGAACGGCGTCGCGGCGGCGATCTGGCACCTGTTCGGCTTTGGGTTTGCCGAGTTGGGCACGGTCACCTGGCAGGCCCAGGACGGCAACCCCCGGCCGCGGCTGTTTCGCCTGGCGGCGGAGCAGGCGGCCCTCAACCGGATGGGCTTCAACAACGACGGGGCCCAGGCCCTGCGCCAATGCCTTGAACGCCAGCAGTTGCCGCCTCCCGGTCAGCGGCCAGCGGTGCTGGGACTCAACTTTGGCAAGTCCCGAAGCGTCTCCCTGGATCTGGCCCCCGACGACTACGCCTCCTCCCTCGAACTGCTCGCCCCGCTGGCCGATTACGCCGTGGTGAACGTCAGTTCCCCCAACACCCCGGGTCTGCGGGAGTTGCAGGAGGAGGGCCAGCTGCGGCGGTTGGTGGAGCGGTTACGTCGGTTGCCGGCCTGCCCCCCCTTGCTGGTGAAGATCTCCCCCGATCTGGAGGACGACCGCATCGATGTCATTGCTCGCCTGGCCTACGAGGAGGGCTTGGCGGGGGTGATTGCCGTCAACACGAGCCTCAACCGGCTTGGCCTGGAGGAGCGCCGCCTGCCCGGCAGCGGCCTGCGCCTGGCCGAGGAGGCGGGGGGGCTGAGTGGCCGGCCGCTCCGGCACCGGGCCCTGGAGGTGCTGCGGCGGCTGCGGGCCAGCTCCGGGCCGGCCCTGCCCCTGATCGGCGTGGGGGGGATCGATTCGGCCGAGGTGGCCTGGGAGCGCATCAGCGCCGGAGCCTCGCTGGTGCAGCTTTATACCGGCTGGATCTACGAGGGGCCCACCCTGGTGCCCTCGATTCTGGAGGGGCTGGGCCGCCAGCTCGATCGTCACGGGCTGCGTTCAATTTCAGAAGCGGTTGGGTCTGGACTGCCGTGGTGTTGAGGGTTTAGGTAGCGTCGGCGGGAGAATTCGACCCCACCACTTGGCGTTTCCAGGCCTGATGCTTGATCTTCAGGACCGGCTGCGTCCGTTGAAGGCCCAGATCTTCCCCCAGGTGATGCTCCTGGAGCTGAATGACACCAGTCTTCGGGGTCAGCTGATGCGTCGTCGGGGCCCCGAGCCCCTCAGCCTGGACGTGCCGCTGCCGCCCCTCACCTGCCGGGGGGGCATGCCGCTGGAAAAAGAACCCCTGTCTGATCTGATCGGCGATCTGATGGTGCGGGATGGGCTGATCGATGCCATCGTGCTGGCGGCCCTACCCGCGGCGGCGGTGCACTGGAGGGTGATCGAATGGCCGTTCGACACCTTCCCCAGCGATCCGGAGGATGCCCTGCGTCAAGTGAACCCCCCCCTCAACTTGCCCCTGCCTTTGGATGCGATGGTGCTGGATCTCCAGCCTCTGCCCGGCGTCGGTCCGCCCCAGATGCTTATGGCCGCATCCCCACGGGACCTGGTGAATGGTTGGATTGAGGTGTTCTCCCTGGGTGGGGTGCGGCTGGAGCGATTGGCCCCGGCCCAGAGTTGCCAGCTGACGGCCCTGCAGCCCCTCCTGGCCGAGATCCCGGCGTCAGAGCTCGTGGTGCTGCTGGATCCCACCCCCGCCGGCCTGCGGCTGGTGCTGGTTCGCCAGGGGTTGCCGGTGTTCGAGCGCCTGCTGCCCCAGGCCCCGTCTGACCCCTGGGCGGAGCTGCAGCGCTGCCTTGCCTTCTATCGACGTCAGGATCCAGGGGTGGGGGGGCTGCGCCTGCTGCTCGCCGGGGAGCTGCCGGGGTGGGAACAGCTGGAGGAGGTTCTGGGGGTGCGCGCCGAGCAACTCAACCCCGAACCCTTCGGTTCCCTGGTCCTGCAGGGGCTGGCCCATCCGGAGGTGGGGTGATGGCGACCTGGAGGGAACGGTTGGCGGCCCTGGGCGGCCAGAGGCCATCACGAACAACGGAGCCAAGTCCTGAGGGTGATGGGGCCCCACCGCAGGGGGAGATCCCCCTGCTCGATCTGCTACGGGAGCGACGCCGCAGCCTCGGTGCCGAGTCGATGCTCGCCGCCCTTGAACTTCGCCAGCGTCGGCTGCTGCAGGGGACGCTGGTGGGGGCCGTGCTGATTGGCGCCGCCCTGCTCACCGCTGGGGGGGTGATGCTGCGCCACCGTTGGGTGCTGGCACGGATCAATGATCTGCGGGGCGTGGAGGCCGAGGTCACCAGCCTCCAGGCCGAGATGGCAGCGCGTAAGGCCGTGGTGGATCGGCTCACCGCCAGCAACGCCAATCTCACCCGAGCCCTCACCACCCTGCGCACCAGTTCGGCCCTGCTCACCGAACTGCAGCTCCGCACCCCGGAGGGTGTCCAGCTGGTGTCGGCCCAGGTAACTGGTCCGACCTTGGAGCTCAAGGGCCAGGCCAGTGACCCCTCGGCTTTTGCCCGCATCAATGCCATGCAGCTGGAACTGCGGCGTTCCCCCCTGCTGGATCCCCCAGGCCTCAGCTTGCTCAAGGTGGAACGCCTGCCGCCCGCCCCTCCCCCCACCAGCAACGGCAAAACGACCGTGGCCCCCCCCTCTCCGGTGGCCTTCGCGATCACCGGTCCATTCGCCACCTTGAGCCCCACCCAGCAGCTCACCCTGATGCGGCAGCTGGGTTCCGAGGGCATGGCCCGGCGCTTACAACTGCTCGAGAGCGAAGGGCTGATCCCATGACCAACCTCCAACACGACTCCCGCACCCTCTCCAGCCAGGCCCTGCAGCGGCTCTGGCTTTGGGTGCCGGCCGGCGTCCTCGGGGTGGTGGCCCTGTTTGTGCTTGCCGTGGCCGTGCTGCCGGAGCTGGGGTCCCTGCAGCGGGACAGCCAGCGGTTGGAGGAGTTAGAGGGGATGCAGCAACAGCTGAGCTTGCTGCGCAATCAGCTCAAGGTGCTGGATGAGAACCAGGCCAAGGCCCAGACCCAGCAGGCGCGGCTGTTTCAGCTGATCACCGGCAGTGGGGATCTCTCCACTTTCCTGGCGGCCCTTGATCGAACCGCCAGTCAGGCCGGAGTGCAATTGGACCTCTACGAACCCCAGGGCAGCCTGGCGACCACCGCCACCGGTCGTGCCAGTGCCTCCCCCACCCCGCCAGCGGGGAACGCTGCGGGGGCTCCGCCGGCCGGGCAGCCGGGTCAGGCCGCGGCCCGTGATCCCCTTGAGGTGGATGGCCTCCGCCGCAAGCCCATCCTGCTGGCCGCCCGCGGCTCCTATCCGGCCCTGCTGGAATTCCTGCGGGGCCTGGAGGCGTTGAACGTGCTGGTGGTGCAGAGCGATCTGAAGCTCAGCCTGGAGGACGACAAGGCGAAGCAAGCCTCCCGAAGCACCTCCCAACCCCGGGTGGAACTGAAGTTGGCCCTGAGCCTCTACGACCGGGAGGCCACGAAGGGGCGGGCCCGGCCGCTGCCCTCGCCGGCGGCCGCACCGCCGAACTGACCCTGAGAGGATGGTGGAACTGCCATAGGCAGATACCATGCAGCCTATTGCAGCAGGGTGAGGGTGGCTAAGGGAGCACGGGCCGTCTGGCTCCTGTCGGCGCTCCTTCTTGGAGGTGTCCAGGATCTCGGTCTTGCGGCCGGGGCCCAGACCACTGCGGCCACCCCCCTGCAGTTACGGGTGCGACGGATGCCCGATTCCCTGGATCTGGTGATCGAGGGCACCGGTGCCTCCCCCCAGTTGCTGCAGACCAGTCGGGGCAGCACCTGGTTGGGCCGGCTCACCACCACCACCCAGACGCTCCTGCCCCTCGGGCCCCAGCGGTTGTCCCTGCCGGAGGCAGGCCTGCAGGTCATCAGCCTGGAAGGGGGCCCCCGAGAGTTTCGGCTGGAGGTGGTGCCGCTGCCGGGGATGCCGTTGAACCGGCCGGTGGTCAGCGCCGATGGTCGCAACCTGATTCTGTCCTTCAATGCGCCGGCCCAGGCCAGCCTGCAGACGCTGGAGCCCAATGCCGCCATGCCGGGACGGCTGCCCCAGGCCGCCTTTGTGCCCCCCCTGCAGCCGCGGGCCGTGGCCCCACCGCTGGGAGACATGGCCGTGGGCACGATGATGCTCAGCAATCCCAGCTATGTGAACGTCAGCGGACCGCCGGTGACAATGACCCTGCGGAACGCTCCCGCCAAGGATGTGCTGATGGCCCTGAGTCAACTCGGGGGCTACGGCTTTGTGTATGTGGATGATGTTGCTGCTCCCGATTCGAGCAGCAAGGCGGCATCCGGGGGTGGATCTGGGAGTGGATCTAACAGTGGATCCGGAGCGGCGACCAGCGCCACCCTGGCCCGCAACAGTCCGGGCATGAGGCCGATCTCGATCGCCTTCCGACGGGAGAGCTATGGCCGGGCGATTAACTCCACCCTGATGGCAGCGGGGTTGCAGGGCAAACGCGATGGCAACACGATCTTTGCCGGCCCGAATGTGCTGGCCAAGAGTTTCGGGGCCCAGATGTCGAAGGTGTATCGCCTCAACCAGGTGAGCGCCAATTCGGCTGCGGATTATCTCGCCAGCCTGGGCGCCACGATCAGCAAAACGTTCACCACCACCTCGGTGAGCTCCCAGACCCAGTCCACGGGCACCCCCATCGACAACCAGGGCTCCCAGCAGACCCAGACCGCGCGCACCACGGCCATCGAATCCTATGGGGCCAGCCAGGGTCCCCTGCGCGGCTTGATCGGCACCACCGACAGTCGCCTGGGCACGGTGACCCTAGTGGGAGATCCACGGGTGGTCATGGTGGCCGAGAGCTATCTCAAGCAGCTGGATCTGAGGCAGCGGCAGGTGGCGCTTTCGGTGAAGATCCTGGATGTTGATCTCACCAACGATGCCGAAACCAATAATTCGTTCGCCTATCGCTGGGGCAATGGCTTCATCGTGAATGCGGGCGGCAGACTGGTGGCCAACTTCGGAAACTTCCTGCCGCCGGGCTCGGCCGAAGGCGGCCTCCCTAGCCCCTACACCGGCGCCGATGGCACCTCGCCCAGTGTTGGCACCGGTCAGTTCAATGGGAATGGTTTCCTCGACCGTCCCCTGGACTCCAGCCGGTTCCCGGGCAGTTCCTCAAACCTGCCGGGCTTCCCCCAAGCCGGCAATTTCTATGCCCGGCCCGACTACGGCACCTACGCCGACCCCGGCCGGCCGGGGGTGTCGGACATTGATTCCCAGGGCAAGATCACGTTCAAGTCACCCACACGCTTCAGTTATCCCGCCAATCAGCTGTTCGATCTGGTGCAGGCCCAAATCGTGGCCAAGACCACCAAGGTGTTGGCCAGCCCCACCCTCATCCTCCAAGAGAATCCTTCCCTCCTGCGGGATGATTCCTCCGGGGTTAGTTCCGGTACGACCACCACCGCCAGCCGCTCGTCCCTCGATTCCGCCAACATTGATTCGCCCATTGGCCGCAAACGCGGTAATGAAGGAATTGTCCGGGTTGGCATTGATGTACCCACCAAGGTGAGCGTGACCCAGAGCGGCACCATCGGCAGCATCAGCTGCTCGATTGATGAACTCACCACCTCCGGTCTGGTGTTGGGGGCGCGGATTGAGAAAATCGATGACAACGGCTTTGTGACCTTTGCCCTCTCGCCCAGCATTTCGGCAGTGCGGGAAACGATCCCCTCCGGTGGAAATTGCCCTCCGATCAGCATCCTGGCCGTGCGCAAGTTGGACACCGGTGCGGTGCGCGTGCGCGATGGTCAGACCCTGATCCTTACCGGCGTAATCTCCGACGAGGACCGCTCCGAAATCACCAAGTGGCCGATCCTGGGGGACGTTCCATTCGTTGGACAATTCTTCCGCAACACCACCCGCCAGCGGAATAAGCGGGAACTGGTGATCATGGTCACGCCACGCATCATCAATGATCAGGAGGGCGGGGTCTACGGCTATGGCTATCAGCCTGGCACCAGTCAAGCTCGGGAGCTGCTCCGGGGCAGCTGACCCTGCGGTTTCCTGTGCTTTAGAGGGCCAGGGGGACCAGATACTTGATCGCTAACGGCGCCAGGCTTTCCATCAGGCCCATGGCCCCATGGAGCAGCTGGCTGCCCATGCCGTTGCCGCCGGGGGGCTTCGCGGTGGGTTGGTCGAGGGTGGCGGTGAACTGGCGCAATTGCTTGGCCTGGTCCCCATCCCCGCCCCTTTCGTAGAGCGTGGCGGCATAGGAGAGGTCGGAGCTGGCCTGCTCGCTCTTGCCCTGTTGACTGCGACTGATCCCCCGTGCCGCCCAACTGATCGCCGCCTCCGGTTGGCGTCGGATCGCCTCCCCGAAGAAGCGTTCCGCCTCCGTTTGGCGCCCAGCCAGGGCGGCCTCCACACCGGCGTTGTGCAGATCGACGTAGCTCAATTGATCGGGGGCGATCCCCACCGCCTGTTGCCAGTGGCTGCGGCTCAGGGCGCCCGCATCCAAGAGGGCTCCGCTGAGATCGCTCTGGCGTAGATCCGTGCCCTCCAGGCGGGCCCCCCGGAGGTCGGCCCCCCGCAGGGAGGCCCCCTGCAGGCTGGTGAAGCTGAGATTGGCGCCGGCCAGGACCGCCCCATCCAGTCGGGCCTGGCTCAGGTTGGCCCGTTGCAGCTGGGCCCCCTGCAGCTGGGCGTCCCGCAGATCGGCGTGGACCAGATCGGCATCTTGCAGGCGGCAGCGGGGGCAGTGGTGGTTGGCCAGCAGGGCCTGCAACGCCTCCAGGTTCGCGGCCCACAGCGGCGCGGCGGGCGGCGCGACGGGCACCAGCAGCGCCAACGCCGCCGCGGGTGCGGTCCAGCGGGCGAAGCGAGCCATGGCAGGGGCGCAAGGGTGGGCCTGTTGTAACCCGGCTCCGGTCCCGGTGCCTGCGGTGCGGATCAGCGCGGCAGCCGGTGCATGGTTGTCACGAGTCGGCGCCGCAGGCGCCGCAGCTGGTCCAGGCTCGGTGCCGCCCCTGGGGCCGCGAAGCGCTGCTGCTGGTAGGCGACCACGAAGGCGCTCAGGGCGTCGGCCAGCTCGGGCCTGCACCCGATCACCCGCGACGCGAAGGCCGTGAGGCTTTCGCCGGCGAGCGGCGTCAGCCCCCGCCGGGCCAGCGGCGCCAGGCCCCGGTCCAGCTCCCGGCGCCAGGGATCGGTTCCCGTGTTTGCTTGCCACCAGCGCAGCCAGGCCAGCCCCAGGGCGAGGGCCATCGCCACAAGACCGAGCAGAACGAAGCCCCCCGCCTGGCCATGGGGCCCGAACAGACGCTGCTGCAGCGCCTGCTGGCTCTGCTGGTCGAACCCCAGCCACAGGCTGGTCCAGGCCAGATCAAGGCCCCACCATTGCTGTTGCAACCACACCAGCGGCCCCTGAGGCGCCAGGCTTGGGTTGATGGCGCCGGAGTCCAGGGTCACCCAGCGGCTGGGATCGACCAGGCGCCAGCCTTCCCCCGCCAGCCACACTTCACTCCAGGCATGGGCATCGCTCTGGCGCAGGTTGAGGTAAGGCTGGCCGCCCAGGGGTTGCACCCACTGACCCCCCTGGTAGCCGCTCACCACCCTTGCCGGCACCCCCGCCGCGCGCATCAGCACGGTGAAGGCACTGGCGTAATGGCCACAGAATCCCTCCTGGCTGTGGAACAACAGCTGATCGAGCGGCTCCCGTTCAGGCAGCGGTCCGGGGTGACGGGTGTAGCGAAACGGTTGGCTGCGGAACCAGTGTTCCGCCAGGTCCAACCGTTGCGCAGCCGAACCGGTCGCCGCCCAGCGGGCCGCCAGGGCCTCCAGGCGTGGATTGGCGCCGCGCGGCAGCTGCAGATCGATCAGGGTGGGGGGGTGCTGCTGCCAACTGGCCTGCCCCTGGACCTCCCCCAGGGCGTAGATCCGTCGCTGCTGGTCCCTAGCCCGGTCAACCAGTTCCCCTCGGGGGGACGGCCTCAGCTCCGTCCCCAGGGGCCGGCCGGTGCCGCCCCAGGGCACCACATTCAGGCCACTGGGCTCCGCGAGCCAGAGCTGGCGAGGACCGCTGGTTGGGGGGAGGGGCGTCCCAGGCCCGGAGGGCTGTTGATCCAGGGCCAGCCAGCTCCGTCCGTCAAAGCCCTCGTGCACGAGCACCCGCCAATATCGCTGCGGCGGTGCCGGGGGCGCCCCCCCCAGAAACTGCACCCGGGCTGCCGGGGTTGGATTGTCCACCAGGGTGCTGATCGCCCCTGGATCCAGGCGATCATTCAGGCCGGTCAGGGCGGCTTGGCCGAGGTCGTGGGGGACCGGCGTCAGCGGCCCCAGGCGGGGCAGCAGCAGAAACAGGGCCAGGGTCAGGGGCAAGGCCGCCACCAGCACCACCAGGCTGCGGCGCAGCAACTGCCGCCAGCTGTTGCCGCGATCGACCTCCAGGGCCAGCAGCCCCATCAGGATGACCACGGCGGTCCCCCCCTGGAGCAGGCTGCCGGCGAGATCGGGCTGCAGGGCGGCCAGGACCCCAACGCTAAGCAGTTGGAGCAGCCCCACCAAGCGCCGTTCCGACAGGGTGCGCGCTTCGCGCAGTTTTAGGGCGGTGAGGCCCGTCAGCAGGATGGCCAGCAGGGTGAGCAGCAGGGACAGCGGTAAGCGCACCAGGCCGACCGCCAACAGGACCATGGCGAGCCATTGCAGGGTGGTTGCGCTTCGGAGCGATGGACCTCGCGATGGACCTCTCGCCATTCAGCGGCAGGTGGCCAGGGCCGTTAGGCAGCGGTCGCGCTGCTCGGAGCCCCGATCCGGTGGAATGCGTTGCTCCCCCAGCACCAGTCCGAAGCTCGCCCCCTGGCCATGCAGGCGCCAGATGCGTTCGCTGAGATGTTCCAGTGCCCGTTCCCGGGGGAGCGAGGGTTCGGGGGCCAGCAGCGCCTGGCCCCCCTGGGGATCGCCAAAGCGCTTGGTGAAGCGACCGCGCCCCTGGGCCAGCCGTTTCCAGGCCAGCCGCCCATGGCCGTGTTCCGTCCGGTGCGGCGTGAGGTCGTGCCACTCGGCACCCTCGAGGCCCAACGGCGCGCCGGAGCAGGGGGTTGCCGCTGCCAGTCCGTCCTCCAGCGAGAGTTCCCGGACCGGACCCGCCCGACGGGCGGGAAACACCAGCTGCTGCAGACTCGGTTGCCAACGGGACCAGCAGACGAACAGCCCCAGGGGAGCGCTGGTCTGCAGATGCAGCAGGCCGGGGGTGTGCAGGCCCCGGCGCCTGGGGGTCCAGGGCACCGCCAGATGATGCACCCCCGCGGCCAGGGTGTGGGGCTGCCCCAGGGCCTGCCCCGACCAGCCCAAGCGGAGGCCCTCGCAGAGGCTGGGCACTTGGAGCCGCAGGGGGTAGGTCAGGGTGGTTGCGGCGAAACCCGGCGCCGGCTGCTCGCAGGAGAACTCCAGTCCCTGCAGGTTGAAATGGGTGAGATGGAGGGCAAGCAGGAACACCGCCAGCATCAGAAAGCTGAGCAGGATCGGACCATTGCTCTGCAATTGGATTCCCACCAGCTGCAGCATCAGCAGCACCGCCAGCCATTGCCAGCCGAAGCGACTGGGCAGGATGTAGAGGTTGCCCAGTCCCAGACGCAGCCGTTCGCCGTTGGCAGGCCTGAAGGCCAGGGGTCTAGCGAAGTCCATCCACCTCCGCCAGCAGGCCGGCGCTGAGGGCCGTCCGGTCCTGGTCGGGCAAGCCCCGATCGAGGCGGTGTTCGCACACCGCAGGCAGGACCGCCTGCACGTCGTCCGGCACGACGTGCAGGCGGCCGGCCAGCAGGGCCCAGGCCCGGGCCGCCGCCAGCACCCCCAGTCCCGCCCGTGGTGACAGGGGCAGGCCCGGAAACCCGGGGCGGCGGCTGCGGGCCAGCAGATCCAGCAGGTAGTCCAGCAGGGCCTCGCTGGTGTGCTGCCGTGCTGCCCGTTCCTGCAGGTCCAACAGGTCCTGGGGCTGCAACCGGTTGGCGAGGGTCGCCGGCGCTTCGGCGACGCCGGCCAGCAGCTGCCGCTCCGCGGTCCGCTCCGGGAAGCCCAGGCTCAGGCGCATCAGGAAGCGATCCAGCTGGGATTCGGGCAGGGCGGAGGTGCCGCCTTGCTCCAGCCCGTTCTGGGTGGCGATCACCAGGAAGGGAGTCGGCAGTGGATGGCTGGTGCCATCCACGCTCACGCGCCCGCTGGCCATGGCCTCGAGCAGGGCGCTCTGGGTGCGGGGACTGGCCCGATTGATCTCATCGGCCAGCAGCACCTGGCTGAACAGGGGACCGGGGTGGAAGCGAAAGCGGCCGCTGGCGGGCTCGAAGATGTTCACGCCGGTGAGATCGGCCGGCAGCAGGTCACTGGTGAAGCTCACCCGCTGAAAGGCCAGGCCGAAACAGCGGGCCAGGGCCTCCGCCAGCGTCGTTTTGCCGACGCCCGGCAGGTCTTCGATCAGCAGGTGGCCGCGGGCCAGCAGACAGGCCAAGGCCAGGCGCACCTGGTGCTCCTTGCCCAGCAGCACCCGGCCGATGGCGGCGATCTCCGGTTCGAGACTGGTGGCGACGACGGCACTGGTGGCGACCAAGGCCCCGGCTGAACTAGCCAACAGCGTATGGGCAAGCCGCCGGTTTTGGGAGCCGCCGGCCCGGTTTTGGGAGCCGTTGGCGTGGTACAAACCAACCCATCGGTGGGGAGGCGGGCCATGGCGTTTGCGGGCGAGCCGGCGCCCGAAGCCCATGGCGGCAACCGGGGGGCAGTGGCCCGACAGTTGGGCTGTCGCCCCGACCAGGTGCTGGATGCCAGCGCCTCCCTGGTGCCGTTCGGTCCGCCCTTGGCGATGCGGTTGCGCCTACTGGCGGCCCAGGGGAGCAGCTTGCGGGACTACCCCGACCGCACCTACACCGCGTTGAGGGGGGCGCTGGCCGGTCGGCATCAGCTCGATCCGGCCTGGGTGCTGCCCGGCAATGGCGCGGCCGAGCTGATCACCTGGGCCGCCCGGGATGCCGCCGCCGAGGGCCCCAGCCTGCTGCCCACCCCGGGTTTCGCCGACTATCGCCGCGCCCTGGCCTGTTGGCAGGGGGCCTGGGTGCCGTGGCCGTTGCCCCTGCACTGGGAGGACGGCTTCCCCCAGCCGTTCCCCACGCCGGCGAAACCGCCGGCGGTGCTCTGGCTCACCAACCCCCATAACCCCACCGGCCAGCTCTGGAGCCGGAGGTCCCTGGAGCCTCTGCTGGCCGCCGGTGGGTTGGTGATCGCCGATGAGGCCTTCCTGCCCTTGGTGCCGGGGGGCGAGCGCCAGTCGCTGGTGCCCCTGCTGGCGCGCCATCCCAATCTGGTGGTGTTGCGCAGCCTCACCAAGCTCTATGGCATCGCCGGGGTGCGGCTGGGCTATGCCCTGGCCCATCCAGACCGGCTCGCCCGCTGGGCCGCCTGGCGCGATCCCTGGCCCGTCAACGGCCTGGCCGCCGCCCTGGGGCCAGCGTTGATCGCCGATGGGGCCTGGGAACAGCGGGTGCAGGATTGGGTGGCACGGGAGCGGAGCTGGCTGGTGCCACGGCTGGCGGCGATCCCGGGACTGACGCCGCTGCCCTCCGCCACCAACTTTCTGCTGCTCCGCAGCACGGCGGCGGGTGGTGGTGCTGGAGGTGGCGAAGCGCCGTCGCTGGAGCCGTTGCGGCTGGCTCTCCAGAACCGCCATCGCATCCTGCTGCGCGATTGCCGTTCGTTCGATGGCCTGGATGGCCGCTGGCTGCGGTTGGCACTTCTGGATCGTCGCGGCCATCGGCGGCTGCTGCGGGCCCTGACCTTGGAGTCGGGCCAGGCGCCTTAGCCCGCCGCCGTGCCCGCCGCCCTAGCCCGCTGCCAGCTCCATTAGCAACCGGGCCAGTCGCTGATCGGCATCGCGCACCGCCAGTTGGCCCATCCCCTGCCGCAGGGCGCTGAGTGGATCGGCCGGGCCGCCGTTGACCCCCCGCAGCCGTGGGCCGAGCAACCGCCAGATCGCCTGCTCCAGGGCCGGCTCCCCGGGCTCGTGCTGCCACACGATCACGGCCGCCGCCAGGGCCGCGGCCGCCGCGGCGTTGGCGTCCTGATGGCGGTCGGCGGCCTGGGGAAAGGGCACCAGGATCGCCGGGGTGCCGCAGACGGCCAGTTCGCTCAGACTGCCGGCGCCGGAGCGGCTGATCGCCAGGTCGGCGTGTTGCAACAGGCCGGGCATTTCGTCGCAGAACGGACGCTCCACCACCCCCGCCAGGCTCGATTGGCCGGCGTCGGGATCATGGCTGCCGGTGAGGTGCACCACCCGGCACCCCGCCGCCGCCAGCTTCGGTAGCAGGGGGCGCACCATCCGGTTCAGGCCCAGGGCCCCCTGGCTGCCCCCCATCACCACCAGCAGGGGGCCGGGGCCCGTTGGCACCCAGTCCGGCAGGGGCGCCGCCATCAGCAGCGCCTGACGTACCGGCGTGCCGGTGATGGCGGGATGGCAGCGGGGCAGGTGCTGCGCCGCCTCCGGCAGCCCCACGGCCACCCGGGTGCAGAGGCCCCCCAGCAGGCGGGTCACCTTGCCGGGGATGGCGTTGCTGTCGTGCAGCACCACAGGCACGCCGCAGCTGCGGGCCGCCAGGATCGCGGGTGCGGCGATGTAGCCGCCGCTGCTGAACACCACCGCCACCCGCTCCCGCCGGATCAACCGCCGCACGGGCAGGGTGGCCAGCAGCAGCTGGGCGAGGTTGGCCAGCTTGCGCAGGCCGCGCCCCTGCAGCCCGCCGGCCCGCACCGTGGTGAGGGGAATGTGCGGCGGCACCAGCTGGGTTTCCAGCCGATCCGGCACGCCCACCCAGTGCACCGTCCAGTCGGGGGGCAGGGCTTCGGCCACCGCCAGGGCCGGAAAGAGGTGACCGCCGGTGCCGCTGGCGGCGATCAGAAGCGTGGGCATGGGGGCGGCGGGGGGCGGCGCGCCTAACTTAAAAGCCGATTCCAGGCTGCCTGGCCCGCCGATGCCCCCGACCCCCTCCCGTTCGCCTGCCGCCCGCGGCGGCTCCCTGCGACTGGCCTTGTTGGGGCTGGCGCTCGGGAGCCTCTCCCTGGCTGCGCTGCCGGCGCGGGCGGCGGCCCCCAGCCCCGCCCAGCTCCAGGCCCTGGAAACGGCCCTGAACGACAGCGGTGAGCGGGCCCTGGCGGCCCTGCTGGAGGTGGGTCCAGGCCTGGATCCAGCGGCCCTCCAGAACCGTCACCATCAGCTGCGCCAGCAGTTCCCCGATCTGCACTGGCAGATCAGTGCCGGCACGCCCCAGCGCAATGGCCAGCCCACGGTCAACGTCAAGGTGAGTGGCACACGGCGGCAGGGCGGCAGCACCTATCGCCTGGATGCCCAGCAGCAGTTGGCCCTGCAGAGCGACGGCACGCGAATCAACGGCCAGACGGTGCTGGGGGAATTTTCCCTGCTGCGCAGTGGCGAGAACGCCCCAGCGGTGAGCCTGATGATTCCCGATGCGGTGCTCACCGGCCAGCGCTACGACGTGGACGTGATCTTCGATGAGCCCCTGGATGGGGCCCTGGTGGCCGGCGGCATCGTGGCCCTCACCCCCCAGCAGATCGCGTCGCTGGAGAGCCCGAGCCTGGAGTTGGCCGCCCTCGGGGGTGGCGGCCTGTTCAAGACCGTGCAGGCCCCCTTTAGCCCTGGCTCCCAGACCTGGGCGGTGTTGCTGGTCCATCCGAAGGGCATCATCAGTGCCACCAAGCGGGTGCGGGTGGTGGACGACCGGGCGGCCCTGACGCCCTGACGCCCTGAGGGAAGCTCCCGCCATGGCCCGTCTCCCCCAGCGGTTCGCCCGCACCCCAACGGCCGGTTCCCCCGACGCTCTGCCGCTGGAGGGTGATGGGGCCTGAACGCAGCGATCGCCCGCGGCGCATCTGGGTGGTGGATGACGACCCCGAGCTGCGCACCATGCTCGCCACCTATCTGGGCGACCAGGGCTACCAGGTGCGCACCCTGGCGGATGGGTCCCAGCTCACGGCGCGCCTCAGCGGCCAACTGGGCGGCGAACGCCCCGATCTGCTGGTGCTCGATCTGATGCTGCCCGGTGACGACGGCCTCACGCTGCTGCGGCGCCTGCGCGATGCCGGCGACGACCTGCCGGTGTTGATGCTCACCGCCCGGGCGGATGCGGTGGATCGGATCATCGGCCTGGAGCAGGGCGCCGACGACTACCTGGCCAAGCCCTTTCTGCCCCGGGAACTCAGCGCCCGCATCGAGGCCGTGCTCCGCCGCCGGGGCCAGGGCCCCAGCGGGGCGCCGCTGGTGAGCGCTGAACCGGTGTTGTTCGGTCACCATCGTCTGGATCTGGCCCGCCGCAGCCTGGAGCGGGATGGCCGTGCGGTGCCCATCACCAGTGGGGAATTCGCCCTGTTGGCCGCCTTCGTACAGCACCCGCACCGGCCCCTGTCGCGGGAGCGGCTGATCGAACTGGCCCGCGGTCCCGCCAGCGAAACCGACAGCCGCAGCATGGACGTGCAGATCTCACGGCTGCGCAAGTTGATCGAACCCGATCCCACCCGCCCCCGCTACGTGCAGACCGTCTGGGGCTACGGCTATGTGTTCGTCCCCGACGGCACCCCTCGCCCGGCGGCCTGACCATGCATCGTCGCTGGCGACTGCTGGGGTACGGGGCGGCGGCGGCGGGGTTCAGCGGCCTGAGCCTGCTGGCCCTGCAGTTGCTGTTGGGGCGCCGGCTGGAGCAGGCCCAGATCCGGCAGCTCGGCTCGGAAGTGACCGCCAACCTGCTGTTGGGGGAGGTGGCCCTGGAGCGCTTGAGCCCGGCGGCCCTCAGCCGCATCAGCGGCATGCGCCTGGTGGTGGGCGGCCGTCCCGGCTCCGCCGACAGCGTCGCCCGGCCCGCCGATCCGCGGTTGCGCCGTCAGGCCCGCCAGCTCCATGGGGAGCTCTGCCGTCGCCTGCCCCGTTGTCCCGATGTCTGGCCCACCCGGGACCGGCCGCGGGGGGTGTGGGTGGAGATGGGGTCGCCTCTGGAAGCGGTGTGGCTGTTCACACCGCTGCCGGCGCTGCCGGGTTGGCCGCCGGACCCCCTGCTGTTGGTGCTGGGGCTGGCTAGCGGGGCCCTGGGGGCCGCTTTGTTGTTTCAGGCGCTGGAGGTGCAGCGGCCCCTGGCGCTGCTGGAGCAGGCCGTGGGGGCCGTGGGTCTGGAGCAGCAGCCCGCCGCCGTCCCGGGCCGGGGTACGGGGGCGGTGCGCCAGCTCACCGTTCATGTCAACGCCATGGTGGCGAGGTTGGAGGAGGCCAGCGCTGAGCGCCGCACGATGCTGGCCGGCATGGCCCACGACCTGCGGGCGCCGCTCACCCGGCTGCGGTTGCGGCTGGAACTGTCGGCCACGGCGCCTCTCAGCGAGGCCGAACGGGCCCTGGCCGCGGCCGACATCGTGGCTCTGGAGCGAATCACCCGCCAGTTTCTGCTGTTTGCCGGGGTGGAGGCTGCTGAGGCTCCGGTGCTGGTGCCGCTGGAGGCCCTGCTGGCCGAAACGGCCGCGATTGCCGATGACGTGGTGCTGGATCTGGAGCCGCTGGAGCGGCTGGTGCGGCCGATTGCCCTGGCTCGGGCGGTGGCCAACTTGATCGATAACGCCCATAGCCATGGCGCCCCCCCCTTCCGGCTGGAGTTGCGGGGGCGGGGCGCTACGGGCTTTGAAATCGCCATGTGGGATGGGGGTGTCGGCATCCCGGCTACCGACTGGGAGCGGGCCCTGGTGCCGTTTCAGCGGCTGGATGCCGCCCGGGGCGACCAGGGCCACAGCGGGCTGGGGCTGGCGATCGCCGCCCGGGTCGCCCGGGACCACGGCGGTGAGCTTCAGCCCCGCCGGGTCGGCGGCGAGGGGACGCCGGGGTTTGCGGTGGTGTTGCGGGGCCGGTCAGATTTGGTCACATCTGGGGGCGATGCGGTTGGGGAACGGGAAGATCCCCCCGGCACCATGACGGTTGTTGATCCGTTTTGATCTCCATGACCCTTGTCCCTGTCCGCCCCCGCCCGTTGATGGCCCGCCTTGTGCTGCCCCTGCACCTGGTGGCGGCGATTGGCCTGCTGCCTGGCCTGATCGCCGATCCTGCCGGCGCCCAGCCGGTGGGGCAACCCGCCGCGCGCCCCCTGCGGCCCACCCCGGAGCAGCTGAAAAAGATCTTCCCGGAGCAACGCAGCCTGTTGCTCGATGACCATCGCAGCCGCATTGCCATCCTGCAGAAGGGGGAGCGCTGCATGACGGCCGCCACCAGCAGCGAGGCCCTGAGGGATTGCCTGCGCCAGGAACGGGAGGCCTATTCCCGTCAACGGGAACAGAACCATGAACAGATGCGTCAGCTCTATACGCGCAATGGTCTGCCGCTGCCCGAGGCCGGCGGCTGGAAGGGCAAGGGCAAGGGCCAGGGCTATGGGGCTCCCGCCCCTGGCGGCAGCTGAGGCTCCACCTCCGGAAGACTGGGCGGGGGGTGAGCGAGGAGCGCAAATCTTTTAAGGTCAAAGAGCGTTGTTTTGCGGACCCCGGCGATGCTGCTGCGTTCCCTTGCTGTCCTCCTGCCCCTGGCCTTGGGCGCCACCGCCCAGGCGGCGCCCCTGTGCACCTTTCTTCAACCGATCGGTGGAGATGGCACCTCGCCGGTGGTGGCCAAATCGGTGGGGGCGGCGAAGGTGACGCCGGTGGGCATGTTGGCGGGCCGCACCAACTGGAACACCGATTTCATCGTGGATCGCAGCTATACCAGCTATAAATTCTTCTTCACGGCAAATTCATCGGATCCCAAGGCCAAATATCCGGTGGAAGGATTCATGAAATTCTCGGATGGTTCCAACCTACAGGTCATCAACGAAACCATGAGTCCGCCGATCGGTACGGGCCGAATGTTTGGGCCGTTTGCCGCCGTCCCGGGCAAGCAGGCCAGCCAGATGAACTTCAAGGTGGGCGCCAGCGCCGATCCAGGTTCCCTTGGATTTAGCTATCGGATTTCGGTGCAGGGCTGCCGCTGAGGCGGGATCCGGGAGCGGCAGTCGGGAGCGGTAGGACATGCCTGCTCCCGGTTCCCGATGTTCAGGGGGCCTTGACGTTGGGGCAGTTGGCCTCTTTGCCGAAATGATCCGTGATCCGTTGGGTCCCCACGGCATAGATTTTTTTGGCTTTGGCCACGTCCCCCTTGGCCTCCGATATTTTGGCGCCGAATTTTTTGCAGGCCTCGTCGAGGGTCATGCCGGCGGCCCGGGCAGGGGTGCTCAGCAGGGCAGGGGCAAGGGCGGCGGTGAGGCTGGCAGCCAACAGGAGGGCAGAACGGTTCATGGGTGGGGAAGAGTGAGGAAAAGCAGCGGTGCTGCAGCTGGGAGCTGCATTCTGCGCTCTGGTGCGGGGGCGGCCGCCACGGGTGTCTTCAACACCATCCCCCTGCCGTCGCCGCGCGCCGTAGTGGTCGGTGAACTAGCCGCCAGGCCTGCCGGGCCAGCGTGCTGAGGCCGGGCATCCGCTGCCATGGGAATCCGCCCCGGCTGCTCAGCCCTGGCGCAAAAAAAAGACCCCCTAGCGGGAGTCCAGGAAGGATCGGGGCGAGGGCCGTCCAGGGCTCAGCCCAGAGCGGCCCAAGGCCCGATCAGGCCTCGTCCAGGGCCGCCACGCCGGGCAGCACCTTGCCCTCCAGCAGCTCGAGGCTGGCGCCGCCGCCGGTGGAGATATGGCTCATCCGATCGGCCAGGCCGGCCTTTTCCACGGCGGCCACCGAGTCACCGCCGCCAATGATCGTGCAGCAGCCCTTGCCGCTTAGCTCGGCCAGGGTGGTGGCGATGGCGTTGGTGCCGGCGGCGAACTTGTCGAACTCGAACACGCCCATCGGACCATTCCAGATCACGGTCTGGCAGTCGGCCAGGGCCTCCTGGAACACCTTGATCGAGTCAGGGCCGATGTCCAGGCCCATCCAGCCGTCGGGGATTTCCTCCACCTTGGCGATCTGGCTGTTGGCGTCCGGGGCGAAGTTATCGGCCAGCACCACATCCGTGGGCAGCAGGAACTGCACGCCTTTGGCGGCCGCCTTGGCCTCCAGTTCGCGGGCCAGATCGAGCTTGTCTTCCTCCACCAGGCTCTTGCCCACCGCCAGGCCCCGCGCCTTGTAGAAGGTGAAGATCATGCCGCCGCCCACCAGGATCTTGTCGCACTTGTCGATCAGGGCCTCCAGCACGCCGATCTTGCTGCTCACCTTGGAGCCGCCCACAATCGCCGCCAGCGGCCGCTTGGGTTCATCAATGGCGCCCTGCAGGTACTGCAGTTCCTTCTCCATCAGATAGCCGGCCACGCTGGGCCGCAGGAACTTGGTGACCCCCTCGGTGGAGGCGTGGGCCCGGTGGGCGGCGCCGAAGGCGTCGTTCACATACACATCAGCCAGGGCCGCCAGCTTCTCGGCGAAGGCGGGATCGTTTTCCTCTTCTTCGGCGAAGAAGCGCACGTTCTCCAGCAGCACCACGCCGCCATCGGTGAGGGCAGCCACCTTGGCTTCGGCGTCCGGACCGATGCAGCTGTCGGTCTTGACCACCGGTCCGCCCAGTAGTTCGCTGAGGCGGGCCGCCACGGCGGTGAGGCGCATGCTTTCGTTCACCTGGCCCTTGGGCCGGCCGAAGTGGGCGGCCAGCAGCACCCGGGCTCCCTTGCCGGTCAGGGCGTTGATCGTGGGCAGGGCGGCGCGGATGCGGGTGTCGTCGGTGATGGCGCCGGCATCATCCAGGGGCACATTGAAGTCGACCCGCACCAGCACGCGCTTGCCACGGAGTTCTTCGGCACCAAGACTGGCCAGGGATCGCTTCGCCATGGGTACGGGGTAGGGGAAAGGCGGGGGGAGATTAACCCCTGGGCCTGCCCCGGGCGGGCGGCGGCGGCGGAAGGGCTTCGTTCCTTCGGTTCTTCCCCATGGTCAGAGGCCCTCTGGAGTGCCCATCATGGAGATCGTGCCTCCGATTGCGCGCCGCGGGCCATGTTCGAGACCGTCCTCTTTCCCCTTGATCACAGCCGTCAGGCGATGGACACGGCCGCCGTGGCCCTCAAGCTTGCCCAGCACCACGGCAGCCGCCTCGTGGTGCTCTCGGTGGTGGAGGAGGCTGAGGGCATGATGCACGACCCCGTCCAGGTGGCCCAGTTGTTGGAGCAGGCCCGCGCCAGCTTTGTCCAGGCCGGCATCGCCTGTGAGGTGCTGGAGCGCTCCGGCAAGCCGGCGTTTGTGATCGGTGATGTGGCCGATGAGATCAACGCGGATGTGATCGTGATGGGCACCCGCGGCATCCCGCTGGAGGGGGCGGATCAGCAGAGCACGGCCGCCCGGGTGATCCAGCTGGCCCCCTGTCCCGTTCTGGTGGTGCCTTGACCAGTACCCCAGACCGCCAGGCGGTGGCGCTGAGCAGCCAGGCGCCGGCCATTCAGTGGTATCCCGGCCATATCGCCAAGGCCGAACGGGCCCTGGGCGCCAGCCTGGAGAAGGTGGATCTGGTGATTGAGGTGCGCGACGCCCGCATCCCCCTGGCCACGGGCCATCCGCGGCTGCAGCGCTGGATCCGGGGCAAACAGCACCTGCTGGTGCTCAACCGGTTGGACATGATTTCCCCCGCGGCCCGCCTGGCCTGGGATGGCTGGTTTCGTGCCGCCGGCCACACCCCCTGGTGGTGCGATGCCAAGGCGGGCACCGGGGTGAAGCAGCTGCAGCAGGCGGCGATCCGCTCGGGGAATCAGCTGAATGCCCGGCGCAGCGGCCGCGGCATGAAGCCCCGGGCGGTGCGGGCCCTGATGCTGGGCTTCCCCAATGTGGGTAAGTCGGCCCTGATCAATCGACTGGTGCGCCAGAAGGTGGTGGAGAGCGCCCGCAAGGCCGGCGTCACCCGCAGTTTGCGTTGGGTGCGGCTGGGCCAGGACCTCGACCTGCTGGATGCCCCGGGGGTGCTGCCTCCCCGCCTGGATGACCAGCTGGCGGCCCTGCGTTTGGCCCTCTGCGATGACATCGGCCAGGCCGCCTACGACACCGAGGCGGTGGCGCTCGCCTTCCTTCGTCTGCTGGACCTGCTGGAGCCGGTGCCGACCTCCGGTGTGGCGACGGGGCTGCTGGAGGGGCGCTACGGGGTGGCGGCGGCGGATGTCGAGGCCTGGTTGTCGGCCGCGGCCCTGCGCCACACCAGCGGAGACACCCTGCGCATGGCCCAGCGGCTCCTGGATGACTTTCGCCGGGGCTTGCTCGGCCCGATCGCCCTGGAGTTCCCCACCGGACACCCTGGCCCCCCCGCCTAGGTTGGAGCAGGGTTCCGGTTGTGGTGGCGCGATTCGCATGTCCAGCTTCGGCGAAGGCGCTGGCGAGCGGCTCACGCTCCACTACCCCAAGCCCTTGCCGATGCGGCTCGACCGCTGGTTGGTGGCCAAGCGGCCCGAGCAGAGCCGCGCCCGCATCCAGAAATTCATCGACGCCGGCTATGTGCGGGTGAATGGGGTCACGGGTCGGGCCAAGACGCCCCTGCGCCAGGGCGACGAGGTGGAGCTGTGGATGCCGCCCCCGGAGCCGCTTCCCTACCTGGAGGCCCAGGCGATGCCGCTGAGTGTGCTGTTTGAGGACGCGCACCTGATCGTGCTCGACAAACCGGCCGGTCTCACGGTGCATCCCGCCCCCGGCAACAGGGACGGCACCCTGGTGAACGGCCTGCTGCATCACTGCCCGGACCTGCCGGGCATTGGCGGTGAGATGCGTCCCGGCATCGTCCATCGCCTCGATAAGGACACCACGGGCTGCATTGTGGTGGCCAAGAGCCAGGAGGCCCTGGTGAAGCTGCAGGGGCAGATTCAGCAGCGCATCGCCTCCCGGGAGTATCTGGCCGTGGTGCATGGGGTGCCGGTCGGCGAGCGCGGCACGATTCTTGGCTCCATCGGTCGCCATCCCGTGGATCGCAAGAAATATGCCGTGGTGGCCGAGGGGGACGGGCGCCATGCCTGCACCCACTGGAGCCAGGTGGAGCGGCTGGGCGATTACTCCCTGCTGCGCTTCAAGCTCGACACCGGCCGCACCCATCAGATCCGGGTGCATTGCGCCCACACGGGTCACCCCATCGTGGGCGATCCGCTCTACAGCCGCTGCCGCAATCTGCCGGCGGCGCTGCCGGGCCAGGCCCTCCATGCGGTGCAGCTTGGGCTCAACCATCCGATCACCGGCGAGCGGATGACCTTTGAGGCGCCGTTGCCGGAGCCGTTCGAGCGGCTGTTAGCCACGTTGCGGCGGCGTTGCGTGGGCTGACCCACTGGGGTGGAGTCCTGAAGGCCATGGAGTGGCTGAAGACAAGCCATGGCCATCGCCAGAATCCCGAAGTTGGCGAATATTTCCTTCCAGCCATTGCATGGCGGCACGCGGAGGCTCGGGGACCAGCTGGGCCGGCGGCCGTGCCCGGGTGTGCTCAGCTCCGGGGGGCGGCAAAGTAGCCAGGAATGGGCTGCATTGTCATGGCCACGCCATCGCGTCGGCTGTTTGTGGATCAGTTTTTCGTGGGTTGGGTCTATGGGCCCTGGGTGGTGGCGAGCCTGTTGCTGATCCTTGCCCTCCGACTGCTGACGGAAGAGGACTTCAGCCTTCACAGCCATGCCTGGGGGCTGTTGGGCAATGCGTCGATCTGCTTCTCGATCGGCTGCGTCTGCAAACTCTCCTGGACGATGGCGCGCTTCAATGCCGTGCGCCAGCTGGAACTGCAACTGCGCCAGCAGCTCGGCCTGCGCTGATGGCGATGACCCGTTCCCAGATCGCCATGGTCGTCACCCTGCCCTGGCTGGCCTCCGGGGTGGTGCTGCTGGCCATGACCCGCATTGAGGCTGAAACCCAGGAGGTGAAGCTGGGTCTGTTCGGCAGCGCCGCCATCTGTTTCTCGATCGGCTGCCTGGCGCGCACCAGCCTGGGACTCCACGATCTGATGCAGGCCTCTCAGGCCAAGGCAGCCCCCGGGAACGGGCAGGGATGAACCGGCGGTGCTGGCAGAGGTTGTTGGCCCCTGGCGTGGCTTTCGGCCTGATTGCGGTTGGGGCGCCAATGGGGGCCCAGCCGCTGATCCAGGCCCCCCAATCCCGCCGCCTGCCTCCTCCCTCCTCGGCGCTGTTGCGCAGCCTGGAGGGGTTCCAGCACGACCTGGAGTTGCTGGATCGCAGCTTGCGGCCGGGCTCGGCGGACGCTGAAGCTCCCACTCCGCTTCCAGCCGATGGGGCCGTCCTTGCCGCTCCGTCGGTTCCGTTCTTGCCGGCTCCGGCGGCGACGGCTCTGCCCAGCACGGTGGAGGCGGTGCGCATTGAACGGCGTCAGCGACTGAGCCTGGCCGAAGCCCTGGCGGTGGCCTTGCGCAACGATCCCGATCTGGCGGCCGCCGTGCTGAGCGTGCGGGAGCAGCAGGATCTGGTCGGTTCGGCCCGGGGGCGCTGGTGGCCCGAACTCGACCTGGATCTCGCGGGGGGCTACCGCCAGGAGCGCTCCTACAACTCTGTCTGGGCCGACAACGTCGGTTTCTACCCGGCCGGATCTCCCTTTCTGGTGAAGTCCCAGGGCTGGAACCTGATCCAGACCAATGTCGGTGCGGCGGCAGCCCGGATGGCGCTGGGCTGGGAGCTGATCAGCCCTGGCCGCGCCGCCGCGATCGCCGAAGCCGACGACAGCCTGCGGGCCTCCCGCCAGCGCTACGCCGATCGGCTGCGCCAGCTGCAGCTGGATGTGAGCCTGGCTTACTACGGCCTGCAGCTCGCCGACCAGTTGCAGCGCATCCGCAAGGCCGTGGTCGACAGCGACACGGTGGTGCGCGATCAGGTGGCGGCCCTCAAGCAGGCAGGACTGGTGCCGCGGCTGGATCTGCTGCGGGCCGAGGCGGCCCTGCAACAGGGTCGCTTTCGCCTCGAGCAGGCCGAAGCCCTGCGGTTGAGTCGCCAGCGCCAGCTCAGCAACCTGATCAACGTGCCCTTCAATGTCAGCCTTCGGGCCAGTGATGGGGTGCGGCTCCAGCCCCCCTGGCCCCTCGATCTGGAGCAGACGATCCTGAGCGGCTGGAGTGACAACCCCCAGCTCCAGGCCCTGCAGGCCGTCCGCGATGCCCTGTTGCGCCAGGCCGATCGTCGTGCCGCCGAGCTTCTGCCCAGCCTGCGGCTAGTGGCCACCGGTGGCTACGGCCAGGGGGTGCTGACCCAGCCGCTGATCGAGCTGAAGGGCTGCTGCGGCTCGTCCCATCTCCCCCAACTGCTCAACCAGAGCTCCGATTGGGCCGCCGGCCTGCAAATGCATTGGCGCTTCTTCGATGGCGGCGTCACCGCCGGCGCCGTGGCCGCCAGCCGTGCCGCCGCCGCCCGCACCGATCAGAACCTGGCCCGGGAGCGCAATGCGATCCGTCAGCGGTTGGAGGCCGCCTTTTTCGACCATCGCGCCGCCCTCGGCCAGATTGTGGCGGCCCGCGCGGCTTACAGCGCCTCCCGTGAGGCGTTCCGCGATGTGCGGGCCCGCTATCAGCTGGGTCTGGCCGACTACAGCGATGTGGCCGACACCGTGACCACCCTGACCGGGGCGATGGAGGGGGTGGCCGAATCCACCACCCTGGCCAATGTCAGCTACGCCCAGCTGCTCCGCGAACTGTTGCCGGTGCCGAATCAGCCCGGTGATCCGGTGGCGTTGCCGCTGGTGCTCGGCGGCTCCTGAGCGCTGGCCTGGAGTCGCTCCCAGCGCCGGTTCTGCCAGGCCATCGTGCGCCAGATCAGCACCACCAGCAGGGCCGCGAACCAGAACCACACTTCTGGAGCGTTGGCGTGCAGCAGGACCACCAGAAAGGCAAGCTCCAGCCCCAGCCAGGGCAGTTCCCGGCGCAGGCTCCCGGTGGTCATGGCAGCATCCCCCTCTGGCACAGCTGGCTGTCATCCTGGCTCTCCTGCTGGTGCAGGGTGCGGTAGGTCCCGGTGAGGTCCCGCAGGATCGGCAGCAGATAGCTGACCGGTGGGCGCCACTCCACATAGCCATGGGCTTTGAGCGTCAACCCCTGGCGAATCGGGAAGACACTGCTGCCCCGGCTGAGGGTCCAGCGATAGCCATCCAGGCTCGAGTTCTTGGAAGTACGGCTGGGATCCGGGCCCGTCGTCAGAAGGTCGATCTCGGTGCGCATCACGGGTCCGTTGCGCACCAAGGCCTCCGCCAGCTGGGGATTGCCCATGGTGGTGTTGACGTCTTCGCGGGTGGCGGGAAGCAGGCTGATCCGGTTCACCTGACCGCGGATGCCGCCGAAGCGACCCCTCTCATTCCAGTCCGGGACCACCTCCATCATCAGGCCCTGCCGCAGCCGTCGTGCATCGGCCGGGGCGAAGTAGGCCACGGCCTGCAGCGCTTCGCTAGTGCGGCTACCGAGGGTGCCAAGCCGTTCGCCGGGCTTCACGGTCTGGCCGCGCACCACCTGTAGATCAAGGAGGCGCCCAGCGCGATCGGCCCGCAGGGTGCCGTCGTAATTCAGTCGGGCCTGGGTCACCCGGATGGCGCGGCGGCCATCGTCGATGGCATAGCGACGGCGCTGGGCCTCGGTCGCGATCTCCAATTTCACCTTGTCCCAGACGTCGATCGCCTCCCGTTCGCGGATGCTCACTTCGGCGACGCTGTTGCCCAGTTGGATCGCCCGGTCTTCGCTAGCCACCACCTCCTGGGCCAGGGGAGCGACCACCTCGCGGCTCGCCAGATGGCGGAAATCGGCCACTTTCTGGTCGTAGACACGGCGCAGGGAATCAAAGCGCTGGCGGTCAGCCTCCAGTTTGGCCAGGGCCGTATCCCGCAGGCGCCCGGCCGAGGCCAGTCGGTCGCGGTCGCGGCGGTCGAGATCGGTGTTGATCCGGACCAGTTCGGCCAAATCCCGCTCCTGACGGCGCAGCTGTTGCTCCAGGGTGGGCAGGTAGAGGCGGACCAGGGTCTGGCCCCGCTTCACCGCCTCGCCCACCCGTACCGGCAGGTCGAGAATCTGGCCTTCGGCTCGGGAATCGATCACCGTCGCGCCGCCGGGCACGATCACCACGCCCCGGCCAATCACTTCGGTGGGCACGGGCCAGAACAGAAACCAGCCGGCGGTGAGGGCCCAGGCCGTGCCCAGAGCCACGAGCACCTGCCGCTCGGGATGTCGGAGGGAACGCTCGCTGCGCCGATCCCCAGGAAGCGGGTTTATGCAGACCGGCTTCACCGCGCGCCTCTCCACCACAGCCCCCCTTCAGCCCAGCCTGTTCCAGGATCATGCCAAGCCCGCCAGGACAATGCCGCGGGCGGATCGGGCGGCGGCGGCAGACCTGGAGGATCTCCGGTGGTTGGAACCGAAGCCTGGGGGCGTGGCTGCTGGCTCACCCCCGCAGGCGCTCGACCAGATGGGTGCCCACCCGCAGGGCATTGGCGATGGCGGTGAGGGAGGGGTTCACCGCGCCGATCGTCGGCATGAAGCTGGTATCGACTACATAGAGGTTGTCGAGTTCGTGGGCTTTGCAGTTGATGTCCAGCACCGAAGTGACCGGGTCGGTGCCGAATCGGCAGGTGCCGGCCTGGTGCCCCACGGCGGCGATGCCCATGCTGTTGGCGATGTAGATCTGGCGCTCTACCAGGTGGTTGCGCACATAGAGGCGATCGAGCATGCCCTCCAAACGGCTCACCAGACGCTGGGAGGCGGTGAGGTTGTTGGGGGTGTAGCTGAGTTGGATCTGCCCGGAGCTGGTCACGGTCACCCGGTTGTCGTGATCGGGGAGATCTTCGCTGGAGATCCAGAAGTCGATCGCGTGTTCGGCGATCTTGTCCATGCTCCAGCCCGGCATCAGGAAGGTTTCCAGCGGGGCATAGCCCTTCATGATCGTGCCGCTGGTCTTACCCGTCATTTGGATGTTTCCCATCGGGTAGTCGAAGTCGGCATCTCCGAGGTACCAATCGTTGACGCAGACCGTTTTCTGGAAGGTGGTGGGGTTCGGCTCGTGGGCCAGGGCCACCATCGCCTTGCTGTTGTGGAACATGTAATGGCGGCCCACCTGGTCGGAGCCGTTGGCCAGGCCGCGGGGATGGCTGTCGTTGGCTGACATCAGCAGCAATCGGGCGCTGTTGGCGGCGCCACAGCTCACTACCACCACATCCCCACTCACCGTCAGCGGTTCGCCGTCGCGCTCCAGTTCCACTGCCTTCACCGTGCGGCCGGATTCATCGGTCACCAGGCGCTTCACCTGGGACCGGGTCAGCAGCGACACATTCGGCGCCGCCAGGGCCGGCCGCATGCCCAGCACCTCGGCGTCCGACTTGGCGTGCACCAGGCAGGGGAAGCCATCGCAGCAGTTGCACTTGCGGCAGCGGCTGAAGGCCATGTTGGCCTCGTCGAGCATCACGCCGCTGGGGGCGTGGAAGGGGTGGAGCCCGGCGGAGCGCAGATCATCCACCAGCTTCTGCATGCGCGGCTCATGGGCCACCGGCGGATGGGGATAGGGGCCGCTGCAGGGCGGCTCGGTGGGATCCTCACCGCGCTGGCCATGCACGTGATACATCTCCTCGGCTTTTTGATACCAAGGCTCGAAATCGCTATAGCGCAGGGGCCAGGCCGGCGAGATGCCATCGAAGTGAGCCAGCTCCTCGAAGTCCTGTTGGCGCAGGCGGAAGTGGGCGGCGCCGTACATCTTGGTGGCGCCGCCGACGAAGTAATGGCTGCCGGGCTGGAAGGCCTTGCCGTGTTTGTCCAGCCAGGGATCCTTCGAGACGTAGCGGTTTTGTTGGAACACCGCTTCCGCATCCCAGTTCTGAGGTTCCTGGGGCAGCCAGTCGCCCCGCTCCAGCACCAGAACCTTCAGTCCTGTGGGCGCCAGGTGGCGGGCCAGGGTGCCGCCGCCGGCGCCGCTGCCGATGATCACCACATCGAAGTGGGCTCCGTTCGCGACCTGCAGCTGGGCCGCTTCGGGCAAGGGTGAGCTGGAGAAGGCCGGACCACCGAGCGCGGCAGTGACGGCAGCGGTGCTGGGGGATGGGGAGCTCATGGAAAAAGTGGGATGATGGGAGGAGCTGGGCGGAAAGGGCTTATGGATCGCTGGGCTCAAATCTGGCGGGCTTTAGCCATCGGGGTAGCGGGAGAGTTGGTTGATCATCTTGCAAACCAACACGCTCCATCCGGTCTGGTGGGAGGCCCCGATACCGCTGCCATTGTCACCGTGAAAGTATTCGTAGAACAGGATTAGATCGCGCCAGTGGGGATCGTTCTGGAACGTCTCCACCGCACCGTTGAAGGGGCGGTGGCCCTGGTCATCGCGGCGGAAGATCGCCACCAGCCGTTTCTCCAGCTCTAAGGACACCTGCCAGAGATTGAGCCAGTTGCCGGAGCGGGTGGGGAACTCCACTTTAAAGCTGTCACCATAGAAATGGGCGAATTTCTGTAGGGATTCAATGAGTAGGAAGTTCATCGGCATCCATACTGGACCACGCCAATTGGAGTTGCCGCCAAACATGGCCACTGGGCTATCGGCCGGGCTATAGGCGAGGGTCTGGGTCTGGCTGCCCTCGGTATAGCTGTAGGGGTGCTTTTCATACACCTTGGAAAGCGAGCGGATGCCGTAGGGAGAGAGAAATTCCTCCTCGTCAAAGAGGCGTTCGCAGATCCGTCGTAAGTGCTCTTTGGGGACGAGGGTGAATAGCACGCGGTCGTTGTTCCAGATTCCAAGGTTGTTCACAATCCAGGAGGGGGTTGTGCGCTCGTGGGTGAACCAGGCCAGGGAGTGGTTGACGTCAAGCATGGGTAGGCGTTGCACGGTGTCGATATCGAAGCTCTGCACCGCCAGCAGGGGCACCAATCCCGAGAGCGACCGAGTGCGTAGATAGTCGACAATTCCGTCGGGACGTTTGATCACGTCGTAATAGAAGCCATCCTCTTCGTCCCAGTTGAGGTAGTCGCGACCGGAGGGGTTGTTGAGGCCGATCGCCAGCTGCACAAAGTCCACCACAAAACGCTCGCAGATGTCGGCGTATTCCGGCTCTTCACGGCTCAGTTCGACGGAGATCTGCAGCAAGTTGAGGCTGAGGGAGGCCATCCAGGCCGTGCCATCGCATTGCTCGATGATGCTGCCGTCAGCGAGGGGGAAGCGCCGATCAAAGACAGCGATGTTGTCCAGGCCTAGGAATCCACCCTGAAAGATGTTGTCGCCAGAGCGGTCGTTGCGGTTCGCCCACCAGCCGTATTCCAGGATCAGCTTGCGTAGGGCTGCCCGCAGGAAGGCCAGATCGGGGGCGTCGTTGTATTTGCGATCAATTTGGTAGATGCGCATCGCCGCCCAGGCACCAATCGGTGGATTGGGATCGGAGAGGGCCCACTCGTAGGCCGGGGTCTGGGCGTTGGGGGCGGTGTAGTGGGGTTTGCGAAGCAGCATGCACTGCTTCTTGGCGGTGGCCGGATCGATGACGGCGAACGCCACGGAGTGGAACATCAGATCCCACTGGCAGAAGTAGGGGTACTCCCAGCAGTCCGGCATCGAGATCACGTCGTGGGCGTGAAGGCGTTTCCAAATAGCGTTCTGGGTGTTGAGGCGTTCGGCGGGGGGAGGTGTGCCGGTGGGGTCACCCTCCAGCCAGCGCATCACGCTCCATCCGTAGTATTTTTTGCACCACAGCAGGCCAGCGCTGCCGGCTAGGAGGATGCGGCGGTCGTCATCGCTCAACCCATGCAGTCGATGGGCGTAGTAGTCCAGCCATTCACGCTCGCGGTCGGCGAAGATCGTCGCGAACTCGTCAGAGAAGGGGGGGGTGGCGACCGCTGACGTGCCATCGACGCGGCGCAGGCGCAGCTCCACCACCCATTCTTCGCCGGCGGCCAAGGTGCGCTGCACCAGCCTGGCTGTTTTGCTCCCACGCAGGGCTGGATTCACCGCCCCGGCCTCGCCGTTAATCACGTGGCGATGGAAGCCATCCTTCTGGAAGGGGGTGGGGTTGGGCTGGCCCCAGAGCCGCTCGCTGTTGGTTTCGTTGTCGGTGAAGATCCAGGTGCCGGGCTGCTGGCAGTCGAGTTGATAAATCCCTAGATGGGGCAGGGAATCGGTGACGACGGCGCTGCTGCTGGGATCATTGTTCGCTGCGGCGTCTAGGGTGATCTGGTGCTCGATTTCGTCGGGATAGCCCCAGCGCCAGGTGTTGCGAAGCCACAGGCTGGGCAGCAGGGTGAGGAGTGCCGCTTCGGGGCCGCGGTTGGTGGCTTTGATTCTGATCAGTAGATCCTCCGCCCCCGCCTTGGCGTACTCGATGACGATCTCGAAGTAGCGGTTCTCGTTGAAAATACCTGTGTCAATCAGTTCGTATTCGGGCTGATCGCGTCCGCGACGGCCGTTCTCCTCGATCAGTTTCTCGTAGGGGAAAACGCGTTGCGGATACTTGTAGAGCCCCCGCATAAAGCTGTGGGTGGGGGTGTTGGCCAGATGGAAGAAGTAGTCCTTGATGTCTTCTCCGTGGTTGCCCTCAGGGTTGCCGAGCCCAAAGGGGCGCTCCTTGAGGATCGGGTCGGCACCATTCCAGAGAGCCACCGAAAAGCACAGGCGGCACTGTTCGTCGCAGAGGCCCAGCAGTCCGTCCTCCCCCCAGCGGTAGACGCGGGAGCGGGCATGGTCGTGGGGGAAGGAGGTCCAGGCGTCGCCATCGGCGGAGTAGTCCTCGCGCACGGTTCCCCACTGGCGCTCGCTCAGGTAGCTACCCCAAAGGCTCCAAGGCGCGACGTCGTGGTCGCGCTCGGCGATGCGCCGGGTTTCGGAGGGGCTGATGGCGTCGATCTCGTCGCCGTAGGAGGATGGGGATGTCATAGAGATGCCTTCATTGCTTCGGCGATCCGGAGGGCATTGGCAATCACCGTGAGGCCGATGCCCACCGATGGGCAGGAGGGCAACACGCTGGCATCGACGATCCAGAGGTTGTGCACCTCATGGCTGCGGCCCTCCAGGTTCACCACCGAGGTGGCTGGATCTGATCCCATGCGACAGGTGCTGCAGGCGCCGCCAATCACCGGCAGTGGGGCCTCGCCGCGGGGATGGACGGGGGCCGCCTTGGTCACGAGAGTGAGGGGATCGGATTCCACGGCCTTGAGGCAGTCGATCCAGCGGTAAACGAGGCGGTCGTGGGCTTCGCGGTTATTGGGGGTGTAGTTGATCTGCAGCTGGCTGCCGCGTAGCAACACTCGGTTGTGGGGATCGGGCCGCACGGCGCTCATCGCCCACCAGGTGATCGAGCGGGAGGCGAGCTGGTCGATGCCGAAATCGGGCAGCAGCTTGGTCACCAGGGAAAGTACCGGTGGCGATTCGGCAAACAGGGCATCCTGTAGAACGCCGCCGCCGCTGTGGATCGAGCCAAGCGGGAAGTCGACGTTCTTGTCACCCCAGTAGAAGTCGGTGATGCCGTGACCGCGGGCATAGCGACCTGAATTGGGGGCTGTTGCCAACTGCAGGATCGTGGTGAGCTGGGGCTTCATCAGGTTGCGGCCCACCTGGTCGGAACCATTGGCCAGGCCCCGGACGTGGTGGTCGGTGGCCGAGCGCAGCAGGATCTCCGGGGTGCCAATCGCTCCGGCGGCCAGCACCACCTGATGGCCGCGGAAGAGCCAATGCTGGCCTGAGATGTCGACTTCGACGCCGCGCACTTCCTGGCCGGAGGGGTTGACGTGGAGCTGCACGACTCGGGCGTGCTCCTTCACCGTCACGTTGGAGCAGGTGCGGACAGGATCGACGCCGAACAATTCGGCATCGCCGGTGGGATCGACGGCCGAATCGGACCAGCTCAGGGGGAGGTCGTAGGGATGGAGGCCTTGGCGCTCGAGGGCGCTGCGCAGTTCCAGAAGGAAGGGCTCCAGCGGCCGCGGGGCGGCGGGATAGGGGCCCGTGCGGGCAGGGGCGGCGGGATCGGCCCCCGCCACACCGTGGACGCGATAAAGCTCTTCACCGCGTTCATACCAGGGTTCCAGATCGGCATAGCGGAGCTCCCAGTCGGGGGAGGGGCCTTCCTGCAGCTTGACGCCGCTGAATTCCTGTTCTCGCATGCGTTCGAGAACGCCGCCCCAGATCTTGGTGTTGCCACCGATGGCGTGAACCATCTGGGGGGAGAAAGGATCACCGTCGGTGCCGAACCATTTCTCCTCGGGGTGGTAGCGATCCTTGCGGAACAGATCCGCCTCCGAAAGGTTCTGATCCTCCAGGGGCATAACGCCCCCGCGTTCGAGTAGCAGCACTGAATGTCCGGCCGCCGATAGCGCACCCAGAAGGGTGCCGCCGCCGGCACCACTGCCGATCAGGATTACGTCGTAGTGGTTGTCATCGATGATCATGGTTCAGGCTCTCCAGACATAAAGCAGCACGAATAAGATGATCCAGATCACATCCACGAAGTGCCAGAACAGGGAAGTAGCTTTAACTCCTTCTTCGCCGCCGTTGTAGTTGCCAGGGATGAAGGACTTGGCAAGCATCACTCCCATCAACAGGATGCCGGTGGCCACATGTAGGCCATGGAAGCCGGTGAGAAGATAGAAGGTGCCGCCAAATGTGCCGGAGGTGAAGCCGAACTTGAGTCCACTCCATTCCACGGCCTGGCCGTAGAGGAAATAGGCTCCCATGGCCATCGTTAGTAGCCAGAAGCCTCGGAACAGCCAGAGCTTCTCCTTGCCCTTGAAATGTTCCGCCACCACCATCGTCAGGGAGCTGGAGACCAGCACCACTGTGTTGATGAGCGGCATGCGCCATTCCAGGCCCTCTACTCCGGCGGGAAGCCAGTCGAGGGCGGAGAGGCGCAGGACGGCGTAGCCACTAAAGAACACCAGGAAGATGACACTCTCGGAGCAAAGATAAATAATGAATCCAGTCAAGTTGTGGTTGGCATGCTGTCCATTGCCGTGGGGGACGGCTTGGTCGGAGGGGGGGAGAGGGGTGCTGGTCATCGGGTCGCCTCTTGAAGGGTGAGAGCTCGCTCGATTTCGGCTTGGTGTTCCACCAAGGGAGCACCGCTGCCGTAGCCGTAGGGGCGGCTGATTACGGTGGGGACATGGTCACCAAAGTTGTCTTCTGCCGGCGGCGAGGGCAGCAACCATTCCAGACCGATGGCATTCCAGGGATTGTGGTTGGCGCGGGGGCCACGGGCCCACGAACTGATCATGTTGAGCAGGAAAGGAATGATCGATACGCCCAGCAGAAAGGCGCCCAGGCTGGCCAACACATTCCAGAAGGCGAACTCAGGGTCGTAGGAGGAGACCCGGCGCGGCATCCCCATTAGACCGAGAGGATGCATGGGCAGGAAGTTGAGATTGGCGCCGACAAAGGTGAGCACAAAATGGAGCTTACCCAGTCCCTCGTAGGGCATGCGGCCGGTGAACTTGGGGAACCAGTGGTAAACGGCAGCAAAGATGCACATGACGGCCGCACCATAGATCACGTAATGGAAGTGACCGACGACGAAATAGGTGTTGTTGACGTGAATATCGATAGGCACGGTGGCCAGCATGACGCCAGTAATCCCTGCAAATACGAAGTTAACCAAACCGCCCAGGCAAAACAACATGGGCGTCGTCAGTTGGAGTTTGCCACGCCAGATGGTGCCCAACCAGGCGAACACCTTGACCCCCGTCGGTACCGCAATCAACATTGTGTTGAACATGAATAGGTTGCGCATCCATTCGGGTACTCCGCTGGGGAAAAAGTGGTGCACCCAAACGATCAAGCCCAAGCCAACGATGATGAACGAAGCCACGGACACATAGACGTATCCAAACAAAGGCTTGCGCGAATAAACGGGAAATAATTCAGAAAAGATGCCGAATGCCGGCAGGATGATCACGTAGACGGCTGGGTGGGAATAGAACCAGAAGAAGTGCTGGTAGAGCACTGGGTCACCACCGCCTTCAGGCCTGTAAAATGAGGTGCCAGCCGTTAGGTCCATCAACAGCATGATGGCCCCGCCAGTAAGGGCGGGCAAGCCAATTAACTGCAGGCTCTGGGCGGCAAGGGCGGTCCAGCAAAACACTGGCATGCGAAATAGGCCCATGCCCGGGGCTCGCATGCGCAGGATGGTGGTGACGAAATTGACGGCCCCCATGATTGAGGACACGCCAGAAAGGGCCACGGCCACCAGCCACAGCCCTTGGCCACTGATCAGGTTGCCCAGGGGATTTTGGAGGCTCACCGGTGGATAGGCCCACCAGCCCGAGTAGGCAGGACCACCGGGAACGAAGAAGCTGGCAATCAGCAGGGTGCCGAAGATGGGGACCAGCCAGAAGGCCACCGCATTCAGCCGTGGAAAGGCCATGTCCGGGGCTCCGATCATGGTGGGAATTAGCAGATTATTGATCCCATTAAGTACCGGGAAGATGAAAAGAAACAACATGATTGTTCCGTGCATCGTATAGAGACCGTTGTATACGGTGCGATCGACGAGATCGGAGGCTGGTGTGATCAGTTCTCCCCGGATGATCATGGCAAGGAAGCCACCGATCAGGAAATAGAAAAAGGCCAATACGATGTATTGGATACCAATCACTTTGGCGTCGGTGTTGAAGCTGAAATAGCGGGTCCAGCTCTGGTTTTCTTCTGTGCTGGGCAGGGGGATCGTGCTGGTCATGGCCTCAGGAGTCGTGGGGGAGCGAGTTGGAACCGGGAACGTTGACCTGAGGCGGTGGGGCCGGCCGCACGGTGGCCCAGCCAGGGTGGCTCTGACTCTGTCGCTGCACATATTCACCAACGGCATCACTCAGGCCGCTCTGGAGAGGTTGGGCGGCAGCCTGCTTTAACCAGGCCTGGAAGGTGTCTTCGCTTTCCACCACAACGTCGGCCTGGTTTGCGGCGAACCAGGTGCCGCTGAACTGGGAATCCCTTAGCCGATAGCGACCTTCACGGGTGGGGGTGAGAGTGAAGTCGATGGCTTTGCCAGGAATTACATCCTGCTTGAGTCGGAAGGCTGGGATGTAGAAGCCATGGATCACATCATCCGAGGTGAGCCGGAAGGTGACCGGTTGATTGACAGGAAGATGGAGCTCCGTGGAGGAGACATGGGCATTGGGATAACGAAATTCCCAGGACCATTGGCGGGCGATCACTTCAATCGATTCGGCAGGGAGCCGATCCCCCGGGTAGCCGCCCTTGGCCTCAAGGGAGTTATGGGGATGGATGTGCTCCATCGGACCGAGGATCCCAAGCTCATGGTTGATTCGCATGGCGTAAACCGCGATGCTCATGACGATGACCAGGGGAATCAGGGTCCAGATCACCTCCAGGCGGGGGTTGCCTTCGATCGGCTCGGCATCGGTTTTGTCATACTTCTCAGCGCGATGCATCAGCACCACCCAGGTCATCACGGAGATCACACCGAGAAAGACAAAGGTGCCCAACCCTGTCTCGAAGCTGAACAGGCCATCCACGAGGGGGGCGGCATTAGAAGCCTGAACAGGCAGCCAGTGATAGGCCTGGCCGGCCATCCAGTAACTGATCAGCACCATCAGGCCGATCCAGAGGACCAGAGCGACCAAGGCGACGGGGCCGGGGCGCCGTGGGGACGAGGAGGTCATGGGAAGAAAGCCCTAGGGAAGGGCGTCGTGAAGATCGACTCCGGTGGCCAGGAGCTGGTCGGCGGTGATGTGGACGCCGAACTCGGCGGCCAGTTCGGCTCCGAGGGTGCCGTGCAGGCCGATCACCAGAAACAACCCAAGGCCCACCAGCAGGTAGAGCCACTGAACCTGGCGGCCCATGTCACGGCGCCAGAGGAAGCGCTGATAGCCGCGCCATACCGTCATGGTGATGATCGCCAGCAGGATCGCTACACCACCGACCCCATGCCAAAGCATGGTTTCCATACTCTGCAGGCCGATGCTGCTGGTGACCCCTGGGATCGGCACCGCCAAAAGCATTTCGAAGAAGCCTGCCGCCACCGTGAAGAAGCTCACGACGGCGCAGGCCAGCAGGTTGTACCAACCCACGTTGTGGAAGCCGGCGCGGGTGATCGGCAGGGCCAGAAAGCGGAACAGTCTCTTCTCAACCGGAAAGAGGGCACCTGCGATATCGAAGGCGATGGCGATCACGAACAGACCGATCGTGAAATGGACTAGATTGGGATGGATTGGCAGGCTGTAGGGCAAGTCATTGGGACCAAGCCAGCTCGCCAGCTGACGAATCGGCGACGCGGCAGGCAATACGGTCGTCTCAACCAGCAGCGTGGCCACGGCGGAGGCGGGTGGCTGGAGTGGAGACAGGAGAACGTCCATTTAGATCAATCCGGCGCGGCCGGCGGCCACCACAGGCACCGTATGGAGGCCATAGACCCAGATCAGTTGGTTCCCCAGGGTGACCTGTACCACCACGAGCAGGGCTAGCACCCCATCGGCCGCCAGGAAAGGCAGCGGCAGGCTTTCGGGATCACGGTTGCGCAGCACATAGCGCCAACCGGTGAGCAATGAAAGGACGCCGGAGAGGGACCAGCCCAGGGTGCTGTGCAGATTGAGGATGGAACGGGAGGCTCCGTAGGGATTCGCCAGTCCAGCCTCGACTTGGCCAAAGATGATCGCCACGAAAATGGCCGACGTGGCGAACAGCAGGTTCCAGAAGCTGACCTCAAACAGGTTGGGTCGCCGCATCACAACGCCGATTAGATCGAAGACCACGCTGATCACCGCCATGGCGATAACAAAGTGGACCACGATTGGATGGAGAGTGTCCATCCATGGCAGGTTGTGATCGTTTAGCGGTGGCAGCAGCTGCTGCATCGGGTCTTGGCCGTATCGGGCCTTATCAGGATGACAACAGTCTCCCGGTTGCGCTCGGTATGCAATGGATCAATGCATGATTATGGTCATTTGCACACGCAGGCTGCGGTGCGACTCAGTCTTTGTCACTGGCGCCGAAGGCGTGCATGAGGGCGTCACCCCAGCTGTTGATCGCTTCCAGTGTGTGGTCGGGAGCTGTGCTGATGGCTGCCGCGTGGGCCTTGAGAAGGGTGGCTTTGCTGAACGTGTGACCATGGCTGGTGGCCAAGTCGACGACATCGTCGAGACCGGTGGCGGCCTGCAGTTTCTGGTGCAGCCGCTCATCGTTGACGGCGCTGTTGACAAAGGCCTTGAGGGCGGTGAGCGACACGGGCGGAGAGCAAGTGAGGGAATCTGCATCCTGGCAGGGCATGGCGCTTTTGGACGGAAATTGCAACTAGCGTGCAGAACTACCACCCTTTAAACCAATGGCGAAGGAACGCTTCTTCCTCGAGCTAGAGCCCAGCGAAGCCGTGATGAAGAGTTGGCCCCATGTGGTGATCGTGGGTGGCGGCTTTGCGGGACTCAAAGCGGCTCATCGCCTCGCCGGCAAGCCTGTGCGGGTCACGTTGGTGGACAAGCGCAACTTCAATCTTTTTCAACCTCTGCTTTATCAGGTGGCTTCCGGTTTGGTTTCCGAAGCCGATGTGGCCACACCCCTGCGGTTACTGCTAGCTAAGTCGTCGAATGTGCAGGTGCTGCTTGGCGAGGTGGTCGATCTCGACCCCGATAAGCGCGAGGTGGTGTTCAACGATCGACACCTCCGCTATGACAACCTGATTCTGGCCACGGGCTCCGGGAGCACCTACTTCGGCCATGAGGAGTGGCGCGAACTGGCGCCGCCGATGAAGATCATCGAGCACGCCGACGAGATCCGTCGCCGCGTGCTCTCGGCCTTGGAGGAGGCGGAACAGACCCCGGATGTGGAACGGTGTCGTTTCCTGCAAACGGCGGTGGTGGTGGGCGGTGGACCCTCCGGCTGTGAGCTGGCCGGATCGCTCAATGAATTGATGCAGCACGCGGCACGGCGCGATTTCCGTCAATTGGATCCGCAGTTGTGCCGAGTGATTTTGGTGGATCCTGGTGATCGGGTGCTGCGGGCGATGACGCCAGATCTCTCCGAGGCGGCCGGTGATTATCTGAACTCCCGTGGCGTCGAGTTGGTGCTGGGCGGCCGGGTGCAGAGCATCGAGGCGGGCCGCCTTACTGTGGCCTTCAAAACGCCGCCCCCTGGGACGCCTGCCGAGCGCGTCCTAGAAGCCGCCACCATCTGCTGGAGTGCTGGGGTGTGCGCCTCCCACCTCGGAAAGCTGCTAGCGGATCGCACGGGTTGCACCGTCGATCGCGGTGGACGGGTCGTCGTCGAACCGGATTTTTCCATTGCCGGCCATCCGGAGATTCGGGTGGTGGGCGATCTCTGCTCCTATGCCCACACCGTCGATGGCAAGCCCCTGCCGGGCATGGCTGGACCGGCGGTGCAGATGGGGGGCTGGGTTGCTCTCGATCTGTTGTCCCAGTTGAGCGGCGAACGCCAGCCCACCTTCCGCTGGTTTGACTTCGGCAGCATGGCGGTGATCGGCCCCCTGTTTGCCGTGGCCGATCTGCGCGGCGTCAAGATCACCGGTGCCTTCGGCTGGTTGCTGTGGGGCTTGGCCCACTTGGCCTTCATGCCGGCCAATGAAAACCGCCTCACCCTGCTGACCAAGTGGCTGTGGATGATCGCCACGCGCCAGCGGGCCAGTCTGCTGATCACTGGCCGGGCTGATCAGCACATGGGGGTGGAGGTGGGCTTGGAACGGGCTGAACGGATTGAGGAGTCAAAACCGCCCGAGCCGCAGGTGTCAGCTGCTAGCTGATTTCGTTCTGGGTGCTGCTCCTGCCCCCGTTCCGTCTTCAACCACAACTCTTACTTCTTCCACAGAGTCCATGTCATGTTTCCCTGGTCGGCTCCTGCCGCGGCAACAATGTTTGGTGTCCCTGCTGCTCGGAGCTTCGATGCTCATGGCCTGCAGGCCGGCAGCCGCTGCCGTGCCGATGGGGGCAGCCTGTTTACCCGGCAGTCCCGTGGCCCGGGATTGTCGGAATCTCGTGATCATCAATTCTCCTGAATATCCTGAATCTGAGTCTCCTCAGTTAACTGTCCAGGCCTTTGATCAGGAATTTGCAGAGATCGTGGGCCGCACACCTAATCTCATTCCGATCGCCACTGGCTTTGGTTTTACTGAAGGTCCAGTCTTCTTGAAAGATCCAAAGGGACCTGGGGGGATGTTGTTGGTCACGGATCAGATTCACAACAGCATCTATTCTATTCGTTGGAATGGTCTGGATGCAAAAGGGACCATGACCTCCTCATCTTGGCAGGAGCCTCGCCTATTTCGCAATCCTTCCGGTGTGGCAGATGGTCAGACTCCTGATCTTCAGGGGAATCTGCTGACAGCTGAAACCACCGGCCGACGGGTTTCGATCACTCGAAGTTTCGCAGCTAATCTAAAAAGTCCTGAACCCCAGGCGCCTTCGCTGGTGGATCATTACCAGGGGAAACCCCTGAACTCGCCAAATGATCTCGTTGTTAAAAGCGACGGGACTGTTTGGTTTACTGATCCCAGTTATGGATCATTACAGTTTCCACCCCAGCCAGCTGAATTGCCCAATAACGTCTATCGATACGACCCTTCCACCAAGCAGCTCACCGTTGTTGAGCCTGGTCTCGTCATGCCGAATGGCATTGCTTTTGGTCCTGGAGAGAAGACTCTCTACATCATTGACAGTGGAGCCATCCAGGGGCCTCGGACATACTTTTCATACCTTCCTCACCGCATTTATCGTTATGACGTGAGCCGAGATGGGCGATCGCTTGAAAATAAGAGTCTCTACGCAAATGTGTCCCCAGGCTTTCCCGATGGTATGAGGCTGGATGAGAAAGGAAATGTTTATGTTGGTACTCTTGAAGGGATCCATGTGCTCAATCCCCAGGGCAAGTTGATTGGTAAATTCTTGATGGCCAAGCAGACTGCCAATCTTGCCTTTGGAGGTGTTGATAACAATATATTGTTCATCACCTCTAGTAATACTGTTTGGGCCGTTAAGTTGAATACGCGCGGCCTTGTGCCAGTGCGGACTATTCCACGACCATGATTTCAAGGCATCAATGCCGGCGAGTCTTTTGTTCGCCTTGCCATGGCCAAGTGCATAGGCGTTGTCAATCAGGTCTAACCCGTTATTCTTAATCTAGTTGCCATCGGAGTTATTGCCGCTAAGGTGTAATGCAAGTGGCTTTATTTGGCCTTGTTGTTCTAATTTAAAGTAGCTTGTCTTATTTGGGAAATGTAGAAGGTGGTCTCTGGCTTGGTGCTGCATGTTGTAGTTGAGATCAGGATCGTTGGGATTTTACTGAAATTCCTGGCGACTGGGCTTGCCTGTTGCTTCTGTTTGAATGATTTTGGGTAAGCAGTGCCAAGCACTCGGCAGGCAGAATGGCCTGGCCGAGTCTTAATGCGGCAGAAAATATGTTGAATAGTTGAATGTCTTGGAGTAGAAGTATTAAATATGTGTGGATATCGTGGTCGGGCTAATATTGGTGGTTGCTGGTCTTGAATCGTTGTTGCTTGGGCACCGGTGCCATTATTTTGCTGGTTGGATGATTTGCGTGGTAGATGGGGATTTCGTAGGGAGATTAAAGCGGATCATTTAGTTGCCGATCGCCGGGACGCTGTTGCTGAGTCGGATAACCCGCGATCCGTTGTTGCCAATTGGGCCAATAAAACTGCCAATTAGATTTGGATCGATTCTTTTGCCTGCAGCCTGTTTGGAAGCTTGGGGGAATATCATCTGAAGAGTCAGGGATCCGCTGACGCCTCCTATCGCATCGTAGTTGCACGAAATAGTGGCACTTGATGATGGCGACATCGCATAGGTGAACTGCATCTGGGTGCCTATGACTGTTCCGGTTTCGGGACTGCCAACTGTATAAATTCTAGGTTCAAAGTCCAAGCCCTTTAGTCTCGTCGGCAGTGATACTTGTAGGGTCAGCGCAGCGAGGGGGATCTGGTTTGTGGCCGAGGTTTCCCGTTGCCAAAAAGGTATCGAAGCGGTTGCTATAAATTCAAAGTCCTTTTTTTTAAACTCCAGTCCAGCTCCGAGCTGCTGATAATACGTACCTTGTTGCCAAAGGCTGTCGTACCCGCCGCTCAGACCCCAGAACGCTGAACCGCCTGCTAAGAGTTGTCGGTAGCCGATCCGGGTGCTCTGACCTGTAGCTTTAATGAACGGAACGTCATTGTTGGAACCTGAAGGCGGCCGGAGCTCAGCAAAGGGTTTGGCGTCGACAAAGAGCCTGTCATTGTCTCCCTCGTTGAGGGGCAGAACGTAGTCGTACTCAGCCCGCGTGGAGGCAAGGGGTTGAGCAATCACCAGTTTGAGCATATGTGCCGGCCCAAGATGTAGTGCTGAGTTCAGCTCATGGGCATGGGCTGTTGGCGAGATTATGGCTGCACAACAGCAGGCTAGTGCGAATGACTGGTGGCCATTATGGATCATTTCATGTTTTATTTCTAGCCTTGGCACTCACGCAGATCGGGAAGGAGATAAGCGCTTGAAAAAAGGCAAGAATGGCCCCCCAGCCGAACAGAGATTGCATTGGAAGATGAAGCGTTTCTTGTACGGCACCTCCGCCAAAGGCGGCTAGGCCATACCCCACCTGGTAAACAGCGATCAGAATTCCCGCCGACGATTGTCCCAACTGGGGGAGCTGTTGCTCGCCATAGCTGATAATCAGGGGTAGCAGTGCAGAGCAGCCCAGGCCTGCGAGGGCAAAGAGAATTAGGCCTGCGGTGGTTTCGCCAGGGGATAATCGACTGATGCCGAGGAACACAACCGCCAGTAGTCCTGGAAGACCAACGAGGAGAAGGCGAGGCGGGAAGATGCGTGCGAAGCGGGCAAACAGTAGCCGCCCCATGGTGACCAGTGCCCAGAACAGGGTTAGGGCGAGGGAGGCTTGTTGTGGAGCGCTCCCCAGGCTGCCGGACATCATGAGACTTGCCCAGTTCCCATTAAGCGTTTCGTTCAGTCCATAGAGGGCTGCAACGACAAGAAATACCACCAGCGGTGCCCCCTGACGGCGGCTTTGATCTTTGGATTCTGCTGCTTGCGGTGAGGCTTCCGGCATGATTAGCGGCAGGCGACAGCACGCCCACAGGAGTAGAAACGCCGTCACCAGGACCAGCAGTGGGAGGACCCACCAGATTCCCGGTCCGACGACCAGGGCCGCCAAGGCAGGGGCAAGGGCGGTGCCGAGCCCGAGCAATGCGTTGAGCATGAGCACCGCCTGGTCGATCCGCTTGGGCTGGAAGGCGGCCATGTAGGTGTTCAGCAGAGGCACGACCCCGCCAAATCCAAACCCCATGAGGGCCGTTGCAATCAGGAGCAATGGGAGGCTCAAGGCCTGCTGATGCATCACCAGAGTGCTGAGAAGCAGCACCGCCATGGCCAGGGCATCGGATCCAAGACCCAGCATCAGCACGTTTTTAGCGCCGAGTCGCCGCGCAGCCACCCCCCCAAGGAAGGATGAGGTGATGGCTGCAATGACCTGTGGCAGAAAGATCAATCCGTAGGTACTGCTTGACAACCCAAAGCCATCTTTTCCAGTGAGAACTGTGCTGATGGCTGGGAAGGTGACCAATGCCACACCCTGCATGACTCCGGCCAACAGCAGAACTTTCTGTTCTGTGTCGTGACCATTTTGGGCTGGTTGTTGGGTTGCTTTCGGTGACAGCATTGGGTTACAGACCCGGGCTGCTCTGCATCATGCCGCCGTCAGCGAAGACAGTGGTGGCAGTGATGTAGGAGGAGGCATCGCTAGCAAGGAAGCCCACAATCGACGCGATTTCCTCGGGCTGAGCCAATCGTCCCAGCGGAATGGCAGCATTCAGCTTCGCCAGCAATTCTGGATCACTCATTGTGGCTTTATTGATTGGTGTTGCTACGGCGCCAGGTCCAACATTCACCATCGTAATTCCGTGGGGTGCCAGCTCTAATCCAGCCGTTCGAGTTAACATGCGCATACCACCCTTGGAGAGGCAGTAGGGAGTGTTGTTGGGCATGGGCCAATCTTCGTGGACTGATGAAATATTGATTATTCGCCCACCCCCTCCTTGGCTAATCATTTGTTTGGCGGCAAATTGCGAGGCGAAAAATACCCCGCGCAAGTTGATGTCGAGAACCTTGTCGTAGTCTTCGGGGGTCGTCTCGAGCAAGGAGGTGCGAGTTTCGAGGCCTGCGTTGTTGACGAGGACGTCAAGTCGGCCATATTTTGCTACAGTCGAGTCGATTAGTCGCTGCAAGTCATCGAGATTGGATACATCGGCTTGCACCCCGAAGCTTGTTCCGCCATAGCTGCCAATTTCTTTTTCCAGTTCTTCGGTGGCTTCAGGGTGGGAGCGGTAGTCGATCACGACCTTGGCTCCCAGCTCTGCCAGGGTTTGAACAATCGCCATGCCAATGCCGCTGTTTCCACCGGTTACGATTATTACTTTCTCCTGTAGGAGGGTGGAAAGCATTTTGCCGGAATAGGGATTGCTGCTGGTCATGGTGAGTGGTGGGGTGCTATTAGGTTTCTCCTCCCAACTCTAGGGGTATCATGGGATTATGCAGCCGCATATCCGGGAGTACTGACCTGATGTGATTGCCCCTAGTTCCTGGCTTGGGGATCGTTGAGCAGTCCGATGCTTTCACGGCACAGTTTCAGGTGCCGACCTTGGCGAGCCCCACGATCAGCACAACGATCGAACGCGGTCCCACCGTGTAAGTGTTCGCTGCCTGGGCCGGGGCGTCGGTCCAAGGAACGATGTCGTTCGGGCTTGGCAGCGAGGTATCGATCCAGCGCTGCCAGGACTGCTGGCCCCCATCAGCGGCGGGCAACTGGAAGGTCAGGGGTTCCCACCAGGCGTTGACCATGGCGTGCCAGCGGAACTGGTGGTCGATGCTGGTGGTGGTCACAGCGAAAGAGCGTGAGGCCTCACTCCAGTCGGGCTTGTTCGGTTCGGTGCCATGCCAACTGATCTGATGGCGTTGTACTAGGTCGCAGAGGGTAAGGGTGTGGTCGTTAATCACCACATCGCGGCGCTGGCGGTAAGCAATGAGCTCGCGAACGTAGCGATGGAGATCGGCATTGCGTTCCATCAATGACCAATCGAGCCAGCTGAGGGGGTTGTCCTGGGCGTAAGCGTTGTTGTTGCCTTGCTGACTGCGGCCGATTTCGTCGCCCATCGCCAACATTGGTGTGCCGATGGATAGCAACAGGATGGTCAGCAGGTTGCGGCTTTGACGAGCCCTCAGTGCCAGGACTCCGCCATCCTTTGTTGACCCTTCGACGCCGCAGTTCCAGCTGGCGTTGTCGTCACTGCCATCGTGGTTGTTCTCGCCGTTGGCCTCATTGTGCTTGTCGTTATAGCTGACCAGATCGGCCAGGGTGAAACCGTCGTGGCAGGTGATGAAGTTGACGCTGGCCTCGGCCTCCCTCTGTTTATGGCCGTAGATGTCGGGGCTGCCGATCAGCCGCTGAGTCACTGCCTTCACCATGCCCCCGTCCCCTTTGAGGAAGTGGCGTACATCGTCGCGGAAACGGCCGTTCCATTCCTGCCAGTTGTCCCCGATGAAGCTGCCCACCTGATAAAGGCCGGCGGCGTCCCAGGCCTCGGCGATCAGCTTGGTGCCGGCCAGCACTGGGTCGGTGTCGATGTCCCAGAGGATCGGCGAGAGGGGTGTCGGTTTGCCGTTCTGGTCCCGGTCCAGCACCGAGGCGAGATCGAAACGGAAGCCATCCACATGCAGATGCTGCACCCAGTGGTGCAGGCTCTGGCGGATGAGCCGGCGCACCACCGGATGGTTGGCATTGAAGGTGTTGCCGCAGCCGGTGTCGTCGATGTAACTGCCGTCGTCGTTGTGTAAGTAGTAGTCGCCATCCGCCAGGCCGCGAAAGCAAAAACTCGGCCCTTCGGCATCGCCCTCGGCGGTGTGGTTGAACACCACATCAAGAATGACCTCGATGCCGGCGCGGTGGAGAGCCTTCACCAGGTCGCGAAACTCATCGATCACCGCCAGCGGATCGCTGCTGCAGGCGTAACCCGGATGGGGCGCGAAGAAGGAGACCGGCTGGTAGCCCCAGTAATTGCGGCGGCCGTCGGGGGCCGCCAGTGGATCAAAGGCGAACACCGGCAGCAGCTCCACCGCCGTGATGCCGAGATCCTGCAGGTAGGGAATCTTGCTGATTAGGCCCCGGTAGGTGCCGGCCTGCTCCGGCGGGAGGCCGGCGCTGGGATGGGCCGTGAAGCCGCGCAGATGCAGCTCGTAGATCACCGTTTCGTGGGCGGGCCTTCGCAGGGGGCTGTCCCCTTCCCAGTCGTAGGCGAGCGGGTCGGCTACCACACTTTTCATGGCGGTGCTCCAGTCGCCGGCGCTGCTGCGGCCCGGGGCGCGGCCATAGCCCGGTGGCATCGCCAGGGCCAGTCCATGGGGATCGAGCAGCAGGTTGGCGGGATCGAAGCGCAGCCCCAGTGGCGGCTGCCAGGGCCCCTCCACCCGCCAGCCGTAGTGCTGGCCAGCTCCGAGGCCGTCAACCCGGCAATGCCAGTAGTCACCGGTGCGCTGCCGGTCAGGGTCGAGGGCGATGCGGCGACTCGGTACGGCGTCGCTCACACCTTCAAACAGGCAAAGCTCCACCGCCGTGGCCCGGCGGGCATAGAGGCTGAAGTTGACGCTCCCCCCGTTGATCGTGGCACCCAGTGGGGAACTGCTCCCTGGGGACGTCAGGGCGGCAGCGCTGATGGTCATGGGGGTGGCGGGGGGAGTCGCGGGTGCCCCTGTCCCCATGATGGCCCTAGTCCGAGGTTTTGCCATCCAGTTCCGGCCGATCCCAGGGGAGCAACCTTTCCGGCCCTGGCTCCCCACATGTTGGGTGCGATTGATCCAATGAATGAGTTGGTAGGGACCGGCTTGGCCGCATTGTCCCCGCCGCTGGTTTTGGCGGCGTGAACTAGGTGTTTCCTTTGGGAGCGGGGTGGAATGGGGATGGGTTGCATCGGGCGCAATCCCTCTCGATCGTTCTACCTTCGACCTCCAGGTCACCGTCCTATATCCCGCTCCGATGGATCTCGAGATCGTCACGTTGCTCGTGCCTACGGGCCCCTCGTTGGCTGCGGGCCTGGCCCTTCTGGTGCTGCGCCTGTTTGTGGGGGTGGCCTTCATTCGCCACGGCTGGCCGAAACTGCGCAACCTCACGACCTGGTCCACGGCCATGAAGACGCCGGAGTGGCTGTGTTTCCTTTCGGCGGCTTCGATGTGGGCTGGTGGGTTCGCTTTGATTGGCGGACTGCTCACCCCGCTGGCGGCTTTGGCGATTCTGGTGTCGATGGCCTATGCGGTGGTGCTGGAGATCAGCTCCGGTTTTCCGTTCATCGCCCCCGATCCGTTCCAGATTCCCGAGGGGGACTACGCCGGTCCGATGGGGGTGGGTGAACCGCCCAGCTGGGAAAAGGCGGCCATGTACGTGGTGATGTGTTTGGTGCTGGTCACCTCCGGTGGCGGCCTCTTCTCCATCGATGGGCTGGTGATGGCTGATCTGCTGAGCTCGATGCTTTGAACCTGAGACCCTGAGGACGATCCGCCGATCGCGATCCGCCTAACTCGATCGTCTGATCGCTTGATCCGTCGCGCCTTCAGGTGGACCCTTCGGGCTGGTCAGGATATTGGAGCGCATAACGATAGGAGTCCGTGATGCTGTGATTGCCGGGGATTGAGGAGTACTGGGCTGTAAAGTCCACAGGAATGCCAACATGCTTATAAATCGGTAGGTCTTTCGTTACGACCGAGGCCGGCACGGTTGGCACGATGTCACAGGTGTTGACTAGGCGATAAGTCTTGATATTGCAAGCATTGTAAGCGGAGGCAAAGACTGGATCGCCAGTGCGGGGGCTGGCGAAATTGCAATGAACGATCGTCCCCGAATTGGCTTGGGGAAGATTGGTTATGATGTCGGGAATGGCCAAGGTTGCAAGTGCGCAGCCAAGGCTGTGGCCAGTGACCCACAGCTTGTCTTGGGGTTGGATGGCGGCGAGGGCCTGCAGAACATCGGCACTCATCGAGGCATAGATGCCAGCGAATCCTTGGTTCACCTTGCCGTAACCAGGCGCATGGGAATAGTCAGTTAAGTCAAACTTGAGATTCTCAACCCAGTCGGCATCGGAGTCGGTGCCCCGAAAAACGAGATAGGCAACTTGCTCAGATCCCGTAGCGACAAAGGCAAAGGGTTCGTCTTCCTGAAAAAAGTACAGAAATCGATCGCTGCCCCAAAGCGGCTGACTATATTTGAGGTCGGGGCCCTTGGGGCTCCACTGAAAATTCGAGCGACTGGGTTTGCCCTGCTGCTTCCATTGGCATTGCATATCGTAAGCCGTGCTAACAAGCTCGGCAAGCAGGATGGCCTCGCTGAGGTTGAACTCTGCGGGGAAATACATCGGACAGCTGGACATCCTGCCGGAAAATTGATTGGTATGTACGGATCATAGCGCCATCAGCAAGCAGCTGCTGGTATCGCAGCAGCAGTTGTTTGAGTAGTGGCAGCGCTGGCGCGATGGCACGTTCGATTGGCCCGTGCCTTTGCTAATCTGTGTTAGATCAGCCACGCTCGATTCTCTGAATCTGAGCGTCTGAGCTGGTCGGCCTTGAGGCTTGTGGTTCCAGTCGGTTCTGGAAGCGACTCAGGACCAGGCCGATCAGCACAGCCACGTAGAGCTGCCCCAGGATTGTGATCGTCAGGGTGCCGATGCGGGCCAGGATATAGCCGGAGCTGCAGACCGAATTGCTGATTGTCGTCAGTGCCTCGAAGGAGGCTGTCACCATCGAGGGGAAGGCCCGCAGCTGTTCGGTGATCGGATTGATCCTTGCCGGTAGGTAGTTGGAATTGAAGGCCAGGGGTTGCCAGATCAGCAGGGAGTGAAGCAGAAAGGCGCCGAGATAGCCAATCAGTAGATAACCAGAGGTGGCCCCCATCAGCACCTTGAGATTCACAAAGGGCTCAATCATCAGAGCCCGAACCTGTCGCATCAGAAACAAGCTGATGAAGACAGACCAGATCATCAAATGGGGAATGGACAGATGCTTGGCCAGCTCAGGCGTGCGCGCCAGGGTCGCCAGCCAGATCACCTCGAAGCTGATGGCGCTGACGCCGAGGCCATAAACCCAGTATTTGGTCGAGCGCAGTGGTGAGTAGCGGGTCAGACACACCATCATCACGGAGGCCACGGCGATCGAGTTCGAGGAGGTGAGCAGGGGCCAGTCCACGGCTAGGGGCTGGAGAAGTAGCACCACGGAGATCACGGCCAGCAGGTAGACATAGCCCCGATGGCGTTTGTGGATGCACTGCAAATGCTCCGGCGTCAACGTTTGAGGCATGGTGTGGAACAGGGCCGCTATGAGGGAGGCTCAGATTTAGCTCAGGGCGCGGGTACCCGATGGCAGAGGGTGCTGGTCGCACCGAAGTTAGGGATGTGGATGGGTGGTCGTGCCTAGGGCTTCCTCGAGCATCGTCTCCCCCAGAGAGGACGGCGCTAGCTGATCGGCCACGGCAATCGCCGTGAGGGCGCAGAAGCCGATCGGCAGGAGCAGGTCATAGTTCTTGCTCAGTTCGAAGCTGAGCAGGATCGCCGTTAGGGGCAGGCGGGTGATGGCGGCCAGCATGGCGGCGGCGCCGGCGAACAACAGGCTGGGAGGTGCCTGGTGCAGCACGGCCTGGACCACCGTTTGCACCAGGCTGGCGAGGGAGGCCCCCACCACCAGGGTCGGTGTGAGCATCCCCCCGGGGGCATCGGCCGCCACCGCCAGGGCCATTCCCGCCCCCTTCACCACAAGCACCTGCAACGCCTGGCCTGGACTCGTCAGTCCCTCCAGGGCGTCGAAGGCCAGCCTGGAGGGATCGTCGAAGCCGGTGGGGAGCAGGGCCCCGCCCAGGCCGACCAGCAGCCCCACCAGCGGCAGCAGCCGCCAGGCGGGCCAGCGCCAACCCGCCAGCCGCCGGCGCAGGCCCAGGATCAGCCGTTGGTAGGGCACCGCCAGCAGGCCCGCCAGGGCCCCAAGCAACAGCAGGATCGGCAGATCCACCATCCGCAGTTGGGTGCTCCGCGAGGGGTAGTCGATGATCGGCAGCAGGTTGCGCAGCAGGGGCGGTCCGCCGTCGGGGTGGCTGAGTAAGCGGGTCCAGGCGGTGGCGATGAACGTGGCCGCCACCGCGATGGCGTTCACGCGGATCGACCCACGGCCCAACATCTCTTCCAAGATGAACGCCACCCCCCCCAGGGGGGCATAGAACACCGCCGCCAGCCCGGCGCCGCTGCCGATCGCCAGCGCCAGCCTCTGGTGGCGCTTCCCACCGAGCCGCCGGCTGCTTTCCCCCGCTATGGAGGCGCCGATTTGGATGGAGGGTCCCTCGGGACCCACCGGAAAGCCACTGCCGATCGCAACGCCACTGGCCAGCAGCTTCACCAGCGCCACCCGCCAGGTCATGGGCAGGGGCAGGCCCCGCATCGCCAGTTGCACCTGCACGATGCCGGATCCCGTGGCGGAGGGTTCGCCCCAGTGGATCAGGGCACCGGCCACGGCCCCGCCCAGCAGCCCCACGAGGGGCAGGGCCAGCGGGCGCGGCACCTGGGACATCAGGGCCTGGCGCAGGCCGATCAGGCTGGCGGTCTCCTGGCGATACAGCCAGATCCCCAGGGCCACGGTGCTGCCGATGACATTCAGGAGCAGTACCAGGCGCAGCAAGAGGACCAGTCGGGCGTCGCGTTTCATGTCAGGCCAGGACCGGCAGGCGCGGACAGGCCTCCACCAGGGTGCGGGTGATCGGCGCCCGGGGGTAGCGCAGCAGGGCATCGCCCGGGCCCTCCTCCACGATCCGGCCCCCCTCCAGCACGATCACCCGGTGGCAGAACCCACTGGCCACGCCGAGGTCGTGGGTGACGAACAGCAGACCCAGGCCCAGCTCGTTCTGGAGGCGGCGCAGCAGGGCCAGCACCTCGGTTTGCACCTCCGCGTCGAGCATGCTGACGCTCTCATCGCAGAGCAGCACCTTCGGGCTCAGGATCAGGGCACGGGCGATCGCCACCCGTTGCTGCTGGCCTCCGGAGAGCTGGCGGGGTAGGCGGTCCAGGAACCGCTCCGCCGGCTCCAGCCCCACCGATGCCAGCATCCGTCCAACCCGCTCCCGGGCCTCGGCCCGGCGGGCCAGGCCATGGATCAGCAGCGGATCGGCCACCGCTTCGGCCACGGTCATCTGGGGGTTGAGGCAGGCCAGGGGGTCCTGGAACACCATTTGGATCTGGCGACGGGCCCGTCGCTGGGCCGCGCCCCGCAGGCTGCGTAAGTCCTGTCCCTGCAGCAGCACCCGGCCGCCCCGCACCGGCGCCAGCCCCATCAGGGCCCGACAGAGGCTGCTCTTGCCGCAGCCGGAGGCCCCCACCACGCCGATGGTTTCCCCCTCGTTCAGCCGCAGGCTGATGCCATCCACGGCCTTCAACCAGCGGGTCTGCCACGGGGGGGAGGGCAGGGGATGCCAGCTGCGCAGTTCCTCCAGCTCCAGCAGCGCTGCCGTGGTGGGTGGGGCGGGGCTGTGGCCCCCTTCCCGCTGCCGCGCCGCCGCCACCAACCGCTGGGCCAGGGGGGTGGTGGGGCGGGTGAGGAGCTGGTGGCTGGGGGCCCGTTCCACCAGGCGGCCCTGGTCGAGCACGGCGATCTCATCACACCAGCGGCCCGCCATCGCCAGGTCGTGACTGATCAACAGAAGGGCGCTGCCCGCCTCGCTGCAGAGATCGCGCAGTTCCGCCATCACCTGGCCGGTCACCGCCACGTCCAGGCTGGTGGTGGGTTCATCGGCGATCACGAGGGGCGGCTGCAGGGCCATCGCCAGGGCGATCGCCAGCCGTTGACGCATGCCGCCGCTGAATTCATGGGGGTAGCTGCCGAAGCGCTCGGGGGCAATGCCCACCCGCCGCAGCAGGTCTTCGGCCCGCTGGCGCAGCTGGGACCGCCGCCAGCCGGGGCGGTGGGCCGCCAGGGTGTCGCGGAGGTGTTCGCCGATGGTGAGCAGGGGGTTGAGCCGGGTCATGGGGTCCTGGAACACCAGCCCCACCGCCTCGCCGCGCAGCTGGCGCAGGGCGCTGCGCTGGAGTTGGCGCGGGTCACGACCGGCCAGCTCCAGGCTGCCGCTGCAGGTACTGCCGGGGGGCAGCAGCTGCAGCACCGCCCGCGCCACCGTGCTTTTGCCACAACCGGAGGGCCCCACCAGGGCCAGGCGCTCGCCGGGGTTCAGGCAGAGATCGAGGCCGTCAAGAGTGGGTCGGTCGCTGCCCGGGTAGCGCACCTGCAGGTCGGCGATCCGCAGGACGGGAGCGGATCGGTTGGGATCGGGAACCATGGCTCGGGGCGCTCCGTCGGTCCAGCTTGATGGGTCAGGTCCCCCACACCCCCCCCTATAGCCCCCCCCCTCAAAGGCCCCCACGATGACGATCCCTGCATACGATGGGGACATCGATGGGGGAGAATGCTCAAAGCCATCCCCGAGCCATCCCTGGCCCAGGCGTCCCCCGCCACGGCTTCCTCCCCCGCCCTAGGCCTACCCCGGATCTCGAGCATCAGTCCTGCGGACTACGGCGTGGCGCTGCCGGAGTGGTTGAAGCGCTGTCTCGAGCATCGGCCCCCGGGGGGTGAGGGCCAAGTCCCTGCCGATGCGGAAGCCCTGCTGGCGGCCGCGTTTGACTTCGCCTATCAACTCCACGACGGCCAGGTTCGGGCCAGTGGCGAGCCCTACATCATTCATCCGATCGCCGTGGCGGACCTGCTGCGGGATATCGGGGCCAGTGCCGGGGTGATCGCGGCCGGCTTCCTCCATGACGTGGTGGAGGACACCGAGGTGACCTCGGAGGAGATCGAGAACAATTTCGGACCCGAGGTGCGGGCGCTGGTGGAGGGGGTCACCAAGCTGGGTGGCATTCACTTCACCAATCACACCGAAGCCCAGGCGGAAAATCTGCGCCGCATGTTTCTGGCCATGGCCAGCGACATTCGGGTGGTTCTGGTGAAGCTGGCTGATCGGCTGCACAACATGCGCACCCTGGCGGCCCTGAAGCCGGAGAAACAGCAGCGAATTGCTCGCGAAACCAGGGAGATCTATGCCCCTCTGGCCAACCGCCTGGGGATCGGGCGGTTCAAATGGGAACTGGAGGACCTGGCCTTCAAGGTGTTGGAGCCGGAGTCGTTTCGCGAGATCCAGCAGCAGGTGGCCACCAAGCGCAGTGAGCGGGAAGATCGCTTGGGTGTCACGGTGCAGCTGCTACGCGACCGGCTGATGGACGTGGGCCTGACCAATTGCGAGGTGAGTGGCCGCCCCAAACACCTCTATGGCATCTGGAGCAAAATGCAACGCCAGCAGAAGGCGTTCCACGAGCTTTACGACGTGGCGGCCGTGCGCATTCTCTGCCCGTCGCTGGAAAGCTGTTACCGGGCCCTGGCGGTGGTGCACGACACCTTCCGGCCGATTCCGGGACGATTCAAGGATTACATCGGCTTGCCCAAGCCCAATGGCTATCAGTCGTTGCACACGGCGGTGATCGGTCGGCACCGGCCGATTGAGGTGCAGATCCGTACCACGGATATGCACCAAGTGGCCGAGTACGGCATCGCCGCCCACTGGAAATACAAGGAAGGAGGATCGCCCGCCTCCGGTGAAACCGAGCGGTTCAATTGGCTGCGGCAGCTGGTGGATTGGCAGCGGGACGATGGCGGCGAAGACAGCAGCGATTACCTGGCGGCGATCAAGGAAGACCTGTTCGACGAGGAGGTGTTCGTGTTTACCCCGAAGGGTGATGTGGTGGGGCTGCGCAAGGGGTCAACGGCGGTGGATTTCGCCTATCGCATTCACTCGGAGATCGGCAATCACTGCCAGGGGGTGCGCATCAATGATCGGCTCTGTCCGCTGGCCACCCTGCTTCAGAATGGGGACTTCGTGCAGGTGATCACGGCCAAGAATGCCCATCCCAGCCTGGATTGGCTGAATTTCGTTGCCACTCCCACCGCCCGCAATCGCATCCGCCAGTGGTATAAGCGCAGCCACCGGGAGGAGAACATCGCCCGTGGCACCGAGATGCTGGAGCGGGAGGTGGGCCGGGACGGCTTCGATGCCCTGCTCAACGGTGAGGCGATCGCGCGGGTGGCGCGTCGCTGCAACCTGATCGCCACCGATGACCTGCTGGCGGCCCTGGGCTTTGGCGGTGTCACGTTGCAGCAGGTGGTGAATCGGTTGCGGGAAGAGATCCGCCTGGCCACCGCCGCCGCCGAACCGGCGCTGACGAACGAGCAGGTGGCGGCCGGAGTCAGTGCCACCCGTCAGGAGGCCTTGGTGCTGCCGCCGTCAGCCAGTCCGATTCTGGGGGTGGAAGGATTGGAATATCGCCTGGGGGGCTGCTGCACCCCCCTGCCGGGGGAGGCGATCGTGGGCTCGGTGGCCCTCGGCAACCACGGCATCACGATTCACCGGCAGGAGTGCGCCAATCTTGGCCAAGTGCCGGTGGAGCGGCGGCTGCCGGTGCGTTGGAACCCGGCCCCCACCGAGCAGAATCGCCGCTATCCGGCCGGGTTGCGCATTGAGGTGCTGGATCGGGTGGGAGTGCTCAAGGACATCCTCACCCGTCTGTCCGACCATCGCATTAACGTCAGTGACGCCCGGGTGCGCACCAACCCCGGCCGCCCGGCCCGCATCGATCTGCGGGTCGAACTGGGGAGCGCCAGCCAGCTCACCACCACCCTGGATCAGATCCGCTCCATGGCCGATGTCCTCGACATCTGTCGCACCGGCATTGGCTGAGGGCTCAGTAGGGGTCGTCGCCGAAGTCCTCGCCGTAGCCCTCGTAGGGATCGAATTCGCTCCAGCCGGGACTGGCGTTCTGCAACAGGCCGTACTGGGCGTCCTTGTCGTTGAGAAGGGTGTTTCCCGTGGGGACGGTGTCGCAGGTGATCGAGCCGTCGGACCCACGCACGCAATTGTCGAACTTAACGTCAGCGCGGCCGGGGGCCAGGGAGAGAACCAGAAGCAAGAGGGCGGAGATCGGCAGGGCGATCAGCCGGGAACGGGGCATCGGGGTGGGCGGTTTTGTTGGGATGATGGCACCTTTTTCAGTTCGGAAACCGGGATTTGCCACGACAGGAGCGCTGTGATTGTGCCTCTCCGCAAAGGACAGTGGACGCCATCGGGCCAACGAGCCTTTCCCAAGGCAAGCTCGACGTGGGGCGTCGTTCCAACAAGCTTCTGAAATTGCGGCTGCACAAGACCTTTCTTGATTTGGATGCGAGCGCGCCACGACCCACCAGGTTGATGGGTCCTGGTCTATGGGCCCAGACAGCTTTTGCGGAGCGAGCTCGGCGATCAAAACTGGAGATGTGGTTTCGTGTCGTGATCGAAGGATTTTCTCGGTCCCATCGCTGGTTTTAGGCCAATTGCCGTTCAAGGCCGTGGCTGCGGCGCTCGCGGTGCCGGGTCGGCGAACATCTGGCGCAGGGCGGCCTGTCGTTCCTCCTGCGGTTCGGTTCCGAGGGCCCAAAGGCTTTCCAGGTAAAAGAACACCAGCCCATGGCCCTGAGCCCGGGCGGCCTGCACCTGGCCCTGGATCAAGGGCAGGGGCACCGGATTGCGCCGTTGGCCCGTGAGGATGCCGATCGCCGTTGCCACCTTGCCCTTGATTTGCTGGAATTCAGGCCGGCTAAGTTGGGCTTGAAAGCTGTCCACATCTGCGCGATAGAGCTGCACCACCACCTCGTCGACGCTGCCGCGTCGCACCCAGGCCAGCCAGTCTTGAAGCTGTAATTTGTAGGCAAAATCGTAGTAGTTGGGTGCAACAGATACCACGACTCCTGGCTTGCTGGCCTTGATAGCCCGATGCAGAGTCTCCATGAAGTCGCTGAGGCGATCGGCGCGCCACTTCACCCAGGCCCCATCCTGGGGATCGGCGGGGGCGGTCTTGCCGGTCTGCTTGCGATAGAGCGCCATGGTGAAGGGGTCGTAGCCGAATTCCCTCGGCAGGCTCATGTGGTCATCAAACTGAATGCCATTCACGTCGTATTGACTAACAATCTCCAGCACCAGTTCGGTGATCAGTTGCTGCACCTCGGGCCGGAATGGATTCAACCAGGCCACATCCCCGGCCACCCCCATGGAGGTAAGACGGCCATCCCGCTGCCGCGTCAACCAGTCGGGATGCTGGCGGGCCAGATCCGCATCCACCGGCACCATCAGCCCGAATTCAAACCAGGGAATCACCAGGAGGCCGCGACCATGGGCTGCCGCCACTAGCTCCGCCAGAATGTCCTGCCCTTGCAAGCCGCGGTAGGTGAACGATTGAAGGCCCCGTTGTTCGCTCACCTGGCTGGGGTAATAAGCGTGGCCCCCATTCCAGACGACCGGATAGAGGGTGTTGAACTGCAGGTCAGCCAACTGGGCGGTGGTTGTGCGCATCCGTTCCCGATCCCGCAGGACGCCCATGTCGTTGGCGGTGATCCAAACCCCACGGATTTCCGCTGGTTTGGGCGGAGTCACGGCTGCTCTTGCTCCCTGGTGCAACAGCAGGAGTACCGCTAGCAACAGCCCTTGAAGGAAGGCGGTGATTCTGTGCCGATGGACCCTCACGGCCATGCGCCGATCAGGCCCGGGGCTTGATCAGTTGCAGGACCTGGGGGCCCAGGCCGCCGGCGCGACGCTCACAGTCCATGGCTTCCAGAATTAGGCGGGCGGAGTTGGCCAGATCGCCCTGTTCGGCGGCCAGGCGGGCCTGTTGATCAATCTTGGCGGCTTGAAGCAGCAGATCCTGGCGATGGCTCGGGTCCATCAAGGTGGGACGTGCCGGCGGGCGTTGCGCGGGCTGGGAGCGTACGGGGGTGAGGGTGGGGGCTATCACAGACGTCGTGCGGCGGAGAACAGGGCTTGGATCTGGGATGGGCTGGGAAGGTGACTAAGGCGAGTTGGGATGCCCCTCATGGGAATCGCCTGAAGAAGACACGGTTGAGTCGCTTTAAAAGCAAAGAATGACTCTATCAACATAATCACTTTAACAACAGCAGGTTGTTCCTGTCGCCCTGCCATGGTGCGCCGCTGCATTTGTTGTGATTAAACCCTCACGCCATGGTCGGTGTTCCCCACGGTCAAGGGGCGGATGTCATGGGGCTGAACCAAATTTGATCCCGTTCGTCTCGTCTTTTCAGGTGCCCGGTTCTTCTCGGTTGCCCCCGAGGGCGGCAATCAGGTCGCGCAACTGGGCTGAACGCTGCAGGTCGCCGCGGGTGAGGGCCACGGCAAGGGCGAACTCCAGCTTTTCAAGCTGATGCTCCCTTTCGGCAGAGGTCAGGGGTGCCTGGCCCGGAAGATGACAGCGAGGGGCCGGCGCACGCTGGACGCTGATTGGATGAGAGCCAGAGGGGTTGGGGAAGGCCATGGATCACTTTCTTCATAGTCTGCCACCCTGCGCCAGGGTCCGAGGACCGTGCCTTTCAAGAGCTGTGGTCAGGCCGCTGCTGCGGTGTCGTTTTCGTCATCGTTGTCCTCTGACCATGCCGCCGATTCCGGGGCCATGGGGGTCAGTGCGTTGCCTGGTTCCGCGGCATCTCCCGAGGCCAGGGGATCGCTGTCCAGGAGATCGCGGCAGTCCTGCAGCAGTCGGGACACGTGATCAAGGCTGGCCAGTTCCTCGGGAGCGGTTTTGTCCAGATTGCTCACCTGCAGCTCAAAGGACGCAAGCCGTTGCTCCAGCTTCACCAGGCGATGGGAGAGGGCATGGATCGTTTCGGCCAGGTCTTCGGTGCTGCGACTGATCCGGAACGAGACCGACGGGGAGGCCATGGGACGAAGGCGGCTGTCCGGCATGACAACACAGAATCCCCAGCGGCTCAACCATGGCGCCGCAGATCTTCCAGACTGCCCGAACCCTCGCGCCGTTCAGGAGCGCATGACCCATCCCTGGCACCTGGCCCTCTATGCCGTGGCCGGAATCGTTGGTGGCCTGCTGGCCATGCGAACCGGCATTCCGGCGGCCCCCCTGGCGGGGGCCCTGCTGGGGGCGGGCCTGGTCAGCATGAGCGGCCGGCTGGAGCTCGCCCAGTGGCCGCTTGGTACCCGCACCCTGTTGGAACTGGCGATCGGCACCGTGATCGGCACCACGCTCACCTCCGCGTCGTTGACGGAATTGCGCAGCCTCTGGCGCCCGGCCCTGCTGATCACCCTGACCCTTGTGCTTACGGGGGTGGTGGTGGGCCTCTGGTGCAGCCGCCTGCTTGGCATCGATCCCGTGGTGGCCCTCCTGGGGGCGGCGCCGGGGGGCATCAGTGGCATGAGCCTGGTGGGAGCTGAATTCGGGGTGGGGCCCGCCGTGGCCGCCCTGCATGCGGTGCGGCTCATCACCGTTCTGTTGGTGTTGCCGTTGGTGGTGCGCCTGGTGGTGCCCGCTGCGGGTCCGCCCCCCGGCAGTTGATCCACTGCGGGCACCGCACCCTGGACCGGGGGGCCTGGGATCGATACGGTTGGCCCTGCCCGCCAGCTCACGCTTCATCGTCCCGATGGCCTACTGCCCCCGCTTCCTCCTCCGCTCCGGTCGTCGGCTGCCACTGTTGGGCTTTGCCGTCGCCAGCCTGATTGGCCCGGGTCCCCTCACCTCCCCAGTCCTGGCGGAAATTGACACCGTTGGTGGGAAGGGAGCCCAGGTGTACTGCTTCATGCGCAGTAATGGCAACAATCATGAAGTGAGCTGGACGGCCGCCTATGCCCTGATCAAGCGTCAGAGCGCCAGCATGTTCAAGACTTCGCCCGAACATGCTGCCGTGATGATCACCGAGGCCGTGGTTCAGAACCCTGGCACCTTCCCTGATTGCGGTCGCTACCTCGGTGACCTCTACACCCGCCGGGTTGAACCGCTCCCCAACGGCACAAGCACCAGCACGACCACCACTCCGGCTCCGGCCGGTGGTAGTGCTGGAACCACCGGCATGACCAGGAGTGAGCGTTACAACTGACCGGACCGTTCGTGGATTCGGGGTTCTCCTTCTGCTGGCGCTGTTGGCGGGCTGCGCAGAAGAGTCCTTGCCGCAGCGCCCCATGACCCGCGATGACTGCCTGCGGGACGTGAAGCTGGACGGGTTGGCCAAGGCAATCCATCGTTGTAATCGGGTGGTGGCGGCCTTCCCCAGGGATCCGGAACCGCTCAACGACCGCTTTCTGCTTCACTCCCTGGCGGGGAACAACCCCGCCGCCTGCCGGGATGTGGCCCGGGCGGCCAAGCTGGCGGCGCGACTGCCCCCCCAGCGGCTGGATGCGATCCTCCGCCAGGATCTGGCCCAACGCCAAGCCAGTTGTCGTGACTGATCAATCGCCTCCGGGGGCCGCTTGGTCTCACCATTGCTCCAGCATCTGACGCACCAGCTCCGGCAGGTTGCGCTGGCGCTCCAGTTGTTCCCGGCTCTGCAGGATCATGGCAATGCGTTCCGCCTTGCAGCTGATCAGCTCGTCAACCAACTGGTCGGCCACCCCCAGTTGGGGCCAGTGGCTGGTGAGGCTGGCGGCCATGCCAATCCGATGGCAACGATCTTCGGCCTGCTCAGCGGCGCCCGGCGTCCAGGGGCGCTCGATCAGCACCACGTGGCGGGCGCGATGCAGGGTGAAGCCCAGGCCGCCCGTGCCGAAGGTGGCGATCAGGCAGGGCTGCTTGCCCGCCTGGAAGCGATTCACCAGCCGCTGCCGTTGCCCCACCGGTAGTTGACCGGTGAGCAGCGCCGCCTGGCCATTCAGTCCTTCCCCCAGGCTGCGGGCGGTGGCCACAAAGGCGGTGAACACCACCACGGCTTCCCCTTGAGCCAGCAGGTCCCTGACCAGGACCTGGATGCTGGGGAGCTTGTGGGCGGAGCTGATCTGGCGCAGGGCCGTGAGCACCGCCAGGGCTTCGGCATCGCGTCGGACTTCACCGCGCCCCGCGCGGCGGCGGTATGCGATCACCCGGGCCTCAAGCTGGTGGTCAAAGTCCGCAGCGGCGTCCTGATCCAGCGTGATGGGCACCAGCCGGCGGTGTTTTGGGGGGAGATCCAGGCACTGTTGCTTGCGGCGATGCAACAACAGTGGGCGCACCAAGCGCTGTAGTTCCTCCAGCTGGCTGGCTCCGGTGGCCTGCCACACCCGCTGACCGCCCCTGTCACGCCAGTGGCCTTGGCAGTAACGTTCCTCGAAAGCCCGGGGATCGCGGCCGAGGGGATGGCCGATCGCCGCGAGTAAGGGGAACAGTTGCACCGGTCGACCGTTCTGAATCGGGGTGCCGGTGAGCAGCCAGATCGCCCGAAGTCGCGGATGGCGGGCTAGACGCAGAAACGCCTGGGTGCGGACGGTGTTCAGATTCTGGGCATAGTGGGCCTCATCGGCGATCAGGACCGTGCCCGCCTCCGGCAGGGCGGACGGCAGCCGGGCCCAACTGTGCAACTCGAGGCGCAGGCCGCAGGTGCTCCCCTCCTGGCGCCAGTGATGATGCAGGCCCGTTGGGGCCACCACCGCGATGCGGCAGTCCGCCAGGCGCACCAGGCTGCGGGCGGCCACCAGGGCGGTGAGCGTCTTCCCTAGGCCCATGGCATCGGCGAGCACGGCCCCGCGTCGGGCCAGCAGCCAGCGCACCGCCGCCCGTTGATGGAGCAGTAACCGGCGCCCATCACTCAGGGGGGTCTCCAGGTCGGCGGCGGCCACTAACTGGCGATGGGGCGGCAGGGGAGGCAGGGGCTGTTGCAACCACCGCAACCATTGGGTGAGCTCCGGCGTGATCGGAAAGCGGCCAGCGAGTTGGCGTTCCAGTAGCGCGGCGGCCTCCAACGGAAATTCCCAGCAGTGCCGCTGGCGTAGCCAGCGGCCGGCGGGGCGGATGGCCCGCAACTGGGCCTGGGTGACGGCATCGAACGGTGACACCACTTCGATCAGGCCCGTGGGACCCAGTCGCAACTGCACCAGGGAGCCGGCCAAGACGCGAAAATGCAATCAAGGACACATTGACATCCCTGGAACCACGATCAAACTGCCGCCAAACCGGGGTGCTCGCATGCAGGCCAGGGATGGGGTGTTCCTTGAAGACCTCTGCCCAAAGTTGCGAGCTCGACGCTGGCGGCAATCCCTGCACGGAATTACGGATCGCTGCTGTATCTATTGCGGCAATCCTTCCGAATCCATTGATCATGTTCAACCCCGCAGTCGTGGCGGCTTGAGTGTTACGGAGAACTGTGTACCAGCCTGCCTTGGCTGCAACGGTCGCAAGGGGGATTGCGATGCCTTTGATTGGTATCGACGCCAGCCCTTCTACGATCCGCGTCGGGCGATGGCCCTAAGGGCTTGGACCGAGGGCGATCTGCGACTGGCCCTGCGGCTGCTGCAATGGGCGGCTCCTGACTCGGTGGAGTCCGGGCTGCCCCAGCGCGTCCCTCACCAGACCCGGCAGGCGGCCTCGCCGTTGTGGCGCTGGCAGATGGCCTCCTGATCACGGGGCCGTTCCGGGGCTACCAGCAGGGCCATCATCAGCAGCGCCGCCGCCAGGGCCAGGGGAATGGCTGGCCTGGAATCGCGAGGGGTCCGATGGAGCTCCCGGCCGACGGGATGGCGTCGGGTGGGAATGGCGCTGGGGAGGGACAGGCTGAGCTGGGCCACGGTGAACAGGGAGTCGATGTGGTTGTGGTACAGGTGTACTCATGGCGGCGGCGTCTGTCAACAGGGGTGGGTCATGGGGCAGCATCGCCAGCACTGCACCGGGCCGTTTCGGGCCCATCCCCCCGATGGATTTGGCTCTTCCTTGCTCCAGTGCCCCCAGCCCCGGGCGCGTGCTGGTGCTCGGTGGGGGGTACACGGGCGGCCGTTTCGCCGCCGCCCTGCGGCTTCAGGGTGTGTCGGTCTGCCCCACCCACCGCCAACCTCCCGCCACCCCAGACCCTCTGCCCTGGCTGCGGTTGGATCCTGCGGCAGGGGTCTACCCCACCACCGCCGACCTGGCGGGCACCACCCATGTTCTGGTCACCATCCCCCCGGATGGCGCGGGCCGTGATCCGGTGCTCGACCAGCTCGGCCCCCTGCTGCGGCAGTTGCCGGTGCAGTGGCTCGGCTATCTCTCCACCACGGGCGTCTACGGCGACACGGGCGGGGCCTGGGTGGACGAAACCAGCCCCACCGTCGCCGGCCTTGGGCGCAGTCAGGCCCGGTTGCGCTGTGAAGAGGGCTGGCGGGCGCTGGGCTTGCCGTTGCAGGTGTTCCGGCTGCCGGCGATCTACGGGCCGGGGCGTACCCCGTTCGACAGTCTTCGCAACGGCACGGCCCGGTTGATCCACAAATCGGGCCAGGTGTTTTCCCGCGTGCACGTGGACGACATCGTGGGGGCCCTGCTCCATTGCCTGGTGCAGCCGGCGTCGGAACGGCCTCCCACCGTGATCGTGGCGGACACCACCCCCTGCCCCTCCAGCGAAACCCTCGGCTATGCCGCCCATCTTTTGGGTTGCAAGCTGCCCGATGTGGTCCCCTATGACGCGCTGGGATCCGAACTCAGTCCGATGGCCCGCAGTTTCTGGAGTGAGAATCGACGGGCTAGCAGCCGCTTGCTCCGTGAGGAATTGGGCTATCGCCTGCGTTATCCCACCTACCGGGAGGGCTACCGGGCCTGCTTGCCGTAGTCAAAGGAATGGGATCCAGGGGGGTCGTTCAGAAAGGGCAGCCCCGCATCATTGAAAAGTTTCGGCCATTTCACCTCGATCCAGCCCCGGTGCACCCCGGTAACCAGGCCGAACCCCATGGATCCAATCAATAACCAGCGAATCATGGTCAACTCCTGCGACAGCCCTGACCCATGCAAGCCCAGCCGACCCCGGATTGTCATCGCCCTCGGCGATCCCGCCGGCATCGGCGCTGAGGTCACCCTCAGGGCCCTGGCCGATCCCCGGACCCTGGCGGCTGGCATCGATCCCGCCGACGTGGTGCTGGTGGGGTGTCGCCGCTGGCTGGAGCAGAGCTATCGCCAGCTGCGGCAGCATGGGGGCGATCCCTTGGTCGACCCGGCCGATCTGACCGTCGTGGATTGCCCCCTGGCGGGGCCGATCCTGCCCGGCGTGAGCGGCAGCGCCGCTGGGGCGGCCAGCTTCGCCTGGCTGGGGGAGGCTGTGGCCTTGGTCCAGGAGCAGCCGGGCCAGGTGTTGGTCACGGCGCCGATCGCCAAGGCCAGTTGGCATGCGGCCGGCCACCGCTACCCCGGCCAGACCGAGCGCCTGGCGGAGCTGGCTGGCATCGCCAGGGCCTCGATGCTGTTCACGGCCGTCGCGCCAGGTGGTCACTGGCGCCTCAACACCCTGCTGGCCACCACCCACATCCCCCTGGCGGAGGTGCCGCGCCAGCTCACGCCAGAGTTGATCGAGCAGCAGCTGGACCGGTTGCTGGGCTTCTGCCAGCGCTTCCAGCCCCGGCCCCGGTTGGTGGTGGCTGGCCTGAACCCCCATGCCGGCGAGGCCGGCACCCTGGGCCGGGAGGAGCAGGACTGGTTGGTCCCCTGCCTCAAGGAGTGGCGAGCCCGCCATCCGGAGGTGCGGCTCGAGGGGCCCCTCCCCCCGGACACCTGCTGGCTGGAGGCGGGGACGGCCTGGCGTGGGGCGGGGACGGGGGCTGATGGCTACCTGGCCCTGTATCACGATCAGGGCCTGATCCCGGTGAAGTTGCTGGCCTTCGATGCGGCGGTGAACACCAGCCTGGGTCTGCCGTTCCTACGCACCTCCCCGGATCACGGCACCGCCTTCGCGATCGCCGGCCAGGGGGTGGCCAGGCCGGACAGCATGATCGCCGCCTTGATCACGGCCTGGCAGTTGGGTTGAGCCTGCCTCAGGCCGGTTTGATCCGCATCAGCACTTGTCCGAATTCCACCGGGGTGCCGTTCTCCACCAGGATCTCCACCACCTCACCACTCAGCTCGGTTTCCAGCTCGTTCATCAACTTCATGGCCTCCAGGATGCAGACGGCCTGGCCTGCGCTGATCCGGCTGCCGATCTCCACGAAGGGGGGATCTTCGGGGGACGGAGCCCGATAGAAGGTGCCCACCATCGGGGCGGTGATGTCCTGGAGATCCCCACGGGCTCCAAGGGCCGCTGGGGGCGGGGCCGAGGGGGCTGCCGTTGGGATGACGGCGGCGGCTGGGGCCGCAGCGGCCGCTGGTGCGGCGGTTTGGAGCACCGTGAGCGGCGCGACGCCAGGCAGATTGCGGCGCACTTCCAGTCGGAAGTCCTCCCCTTCCAGCTTCAGTTCCTGGATGTCGCTGTCGCCGAGCAGGGCCAGCAACTGGTGCAATTGGGTGTGGTCGAGCTGCATGGCGAATCAGTTCTCCCGACCGAGGTAGCTATCCGTACGGGTGTCAATCTTGATCTTTTCACCGATCGAGAGGAACAGCGGCACCATGATCTGGGCACCGGTTTCCACGATCGCGGGTTTGGTGCCACCGGTGGCGGTGTCGCCCTTCACGCCGGGGTCGGTCTGGGTGATTTCCAGCACCACGGAATTGGGGAGTTCCACCTCCAGGGGTTTGGCGTTCCAGTAGATGACGCTCACTTCCATGCCTTCCTTGAGATATTTGCGACCGTCGCCGATCTGTTTGGCGGTGAGTCGGGTTTCCTCGTAGCTGGCCATGTCCATGAAGACGTAATCGTCGCCTTCCATGTAAGTGTGTTGGAGGGTGGCCTTCTCCAGCAGGGCCTGGGGCATGGTTTCCCCAGCCCGGAAGGTTTTTTCCACCACGTTGCCGCTCTGGACGGCCTTGAGCTTGGTGCGCACAAAGGCTGATCCCTTCCCCGGCTTGACATGCAGGAACTCGACAACGCGCCAGACCTGGCCATCCAGTTCGATCGTGGTGCCGGTGCGGAAGTCGTTGCTGGAGATCATTCCTGCGGGTCGGATCGGGGGATTGTACGTCCGGCTACCGAGCCGTCCCCGTCCCCCGGCCCATTTGTTATGGCAAAGTCCAGGCAGCCCCTGGGATGACATGCACCGCAGCCCGGCTCCACAGTCCGTTGACGATGGCCGCCCAAGTCAGTCCCGCCCTTGGCTCCCCGCGTGGTCGGGGCCAGGGCGCCTGGCCTGCGGGCTGGTGCTGATGGTGGTACTCCTGCTCGCCCCGATCGGGGCCCGGGCCCAGGCGGCCCTGCCCCGCGGCAATGCGGTGACCGATCCGGCGGCCCTGCTGCGCAACGCCCTGCCCATCGACGCAGGCGATCTGCAGGAGCTGCAGCATCGCCTGGAGGCCACCAGTGATGACCTCAGGGCCAAGCGCTGGACCGGTCTCACCGCCAGCACACGCCGCTGCCAGTCCCTGCTCACCAGTAAGCGGGCGGCGATCCTGGGCCGTTTCCCCGAGAGCAACCAGGCCAGGGTCGCTGCGCAGCTCGACGACGTGGATCAGCAGTTGCAGGCGATGGCCGCAGCGGCGGAGCAGCAGCAGCGGGATCCGTTCGTGGCTGCCCGTCGTGACGCCCTCGCGGCCATCGGCGACGCGGAGGCGCTGCTGGTGGGGCCCTACCCCTTCCAGATTCCCAGCGAATTTGCCGCCCTGCCACGCCTCCTTGGCCGCGCCACCGTGCTCCTCAGCACCACCAAGGGGGATCTGACGGTGGTGGTGGATGGCTACAACGCCCCGCTCACCGCCGGGGCCTTCGTGGATCTGGTTCAACGCCACTTCTACGACGCCCTGCCGTTCAACCGCGCCGAAGACTTCTACGTGCTCCAGACCGGCGATCCCAAGGGTCCTGCCGAGGGCTTCCTCGATCCAGCCACCAAGGCAGGGCGAACGGTGCCGCTGGAGATCCGGGTGCCGGGCCAGGAGCAGCCTTACTACAACCAAACCTTCGAAGACCTGGGCCTGTTCAAGGCCGAGCCCGTGCTGCCTTTCAACGCCAAGGGCACCCTGGGCTGGGCCCACTCCGATGAGGCTCTCGACGACGGATCCTCCCAGTTCTTCCTGTTCCTTTCCGAACCGGAACTCACCCCCGCCGGCCTCAATCTGATCGATGGCCGCTATGCCGCCTTCGGCTATGTGGTAGAGGGATTTGATGTGCTCAATGACCTCACAGCGGAGGACGGCATCGTCAGCGCCAGGGTGCTGGATGGGGCCGACAACCTGCAGGCTCACGCCTGAGCCCACGATGGAGCCCGGCGCCACCTTGGCGCAGCTGGGGGAATGGGAGCTGATCCGGCGCCTGGGGGCCTTCGCCCCCCCCGGCCAGTTCCACGATGATGCGGCCCTGCTGCCGGCCGCGGACGGTAGCCGCCTGGTGGTGAATTCTGATGTGCTGGTGGAGGGGATCCACTTCAGTGACGTCACCACCGCGCCGGGGGATGTGGGTTGGCGCGCCGCCGCCGCCAACCTTTCCGATCTGGCGGCGATGGGCTGCACGGAGGTGCTGGGGCTCACGGTGGGGCTTGTCGCGCCGGCCGACACCACCTGGAGCTGGGTGGAGGGGGTCTATGGCGGCCTCAAAGAAGCGCTGGACGCCTATGGCGGGGAGCTGCTGGGGGGCGACTGCAGTGGCGGGGCCCAGCGGCTGCTGGCGATCACGGCGATCGGACGGCTGGCGGGCGACACGGGGGCGATCCGCCGCGGCGACGGTCGTCCGGGCGACTGGCTGGTGGGCACTGGCCCCCACGGCCTGAGCCGGCTGGGGCTGGCCCTGCTGCAGGGCGACGACCCCGCGGCTGGTGCGGCGCTCGATCCAGCTTTGATGCAACGGGCCCTTGCCGCCCATCGGCGCCCCCGGCCCCGCTTTGATGCGGTGCGGGCGCTTAGGGCCAGCCAGCCGGTGGGAGCCCCCTGGAGGGTGGGGGGGTGCGACAGCAGCGATGGCCTGGCGGCGGCGGCGGCGGCGATCGCGGCCAGCAGCGGTTGTGGTGCCCACCTGGATCGCCGTGCTCTGCCCCTGGATCCCGCCATGGCCCCCCTGCCTCTGGCGGAGGCCTGGTGCCTGGGGGGCGGTGAGGACTTCGAGCTGGTGCTGGCCCTGGAGCCGGCCTGGGCCCAGGCCCTCGTGGCGGCTCAGCCAGGCTCCTCGGTGATCGGTGCGCTGGTGGTGGGCCCGGCGGGGGCCCTGGGGTGGGCCAGCGGGGAGGCCTGGCCTGGGGCGGATGGGGAAATCGGTGAGGTCAGGGGCTACAGCCACTTCGCTTGGGTGGTCAGAGGATGAAGGGGTGGCAGGGAAACTCCTTGGGTCATCGTTCGGCACTCCGTGCCAACTGCAGCTCCCGAAGTGTGGAGCGTTTTTTGGCCTGGTGGGCTTGCATGCGTCGCAGGATGTCGTCGAGAACTGCTACGGCACTGAGCACATGCGGACCCTTGTTGAGCATGACACATTCGGCCCGATCCGCCATCGCGGCGTCCGTGATTTCGGCGCGGGAAGGCATCCCTTTCTTGGCAAGTGTTTCGAGAACCTGCGTCGCCCAGATCACGGGCACATGGGCGGCTTCGCAGATCCAGAGGATCTCCTCCTGAACCTCCGCCATGCGTTCAAAGCCACACTCGACGGCGAGGTCGCCGCGGGCAATCATCACCCCACAACACCGAGATCGCATGGCGGTGAGAAGCATGTCAGGTAGGTTTTCAAAGCCCCTCCGAGTCTCAATCTTCAAGACAACGGCGGGTTGACGGCCTCCCAGACGCTCGAGGTTGCGCTGGAGCAATTCAAGGTCGTCCGCACAGTTGGCGAAGGAGAGTTCGATGACGTCGGCGTGCTGGGCCACGAAGGACAGGTCTTCCAGATCCTTGGCGGTGAGGGCTGGTAAATGGATATTGCTATCGGGTAGATTAATTCCTTTGTTGGCTCGCAGTTTTTCGCCAACTAAGCGTGTCTGTGTGATTCGAATCAGGGCACGTTCGCCCTCCACCTTCTCCACCACTCCGCCAATCTTGCCCTCGTCAAACCAGATCGACTCTCCCGATCTCATGGCATCGAACACCTCTGGAATGGAGCAGCCAATGAGGGCCGGGCTGAGGATCTGCCCAGCACTGTCGCGGCTGGCAGGGCGACCCGGAGCAAGGCTCCGCGTCAGGATGAGTTGGTCGCCCCGATGAAGAAGAATGGCATTTTCGGTGGCAGGAAGTTCCCTAACCATTCCCTCGCTTTGATTTCGCTCGTGCTTATGGCGAAGAATTGTTCCGGGGATAACGTAGGCCGTCTGGGTTGCTTCCACCCAGCATCCGCCATGGGTTACATCGACGACAAGAAGGATCCGCTTGGAACCCCGAGCATCGGTGAACCTCACCCGTTCTCCCGGCTGGAGGCGCGCCAGCCAAGCCGCCGGGAGGGGCAGGCAGGCCTCCGCCGGTGTCGGGGAACGATGGGGGGCCGCTTGAGGAGTCAACCAGACCCGCGCGGCAGCGATGAGGTGGCCGAAGCGATCGCGGCGGGGGCGAATTTTGATGACCGGCGGGCCCGTCTCAAGGGGCCCGGTGCGCAGCTTGGGTCCGGCCAGATCCATGACCAAGCGGCACGGGCGCCCCAGCGCTTGCTCGGCCCGTCTCAGCTGATCCACCATTCTCGTCCAGGTCCTTACATCGTCATGGGCGCAGTTGATCCGCATGCAATCCATGCCAGCTTGCATCAGGTCGCGAACGAGAGTGGAATCGTCCGCCGCCTCGCTTGGCATGGTGACCATGATTCGAACACTGCGTCCGGGCGTCGCGGGGCCTAACAGCGTCTCGGTATGGTCCCCCAGTAACCGCTCTCCGGTCCCGAAAGTCATGACGGTGCTCTCCGTCGTGGTCGCTGAAAGGGGACAGCCTGTGAGTTGGTGAAGGATGTCCAGGACTGCATCGACCGTGGCCAGGACGTGGGACTCAGCTCGCCCGAGGGAGGAAAGCCCGAGCTTGGCTAAACGCCATTGCAGGGGTCGGAGATCGCGACGCCGGAGGACGAGGTAATGGACGAGATTGCGAGCGCTTTCTCGGTAGTTGGGGTGCACCTGGCTGAGACATGCCATGGCTTGTTCCGCATCGTCGACCATGTGGGCGCGAATGGCCATGAGTTCATGCTGAATGTCCCTGAGATCGTGATGTTCTGACTCGGAATTTTTAGCGTTCATGTCGATGGAAACACAGTGTCTTGGGCCCAGCTGCGGTCGTAGGAATCTGCGGATTGTGTTGGGTCGCGCGGGTTGCAGTGACCTGGCTCAGGAACGCTGCTTGGGTCTTCATCAGAGCAGGCAGCTGTTTCTGCCATGGTGGTGGCTTGTGGCAGACAGGGCCCCAGAACCGCTCGCAATCGGGGCAATGGACGGCTGTGATGGCGCAGATCGGGGTCGGCGAAGCCCGCGCCGCGTTCAGGTTTGAGTCAGAAAGGTTGTTGCCCTTTCAATTCCACGGATCGGGATTTGAGATGGCGAAGCCGCTGGTCGGATATTTGAATCATGACGAGGCCGAAGATCGGCAATGGCAATGATGCTATGGATTCCTCCGCATGGATTATCAAATCAGTCGCTAATCAGTGCATTGCTATAGGGGGGGCTTGATGTCGTTGGTTGCTCAGAAGAGGTCTTGAACCCCTTTGTTGCTTTGAGGGCGATTTAATGCTGTTGCGCCTGTCGAGCAGTCCTGCCGTTGATCGAGGTGCCTCCCAACCCAGAACCCGTCTCTGACGTTTTGGGTTGAGGGGCATGAGGGCCATTGCCAGTGTTAACGCAAATCGGCGGGTGGTTACTCCCCCAGGGCGTCCGCCACCGCCCGCTGGAACACCTCTTCCTCCGGAACGATGCCGGTCCAGAGGGTGAACAACTGGATCGCCAGTTGCACCAGCATCTCGACGCCATCGACCACGCCGCAGCCATGCTCCTTGGCCATCTGCAGAAACGGCGTGAGGCGCGGATTGGTGATCACATCCACCGCCAGGCAGCCGGGATCGACGCTGCTCCAGTCGATCGGTACGGCTTCGAGCTCCGGGGCGCAGCCCAGGTGGGTGGCATTCATCAGCACCGAGGTGCCGGCGGGCACCTGTACCGGTGAATTCCATGCCTGCCAATGGGCAGGCACGCCACTTACGGCCGTGATCCGTTCAGCTACCTCCCGGCCCTGGTCCTCGCGGCGGGTCACCAGGGTGAGCTGGGCCGCCCCGGCCCAGGCGATTTCCACCGCCATCGCCCGACCGGCACCACCAGCTCCGAGCATCACCACATGCTGGTCCTTGAGGCGGCGCTGTTTCTCAATTGCCTTGACCACCCCCTTGCCATCGTTGTTATGGCCGATCAGACGCCCGTTTTCGATGGTGAGGTAGTTCGCCGCACCGATCGCCTTCACATCGTCATCGATGTCATCGAGCAGGGGAATCACCTCCACCTTGTAGGGCACCGTGATGCCCACGCCGCGATACCCCAGGGGTGCCAGGCCCGCCACCGCCAGCCGCAACAACGCAACGGACGGCACATCGCTTTTCCAGAACTGCCAGTTGAGTCCGTAATGGGCGTACACCGCATCAAACATCCGATCAATCGGGTTTTCCGCCACCGGATGCCCAAGCATCCCGGTCATCTGTTTCTGAGGAGGAATCATGGAATGGGGAGGGATTGCAGGCGCCGTTGGGCCTCGGCGACCACCGCCGGCTGGTGGGCCGCGGCAAAGCGACGGAAGATTCCCCGCGACACCGTGCCACCCCAGCGGTGCAGCAGATGCACCGAGCGGCCGCGGGCGTCGCGCGGTGAGGTGTTGTAGCTGGAGGGCAAGGATTTCACGTTCACGCCACTCCTATGGATCGCGCGTGCCAGCGCTAATTGATCATGGCGTTCAAAATGGCACCACTGCTGATGCCAATGGGCGAAAAGGTTGTGAGCTTCCTCGCTCGAGCGCCACAGAATCAGGCCGCTGTTGAAGTGGGTGGCATCACCACCCAGGGTGGCGAGCGTCATGACTTTCTCCTCGGCGTCCACGTGGTCGCATTGGCTCACGAGGGGCAAGCGATCGGGCACCAAACCGATCGGGAATTGATCCAGGGCCTGCCAAAGCTGTCCCAGGGGTTGCATGGTCAGCATGTCCGCATCCACGTAAAGACTGACGCGGTAAGGGCTGAGGCTGGCGAGCTGGGTTTTGATCCAACGGGACGCGAAGGCCTCAGAGCCTGGAGATAGCTCTGGAGCGATCTGGCGGACTGCGATGCCCGTTCCTTCGAGGTCCAACGCCTCAAGACCAGCGATGTTGGACAACAACGTGATCGGAAGTGTGGGCTCATGCCTCCGAAGTGCCAAAGACGAAATGAGGGCAGCTTCCAGATAATTGAAGCTGCCTGTGGCGCAGAAGACCGCGCCGCGATTGGCATCCATTGTGGTGTTGTGAATTCTCTCCGGCTGTCGAGCGGATCCTTTGCTATTAGGCGAAACGGCCAGCTGTTGGCCTTCCCATTCTTCCATCCCTCTGGGCGCTTCGGGGGCAGCAGGTGTCGGGCGATGCCCAGGATGCGAGCGAGGGAGGCCGCTAGGGCGAGACATGGGTAGGCGGCCTGAAACAAAAAAACGGCCGTCCGGTAGGACGGCCGTTGACGGTGCGTTGTCGCCAGGGCCAGGGTTGAGGCCCTCGGCTGGCTCAGAACGGGATTGAGATCATTGCCAGTTGGTTGCCACCACTTCGGCCAGGTCAACGACCCGCTGGCTGTAGCCCCACTCGTTGTCGTACCAGGCGATCACTTTCACCATGTTGTCCCCCATCACCAGGGTGAGGTCGGAATCGACGATGGTGGATTCGTTGGTGCCGGCATGGTCGCTGGACACCAGGGGCAGATCGGAGTACTTGATGATTCCTTTCATCGCACCCTCGGAGGCGGTCTTGAGGACGGCATTCACCTCGTCACGGTCGGTGCCACGGCCCACTTCCAACACCATGTCCACCACGGAGACATTGGGGGTGGGAACGCGCATGGCGATGCCATTCAATTTGCCCTTGACGGGGGGATACACCAGGGCCACGGCCTGGGCGGCGCCGGTGCTGGTGGGCACGATGTTCACGGCAGCGGCCCGGGCGCGACGCAGGTCGCGGTGGCTGGCGTCGAGGATGCGCTGGTCGCCGGTATAGCTGTGGGTGGTGGTCATCGTGCCCTTGACGATCCCGAAGGTCTGGTCAAGCACCTTGATGATCGGTGCCATGCAGTTGGTGGTGCAGCTGGCGTTGCTGAGGATGTCGAAATCGCTGTGGCGGTATTGATCGGCGTTGACTCCCACCACGAAGGTGCCCACGCCAGCGCCCTTGCCGGGAGCCGTGAGGATCACTTTCTTAGCCCCGGCTTGGAGGTGCTTGCTGGCGCCCACGTCATCGTTGAAAACTCCGGTGGATTCGATCACCAGATCCACACCCCACTCCTTCCAGGGAAGGTTGAGGGGATTGCGGTCGGAGAAGCATTTGATATCACGACCGTTGACGACGATGGTGTCGTCCGTATAGCTCACTTCCGCATCCCTAATGCGGCCCAGCATGGAGTCGTACTGGAGCAGGTGGGAGTTGGTTCTCGGATCGGAGGTGTCGTTCAGGCCCACCACCTCAATGCCGGTGTTGGATCCGCGGCTGAGCCAGCAGCGCATGAAGTTGCGACCAATTCGGCCAAATCCATTGATCGCAACGCGCAAAGTCATGGCAACCGGCGGCTAAAGCCGCTTGGGAGAGGGGTTTTCAGCTGTCGATCATACAAAATCAAGGTTCGCCTGCTAGCCCAGCCCTCGACCCCCGCCCGGCCCAGTCCCGACGGACCGCCTCCGAACCCGCCGGCGTGGTGGCAAGGACCATGCGAAGCAACTCGTAAAAGACAGGGGGGGCAGTCCCGGTTTAATTTCGGTGCATTGTGAGGTGCTCAAGGTGTTGATGCTCGATCGCCACCAACCTCTTCATTTCATCGGAGTGGGTGGCATCGGCATGTCGGCCCTGGCGGGGATCCTGGCTGAACGGGGTTTCCGGGTGAGCGGCTCGGATCGGCGTGAAACTCCTGTGTTGCAGCGCCTGCGCAGCAAGGGGGTGCAAGTGTTTCTCGAGCAGGTGGCCGCCACCATCGCCACCGTCTGCGATGGCTCCGGAACGGACGCGGCGTCGCCATCGTCCGTGCCTGGGGCTCCGTTGCCGGTGGTGGTGATCAGCTCAGCGGTGCCGGACACCAACCCGGAACTCGTCGAAGCCCGACGCCGCGGCCTCCAGGTGGTGCACCGCTCCGATGTGCTGGCGGCCCTGATCAACGCCCAGCCCTCGATCGCGGTGGCCGGCAGCCACGGCAAGACCACCACCAGCACCCTGATCGCCACCCTGCTGGCAGCGGTCGATCACGACCCCACGGCCGTGATCGGGGGCATCGTGCCGGCCTTCGGCAGCAATGGCCGCCATGGGGAGGGTCGATTACTGGTGGCCGAGGCCGATGAATCCGATGGTTCGTTGGTGAAATTTGCACCCCATCTCGGGGTGCTCACGAACGTCGAACTCGACCACACCGATCACTACCCCAACCTGGAGGCGCTGATCGACACCCTTCAGCGCTTTGCCAGCGCCTCCACCCGTCTGCTGGCCAATTGGGACGATCCCGTGCTGCGGGAGCACTTTCAGCCCCACTGCTGGTGGTCGATTGAAACCTCCACCGGAGTTGATTTTGCGGCCCTGGCCCAGGAGGAGCACGGCGAGGGCACCGTGGCTGATTTCTATGAAAATGGCGAGCTGATGGGCCGTTTTGCGTTGCCCTTGCCCGGTCGTCACAACCTCAGTAACGCCACCGCGGCCATGGCCGCCTGCCGGCTGGAGGGGGTGCCCTTCACGGCCCTGCAGGAGGCCGTGGCGGCCCTGCGACCTCCAGGACGGCGCTTTGATTGCCGCGGGCTTTGGCAGGGGAGAATTGTTGTCGACGACTATGCCCATCACCCCAGCGAAGTGGCCGCCACCCTGCGCACGGCCCGGTTGATGGTTCAGAGCGGCCGGAGTCCGCTGCCGGTTCCGCCTCAGCGGCTGGTGGCCGTGTTCCAGCCCCATCGCTATAGCCGCACGGCCCAGTTCCTCGAGGGCTTTGCGGAGGCTCTCAGCGAGGCCGACATGGCGCTGGTGGCTCCCCTTTACAGCGCTGGGGAAGCGCCGATCGAGGGCATCTCCAGCCGCGCCCTCGCCGAGGCGGTGCGGGCCCTGCGGCCGGAGCTCACCGTGGAGGTGGCCGACGACCTGGACGCCCTGGCCCGGCTTGTGCAGCTCCACACCGAGGAGGGTGACCTGGTGCTGGCCATGGGGGCGGGGGATGTGAACGGCCTCTGGGAGCGCCTCGCCGGCTTGGGTCATCGGGATCCAGCTCCGGCATTGGTGGCCTGAATGGCAGTGGCCAGCCTTCCCCCCCCGGGGCTGCGGCAGCAGGTGCGTCTGGACGACTACACCACCTGGAAGGTGGGGGGTCCGGCCCAGTGGTTTGCCGAACCCGGTTCCCAGGACGAGCTGATCGGCCTGGCCGCCTGGGCCGCTGGCCAGGCCCTGCCCTATCGCTGCATCGGTGCCGGCTCCAACCTGCTGATTGCCGACTCTGGGCTGGAGGGGCTCACCCTCTGCAACCGTCGCCTGCAGGGAAGTCGCCTGGATCCGACCAGCGGCCTGGTGGAGGCCGAGGCCGGCGAACCGATCCCCACCCTGGCCCGCAAGGCGGCCAGGGCCGGTCTGCACGGCCTGGAATGGTCCGTAGGGATTCCAGGCACCGTGGGGGGGGCGGTGGTGATGAACGCCGGTGCCCAGGGGGGCTGTACCGCCGAATGGCTGGATTCCGTGTGGGTGCTGGATCCGGCCCAACCGGAGGCCCCCTTCCAGCTCACTGCTGCCGAGCTTGATTTCCGCTATCGCCACAGTCGCCTGCAGCTGGAACCGCTGCTGGTTCTCTCGGCCCGATTCCGCCTCAGCCCCGGCCATGACCCGGCGGCCATCACCGCCCGCACCAGCAGCAACCTCCACAGCCGCACCAGCACCCAGCCCTATCAGCAGCCCAGTTGCGGCAGCGTGTTTCGCAACCCTGAGCCCCAGAAGGCCGGTCGGCTGATCGAGGATCTGGGCCTTAAGGGCCTGCGGGTGGGGGGCGCTGAGGTGTCGTCACTCCACGCCAATTTCATCGTGAACACCGGCAGAGCCACGGCCGCCGAGATCGATGCCCTGATCCGCCAGGTGCAGGCACGGGTGCGGGAGGATCGGGGCATTGAGCTCCACCCGGAGGTGATGCGGCTTGGATTTGGGTCCACGGCGGGGCCTTAGCCTGCGGCCACATCCAGATCATCGTCATGGCGGGCTTCGGACTTCCTAATTTCGGCCAGCTCACCGACGCCTTCCGCAAGGCACAGCAGATTCAGCAGGACGCCCAGAAACTCCAGCAGGAGCTTGATGGGATGGAACTGGAAGGCAAGAGTGCCAACGGCCTGGCCAGTGTCTGGTTGTCCGGTAACCAGCAGCCCCTGCGGGTGCGCCTCGATCCCGAGCTGCTCAACGGGGGCGCCGAAGCCGCCGAGGCCACGGTGTTTGAAGCCCTCCAGGAGGCCTATGCCCTCTCCACCAGCACCATGCGTGCCCGGATGGAGGAGCTCACCGGCGGTCTGGATCTGAACCTGCCGGGCCTGGGGGGCTGAGGTCCTCCTCCTCGGCCAACCGCTGACGATCCAGCCGCCGGGACCCTCGCCGCCACTGGGATTCCAGGCGGGGCTCCAGCCGGGCTCCCCGTTGCTTCAGGCCAGCGCCCTCGGGCCGGCAGCGGTTGGCCAGCAGCCGAGCCTGGGCCTCCACCTCCTCCAGGCACTGTCCGTAAAACTCGAATCGGTCCCAGTTGCTGCCGAAGATGCAACCGGGATCGTCCTGGTGGCGGCAGTTGCGGAAGCGGCAGCTGTCCCCCCCTGCCAGCCGAGAGCGGAGTTCGGGGAAGAGGGGGGCCAGGGCCAGGGGATCGCTGGGGAGGGCGGGTCGGTTGAAGCCCGGCGAATCGGCCACTAGTGCGCCCGGGGCCAGGGGGAACAGCTCCACGTGACGGGTGGTGTGGCGCCCCCGTTGCAGACGGCCGGAGACCTCCCCCACCCGCAGCTGCAGGGCTGGCAGCAGGGCGTTGAGCAGGCTGCTCTTGCCGACGCCGCTTGGCCCGCATAGGACGGAAATGCCCGGTTGGCTCAGAACCTGCCGCAACCGTTCCAGCCCCCCACCGCTCTGACAGGACAGCGCAATCGGCGGATAGCCCCAGCCGGTGGTCCGCTGGCACCAGGCAGCCAACCGGGGGGCCTCCACCAGGTCGGCCTTGGCCAGCACCAACTGCACGGCCTGGCCGGTGGCTTCGGCCGTGAGCAGAAAGCGGGTGAGCTGCAGTGGATCGAGATGGGGCTCCTCGAGGGCCGTCACCACCACCACCCGACTCACGTTGGCCACGGCCGGACGCTCCAACAGGGTGGTGCGCGGTTCGAGACGGGCTACGGCACCTCGTCCGGCGACCCAGTCGATGCCGTCCACACCCACCCGATCGCCTACGCAGATCTGCTGGCCGCTCTTGCTTAGGCGGGTACGACGGATGCAAAGGAGGTGATCCTGGCCTCCGGGACCTGGGTGGTCCAGCACCACCTGGCAAAAATTGGCCTGCAGGGCCACCACCAGACCGGTGGCGCTTAGGCCGGTAGCGCTCACGGGCCGCGCCTGATGAGCAACCGCACGCAGCCGCTCGGGAGGATCTCTACCACCACCCCATGGCCTTCATTCCGCAGTCCCTCCGCCACCATCTGTTCCGGTTCCCCAGCATCGAGATCCACCTGCAGCAGTCCCCCGGGCGGCAGCTTCTCCAGGGCCAATCGGGTGCGGATGAAGTTCACCGGACAGGGGGTCCCCCGCAGGTTGAGTTGGGCCAGGGGGGTGGCGTCGGGCTCCGATGCAGGGGAATGGGCTGCCACGGTCAGCCGAACAGCCCGCCGAACAGGCCGCTCTTGTGGGGGGGGCGTTGATCCTTGCGGCTGTGGTGACCAGCCAGCTTCTCCAGCAGCTCCCGTTCATCGCTGCTGAGCTTGGTGGGGAGCTGCACCTTCACGGTGAATTGGTGATTGCCGCGGGCAACGGGATTGCCCAGTCGCGGCACCCCTTTGCCGGCGAGGGTGATCACCGCACCTGGTTGGGTACCGGCGGGAATGGGTAGGGATTCGTTGCCATCCACCGTTTCCACCTCGATGGTGTCGCCGAGGATCGCCTGCAGGTAGTTGAGGGTGATTTCGGAGTGGATGGTGGTGCCATCCCGGCGCAGGCCCGACTGGGATTGGACGCTGAGGAAGACATACAGATCGCCCGCTGGACCGCCCCGCTGGCCGGCGTTGCCCTCATTGGACACCCGCAGCCGGGTGCCGGTGTCCACCCCTGCGGGAATGTTGATGCGCAATTTCTTGCGCACCTGGTTGAGTCCCTGGCCGCTACAGCTGTTGCAGGGGTCGGCGATCACCTGACCGCTGCCTTCACAGGTGGGGCAGGGGGCCACCTGGGTGAAACTGCCGAAGGGGGTGCGGGTGGCGCGCCGCACCTGGCCGGCGCCATTGCAGGTGCCACAGCTGGTGGGGCCGCTGCCGGCCTTAGCTCCGGAGCCGCTGCAGGTGGTGCAGGTTTCCTGATGGCGGATCTGCACTTCCTTTTCCACACCGAACACCGCTTCGCTGAAGCTGATGCCCAGATCGAGGCGCAGGTCGTCCCCCTGGCGGGGGCCGCGGCGGCGTTGGCCGCCACCACCGCCACCACCGCCGGCCCCACCAAAGCCGCTGAAGAAGGTCTCGAACAGGTCGGCAAAGCCCCCCATGTCCCCCATGTCGGGCATGCCCCCAGCCCCGCCGACGCCGGCTTCCCCGAACTGGTCGTAGCGGGCACGGGTCTGGGGATCGCTGAGCACCTCATAGGCACGACCGATTTCCTTGAAACGGTCTTCAGCGCCTGGATCCTTGTTGACGTCAGGGTGGAATTGACGCGCCAGGCGCCGATAGGCCCGCTTGAGGCTGTCGGCGTCCGCATCGCGGCCAACCCCGAGCAGGTCGTAGTAGTCGGCCATTAGCCCGCCTGCTCCGGCTCAGGGGCGCTCGCGCTGCCTGCCTCCGGGCCTGGTCCCATGGACACCTTGACCAGGGCGTGGCGCAGCACCCGCTCGTTGAGGCGATAGCCGCGCTGCAGCTCTTCGATCACCAGGTCTTCGGCATGGTCGTGGCTGGGTTCGCGCAACACCGCCTCATGCAGATTGGGATCAAAGGGTTCCCCCTCCACCCGCATCGGTGAAACGCCCAGTTGCTTGAACACATCCACTAATTGTTTGTAGAGATTCTGGTAACTGCGATGGAGGGTCTGGGCTTCCTCGCTCTGGGGATTGAGCTGCTGGCGGGCACGATCGAAGTTGTCCACCACGGGCAGGATTTCGCTCAGGGTGGTGCAGGTGATCTGCAGGCGCAAATCGTCTTGGTCGCGACTCTGGCGCTTGCGGAAATTGTCAAAGTCGGCGGCGATACGCACGTACTGACCCCGGAGGGTCTCATGTTCAGCTTGGAGGGCCGCCAGTTTCGTTTCGAGCTGCTGGACGCGGTTGTCCCCGCTCGGTTCGCCGGTGGGCTCGTTGGCTGGGCCGGCGTCGGTGGCCTCGGTGGCGGTCGGGGCCTCAGCGCCGGCCTCCGACTCCGAGGGCAAGTCCGGCGCCGCTGTCGGCTCGAGGAAGTCGAACCCGGAGGGAGGGGCCGGGGTGGTGTCGCCGCTCATGCTGACCATCGCGGAATTTTGGATGGACATATGTTGAAGGTCCGGGCGGCACCCCCACAAGCGGCGGAAGCCCGCACCTTGAGTCCCGGCCTCCCCATAGCCCCTTTTCTCAACCTGGGTTCGCTTGGCGTCCACCGCGCCAGCCGTTCGGCGGAGCTGCACAACTGCAGCGGATCCGGCAGGATGGCTTCCAATGCACCCCGAAATTCTGGGGTGGCCGAGTGCGCCGTGATCGCCCTGTGTCCTTAGCCCCGGCCCGTCGATGACTTTCTCGTCCACGTCCGTGGAGCAGCCCAGCCAAGCGCGGCCTTCCCTTTTTCAAGATCTGGATCTGAACCAGGCCAGCGGGGTTCAGGCGGACACCGAGCAGCCGGTGGAGGATCTGGAAATCAGCCGGGAAACGTCCCTGTCCCCCGTGATGAGCCTGGTGGATCGGGTGCTCATCGAAGCGCTCACCACCGGGGCCAGCGACATCCATGTGGAACCGCAGGACGACGGCATGTTGATCCGTTTCCGTCAGGACGGCGTGCTCCGGCTGGTGGAGACCCTGCCCAAAACCCTGGTGCCGGCGGTCACGTCACGGCTGAAGATCATGGCCGACCTGGATATCGCCGAACGGCGATTGCCCCAGGACGGCCGCATCCGGCGGTCCTTCCGTGGCCGCACCATGGACTTTCGGATCAGCACCCTGCCCACCCGCCATGGGGAAAAAGTGGTGCTGCGGCTGCTGGACAGTGGCGCCACCCAGTTGGGCCTCGACACCCTGATCACCGATCCGGTTGTGCGGGAGGTGCTGCGGGACCTGGGCAGCAAGCCCTTTGGCATGATTTTGGTCACGGGGCCCACGGGATCGGGCAAGTCGACCACCCTCTATGCCTTGCTGTCGGAACGCAATGACCCCGGGATCAACATCGCCACGGTGGAAGATCCCATTGAATATTCGCTAAGAGGCATCACCCAGACCCAGGTGAACAGGGAGAAGGGCTATGACTTCAGTACGGCCCTTCGGGCGTTCATGCGCCAGGATCCGGATGTGCTTCTGGTGGGCGAAACCCGCGACCTGGAAACGGCGCGTACGGCCATCGAAGCGGCCCTCACCGGCCATCTGGTGCTGACCACCCTGCATTGCAACGATGCCGCCAGTGCCTTCGCCCGCCTGGATGAGATGGGCGTGGAGCCGTTTCTGGTGAGTGCCTCGTTGTTGGGGGTGGTGTCCCAGCGGCTGGTTCGTCACCTCTGCGCGGATTGTCGGGTGGCCTACCGGCCGGATCAAGAGGAGCTGGCGCGGTTTGGCCTGGCCGCCAGCGATGAGCATCACATCACCTTTTTCCGGGCCACCACCACCCACGCCGGGGCCGAGGGGTGCTGCCCCCGCTGCCAGGGACGGGGCTATTCCGGCCGACTGGGTGTCTATGAAATTCTGCGGACCACCGAAACCCTGTCCTCGGCTGTGGCCAAACGGGCCAGCACCGACCAGCTCCGTCGCCTGGCCCTGGAAACGGGCATGAAGACCCTGCTGGGCTACGGCCTGGATCTAGTGCGTCAAGGGCTCACCACCCTGGAGGAGGTGGAGCGGATGCTGCTTACCGACACGGGCCTGGAATCGGAGCGTCGGGCCCGGGCCCTGAGCACGCTCACCTGCAAGGGCTGTGGTGCGGGATTGCAAGATGAGTGGCTGGATTGCCCCTACTGTCTGCGGGTGAGGCAATGAGCCCGATGGATTTTCACATCGAAGACCTCATGGTCGAGCTGGTGAAGGGGGGGGGCAGCGATCTGCACCTGGCTGCCGGTCAGCCCCCCTTTGGCCGCTTCAACGGCAAATTGCGGCCGATTGTGCAGGACTTGATTCTGAACGAGGATCAGTGTAATCGCCTGATCTTTGATTTGCTCAATAATTCTCAGCGTAAACAGCTTGAGCAGAATTGGGACCTGGACTGCTCCTATGGTCTCAAGGGCGTGGCCCGGTTCCGGGTCAATGTGTATCGCCAGCGGGGCACCTATGCGGCCTGTCTCCGGGCGCTGGGCAATTCGATCCCTCCCTTGAGTCAGCTGGGTATGCCGCCGGTGGTGGAGGAGATCAGCCGGAAACCCAAGGGCTTGGTCCTGGTTACGGGTCCCACCGGTTCCGGCAAGACCACCACCTTGGCCTCACTCCTAGACCATATTAATAATACCCGTTCAGAGCATATTCTTACCATTGAGGATCCCATTGAGTTCACCTATAAGAATGCTCGCTCCCTGATTCATCAACGGGAGGTGAATGAAGACACCCGTAGCTTCTCGAATGCGCTCCGCGCCGCCCTGCGCGAGGATCCTGATGTGATCTTGGTGGGTGAGATGCGCGATCTGGAGACGATCCAGTTGGCGATCACTGCCGCTGAAACCGGCCACCTGGTGTTTGGAACGCTGCACACCAGTTCCGCTGCCCAGACCGTGGATCGGATGGTGGATGTGTTCCCCGGCAGCCAGCAGACTCAGATTCGGGTTCAGCTGAGCACCAGTCTGTTGGCGGTGTTTTCGCAGACGCTCTGCCAGCGGGCCCAACCCACCGCGGGGCAATTTGGTCGGGTGATGGCCCAGGAAATCATGGTCAACACGCCGGCCATCGCCAACTTGATCCGTGAAGGGAAGACGGCCCAGCTCTATTCCCAGCTCCAGACCGGTGCCCAGATGGGCATGCAGACCCTGGAACGGGCCCTGACCAATCTGGTGCGTGAAGGAACGGTCAGCCGTGCCGAGGCGTTGCTCAAAACGACCAAGCCGGAAGAGCTGGAACGGCTGCTGCAGCAACTTTGAACGATGGCCCGGATCTGACCTGAACGATGCCCACCTTTCTCGTTACCCACGTCACAAAATCCGGTCGGAAACGTGAGTTCACGTTGATGGCCGATAACCCTTCGACAGCCCGTCGCGATTTGCGCCGGCGCGGCATCCTGCCCACCACCTTGGTGCGTAAAGAATCTGGCCCTGTCAGCCAGAAGCCCCCGTGGTACGCGATGGATCTATCCACGCTGCTGGAAGGCGGGATCACGGTGCGGGATAAGGCCCTGTTTGCCAGCAAGCTTTCGGCCTTGGTGGATGCGGGGGTGCCGATTTTGCGAAGTTTGGATCTGATGAAAAATCAGCAGCGCTCCCCCGCGTTCAAGCGCGCCCTGACGGCCATGGCCCAGGATGTCAATCAGGGTGGAAGCCTGGGCAATGCGATGCGCCGTTGGCCCAAGATTTTTGACAATCTTTGTATCGCCATGGTGGAAGCGGGCGAGGCGGGTGGTGTTCTGGATGAAACGCTTAAGCGCCTGGCCACGCTGCTGGAAGAAACCAGCAAGCTTCAGAATCAGATCAAGGGAGCCATGGGCTATCCCATCACTGTTCTGGTGGTGGCGATCTCGGTGTTTCTGGCGATGACAATCTTCCTGATTCCCACCTTTTCAGGCATCTTTGAGCAGCTCGGCGCCGATCTGCCACTGTTCACTCAAATGATGGTGGATTTCAGTGGTTTTCTCCGCTCCTGGAAGGCGTTGGTCTTGGTTGGCCTGCTGGTGCTTGTGGGGATGTGGTTCATGGCCTTTTATCGTACGGCGAATGGCCGGCGCCAGGTGGATGGTTTGTTGTTAAAAACGCCTTTATTCGGCGATCTTCAAACCAAGTCTGCCACCGCCCAGTTCTGCCGCACGATGAGTTCCCTCTCCCGTGCTGGTGTGCCCATCCTTCAGGCCTTGGAGATCGTTCGCGATACCACCAGCAACACGATCTTTGGGGATGCCTTGGCAAGTTCCAGGGTGGAAGTGAGCGAGGGCATCCCTTTGAGTATTGCCTTGAGCATGAAAAAAGTGTTTCCTGAGATGGCAATCAGTATGTTGGCGATCGGTGAGGAAACGGGTGAAATGGATGCCATGCTGTCCAAGGTTGCCGACTTCTATGAGGATGAAGTCTCTACGACGGTCAAGGCAATGACGGCCATGTTGGAGCCGGCCATGATTGTGCTTGTCGGTGCGATTGTTGCTTCGGTGTTGGTGGCGATGTATCTGCCGATGTTCTCCGTGTTTGAGCACATTCACTGAGGCCCATTCAAGGTGTTCAGGAGGCGGCCAGGGCTTGGCCGGCCACCCAGCCCGAGCTCCAGCAATGCTGGAAATTGAAGCCTCCAGTGACCCCATCCACATCGAGGAGTTCCCCCACCAGGTAGAGGCCTGGGCAGCAGCGGCTTTCCATCGTGGCCAGATTCATCTCCCCCAGGGGAATGCCTCCGGCGGTTACGAACTCCTCCCCGAACGGTCCTCGGCCGGCGATCGTGTAGCGGCTGGATCGCAGGGCTGTGATCAGGGCCAGCTCGCTGCGTCGGGGCAGATCGGCCCAGCGCCGGGCGGGATCCAGTCCCTGTTCTTCCAGGAGGGCCAGCCAGAGGCGTCGGCTGAGGGCCGGCCAGGGGCGGCTGGAGCCCAGCTGGCGGCGCCCCTGCTCCCGTCGGGCCGACTGGAAGCAATCCTCCAGCTCGGCCTGGCTCCAGCCGCCCGTCCAGTCCACCAGCAGGTCACCGCAGTACTGCTGCTCCTGGAGCATGCGGGCGGCGAAGGCGGTGAGGCGCAGGGTGGCCGGTCCGCTCAGTCCCCGGTGAGTGATCAGGACGGGGCCGCGTTGGAGCTGCCGTTGGTGGCGTGGGCCACGGCGGCCTTGGGGCGGCAACAGCTCCAGCTGCACCGGATCCATCACCACCCCGGCTAGGGCCGCCAGCGGTTGGCCGGCGAGGGAGAGGCTGAACAGGGAGGGCACTGGCGGGACCAGTCCGTGGCCCAGGCTTGCCGCCAGCCTCCGCCCGCTGGGATGGCTGCCGGTGGCCAGCACCAGTCGGTCGCAGCTCAAGGTGCGACCGGAGCGCAGTCGCAGCCGGAACCTCGACTCCACAGCCTCAGCTGCCTGCAGGGCCTCTGACGTCACGACCTCCACCCCAGCGGCCTGGGCGGCCCGACGCAGGGTGGCGATCACGGCGCTGGAGCGGTTGGCGCGGGGGAACATCCGACCGTCCGACTCCTCCACCAGCTCCAGGCCATGGGCATCGAACCAGGCCACCGCATCGCCACTGGCGAAGCGGGAGAAGGGTCCGCGGAGCGCTGCACCCCCCCGCGGGTAATGGCCCACAAGGGCGCGGGGATCCCAACAGGCATGGGTGACGTTGCAACGGCCGCCCCCGCTGATCCGCACCTTGTTCAGCGGCTCGGCGGTGGCCTCCAGCACCCACACATCGGTGGCACCCGCTTCTGCCGCCGTGATCGCCGCCATGAAGCCAGCTGCCCCCCCCCCCGCGACCAACACGGACACACGGCTCGGCAGCATGGGGCGATGGAGCAGACCTACCCCTTCAGTGTGGCGCCGATGCTGGACTACACCGATCGGCACTTTCGGTTGCTGATGCGGCAGGTCAGTGGGCGCTGTCTGCTCTACACCGAAATGGTGGTGGCCCGCGCCCTGCGCCACATCCTTGACGACACCACGGCAGACCGGGCGGGTGAGCGGCAGCGCCGGCTGGAACGGTTGTTGGGATTCGATCCGGAGGAACGGCCGTTGGCGTTGCAGTTGGGGGGGGATGATCCGGCGCTGCTGGCCGCCGCCACCCGTCTGGCGGCCGATTGGGGCTACGACGAGGTGAACCTCAACGTGGGATGTCCCAGCGAAAAGGTTCGCCTAGGTCGCTTTGGGGCTTGCCTGATGGCCGACCCCCAGCAGGTGGCGGCCTGCGTGGCAGCAATGGCGGCGGCCTCCCCTCTGCCGGTGACCGTGAAACATCGGATTGGCATCGACCATCGTGATTCGTTCGCCGAGCTGGTGGACTTCGTGGACACGGTGGCCGCCGCCGGTGCGCGTCGGTTCGCCGTCCATGCCCGCAAGGCTTGGTTGGAGGGCCTCGATCCGAAGCAGAACCGCACCGTGCCCCCGTTGCGTTGGGACATCGTGCAACGCCTCAAGCAGGAGCGTCCCCGGCTGACGATCGAGCTCAACGGTGGCTTGGAGACACTTGAGATTTGTCAGGCCCAGCTGCACCACCTGGACGGGGTGATGGTGGGGCGGGCCGCCTATGGGCATCCGTTGCGCTGGAACGGCGTGGACGCCACGCTGTTCATGGACACCAACAGGCCAGCGGCGCGGTCCTCAACGGTGGTGCGGGGATTGATCCCCCATGCCGAACGGTGGTGTCGCTCAGGGGGCAGGGTCTGGGCGATCGCCCGGCACCTGGTGCATGTGGTGGAAGGGGTGAGTGGGGCCCGTGCCTGGCGAGGGGCCTTGACCCGGGACGCCGGGGTCCGCGGGGCAGGACCGGAGGTGCTGGACGCCGCCGCTCGCCAGTTGGAGGAGCGGGGCTACTGAACTCCGGGGTCGGGACGTGCCCCCTCACCCTGGCCCTTCGACGCTCCTTAGGTCTCGGCGCCGCCGTAGTCCCCGCTGAAATCCGAGCCGCCGCTGCGCCGGCGCCGTGCACGGCCGGCCTGGAACGCATCGCCACCGCCTGCGTCCCCAGATGATCCCTCGTAGCTGCGATCTTCCCAGCCGCGGGATCCGGAGCCCCGTTCGCCTCCGCCGTAGCCACCGCCGTAGCCACCACCTTCGCCACCACGGGAGTAACCGCCCCCACCGCCGCCGCCATAGCCACCGCCTTCGCCACCACGGGAGTAACCGCCGCCGCCGCCATAGCCACCGCGGCGGGGGGCACCCCCGCCACCACCCCCACCACCCCCGGCACGGGGTTCGGCTTTGTTGATGCGCAGGGGACGGCCCATGAGCTCAGCGCCCTGGAGGCCATCAATGGCCCGGTTTTCCGCCTCGGGATCGGTCATTTCCACAAAGGCGAAGCCCCGCTTGCGGCCGGTGTCCCGCTCAAGAGGGAGGGAACAATTCGCTACGTCGCCGTAGGGGGCGAAGAGCTCCATGACGTCTTCCTGCTCAGCGCGGAAGGGGAGATTGCCAACAAAAATGCTCACTGAACCGAAGGGAGGGATCCAACCCGGGAGACCCGAGGGGCGCGAGGGCGCCAACAACCAGCCAAGGTTAGACCCGCATCCTTGGATTAGTCGGGGATGTCAGCAGATGATTCAGAAGCGATTCGCAGCCGCCGTTGGACGCGTTCCAGCTGCTGCGCCACCTGGGCGAAGCCCGTGCCCCCTTCGCTGCGTCGCGCCGCCACCACTTGGCGCGGGGTGATGGCGGCGTAAATGTCGGCCTCGAAGGCTGGATGCAACTGTTGCCAACGCTCCAGGGGGAGATCCCGCAGCAGCATGCCGTCGGCCAGGCAGCCTTTCACCAGTCCGCCCACGAGCTGATAGGCCTCACGGAACGGCACCCCCCGGGCCACGAGGTAGTCGGCCACATCGGTGGCATTGGAAAAATCGTTCGCCACGGCCTGTTCCAATCGCTCCGGCCGGAACTCCAGCCCCTCCTCCAGCAGGATCGCCATCGCCTCAAGGCTGTCGAGGCAGGTACGCACGCCATCGAACAGGGCTTCCTTGTCTTCCTGAAAGTCTTTGTTGTAAGCAAGGGGCAGTCCCTTGATCATCGTCAGCAACCCCATGAGGTGGCCAAACACCCGGCCGCTTTTGCCCCGCACCAGCTCGGGCACATCGGGGTTCTTTTTCTGGGGCATCAGGCTGCTTCCCGTGGCGCAGCGATCGGTGAGGCTGACGAAGGCAAACTCCTCGCTGGCCCAGAGAATTACCTCCTCCGAGAGGCGGCTGAGGTGAACCATCACCAGGCTGGCCGCCGCCATGAATTCCACGGTGAAGTCCCTGTCACTGACCGCATCCAGGCTGTTGGCGTAGATCGCTTCGAAGCCCAGTTCGGCCGCCGTCTGGCGTCGGTCGATGGGCACCGGGGTCCCCGCCAGGGCCGCGGCGCCCAGGGGACAGATGTTGACGCGGTGGCGTAGGTCGGCCAGCCGGGAGCGGTCCCGCTCGGCCATTTCGATGTAGGCCAGCAGGTGGTGGGCCAGGCAGAGCGGCTGGGCCCGCTGCAGATGGGTGTAGCCGGGGCAGAGGGTGTCGGCATGGCGCTCGGCCTGGGCCAGCAAGGCCCGTTCGAAACGGAGCAGGGCGGCATCGATCTGGTCGAGGTGCCGCCGCAGCCAGAGCCGCAGGTCCGTGCCCACCTGGTCATTGCGGGAGCGGCCGGTGTGCAGTTTTTTGCCGAGCGGCCCCAGCAGGTCAATCAGGCGCCGCTCGACGGCGAAGTGCACATCCTCGGCCTCCAGGCCCGGATTGAAGTCACCGGCGGCGGCCTCGGCGCGGATCCGCTCGAGGCCCGCGATCAGCTGGTCCGCCTCGCCCGGGGCGAGCACACCGCACTGTCCCAGCATGCGGGCGTGGGCGATTGAGCCGTCGAGATCCTCCTGCAGCAGCTCCAGATCGAAGCCGATCGAGGCGTTGAAGCGTTCGATCGCCGGATGCAGACCCTGCTCGAAACGATCGCTCCAGCCGGAGGCGGAGCCCCCGCTCACGCCCGGCTTCGGGGGGGTCCGATCAGCTGCCATGCGGAGGGTTGCGCGACCCTCCAGCTTGGCAGGCAAGCCGGCAGGCGGTGCCGACCGGGCCTCAGCGCATGGGCAGGGGGGGCAGCATCACCTCATCGCGCACTTTTAACACCACCATCGAGGCGTCATCGTCCAGGTGCCGATCGGCGCCCACAAAACGGTCCAGGCGATCGAACAGCTGATCCAGGATGCCCTGGGCCCCGCTTCCGGAGCGGCAGGCGCCCTGGAACACCCGCATCAACCGCTCTTCGTCGAAGCGCTCACCGCTGAAGCCGGCAGCCTCCGAGACGCCGTCGGTGTAATAGAGCAGTCCATCGCCGGGATCCAGCACCACCTCGCCACGGCCGTAATGCGCTTCGCTCTGCAGGCCGATCAGCAGCCCGGGGGCGTCCAGCCGTTCCACCCGCCCGTGCTGGCGACGCCAGATCAGGGGCGGATTGTGGGCGGCATTGGCAAAGCGCAACAGTCGGGTGACTGGGTCGTAGTCGGAATAAAAGAGGGTCACGAAACGGTGGGAATGGGCCAGGTCCTCCTGGGCCAACTGGTTGAGGTCGTGGAGGATCTGGTCGGGCGGCAGACCACTGAGCACTTCGGCGCGCAGCATGCCGCGCAGCAAGGTCATCAACAGCCCGGCTGGGACCCCCTTCCCCATCACATCGCCCATCACCAGGGCCCAGCGCCCCTGTTCCCGCTCCCGCCCCAGGGCCTGGGGACGGGTGGGGATGAAGTCGTAGTAGTCCCCCCCCACCTGGTACGCGGGCCGGCAGCGCGCCGCCAGCTCCACCCCCTCGATCACCGGGCAGTGATCCGGAAGCAGCTGGGCTTGGATTTCGGCCCCAATGCTGAGCTGGCGGTCCAGCCGTTCATGGCGACGCATGTCCTGTTGCAGCAGCTCGTTCTCCAGGGCGACCCCGGTGAGATCGGCCACCAGCTGCAGGTGGCGACGGTGCACTTCGCTCCAGCCGTAGCCCCGGCGGGCACTGAACACATACAAGCGGCCCCTGGGGCCGCTGCGGGCCACCACCGACGTCCTGAACACCTCGGCCCCCCCAAGCAGGCGCAGAATCAGCGGATCCAACAGGGCCGCCACCGCGTCGTCGCCGGACTGGGCCTTGAGCTGGCTGTCGCTCAGGCTGGCCACCTGGCGCAACACCTCCGCACAGCGTTCCGCAGGGGACGCCTGCAGTTGCTCCCTCCAGAGGCGACCATCGGGGTGAAACACCACCAGCAGAGCACCCTCGGCCTCCATCAGCCGCGCGGCCACCACCGGCACCAGCTCAAGAAACCGGCTCAGGTTGGTGAAACTGCGCAGGGCAAAGGCCAGGGAGGCCAGCAGTTCCTGGTTGCGCCGCTGTTCGTGGTTGAGGCTGTCCAGCAGCTGCCGCACGGAGGCCCCCGCCGAAAGGAGCTCGCCTGAGTGGGGCAGAGGGGATGCGGCGGCACCGTTCAGCGGTGGGGCGGTAACCGGGCCCGGGGTGCGGTGGGGCGGCAGGCTGCCCAAGGAGCGGCCGCAAGGGACTCGAAAGGTAGCAGTGTTTCCTCGCTTTGTTGACTTGGCTCGCTGTGGTGTCCTGCCTACCCTGAGGCGGCGGCAGCTTAGCTTCCATGGCGTTCTCTCCCGCAGCGGCCGAGGTGGTGCTGGTGGCCCTGGCCCATGGGACGTCCATGCTGTTGGAAGCACTTTCGGTGCTCACGGTGCTCGGTGGCCTGCTGGCGATCAGCCGCGATGCCCTGCCCCGGCTGGGGCGGAGCCTGCCGCTGCGGCCCTCCAACCGGGCTCGCCTCACCTTCGGCAGTTGGCTGGCCCTGGCGCTGGAGTTCCAGCTCGGCGCCGACATCGTGGCGACCACGGTGAGCCCCTCCCCGTCCCACCTGATCCAACTGGGGGTGGTGGCCCTGATCCGAACCTTCCTCAATCTGTTTCTGAGCCGGGAAATCGAGGTGGAACGGCGCCAGGAGGAGGACCAGGCGCTGGTGCGGGAACGGGCCTACCGGAGGGACGAGCCATGACGATGGCCATGGGGGCCCCCCGCCCGCCGGGGCGTCCCCCCGCCCGCGACATGGTGTGGATTCCGCCCGGGGGCTTCCAGATGGGCTCCGATCACCACTACCCCGAGGAGGCTCCGGCCCACCGGGTGCTGGTGGAGGGGTTCTGGATCGACCGCACCGCGGTGACCAATGCCCAGTTCCTGAAGTTCGTGAAGGCCACGGGCCATGTCACCCAGGCTGAACGGCCCGCCGATCCCAGCGGTTACCCCGACGCCCGTCCCGATCTCCTGCAGCCGGCCTCGATCGTGTTCGTGCCCCCCCCGCGGCCCATCGGGCGCGGCGATCCTTACCAGTGGTGGCACTACGTGGCCGGGGCGGACTGGCGCCATCCTGAGGGGCCTGGCAGTTCGATCAAGGGGCGGGAGCATCATCCGGTGGTGCACCTGGCCCACGCCGATGCCCAGGCCTACGCCAACTGGATTGGCAAGAGCCTGCCCAGTGAGGCGGAGTGGGAACGGGCGGCCAAGGGGGGCCTGGAGGGGGTGGAGTTCGCCTGGGGCGCTGAGCTCCACCCCGGCGGCCGCCAGCTCGCCAACACCTGGCAAGGTGAGTTCCCCCATCACAACACCCGTGCCGACGGCTGGGAGCGCACCGCACCGGTGGGCTGTTATCCCGCCAATGGTTATGGCTTGCTCGACATGATCGGCAACGTGTGGGAATGGACCGATGACTGGTACCAGGACCACCGGACCAGGCTGGCGGCGGTGGCTCAGGCGGCCCCCTTCAGTTCCTCGGACGGGGCTGCCTCGACGAGCGGCGAGGGGCAGGGCTGTTGTGGCGCCCTACAAAACCCCCGTGGTGCCGCTGATGCCGCCGCCAGCATCGATCTCACCTCGCAGCACGGCAGCATTCCCCGCAAGGTGGTGAAGGGGGGATCCTTCCTCTGCGCCCCCAGCTACTGCCGCCGCTACCGGCCGGCGGCGCGGATGGCCCAGGGGATCGACACGTCCACCTGCCACCTGGGTTTCCGCTGCATCGTGCGGCCGCTGGTGGGCTGAACGACTACGTCGGGCCCCCATATCCGAGGCGTTCCAGCTGGGAGGTCTCCTTGGACCGCCGCATCAAGCGGGAAGGGCTTTCGCCATAGTGGGCTAGAAAATCCCGACTGAACGAGGACTGGGAGAGGTAGCCGCAGGCATGGGCGATCTCCCGGAGCCGTGGGCTGGAGCCGGGGTGCTCCAGCAGGGCTTTCGCCTTGGCCAGGCGCTGTTTGCGGAGCCATTGCATCGGCCCGCAACCGAAGCGCTGTTTGAAGGCATATTGCAGCGAGCGGCGGCTATAACTGCTGCGCTGCTCCATGTCGGAAAGGCTGATCGGCTCGTGGAGATGACCCAATAGCCATTCCAGCAGATTTTGGTGAGGGAAGGGCTCGGAAGAAACTGGCGCTCCTTGGCTTGCCTCAAGAAGATCGGGCACCAGAAGCATCACGATCAACCGACGGATCAGGTCGTCGAGGCGGAGCATGGGGTTGATGCTCGCCCCCAGGGTCAGGCACTGCTCCGTATAGGCCAAGGTTTCCATCAGGAGGTTGTGCAGCCGATCACGGCGGGGATCGGCTCGCCGGCTCAGAATGGTGGGCCGCTCTAGGGCGCTACGCAGGGAAAGGGCATCAAAGCCGGGGCCACCGATGGCATGGGCCACCGGCACCAGGGTTTCGGGGGGGAAGCTGATAATCACCCCCGAACAGATGCTGCAGTGGACTTGGATGCGGGAGCGGGCCGCTGGAATGAACAAGCAGGAGGAGCGGAAGGCATAGGTTCGCTCCTCAATCGTGAAGGCATTGATGCCCGCCACATAGGGCAGCACCAGCTGGGCCTCGGACTTCTGTTCCACGTCGCCATGAATGGCGGAGCCCAAAGTGGCCAGCAGGGTGAGATCCCCGAGGCGAAGAATGCCGGATTGGTTGCTGAAGGGCTGGTCGCGTTCTGGATGATCCCAGCGGTTGACCTGGAAGGGAAGGAAGTTTCGGACCACCCCCCCGAAATCAAAGGGGTTGGTTGAGGCGAGGGAAGCGCCCGGGAGCTTGATTAACGGGGGGAGAGCCGTGCTTTCACCAAGCCCGGGGAGCATCGAATTTTGCTCGTGTGATTGTAAGGAATCCTAGTGATGGGGTTGTACTTTGCCAAGCTGGTACCTAATTCGCGCAATGTTGGGCCAAAAACGCAGGGCGGAGTGGGCTGGGGGCCTGGGTTGTTCACAGTTCATGGGCGCAGGTCCAACTGCTGGCTACGGTTTGACATGAGCCCCTCCCCGCTCCGATGCCGCTGAACGAGTACAAGTCCGGTGCCGCCTTCCCCGGCGTGATCGGCCGCACTGCCGACGTCTCCACTCCCGCCTGGCCGCAGCCGAACCGGGCCAAGGAGGGGGCCCCAAACGTGTTGTTTCTTGTGCTCGACGACACGGGTTTCGGCCAGCTCGGTTGCTACGGCAGTCCGATCGCGACCCCCCACCTGGATGCCCTGGCGGCCGACGGCCTGCGTTTCAACAACATGCACACCACGGCGCTGTGTTCGCCGTCGCGTTCCTGCATGCTCAACGGCCGCAACCACCACTCCAACGGCCTGGCCTGCATCACCGAGGGGTCGATGGGGTTCCCCGGCTCCAACGGCATCATCCCGTTCGAGAACGGTTTCCTCTCGGAGATCCTGCTGCTGCACGGCTACAACACTTACGCCATCGGCAAGTGGCACCTCACCCCCGCTGAGCAAACCTCGGCGGCCGGTCCCTATGACCGCTGGCCCCTCGGGCGGGGTTTTGAGCGGTTCTACGGCTTCCTGGGGGGCGATACCCACCAGTACTACCCGGAGCTGGTCCAGGACAACAGCCAGGTGGAACCGCCGGCCACCCCCGAGGAGGGCTACCACCTCACCCCGGATCTGGTAGGCAAGGCCAAGGCGATGATCGCCGATTCGAAGCAGGTGGCGCCCAATAAGCCTTTCTTCATGTATTTCTGCACCGGCGCCATGCATGCGCCCCACCATGTGCCCAAGGAATGGGCCGACAAGTACAAGGGCAAGTTTGATGGCGGCTGGGATGCCTATCGCGAGCACACCTTCGCGCGCCAGAAGGAGCTGGGCATCATCCCGGCTGACACGGTGCTGTCCCGCCACGATCCGGACGTGCCCGATTGGAACGGCCTCTCCGCCGACGAGAAGCGTCTCTATGCCCGGATGATGGAGGTGTTCGCCGGTTTCCTGGAGCACACCGACCATTACATCGGCGAGCTGATTAACTTCCTCAAGGAGATTGGCGAATACGAGAACACCATGATCATGGTGATTTCCGACAACGGCGCCAGCTCAGAGGGTGGCCCCACTGGATCGGTGAACGAAGGCAAGTTCTTCAACAACGTGCCGGAGAATCTGGAGCAGAATCTGGCTGCCATTGATGACATCGGTGGCCCGAAGTACTTCAACCACTACCCCTGGGGCTGGACCCACGCCGGCAACACGCCGTTCCGGCGCTGGAAGCGCGAAACCTACCGAGGCGGCACCAGCGATCCCTTCATCCTGAGCTGGCCTCAGGGCATCGCCGCCCGTGGCGAGGTGCGCTCCCAGTACTGCCATGCGATCGACATGGTGCCCACGGTGCTCGAGGCCCTTGGCATCGAGGCGCCCACCGCCATCAAGGGAGTGACCCAAAGCCCGATCGAGGGCTTCTCCCTAGCCTCCAGCTTCGCCAATCCCGCTGCGCCCAGCCTCCATCTCACCCAGTATTTCGAGATGTTTGGCCACCGCTCCCTTTATCACGATGGTTGGCGGGCCGTGTGCCCTTGGCCCGGCACCTCGTTTGTGGAATCAGGTCGCCGCTTCGGCGATCCGATCAGCTACGACCAACTGATTCAACTCGATGCCCACGGCTGGGAGCTCTACAACCTCACGGACGACTTCGCCGAAACCAATAACCTGGCCGAGGCGGAACGGGAGCGCCTGATCGCCATGATTGGTATGTGGTACGTGGAGGCCGGCAAGTACAACGTGCTGCCGATCGATAGCCGTGGCACCCAGCGCTTTGCCGTGGAGCGGCCCCAGATCGCGGCCGATCGGGAGCGCTATATTTATTACCCTGGTACCCAGATGGTGCCCGCCAATGCGGCCCCTCGGGTGTTGAACCGGCCCCATTCGATTTCGGTGGAGCTGGAGGTGCCTGAGGGGGGCGCCGAGGGGGTGTTGTTCAGCATGGGCGGCAACGACGGCGGCTTTGCCTTCTATGTGCAGAACGGCCTACTCACCTACGGCTACAACTACGTCGCAGAGCAGTTCTTCCACGTGCGCTCCAGCGGCCCGATCCCGGCAGGCCATCACATTGTGAGCGCCGAATTCACCCCCACCGGCGCCCCCGATATTGCCAACGGCAAGGGCACGCCGGCCAAGGTGGTGCTGTTTGTGGATGGTCAGCCTGTGGGCGAAGGGGACCTGCCGGTCACCATTCCCCTGAGCCTGGGACTGGCGGCCGGTGTGGCGGTGGGAGCCGATCCGGGTTCGCCGGCCCTGCCCGATTACAAGCCGCCGTTTGCCTACGCCGGTCGGATCAAGCGGGCGCTGGTGGATGTGTCCGGCACTCCGGTGGATGACCTGAAGGAGCAGATGCGCCAGATCCTGGCGCGGCAGTAGGGCCTCGCCAGCGCCAAGAGGATGCAGCCCATGGTTCAGGGTTTGTCCACCACCCCGACAACGCCAACCCCGACCCGCCGGCCGCGGCCCCCCCAGGGGGGACCGGTGCGGTTGTCCAGCGTGCTGGGGACCGGATTGGGGGTGGCGGGGGCCTATCTGGTGGCGCGACACCTGCCGGCGTTACCCTCCACCTTCCTCACCGCCCTGTTGCTGGCGGGGGGGTCCGTGCTCAGTGGTCGGGCCCTGGAGGCCTGGGCCTGGTGGGGGGTGCTGGGGGCGGGCTGCGGCTCCCTGCTGGGCAGCGCCATGGTGGTGGCGCAGAAGCTGCAGACCACGCAGCCCCACGAGGGCCTGGGGCTGCGATTGGCACTCTTGGCTTGCCTGATGGTGGCGGGGGCGATCGGTGGCGGCAGCCTGAGCCGCGATGCGGATCGCGCCGATCGGCGGCGTCCCAAGGACACCCTGCGCTCCGCCAGTGGCCTCACCACCGGCATCTTCGCGATCCTGGTGACCGTGGCCTTCGTCCATTCCGGACTGGATGAGGCCCGCACCGTGTCCAGCCGGTTGAGCACCTCGCTCACGATCCTGGTGTTGTCCCTTTCAGGGCCGGGTTGGCTGGTGCACCTGCTCGGAACCGGCAGGTGGCGGCGCTAAGCAGGCGCACCAGGGCCGGGTGGCACAGGCTCAGGCGAGCAGCGGCTGACCCTGGCCGCCGTGGGCCTTGTCCTTGAACGGATCGGCGTGGTGGGGCAGCATCAGGGCCTCCTTGAAACTCATCTCACCGCGGCCGGCGATCAGGTCGCGGAAGGCCATGCGGGCGGCGGCGCCATCCACGACCCCCGCCGTACTGCTCCCCCCGGAGGCCACGGCACCACCATTCACCAGGGCGTCCTGGCCAAACAGGGCGCCGACCACTGCCCCTGGACCAGCTGACGGCGCCAGGGCATCTCCACCGCCGGTGCTGGTGTCCAGCACGGTGATGGTCTTGCTGCTGGCGAGCCACTGGCTGTGGCTGGGATCGCCGAACACTTTGATCTGCAGGTTCTCGCTGCCCTCCGGGCGTTGATCGGCGGCCAGCTCAAAGCGCAGGGTGGCCCAGCCATCGCGGCCCACTGTGCGGCTTCCCACAAGCGACCCACGGCTCAGATCCTGCTGATTCACGTGCGCTCCCTCAACTTCGTAGTAAAGGCTGGTGCCCTTGGCGAGGTTGGTCTTGATCTGTAGCAGCAGGGGGCTGCCCTCGCTCACCCAGCGGCTGGAGGTCTGAACCCGGACGTCCGCGGGCGCGCCAGCTTCGGGTATGGGGAGTCTTGTGCCAGGGGAGTCGAGGGAGGCTGCGGCCACGATCGGCGCGGCCACGGCGATGGGCGCAGCCCCAATCGGCGCAGCTGCAATCGGAGCGGGCCCTGGATCGGGGAGCACCGTGGGCATGATTTCCAAGGGTGCACCCACCAGGGTCTCAACGACCGTCACCTGAAGGGGTGAGGACTGATCACTGGGCAGTTCCGGTAAGGGCGCAATCTCCGCAGCATTGGTGATGCTGGAGATCGCACTGAACACATAGGAGCCGAGGGCAAGATCCGGCGAGGTGTACTGGAACTGGCCGGGTTGGAGTTCTTCGGCTTGGCCCACCTCCGTCCCGTCGCGCAGCACGGTCACCGTGGTTCCGGGATCGGCCAAGAGGCTCAGGGTGGGGGAGGCGTCGTCCGTGGGGCCTTCGGCCAAACCGCCTGCGGCGGTGAGAAACCCTTCAATGGACGGCGGCGCCGGTGCTGCCACCCCCAGATCCGCATAGGTGACCGACTCGAGGTTTTCTTGGTTGATGGCCTGACCCGCTGGAATGCGGGCGATCGGCATCACCTTGAAGATCAGATCCGAATTGGCTGGAATGCCAGAGCGGGCGGTGCTGCCATAGGCCAAGGCGGCGGGGATCCGGATCTCGGCGATTTCTCCCAGGGTGAGCTTGGGAAAAGCCTGGTCCCAGCCTTGAATCACCTGGCCGGCGCCCAGGGTGAACTCAAAAGATTGCCGGCCAGTGACGGGGGTGAAGGTGGTGAAGTCGTAGTTGCCGTCGAAGCGGCTGCCGTTCGAGGCCAGGGTGCCTTCGTAGTAGGCCAGGACCCGATCGCCAGCCTGGAGGGCGGGACCGGAGGAGGGCCGCAGGACAATGGTTTCGAGTGAGGTGAGAGCCACGCTTAATGGAGCCAAAGGGACCGTTAAGGTCATCGTGCCAGATGATCCCTGGTCTTGGTGGTGGGGATGGCCTGATTGGCCCCCGACCTAGGACGCCAGCAGCGCTTCCACAAATTCAAAACTGTTGAAGGGCCGCAGATCGCGGATGCCTTCCCCGGCCCCCACAAATCGGATCGGCAGGCCGGCCTCGGAGGCCACGGCCAGGGCCACCCCGCCGCGGGCGCTGCCATCCAGCTTGGTCAGCACCACGCCGGTGAGGCCGGCGGCCTTGGCAAAGGCCATGGCCTGGCGCAGGCCGTTCTGCCCCTGGCTGGCATCCAGCACCAACAGGGATTGGACCGCCGCCTCCGGGGCCAGCCGATCGATGATCCGCCGCACCTTGCTCAGTTCCTCCATCAGGTTGTGTTTGGTCTGCAGTCGGCCGGCGGTGTCCACCAACACCAGTTCCGTGCCCTTGGCCTGGGCGGCACCGATGGCGTCAAACACAACGGCGGCCGGGTCCGCATTGGCTGTGGGGTTGGCGATTACCGGCACACCGCTGCGCTCCCCCCAGACGCTCACCTGTTGGACGGCGGCGGCTCGGAAGGTGTCCGCCGCGGCGATCAGGCAGCTATAGCCGCTGCGCACCGCCAGATTGGCCAGTTTGCCCAGGGTGGTGGTCTTGCCCACGCCGTTCACCCCCACCAGCAGCCACACGTTCAGCCGCTGGCGTTCGGGGGCCAGCAGGGGCTGCCCACTGGCTTCGATCGGCGCCTCCAACAGGTCCCGCAGTTGCTGTTTCAAAAACCGCAGGCCCTCAGCGGGTTCCACCACCTCCTCATTGAGACGCTGCCGCAGGGCGGCCAACACCTGGTCGGTGGCCTGGACGCCCACATCGGCCCGCAGCAGGGTGGTTTCCAGGTCGTCCAGAATCTCCGGCGTAAGCGGATCGTCCCCGAGCCGCTCCAGCAGCTGGGTGACGAAGCCCTTGCGGGTCTTCTCGAGCCCCCGGCGGAGGCGTCCGAGCCAGTCGATTTCCTCCAGGGACACCTGATCGAGCTGGCGCCCCTGGGCCGCCAGCACCTCCGCCGACCAAGTGAACGTGGCATCAAAGGCCCCCAGGCGGGCTTCGGCCTCGTCGTTGTCTTCCCTGGCCTGGCGGGGGGGCGGAGCCAGGGGGGCGACTGCCGCTTCTGGGGTGGGGGCCGGTTGGCTGGCCGCTGCCGCTGACGCCAGGTCTTGCAAGCGCTGTTGCCGCTGGGCAACGGCCTGTTCCAGCAGCGTTAGCGGGGGGGGCTCGCCGCCCGCGGCGGCAGGCACCTCCGGAACGGGCGGTGGCGGTGCCGGGGCGGGGCTCCCGGCCCGGGCGTTCTCCTGTTGGGCTTTGAGGCGGGCATAGGCCTCCCGGGCCCAGGCCAGGGAGGCCTCATCCACCCCAGCGCTGGCCGTGGCGGCGGCGGGGCTGGCGGCGGGGGGGCTGGCGGCGCCTTCGGGCTCCGGGCTCTCGTCGGGCTCCGGGCTGGCGTCCGTGGAGGCCCCGGGTGGCAGCGGGGGCTCCCCCACCGGCTCGGGCTCAGGGGCTGGCGACGGATCGGAGGTCGCGCCGCGTTTGAACCAATCGAACACCATCGTGATCTGCCCTCCGCTGCGTTAGGTCCGTGCGGTGGTGAAGCGCCGCAGGACACCGTTGATCATGCGCCGGCCCTGCTCGTCGCTATAGCGATTGGCCAGCTCCACCGCTTCGTTGCAGGTCACCGCCGCAGGGGTGCCGAAGGACTCCAGGTCGACCACGGCCAGGCGCAGGATGTCGCGGTCGATGCGCGGCAGGCGGCCGAGGCGCCAGCCCTCCATCACCCCATCCAGGCGACGGTCGATCGACTCCCTGTCCTCCAGGACGGCCCTAGCCCGATCGAGCGCGCCCCGGCGGACGGCCTCGGTGTCGGCCAGCAGCAACAGGCGGGGCAGCTCCAGGCTGGCCGACAGGCGGTTGAGGGCCTGCTCGGCCAGGCCCAATCCGGACTGCAGGTGCTGGCGTACCCGGGGCAACTGCAGTTCGCCCCCCTCCTGCAGTTCACTGTCGAGTAGTTGCTGCTGGGCCTGTTCCAAGGCCTCGGCGGAGAGGTCCAGGGCCTCCCGCACATGCTGGCTGAGGCTGGCCAGGGCCTGGTGCAGCAAGCCGTCCAGGGAACTGGCGGCAACGGGGTCGGAGCCGCCGCGATCGCTGGTTTGCCCCAGGATCAGCAGGGCCAGTTCACGGGAAAGGGTGCGACTCTGCATCAGGAGAGCTGGGGGGCCCGCAGCTGGGCGAGCAGGCTTGAGAAGCTGCGGCTGGTCTGGGAAGCCCGCTCGTCGTCGGGGCTGACGATGCCGGCGGAAATGATGGTGCGGAACGCATCCTCCACGCTGAGATCCAGATCGCGGACGGCCCGTTCCGGCACCACCGCATACCACCCGGTGGTGGGGTTGGGGGCGGTGGGAATGAACACGCTCAGCATCGTGTCTGAAAAACCCGCCTGGATTGAGGCACCGATCACTCCAGTGACGAAGCCCACCGCAAACAGACCCTCTCGGGGGTATTCCACCAACACCACCCGCCGGAAGCGACTGGAATTGTCGCGCAGGAAGGTTTCCAGGAGTTGTTTAAGGGTCTTGTAGACCGACCCCGCCAAGGGAATGCGGAGCAAGGTGCCCTCACCGAACTCCAGCAGCCAGCGCCCAACAATATTGCGTGCCATCAGGCCGATCAGCAGGATGCCCAGCAAGGGCACCATGAGGCCCACTCCCACATTGATCAGCTCCTGGAGAAGCGGATTCAGGGTGTTGAAGGGGTTGAACTGTTTCGGGATCGAGGTGAGCAGCGCCAGAACGAAGCGGCTCAGGGTGGTGGCCAGCCAGATGGTGGTGGCCAGCGGAATCACCACCAGAAGGCCGGCGATCAGATCGTTCTTGAGATCCTGCTGGAGGCGGTCACCCAGCGGCTGCTGATCAGGTCGGGGGCTGGAGGGAACCAAGGGCCAGGGTCCTGGTGCGAACACCAACGCTAACCATCCATGGGCAAGCGTTTAGAGAACGCTGCCCAGGCAGAGGATCGTGAAGGCGATGATCAGGACGATCGCGCCGCCAGTTCCGCCAAAGCGGCGCTGGTTCAAGCTGACCTGGGCGGTCTGCACCGACTGCTTGTACTGCTGTTCCAGTTGCTCCAGCTGGCGGTCCACAAAGGCCCTGGCCGCCTGGGTTTTCTGGGCGACGGAGGCACTGGCGGGCACCTGGCCCGAGGCCTCGGCCTGCTTGATCAGTTGCTGCAGCAGCGCCGGATCCTTGCTCTGCTGACGGGCCATTTCCAATTGACCCTTCTTGGAGGCCATCTGTTGGTCGGTCTGCTGTTGCATCAGGTTGTCTCCCCCGAAGGCCACCGGAAGAGAGGCGGTGAGCACCACCGCGAGCAGGCCGCTGATGACGCAAACGGCCCAGAGCACCGGCGTGCGGTTCTCGGAATCATCCTCCAGGCGCGAGGAGAGGTACATCAACACCAGACCCACCAGCGCCATGGGCGATTGATTGACCAGTCGCTCCACCACAAGTTGTCGGAAGGCCTCCTCGCCCCAGTCGTTCAGCACCAGCACCCCGGCTAGTTGCAGGCCCAGCAGCACAACCAGGGTGATGCCCATCCAGCGAAGCAGGGGACTGAATCGGGCAGCGGAGGAAACCACGAAGATTGGATAGAACTGGGGGGGACTTTACTGACCGTCCGTGACACCATCCGCCGCTGCCTTGGCGGGCGAGCTCCGTCGGCAGGCCCAGCACCTCGGATTTGATCCGGTGGGCCTGGCCTCCGCCAGCCCCTCGGAGCGGTTGCGGCTCCGGAGCGCCAGCCTCGAGCGCTGGCTGGCGGCAGGCCATCAGGCCTCGATGGCCTGGATGGCGGATCCGCGGCGCCGCGCCATTGATGCCCTGCTGCCGGGGGTGCGCACCGTGGTGGCCGTGGGTCTCAGTTATCACGTCAACGCAAGCCCTACCCCAAGCAGCCTGAAAGTGGCCCGCTACGGCTGGGGGCGGGACTACCACCGGGTTCTGGATGGCCGGCTGCGGCAGCTGGGGCGCTGGTTGGAAGCCCGTGCCCCGGGCTGCCGGTGGCGGGCCTGTGTGGATTCTGCGCCCTTGATGGAGAAGGCCTGGGCGGAGCAGGCCGGCCTGGGGTGGATCGGCAAGAACGGCAACCTGATCCATCGGCGGCGGGGCTCCTGGTTGCTGCTGGGGCACCTGCTCACCACCCTGGAGCTGCCTCCCGATCCGCCGGCCGAACCCCTCTGTGGTGCCTGCAGTCGTTGCCTCGACGCCTGCCCCACCGCCGCTATCACGGAGCCTTTTGTGGTGGACGCCCGCCGTTGCATCGCCTTCCACACGATCGAAAACCGCGATCCCCAGCTGCCTGAGGCGATCGCGACGTACCTGCAGGGCTGGGTAGCCGGCTGTGACATCTGTCAGCAGGTGTGCCCTTGGAATGCCCAGACCCTGGAGGCCAGCACGGATCCGGATCTCCAGCCCCGTCCCTGGGTGTTGGATCTGCAACCGGACGAGGCCCTGGGCTGGAGCGACGCGGATTGGGACGAACGGCTGAGGGCGTCGGCCTTGCGGCGGATCAAACCCTGGATGTGGCGCCGTAACTTGCGCGCCGCCATGGGGCAGGCTCGCATTGATCCCTAGGCTAGGGAGAATCCGTGGGACATCTGTGGGCCGGTGCCGGTGGCAATCGCTGTTCTCCTTCGTGCTGGCCCTGCCACTCGCAGGTTCCCTGGGGGCAGCTCTGTTGATCGGTGAGGCCCGGCCCGCCCGTGCCTTGGTTCCCTACGTCTACCTGCCCAAAAACGAAGAGCTCGAGGGGGCCGGGATGGGCATTGCGCAGGCGGCGGCCCGCCTGTTGCGTCTCGGCCAGGCGGAGGATGCGGCCCGGCTGGCGGAACTGACCGTGCGCCTGCTGCCGAGCGATCCCCGCGGCTGGGTGCTGCTGGCGGAAGCCCAATTGCGCAGCAACCGGATCCCCGAGGCCATCGAGGCCCTGAACCGGGCCAAGAAACTCGATCCGAACAATGCGGGCATCTGGTTCGCCGAGGGTTCCCTGGCCCTCCGCAACGGCAAGCCCGCCCAAGCCCTGGGCCTGTTGCGTCGGGGATTGCAGCTGGATGGCAAGAACGCCGGCGCCTATTTCGATCTCGGCAACGCCCAACTCCTCACCAACGAGCCAGTGGCCGCCCTCGCCTCGTTTGAACGGGCGGCGGCCCTGCGACGGGACTTCTGGGAGGCGGTGAACAACCAGGGACTGGTGCTGTTTGAAAGCGGTCAGGTGCCAGAGGCGATCACCCGTTGGCGCAAGGTGCTCAAGCTCAAGCCCGGGGCGGCGGAAACCGGCCTGGCCTTGGCTGCGGCGCTGCAGAAGCAGGGCCCTTCCCAGCTCGCCGAAGCCCTCAAGTTGGCGGAGGCCTCCCTGGCCAGCGAACCCAATTACGTGCAGGAGAGCTATCAAAAAGAACAGCTCTGGGGGGTCCGGCTGCGGGGGGCGACCAAAGAGCTGCTGGCGCGCCCCGCGCTGAAGGCGGCGGTGGAACGGGCCATGGCCAATGCTGGCCCCGGCAGTGAAGCCCAGGAGTGATCTTTCGCCACGCTCTGTAGGCTGAGCGCCCCCCGCCGTACGAGCGCAGATCCGGATGGCCGACGAGCGCGTCCAACCGATCGCCCTGCATCAGGAGATGCAGCGCTCCTACCTCGAGTACGCCATGAGCGTGATCGTGGGTCGGGCCCTGCCGGACGTGCGCGATGGCCTCAAGCCCGTCCAGCGGCGGATCCTGTTCGCGATGCACGAGCTGGGGCTCACGCCGGATCGCCCCTACCGCAAGTGCGCCCGGGTGGTGGGCGATGTGCTCGGCAAGTACCACCCCCACGGCGACCAGGCGGTGTATGACGCCCTGGTGCGCCTTGTCCAGACCTTCGCCAGCCGCCACCCCTTGCTGGATGGCCATGGCAATTTCGGGTCGGTCGATGACGACCCGCCGGCGGCGATGCGGTACACCGAAACCCGCCTGGCCCCGATCGCCAACGAGGGTCTGCTGGATGAGATCGGCAATGACACGGTTGATTTTGCCTCCAATTTCGATGGCTCCCAACAGGAGCCCACGGTGCTGCCGGCCCAGCTGCCCTTCCTGCTCCTGAATGGCTGCTCCGGCATCGCCGTGGGCATGGCCACCAGCATTCCGCCCCACAACCTGGCGGAGGTGGTGGACGCCTTGATCGCCCTGATCCGCAAGCCGGACCTCAGCGACGAGGCCTTGCTGGAGCTGGTGCCAGGGCCGGACTTTCCCACCGGCGGCGAAGTGTTGGTGGGCAGTGGCCTCCGCGACACCTACCTCACCGGCCGTGGCAGCATTCCAATGCGCGGTGTGGCCCATATCGAGGAGGTGCAGCCGGGCAAGGGGCGCCATCGCCGCGGTGCCGTGGTGATCACCGAGCTGCCCTATCAACTGAGCAAGGCGGGCTGGATCGAGAAGCTGGCCGAGCAGGTGAACGACGGCAAGATCGGCGGTATCGCCGACATTCGAGATGAGAGTGATCGCGATGGCATGCGGGTGGTGGTGGAGGTTCGCCGGGATGCCAATGCCGAAACCGTGCTGGCCGAACTGCAGCGCCGCACAGCCTTGCAGAGCAACTTCGGGGCCATCCTCCTGGCCCTGGTGAACGGTCAGCCGGTCCAGCTCACCCTGCGGCGCATGCTGGAAGAGTTCCTGAACTATCGGGAACTGACCCTGATCCGCCGCACCAGCCATGCCCTGCGTCGCTGCGAAGACCGGCTCGAGGTGGTTGAGGGACTGATCCGTGCCCTGGATGACCTCCGCCAAGTGATCGACATGATCACCGCTGCTCCGGATGCGGGCACCGCCAAGGCCAGCCTGCAGGTGCATCTCGACCTCACCGATCGCCAGGCCGATGCGGTCCTGGCGATGCCCCTGCGGCGACTCACGGGCCTGGAGCAGAAGAGCCTGCGCAAGGAAGCCGAGGATCTGGGCCAGGAACAGACCCGTTTGCGCCACCTGCTGGACGACCGCACCACCCTGCTGGCCGCCATGGTGACGGAATTCAAGGCCCTGAAGAAGCGCTATTCCACCCCCCGCCGCACCCGCCTCGTGGAAGGGGGGGATGCCCTGGTGGCCCAGCGGGCCGCGGCGGTGCGCCCCAACACCGAACTCCAGCGTCAGCAGGCCCTGGATGCCCTGGCCGGCGACAGTCGTCTGTTGATCCAGGCCGATGGCCAGGTGCGGATCGTCACGCCCCAGATGCTCGGCCGGCTCCATCTTGAGGAGGCCTCCGACCTGGGCGAGCAACCGCCACCGGCCCGGATCATCCTGCCCACCTCCACCCAGCCCGCCCTGTTGGCCTTCACCGCCGGCGGCCGGGTGGCCCTGCTGCGGTGGGAATTCGCCGGGCAGGGGCCCGGTCCCCTGGAGAAGTTTCTGCCGGACAGCCTCACCGGTGAGCGGGTGATTCAGGTGATGCCCCTGCCCCAGGGCCCTCACCACACTTTGGGGCTGCTCAGCACCGATGGGCGCTTCAAGCGCCTGCCGATCGAGGACTTCCTGGAGCTGTCCGGCCGGGCTGCCACGGTGCTGAAACTCAAGGATGGTGTGGAGCTGCAGCGGGTGGTGCTCTGCCAGGAGGAGCGCCAGCTGGTGGTGGCCAGCAGCACGGGACGCATGCTCCGGCTGGAGGTGAATGAGGCCAATCTGCCGGTGATGGGTCGGGCGGCCCAGGGCCCGATGTTGCTGCGGCTGTTGCCCGGCGAGACGGTGGTGGGGGCGGCCTGTGTCGACGACAGCGGCAGTGTGGTGCTGGCCAGCCGGCGGGGGCAACTGAAGCGCCTTGGTCTGGCGGGCCTGCGCCGTTGTCAGCGGGGGGCCATCGGGCAGATCGGCCTGCGCTTTCTGGACCGGAACGATGCCCTCGTGGATCTGCAGGGCGATGGGGCCCCCTTGCTGGCCGTGCGCTTGGAGGGTGGAGAGGGCCGCAGCCTGCGGCGGCGGCTGGACACCCTGCCCATCGAAGATCCCAGTGGGGCTGGGCTGGCGTTGGAATTGAACCCCGGGGATGCCCTGCGCGAACTGGTCCCCTTACTGGGCAGCGGCGCCGGCGATTGATGCCAGGCCTGAGCCCCTCGTTTGCTTTCTGGTCTGGGCGAAGCGTCCTGCGCCGCCCTGGTCGTCGGTGTGGACGGCTGCTGGCCCTGGTCGCCGCCTTTGTGCTCCCCTTGGTGGTCCCCCTGGCGCAGGCCAGCGGGGCGACACCGATTCCCCTGGCGGATCCCCCGGGCCAGGAGCTGTTGCAACACAGTGGCGCCCGCGCCGACTACGGCCCGTTGGCCCAGGAGATGGTGACCCAGGCCAACCTGGCCTACTGCGGGGTGGCCAGCGCGGTGGTGGCCCTCAACAGCCTCAAGGTGCCGGCGCCGCCGGCGGAAGGCTACGGGCCCTATCACTTCTGGACCCAGACCAACCTGTTCGCCCCGGAGGCCGGGCCGCGGTCGTTGGATCCGGCGGTGGTGGCACGGCAGGGGATGACGCTGGCGGAGTTGGCGGGGCTGCTGGTCAGCCGAGGCCTCACGGTGCGGCGCTATCACGGCGACCAGTTGACTCTGGAACAATTCCGGACCCTGGCCCGCCGCAGCCTGGCCGATCCCCGCGACCGGCTGCTGGTGAATTACGACCGACGGGCCCTGGGCCAGGCCGGCGGCGGCCACATTTCCCCCCTCGCCGCCTATGACGCCCGCAGCGACCAGCTGCTGATTCTGGATGTGGCCCGCTATCGCTACCCGGCGGTGTGGGTGTCCTCCGAGGCGCTCTGGCGGGGGATGCGCCAGCTCGACCGCAGCTCCGGCCGCAGCCGTGGCCTGGTGATCGTGGCCGTGCCGGGGCTGGAGCGATGAGCCGGGTGCTGGTGGTCAGTACGCCGATGGGGGTGCTGGGCAGCGGTGGCGGTGGCGGCGTTGAGCTCACGGCCACGGCGATTGTGGCTGGCCTGTTGGGGCGCGGCCACGGGGTCACGGTGCTGGCCGGGGAGGGCTCGGGGCTGCCCGCCAGCTGCGCCGGCGCCCGGCTGGAAACCCAGCCCGGGGTGGACCAGCCCAGCTGGCAGCACCTCGATGCGGCGGCACCGATCACGATCCCCCTCAATGCCCGGTTGCCCAGGTTCTGGCAGTGGGCCCTAGCCCAGCAGGATCAGTTCGATGTGATCCTCAACCTCGGCTACGACTGGCTGCCGTTCTGGCTCACGCCCCATTTCGACACGCCGCTCTGCCATTTGGTGAGCATGGGTTCGGTGGCAACGGTGATGGATCTGGCCATCGCAGCGGTGGGCCAGCTCCACCCGGAGCGTCTGGCCTTCCATACCCGCAGCCAGGCCGCCGAGTTCCCCTTGGCTGGAGCGCCGATCGTGCTGGGCAATGGCCTCGATCTCAGCCGCTACCACTTTCGTCCGGAGGCCGAGGCGGTGCTGGGTTGGGCCGGACGGATCGCTCCGGAAAAGGGCCTGGAGGATGGGGCTCAGGTGGCGGCGCGGCTGGGATGGCCGCTGCGGGTGTGGGGCCTGCGTCAGGACGAGGCCTACGCGGCGGCCGTGGCGGCGGCGGTGCCGGCGGGGGTAATCGATTGGCGCGGCTTCCTGCCCACCGAGGACCTGCAACGGGAGCTGGGGGCCTGCCAGGTGTTCCTCAACACGCCGAAATGGAACGAGGCCTTTGGCAACGTGGTGGTGGAAGCGATGGCCTGTGGCGTGCCGGTGGCCACCTATGCCCGCGGCGGGCCTGGGGAACTGGTGATTGAAGCGACCAATGGCGCCCTGGCGGAGCCGGATAACCTCGACGCCCTCACGGCCGCCGTCGGTCGGGCTGCCGGCGTGGAGCGGGCGGGCTGCCGGCGCTGGGTGGAAATGCACCATGGCCAGGCGGCCTTCGCGGAACGGTTGGAGGCCTGGCTGTTGCAAGTGCTCACGGCCTGAATGGGGTCAGAGGGATGGGGGGAGCGGCAGATAGGCGCGAGTGGTGATCAAATAGGGGTGAAAAACCTCTAGGAAATGGGTTTGAAGGGTGCGGAAGAACCTCTCTACCAACGCAGGATCATCGAAGTGAAAAGGATATTCACCCTTGAATCCTTTGAAGAAGTACCAGTTCAGCAGGGTGATTCCATCGGGTTGGAGCCGATCGGCAAAGTTGAGCAGTTGGCTGGCGGGATCGGGGAGATGTTCGAGGACATCCAGGCAGATGATCGTGTCGAATCGGGCCGGTAGGGCGCTCTCCCCAAGGTCACGGCAGCAGCGGAGCTTGTCGGCGAGGCCGAGCTGGTCCGCTCTCCAGCCCACGAAGGCGCAATTGTGGGGGTTGAGATCGATGCACCACACCCGCTCCACCGCTGGCAGGGCCGCAGCGGCGAGGGCATGGCTGCCGATGCCCCCGCCGAAATCGAGCACCTGGCCCCTGGCGAAGCGCTGCTGGAGGCGGAGGGTGTCAGCGATGTAGTTGCAGCTGCTGAGGTGCCAGGCGGCCAGCTCCAGCAGGTGGGCGCTCCCCACGGTGTTTTCGTAGAAGCTGGTGGCTTGGTCGGCGTGGAACTCGCCGGGGTGGAGGGCCGCCAGATCCGTGGTGCTGCGAGGTAGGAGCCGCTCCAGCTCGGCCAGGCTGAGCTGGAGAAAGGTCGCCAGCTGGGGGCGCAATCCGAAGCCGTCCGCCAGAAACTCCTCCACCGTCAGGGCGGTGGGGGGGGCCACGGTGACATCGGAGGCCGTCAAGGCGCAAACGCGTAGCCAATGACGTTAGTTCGACCGTTGGATCCGCCTCCGCCGGCTCAGCGGGTGGTCATGGCGATCGAGAGCAAACGGGCCTCGGGGCGGTCGGTGGGGGTCCCTTTGTTGGGGCCTGGAACCATGCTTCCGGGGGGGAGGCGAAAGCGGAGCTGGGGTGGTTGCCGCGTGAAGGTGATGAACTCGCGCCCTTCCAGCTCGCTGCGCACGATTGATCGGACGGGGCCGTACACCTGCTCCAACTGGCGAATCGGCAGGCCCACGCGAATGCCCTCGGCCGTGGCGGGCTTGGTGCTGAAGGTTTCGATCCCCACGATCACCGCCGACCAGTGGATCGGAGCGGTCCGATCCCGTTCGTTGGCGTAGAGCTGCAGCAGGGTGTCCGGCCCGAGGGTCACGGCCACCAAGGCGATCCCCTCGCCATCGCTGCTGCGCTGGAAGCGTGCCCCAGGCCAGGCGTGGCGCGCCTGCTGCAGGGTCTGGCCGAGGCGGATCGGACCGATGCCCCGGCCCTGGATCAGCAGGGCCGGTGACGGCTGCGCTAAGGCTGGCCGCCCAGCGATGAGCGCCGCAATCAGCAGAAGCCGTTGGGGGGGAAGCTTCTGGGTGACGCCATTGATTGACCTGGATGATTAGTTTCGCTTGGCTCGTGATCCGATTGCTCGTTTCAAGGCGATGGCGATCTTGCGGGACAGCGTATCGCTCAACGATGGATCTGCAGTGAGGGACCTCAAGCGAATGCCAAGGGGAACTTGATTAACGAAGCCTCCCTCCTAGGGCTGTGATCCATCGCACAGTACCTTGGGATCTTGATCATGGCTTGCCCAGGGTAGTGCTGTCATTCTGAAGTGATGGTTGTGATTCATTGGGTCGCAATTCTGTCTTGTCTGTCATTTCCATTGCCATTGCCATGGCCCTGATTTCCATTGTTGAGTTGCTGCGTACTCCCCGGCTTCCCAAGGAACTTATTGATCGCAGTCCACCGCTGAAGCCCTACTCCAGGAGCTTCATTCAAGGTTACTTTCTCAGCGTTGCCAATGTGTCGTCTCGGATCGCCTTTTTTTCTTTGGTGCTTTCCCCCACCGCGAATGACAGTCGAAAAGAGAATGTGCTACCCCTCTTCAATACGGGATCTGGTGCGGTTCCCTTGGCCACAATCCAGGGGGTCGATGGTCGTTTGCGCTTTGATTTTTCCCTCGATGCTCGGGAAGCAGGGTTGCTGATTCTGATTCCCAATTTGCTCAGTATCGCCTTGCCTGACCCCTATGAATTACGTGGCTACACGGAGCTCTTCCTGAAGCCCGACACCACTGGGGAGGAACCACAAAGGGTGGAGGTGTTGACCGCCGCTGAGCATCGCTCCACTTACTTTGATATTAATTTGACGGCCGTTGGAGAGCTGGTCTCCTCCATTCCCCTGGCCCATGGCAACGCGCTGCACAGCGTGGAGATTCTTCGCCACTGGATAGGTGCCATCGCTACGCCTCGCCCCCGGCCCGCTTGCCCGTCAACGCCAGTCCGTTCGCCGAGCTGAAACACTGAGGGCACTCAGCCAGGGCCTTCCGGATCCATGGATGCTGATGCCAGCCCAATGGTGTTGATCCTGGGGGGGGGGCTGATCGGCCTGGCCCTGGCCCATGCCCTGGCCCGTCGGGGGCGTCCGGTGCGGGTGCTCAGCCGGCGCCGCAGCGAGGCGGCTGGTTTTGTGGCCGCCGGCATGTTGGCGCCCCATGCCGAGGGGCTGGACGGTGCCCTGCTCAGCCTGGGCCAGGCCTCCCTGGCCCGCGCTCCCGGTTGGGTGGCCCAGATCGAGGCGGATAGCGGTCTGGCCTGTGGCCTGCGCCGCTGCGGGATTGTGGTGCCCTTCGCCACGGCCGAGGCACGGGACGCCTACCCAACGGCCGCCTGGGGGGAGACGCTGGATCGGGCCGGGCTGGAGCGGCAGGTGGACGGCATCGGCCCGGCCTGGCGGGCGGGCCTGCTCTTCCCCCAGGACGGCCAGATCGATAACCGCCGCCAGCTGATGCGCGCCCTGGAACGGGCCTGTGTGCAGCGGGGGGTGGCCTTCGAGGAGGGGTGCGAAGTGCAGGGGTTGTTGCGGGAGGGGACGGCCCCGGAGGCCCCGCTTCGCGGCGTGCGCCTGCGTCGCGCCGACGGCGACAGCCAGGACCTGGCCTGCAGGGAGGCGGTGCTGGCCTGTGGTGCCTGGAGTGCCCAGCTGCTGCCGGAGCTGCCGATCGCGCCGGTGAAGGGGCAGATGCTGTCGCTGCAGGGGCCGCGGCAGGCGTTGCAACGGGTGGTGTTCGGCCCTGGCACCTACCTGGTGCCCCGGGAGGATGGCCTGCTGGTGGTGGGCGCCACCAGCGAGCCGGAGGCGGGATTTGGCGAGGGACTCACCCCCGCGGGCCAGCGCCAGCTCCAGGCCGGGCTGGCCGCCCTGCTGCCGGCGGCCGCCTCCTGGCCACCGATGGAGCGCTGGTGGGGCTTCCGCCCCTGCACGCCCGATGGGGGGCCGCTGCTTGGGGCGGGTCCGGTGCCTGGGCTTTGGCTGGCCACGGGCCATCACCGCAATGGCGTCCTGCTGGCGGCGATCACCGCCGAACTGCTGGCGGCCCGGATCGGGTCAGGCGGTGATGGTGATGGTCACGGGGGCCAACGGGCCGACCAAGGGGCCGTCGATGGGGCGTTCGGGGAGGCGGAGCGCTTGCTAGAGGCCTTCCATTGGAGTCGGTTCGGAGCGCAGGCCAGTGGGCCAAGGAACGGCTAATCCTGGGACCGCTTGGATAGGGGTGCTCAGCCTCGATGGCCGCCGCTAGGGGGCCGAGGCCCTTGCCGCCGCTGGACCCCGATCGGTCCTGACGGCGGCAACCCCTGCGCGGGGGACGATTCCGCTACTCCGCCATCAACCCTCGGTGCGCCACCCCTGATCGGCGGGGCTCCAGTCGCTCAGTTCCGAGGGCTGGAACCAGAGGCCGATCTCAAATTCGGCGGTTTCGGGGGCGTCGGAACCGTGGATCACATTGCGGCCGATGTTCACGGCGAGGTCACCGCGGATGGTGCCGGGCTCGGCCTCCAGGGGCTTGGTGGCGCCGATCAGTTTGCGGGCACTGGCGATCACGCCTTCCCCTTCCCACACCATCGCCACCACCGGGCCGCTGGTAATGAACTCCACCAGGCCGGCGAAGAAGGGGCGCTCGCGATGGACGCCGTAATGGTTTTCGGCCAGCTCGCGGCTGGGGGTGAGCTGCTTGAGCCCCACCAGCTTGAAGCCCTTGCGCTCGAAGCGCCCGAGGATTTCTCCCACCAGGCCGCGCTGCACCCCGTCGGGCTTGATGGCGATGAAGGAGCGTTCGGTGGCCATGGCGGGGGGTTGGGCGGATCGGCGCTATCGTCCGTGGCGGCGTGGCCGCTTGGCAAGTGAGGCCGCCCGACCACACCGGCCGCAGCGGTGGCTGGGGCCCCCTCGGCTTCCCTGACTAGATTCGTTAGGCAATGGATCCGCCGCCCCCATGGGGCCCGATGGTGCTCGCCGAATCCCCCCTCCCGACGGACCCCCAATCCAGCGCTGTCTCCGACGGTTCCTGGACCGCCGCCGATGGCGCGGCTCTCTATGGACTGGATCGTTGGGGAGATCCCTATTTTTCCGTCAATGGCCGCGGCCACGTGATGGTGCAGCCCCGGGGTGAGCGGGGGGGGGCCCTCGATCTGGTGGAGCTGGTGCAGGAGCTGCAGGGGCGGGATCTCTCCCTGCCGCTCCTGATCCGCTTCGACGACATCCTGGAAGATCGGCTGGAGCGGCTCCATGCCGCGTTCGAGCGGGCGATCGCCCAATACAGCTATAGCGGCCGGTACCAGGGAGTGTTCCCGGTGAAGTGCAACCAGCAGCGCCATGTGGTGGAGCAGCTGGTGGAAACCGGCCGCCGCTGGCACTTTGGCCTGGAGGCGGGCAGCAAGGCGGAGCTGTTGATCGCCCTGTCCCTGATCGACGATCCGGAGGCCTTGCTGATCTGCAATGGCTACAAGGACCGCCGCTACATCGAGACGGCGATCCTGGCCCGTCGCCTGGGGCGGCAGCCGGTGGTGGTGATCGAGCAGGCCGATGAGGTGGGGCGGATCATCGCCGCCAGCCAGGAGCTCGGCGCCGCGCCATTCATCGGCATCCGGGCCAAGCTTTCGGCCCGCAGTACCGGCCGCTGGGGCAGTTCCGTGGGAGAACGGGCCAAGTTCGGCCTCTCGATCCCGGATGTGCTGGCCACGGTGGAGGCCCTGCGCCAGGCGGGCCTGCTGGCCGATCTCCGCCTGCTGCACTTCCACATCGGCAGCCAAATCAATGACATCGCCGTGCTGAAGGATGCCCTCCAGGAGGCGGGGCAGGTGTATGTGGAGCTCACGCGCCTGGGGGCGCCGATGGGCTATCTCGATGTGGGCGGGGGGCTTGGCATCGACTACGACGGCAGCCGTACTGCCACCGCCGCCTCCACCAACTATTCCCTGCAGAACTACGCCAACGACGTGGTGGCCACGGTGCGGGAATGCTGCGAACCCCACGGCATCACCCCGCCCACGCTGGTGAGTGAAAGCGGCCGGGCGATCGCCAGCCACTTCAGCGTGCTGGTGTTCGACGTGCTTGGGGCAGGGGCCCTGCCCGGGGCGGTGCCGGAGCCGGGCGCCGAGGAGCCGCTGATTCTGCGCAATCTGCGCGACACCTACCGGAGCATCACCACCCCCCCGACGCCTGATCAGGAGGGGGCGGAGGCGCGGGGCTTGGAGCGGCTTCAGGAAGCCTGGAACGACGCGCTCAAATTCAAGGATGATGCCCTTGCGGCTTTCCGTCTGGGCTACCTCAGCCTGCCGGATCGCGCCACCGCGGAACAGATCACCTGGGCCTGCTGCCAGGCAATCGCCGAGCGGTTGGCGGTGCTGCCGGTGGCAACTCCCGTCCCGGAGGAGTTGCGGGCCCTGCCGGCGGCCCTGGCCGGCACCTACTACGCCAATTTATCGGTGTTTCGCTCCGCTCCCGATACCTGGGCGATTGATCAGTTGTTTCCGGTGCTGCCGATCCATCGCTTGAACGAGCGCCCCCAGCGGCTGGGCTCCTTCGCCGATCTCACCTGCGACTCCGACGGCAAGATCGCCCGCTTCATCGATCGCGGCCAGGTCAAACCGCTGTTGGAACTCCACGCTCTGCGTCCAGCGGAGCCCTATTGGATCGGCCTGTTCCTGGGCGGTGCTTATCAGGAGGTAATGGGCAACTTGCATAACTTATTCGGCACCACCAATGCCGTGCACATCCGCCTGGCCGATGGCGGCGGCTATCTGGTGGACCACGTGGTGCGGGGCGACACCAACGCCGAGGTGCTGGAGGCGATGGAACACAACCCCGACCAGCTGCTGGAGCGCCTGCGCCTGGCCAGTGAGGCCGCCATCACTCGGGGCAGCCTCAAGATCCATGAGGCGCGCCGGTTGATGGCGCACCTGCGCACCAGCCTCGGCCAGACCACCTACCTCCAGGGCTGACCTCAACGGGCGCAGAACCGGGCCAGCAGGCTGAGGCGATCGCTGGGGGGCGTGAGTTCGTTGGGATCAAAGGGCGGTGGGGCCGGGGCCGCCATGGCCCGCATCATGATCGGTGGGCGCATCTCGCCCCCGTCGAGTTGCACCTCCAGGGGGCGGAGCTGCCGCAGGCCAATGGCGGCGGCCACCTCGCTCGCCTGTCGTTGGGCGTCCTGATAGGCGGCCTCCAGCAGGGTACGGCGCACGCTGTTGTCGTCACGGGGATCGGCCACGGTGGTGACCGGCGCCAGGCGCACCCCCGGCAGGGCGCCCACGCTGCGGATCAGGGACTGCAGCCGTTGGGGCAGGACGCGGCCACTCACCTGCAGGTTGGCAACCACCGCATCGGCCCGGCCCGGGCGGTCCTGGCGGGTCCAGGTGGAGGGCGAACTCACCTGCAGCTCTCGCACCTCCAGGCTCTGCAGGGCCGTGCGCACCTGGGCCAGGCGGCCCTGGAGGCTGGCCAGGGCGGCGTCGCTGCTGGGGCCCTGGGCCTCCAGCCCCAGGGACAGGCCCAAGTCCAGGATCGGCCGCTTCTGTTCGGCCTGGCCGCGGGCCTCCAGCAAGGTGCCGTCACAGCGCAACTGCACCTCGGCCCGGCTCGCCGGCACCAGCAGGGCGGTGGCCGCGATCAGGCCGAATCCGGCGAGGCCAGCAGGGAGACGCATGGGGGAGCGGGGCGATAGCGCTCCCAGCCTGCTCAGACGAGCGGTAGAAGGGCAAGCCAGAGCAGCTTGCAGAGCAAATGCAGCCCCTGATCGATGGGCAGGCTGTAGCGCCCCAGGCACTTTCCCCAGTCGATCAGGCCGTGGGCGGCGGCCTCCGCCAGGCCCAGGAGCGGCACCCCGGTGATCAGGGCCACCGCCAGGCCGTGCATGGAGCCGTGGGCGGCCATCCACCAGGGCCAGGGCACCTCGGAGGAGTGGCCGGGGGATTTCCCCTGGGCCATGCGATCGCCCTGCAGGCCGAAGTCACAGACCAGATGGGCCATCCCGAGCAGAATCGCCAGGGAGAGGGACGAGGTGGGCTCGAGGGTGGCCAGGAGAGAGAGGCTCAAAGCAGGCCTCGCCGCCGCAGAGGGGTGAGATCGGCAAGTTTGATGCCGCCATCCTCGGTGTCAATAATTGTGCCCTTCTGACGCAGTTTGCTCAAAGTGCGTGATGTGGTCTCGCGGGCCAGGCCGCAGAGGTTCGCCAGTTCGCTCTGGGGAAGGGGAGGAATCGGTGCCGTTGCCGCCGCGCCCGTGGCCGTGTGGCAGGCCAGGTCCGCCAGGGCCGCCAGCACCCGGGTGGTGGCGTCCCCGCTCTGTTGGCAGAAGCGGCGATTGAGGTTCTGCAGGCGGTTGGCCTCCAGCCGAGCCAGCGCCAGGGCCAGCCGGGGCTCGCTGGCCAGCAGGCCCCGGAAGGGCCCTGCCCGCAGCATGACGGCCGTACACGCCAGCAGACAGACCACATCGGCCGTGCGCCGTCCTCCCATCTCCAGCACGGCCATCTCGCCCAGGACGTCACCGGGTCCCAGCAGGCCCAACACCGCCTCACTGCCATCGGCGGTGAAGGTGCGCACCTTGGTCAGGCCGGAGCGCAGCAGGAACAACCCCTGGGATTCGTCCTGTTCGAGCACCAGCTGCTGATCGGCCTGGAAACTCACGGTTCGGTGCTGCTCCAGGAGCCGCTGGTGCTGCTCGGGGGAGAGATCGGCGAACAGGGGCACCTGGGCCAGGTCGGCCGGTTGCAGGGGGGCGCTCGTCGGCATGGGGACAGCGGGAGCGGGACCCTCAATTGTGCGGCGGGTGGGGGCGGAGTGCCGCAGGTGGGGGCCTCTGAACGCTGTGAGAAGCGTTGCCTCACAGGCGGCGTCCACTCCATGGAACATTGTCTGATGGTTGTTGTGGCGGGGAGCCAGGGACAACCTTTTCCAGTGGGTCTGGTCTCATCAGTCCACCCTGTTGATGGGGCAGACCCAGGGGACAACGTCCCTGATTGAGGCGGCACCATCCGCTGACTCGCGGGCGTTAAGTTCTTGCTAATGTTGAACGTTGAAGAGCTGTTTGTCTGTTTCTTCCATGGGATCCCAGGGTTCTCCGTCTCCTATCACGACCCCGTTCGTTCTGGATGATGAGGGCTGCGATCCGTTGATTGGAGCTGAGCCTTCCGTGCTGTTGGAGCGGGCCGAAGCCCTGCTGGCGAAGGAGTCAGCTGCCTGGGAGGCACGACGTGTTGTCCATCCCTTGAGCCCAGCTGCGTAACGTGAATTGCCCTGCTTGTGGTTTCGCCAATCAGGCCGCCGCTCGGTTCTGTGGTGGTTGTGCAGCGCCATTGGATCCCAATTCTGATTCAGTCGTCCAGGCTGAAAGGCGAATTCTGAGTGTCATCTTCTGTGACATTGTTGGCGCCACCTCCCTTTCCGAGCGAGTTGATCCCGAAGATCTACGCAATCTTTTGGGCATTTACCATCGAATCTGCGTTGATTCTGTTCGCCAATTCGATGGTTGCCTTGCCCAGTTGATGGGTGATGGAGTTGTCATCTATTTTGGCTATCCTATTGCCCATGAAGATGACGAAGTACGGGCGCTGCGTTGTGCCTTAGCCATCCAAGAGGCCGTCAAGGCTTTTGCTACCACTGCCGTCATCCCCTTTAAGGTCCGTATTGGCGCCCATCGTGGTCGGGTCGTCGTCGGTGCTCTTGCTGCTCATGGTGGGGTGGTTGGCAACCCATCGATCGCCATCGGCGAGACCCCCAACCTCGCGTCCCGTCTTCAGTCCGAGGCGGAGCCTGGCGACGTTGTTGTGTCCGATGCCATCTGGCGTCTTGTTTCGAGCGTTTTCCTTGCGGAACCTCTCGGCGTTCGGAGCCTGAAAGGCATCAAGCGTCCGGTGGAGATCTTCAAGATTCTTAAATACCACCCCGATGGGAAGCACCATCGCTCAGACCCTTGCTTTGTGGGGCGCACCCGGGAATTGAAGCTGATCAGGAGCCGTTGGCAGCGGGCTCTGGAGGCGCACCTTCAGATCGTTTTAATCCGTGGTGAGCCGGGAATCGGTAAATCCCGCCTGATTCAAGAGCTGGCTGATTTGCTTCTTGAATCTGGCTCGTATACCGTGATGCAGGGGTTTTGTACACCTTTTACCAGCGACACTCCTTTTTTCCCGGTCGTTGAGCTGATGCGCTCTCGCCTTGGCCTGGATGGATTGGAGTCCTCCATGCAGATCGAGAGGTTGACGCGCCGGATCGAGGAGCTTGGGCTGCCTCGGCAAGAGGCACTGCCCCTACTGGCCCGATTCCTTTCCATTGAGATTGGGTCAGAAGAATGCCCCATCTTCAGCGAACTTTCGGCAGTAAGGCTGCGTCAGCGCACCATGGAATTGGTGTTGATGGCCCTGTTTGCCCTGGCTGAGGCCTCTCCAGTGGTGCTGATCATCGAGGATCTTCACTGGGCTGATCCCTCCACCATCGATCTGATTCAAAACCTTCTCAAGGCGAATCTTCCCCTTCGGGTGCTGATCTTGCTTTCCTCCCGCTTGGAGTTCCGGGCGCCTTGGGAGTCCTCCACTTGTTTCTCCGAGATTCTGCTTGATTCGCTCCTAAACAACGAATCTGAATCTCTGATTCGTAATGTTGCTTCAGGTAAGTCCATGCCGCCCGAGGTGGTGCGGCAGATTTGTTCCCGCTCCGTTGGCAATCCTCTTTTCCTTGAGGAAGTCACCCTTTCCCTGATTGAGTCGTCCTCCGTGGTGGAGCGCGACAACACCTGGGAGCTTGTTCAGCGATTCTCCCCTGAGCTCATTCCCTCCTCCGTGGAGGCGGCCCTGATGAGCCGCCTTGATCACCTTGGTTCGTCCAAGGGTTTGTTGCAGCTCGCTGCCACCCTGGGGCGTGAGTTTTCCCTTGATCTCCTGGATGCTGTTGTCTCCACCAACAACGCAACCCTGCAGCAGATGCTCAACACCATGGTCGAGGAAGGTTTTCTTCGTCTCCATGGGGAGTCGCCACTCACCTATACCTTTAAGCACGCCCTTATTCAGGACACTGCCTACGAATCTCTCTTGCGCAGTACCCGGCAGGACAATCACGCGCGCATCGCTTCCGTCATCGTTGACAAATTCCCTGATCTGGTCAAATCGCGACCGGAGCTCCTGGCGCACCACCTTTCGGGTGCCGGTCGTTTTTCCGAGGCTGCCCTGCATTGGGAAGCAGCTGGCCAGGCGGCGGCGGAACGCTGTGCTGTGAATGAAGCCGTCGATCACCTCCAGCGGGGACTAGCTGATCTGGAGCACTTGCCCCAGTCCGAGGAGCGCTTGCAACGGGAGTTGTCGCTGCTGACGACGTTGGCTCCCGTTCAGATGGCCGTTTTTGGCTGGGCTTCTTCCTTGGTGGCAAGCACCTGTTCGAGAGCGATCGGCATCGCTGAACAACTTGAAGCGGATGAACTATGCTTTGCTCCCCTTTGGGGGTTGTGGTCGAATCAGTTCGTGGGAGGAAATTTGCAAGATGCGATGCAAACGGCGTTCAAGGTACTTGATCTGGCAGGGCGAAGTGAGATTAAAATGTATTCCCTGGCGGCCCGTCACGCCACTTCTTATACATATTATTACCGAGCTGAATATCAGTCCGCGCTTCAGCATTCTGGCTTGGGACTCTCCCTTTATGGCTTTGATCAGGAGCGTCAGCTATGCCGAGCGTTTCAGCTCTCGCCAACCCTTAGCGTTATGACTGCCAAGGCTTCTTCTTTGTGGATGATTGGCAGGCAAGACGAGGGTGTCGTTTTGATGGATGAGATGCTTGACTTGGCACGTTCCTTAGGCCACCCGCCTAGTCTTGCCGCGGGATTGGCTTATATGATGTTCTTCAAGTTGTATGATCGCGATTGGCAGGGTCTGCTTTCGGTTTCGCAAGAACTTTCAATCTTGTCGACCGAGGAGGGATTCGCAATGTGGCGTGCAAATGCCGCAATGCATCGCGCGAGGGCCATTTTGGAAATCCAACAGACTGTTGGTGATATGACGGAGTTGTTGGGATGGATTGAGCTGTTTCGACAAACAGGGTCAGGTGTTATCGAGGCTTCTACAACCAGTATTATGAGCCATATCTTGCACGTCCTTGGTCGCTCTGAAGATGCCTTGATCGAAAGTCGGAATGGTGTCGTAAGGGCTGAATCAGGCAATGTGCGCGTAATGGTGCCAGAGATTTACCGGATACGAGGTGGGATTTATGCTGATTTGGATCGCCACCGCGAGGCTGATGAGGCCTATGCAACGGCAGTATCTTCGGCAAGAGATCAAGGTGCTGTTTCGCTTGAGCTGCGGGCACTTACGAGTCTTCTCGCCCATCGTTTTGCCCATGGTGACGCGCAATCCACCCGTTCTGAACTTCAGGCGCTTGTCGCCTCAATACCAGTATCTCCTGGGCGTCGGGATATGATTGAAGCAAGCGCACTTCTGATTGAATCCATGCCATGAGGATTGCCTGCCTTGACGGATCCATCCTGAAATGGACTTCTCTTATTGGGATTGATTTAGGTTCGACTGTTTCCCCAGGTCTCCCGGTTCCCATAACGGTTTCTGTGTCGCCGGCACGCCCCGGTCAACTTGTCATTGTGGAGTTCCGGGTTGATGGAGGCTCGATACAACGCTTAACGGCGCTACCAGAACCTGCAGATCCGCAGCAACAAGAGCGTCTTTTTCGTGTTGTCATTCCTCCTCAGACATCCGGTGCTGTTGAGTATTTACCTGTTCTCTTCTTTCAGGGGTCCACCCTCTCTCCCACCCTCCAGGAATCTGGAGCAGCCTTCAGCGGGTATCAGGTGGCAACATCACCTCGACCCCAATGGGGTTGGGGCTGGAATTTTCTAGGCACGTTGACCGCTCGCTTGCGGAAGGAGTTGGTTGGCCCGACTCCAGAAGGACTTCGAATTAATTGGCATGTGGCGGAAGGTTGCTTCATCGGGCCAGGCATGGAGGCAACGATCTGTCCAGGGGCAACCGACTGGATGCGTATTCGAGAAGATGGTGTCGGTATCGTTGAGGTCAGGGCCTGTTTTGAGACTCGGTCTGGAGTAAGAATTTACGGCAGCTATTCCGGGGTTTTTGATCTCGGAATTGATGGCTATGCCAGGGCACTTCGCGATGAATATGACCCTATGCCGCCCGTCGTAGTCGCTCCAACCTATTCCACGGCGGATCATGAATTGGCTTGGCTGAATCGAGCTCAATGCCTTGGTGTGGGCAGGGTCGACTTCAGTACCCTTGAGGTTTCGTTTGACGTTTACCACATCGAGGTTGGTGGCCGTTTTCCCTCGGATGGTTCGCATGAGTCGCAGAACCTCCCTTGCTCGAACCCAAGCCCCTTGCCGGCAATGTTGCAAGGTCGTGCGGTAGGCCAGTCAAAGCAAGATATCCTTCCATGACAGTATTACGAAATGCTGCTATCTGGCGAAGGTGAGCCCTTCGCTACCATAGCCAGATCGTGGGTTGTCCATACTGTTGGCGATCCATTCACCATGGCTTGGGCCCAGGGCAGCTGGCGTTGATCCTTTCAACGTCCAGATGGCTGCCACGTCCCTGTTTTTCCGTCTTCGGCTATCCCCATGAACGATTCGCCCAGCGGCTTGGACTCTGAGGCCACCAATCCGCACCCCCAGGTGCCGTGGAGTCAGGAGCAGTGGGACAGGGTTCAGCGGGTTGTCGCCGCAGAAGCCCAACAGGCCAGGGTGGCTGCGCGGTTTCTGCCGCTCTATGGACCCCTTTCGCGCGATACCGATTTTGTTCGTAAAAACCTCATCACAACCGGCAGCAGTGTCGATGAGGAAAGTGGCGATGGCCTGGGATCCACTCCCCAGCGGCTGAAGATCGATGACATCAGCACCAGTCGACTCTGGACGCTGCAGGTGAAGGTCTATCTGCGTGGTCCCCAGATGGCCGATCCAGAGATGACCAGTGTGCTGGCTCTGTTTCGCCGGGCCGCCAATGTGCTGGCGCGTTTAGAAGACACCGTGGTCTTCAATGGCCTACCCAGAGGCAAGGAGGTCCACGATCAATTGAAGGCCCTGCCCCCGATCTGGGAGATCCTGGGGCGCAGGGCGGAGAACCCTCTCTCCATGCCTGGGTTGCTGCCGGAGTCGCCCGAGTCCTTCCCCGGCACCTACGACTCACTCACGAGCGACCCTGACTCCACCTACCCCTACTTCCGGCGCTGGAGCCAAGTTGATTGTCCTGTTGGGGAGGATCCCTATCCCGCGTTGGGCAACAACCTTGTTGGAGTGGTTTCGGAATCCATCGGCAAGCTTGAGCAGAATGGCCATTACGGTCCTTTTGCCCTGGTCACTGGACAAGATCTCTTCCGGGCCCTCCAGACTCCCAACAGTGTCTCCCTGGTGCTGCCCCAGGATCGGGTGATTCCCTTTTTGGGAGCGGGGGGAACGCTGTTGCGCTCCACCACCCTTCCCCCCTGGCAGGCTGTGGTCGTGGCCCTGGGGGGTGAGCCCGTAGAACTTGTCATTGCCAAGGACGTCACAGTTGACTTCCTTCAAGTCACCACCGATCCTGTCTATGTTTTCCGTCTCCACGAACGGTTGGTGCTGAGGATCAAAAATCCTGGTGCCATTTGTGGCATCAAGCCTAAGGATAATCCAGTGGCCGAGTAAAAGATTGATCATGCACCGGACGCCCAATCCACTCCCCGTTCAACCGCTGCTCGTAAGTGAACACTAGGGTCGTCATCCTTGGCGGTGGGGTCGCCGGCATGAGTGCGGCCCACGAACTGATCGAGCGCGGCTATGAGGTTGTGGTGCTCGAACGGCGTTCCATCCCTGGTGGCAAGGCCCGCAGCATTCCCGTTTCTGATGACACCACTCCCAACGGTGGACACGAATTGGTGGACACGGGCATCGCTTCCCTCCAACACCATTTGCCGGGGGAGCATGGTTTTCGTTTCTTCCCTGGCTTTTATCGCCATGTCGTTGACACGATGGCCCGCATTCCAGCTCCGGATGGGCGCAGTGTGGCCGATCATCTGGTGCCTGCGACGCGCTGCACGATCACCCAGTACGGCAAGCCAGCCTTTGATTTTCCTGCCATCTTTCCTTCAACACCGGAAGATGTTGGTGCCGTTGTTCGTGCCCTCCTACAGGCTGTCAGCCCGATAACTGATCTTACCGTTGATGATCTTGCTCAGTTTGCTGCGCGTATTTGGCAGATTCTCACCTCTTGTCAGGAGCGGCGCCTTGGGGAGTATGAGGGGTTCAGCTGGTGGGATTTTGTTGGGGCTGAGAGTCGTTCTGCCGCCTATCAGAAGTTTCTTGCTACCGGGATTACCCGCTCCTTGGTCGCCGCTAAGGCGCGCACAGCCAGTACACGCACGATTGGCGATATCTTTGTCCAGCTTCTTGTGCCTTTGCTCGAACCCACGGGAGGCGCCGTTGATCGCGTGTTGGATGGCCCCACCAACTTGGTATGGATTGATCCATGGCTGACCGATCTCCAGGCCAAGGGTGTTCATTATGTATTTGGAGCTAATGTTGTAGAAATACTTAGCGATGGCTCTGCGATCACGGGAGTGAAGATCGAGCAAGGTGGTTTGGCTCAGATCGTGCGTGGTGATTTTTATTTGGCCGCTTTGCCGATTGAACGAATCGTTCCTTTGATCACGCCAACCCTGGTGCAGCAGGATCCATCCCTCCGGGCCCTTTCTCAGCTTTCAGCCAATGTGGAGTGGATGAATGGCGTCCAGTACTACCTCACACGGGAGCTGCCCACTGCCCGTGGGCATGTCATTCACATCGACACGGAATGGGCGCTCACAAGTCTTTCTCAACTCCCCTTCTGGCCTAATCTGCCCCCTGATTATTTCGGGACCTCTGCCCTCAGGGGTGTGCTCTCGGTTGACATTTCTGACTGGACGATGCCCGGTCGCGATGGGAGGCCCGCCATGGTCTGCTCCCGCCAAGAGGTGGTCCAGGAGACCTGGCGGCAGCTGAAGCGCTCCATCAATGTCGATTCGGAGCTTCTCCGTGATGAGGATCTGCATTCCTGGTTCCTTGATTCTGATATCGCTCCTGATCCCCTACGGCCGGGGTATTTGAGCAATGCGGAGCCCTTGCTCGTCAACCTTGTCGACACCTGGGAGTTGCGCCCTGAGGCCACCACGGCGATCCCCAATCTTTTTCTCGCCTCCGACTATGTCAGGACTTACACCGATCTAGCCACGATGGAGGGGGCGAATGAAGCGGCACGTCGTGCCGTAAACGGCATTCTTGATCGCTCGGGCTACCAGGGATCGCGTTGTGCGTTGTGGCCCTTGCGTGAACCCGAGGTGTTCCGTCCTCTCCGGGATCATGATGCCCTGCGCTTTCGAGCCGGTTTGCCGTGGGATGGCTCATCGGTTGAATTGATTCTGCCTGCCCTCCGCGATGCTTCGCCAGCTTTAGGCGCGGTCGCCGAGTTGTTGCAGGGAATCCAACCCTATCTTCCAGTCGATTCCCAGGGTTCCAGGGCCTCCCTCGTTGTTCCTTCTTCCTCCACAGTGGCGCCTGCTCTGGCTTCCAGGGAGGCCGGGCCGGAGGGCTTTCAAGAGCGCCTTGGCTGGTATTCCTCCCTGGTTTCTGAAACCCTGCAATCTGGAATTCCAGACCGTGAGCCCAATCGCCACCTCTACGATCTGATCCGTGGCTTCATCTCCCGCTCCGGGAAGGGACTCCGTCCTGCCCTCTGCCTGGCCACAACCCGGGCCCTCGGTGGGAGCACCGAGGAAGCCCTCCCGGCCGCAGCGGGCATTGAGATGCTCCACAACGCCTTTCTCGTCCATGACGACATTGAGGATGAAAGTGATTCCCGCCGTGGCGCCCCCACCCTCCATCGACGCGTTGGCATTCCACTTGCAGTGAATGCAGGGGATGCCATGAATGCCCTTGCCATGGGTCTTTTTCGGCGCACTGCTTGTCGCAGCACCCCCCAACTGCTGCCGAGGTTGCTCGATGAGGTGGATCACATGCTGTTGGAAAGCCTGGAGGGACAAGCCCTGGAGCTTGGCTGGATGCGGGACAATAGTCTTGATGTTGGCCCGGAAGACTATATGAGGCTTGTGCTAAAAAAGACGGCTTGGTATAGCTTCATCCATCCTCTCCGCATCGGGGCGTTGGTGGCTAACCCTGAGGATGGGACTCTTGATCGTTTCGACCGCTTTGGTTTTTTCCTGGGCCTGGCGTTTCAGATTTCCGACGACGTACTCAATTTGCGTGGTCGACTTGCCCGTTATGGAAAGGAGATTGACGGGGATCTCTGGGAGGGCAAGCGTACCCTCATCCTTTCCCATGCCCTCGCCAAAGTGGGCGAGCAGGATCGTACCTGGATGGCTGGATTTCTCTCCCGTTCCCGCCAGCGTCGGCTACCCAGGGAAGTCTTTCGCCTGCATGAATTGCTTGAAACTACTGGCAGCATCGATTGGGCCGTTGAGATTGCCCGTTCTTTTGCCCAGGTTGCGGTCGATGAATTTGATGCCCGTGCTTTTACAGGCGCTGTTGATGGTCCCGATCTGGCCTGGTTGCGCTCTTGTGTTGCCTACATGGTGCAGAGAGATCTCTAGGGAAGCTCTGATCAAAACGACTTAATCCATAAAACCCAGTCTCATTCTCGTCAATGAGACGTTGTTGAGCAGGTTTTGCCCTCTATTGGATCTCAGCAGTCCTTGCAAAAGCGTTCAGAC